>Ga0187814_10000428_pt1 | contig 13863 bp, 13 predicted proteins | sample NC_S_4_FD_132450 | JGI IMG/M metagenome (GOLD analysis project Ga0187814, IMG submission 132450) | Wetland sediment microbial communities from Neuse River Estuary, North Carolina, USA - ASW-S_4 | ecosystem: Environmental > Aquatic > Freshwater > Wetlands > Sediment | place: USA: North Carolina... | reverse complement strand
CTGGAACTGGTGGCCCTCGGCGATGAGTCGAGGCGCCGAGTCGCGCACACCCACCGAGAGCGCGGAACCGCGCAGGTCCGGCGAGGGCGCCCCGGCAGCCCCCCGCCCGTCGCAGGCTCAGTCCTAGGGACTGTGGCTACCTTGCGGCGGTCGCTCCGAGCGCCTCGTCCACGGGCACGTAGGGCACGCCCGTTGCTTCCGCGACCGGCTCGTAGGTGACCTGGCCCCCTACGACGTTCACGCCCAGCTTCAGCCCCGGGTTCTCGGCCACGGCGCGCGCGACGCCCGCGGAGGCCAGGTGCAGCACGTAGGGCATCGTGGCGTTGGTCAACGCGTAGGTGGAGGTGACGGGAACGGCTCCCGGCATGTTCGTCACGCAGTAGTGGGTGATCCCGTCGACCTCGTACGTCGGGTTCGAGTGGGTGGTCGGGCGCGAGGTCTCGAAGCAGCCGCCCTGGTCGATCGAGACGTCCACCAGCACCGCGTGCTGCTTCATCAAGCCAAGCTGGGCGCGAGTGATCACACGCGGAGCGCGGGCTCCGTGCACGAGCACTGCCCCGATGACGAGGTCCACGTCGGGGAGTCGCTCCTCGATCGAAAGCGTGGAGGCAAAGCAGGTATCGGCGCGGCCCCCGAAGGAGACGTCGAGCTCACGCAGCCGGTCGATGTTCCGATCGAACACGTACACGGTCGCCTCCATTCCGATCGCGATGAAGGCCGCGTTCATACCGACCACGCCGCCGCCGATGACCATCACGCTGGCGGCCGCCACGCCAGGCACGCCCCCAAGCAGGATTCCGCGGCCACCGAGCGGCTTCTCGAGCATGAACGCGCCGGCCTGTGTCGCGATCTTGCCGGCCACCTCCGACATCGGCGCGAGCAGCGGCAACCTTCCCCGCTCGTCCTCGACGGTCTCGTATGCGATACAGGTGGCGCTGGAGGCCATCAGCCCGCGGGTCAGCTCTGCGTCCGCAGCTAGATGCAGATACGTGAACAGGGTGTGGCGTGGCTCAAGCCTCATGAGCTCCTCGGGCTGCGGCTCCTTGACCTTGACGATCAGCTCGGCGCCTCCGAACACCTCTTCGACGGTCTTGACGATCGAGGCACCCTGCGAGGCGTAGGCCTGGTCTCCGATGCCAGAGCCTTCGCCGGAGCCCTGCTGCACGACCACCTCGTGGCCGGCGTCGGTGAGCTCCCGCACGCCTGCGGGCGTGAGCGCGACCCGGTACTCGTCCGCCTTGACCTCGCTGGGAACGCCTACCTTCATCAGGTACCCCGGCGCTCCACGTATCCCTGTATGTGGTGCTTGCCCTTGACGTGCATCCGCTCGCCGGCCTCCGTGAGAAGCGGGCGCAGTATTCGCTCGATCTCCTCGAACTGCTCGGGACCGGCGATCAGGGGCGGCGAGAGCTGAATCACGGGATCACCGCGATCGTCGGCCCGGCAGATCAGTCCTCGCCGGTAGAGCTCGGCGGAGAGGAAGCCGCGCAGAAGCGTCTCGGACTCCTCCTCCGAGAAGGACTCCTTGGTCTCCTTGTCCTTGACCAGCTCGATCGCGTGGAAGTATCCGGCTCCGCGGACGTCGCCGACGATCGGCAGGTCACGCAGCGATTCGAGCATCGCGCGGAAAGTGCCCTCGTTGGCGCGCACGTTCTGGAGCACTTCCTCGCGCTCGAGCACGTCGATGTTGGCCATGGCGACGGCCGCGCAGACCGGATGGCCGGCGAACGTGAATCCGTGCGCGAAGGTGTTGGCGCCGTGCATGAACGGCTCGGCGATGCGATCGTGGACGATCACGGCGCCCATCGGCGCGTACGCGCTGGTGAGCCCCTTCGCCGTCGTGATCATGTCGGGCTGGTAGCCGTAGCGCTGGGCGCCGAACCACTCCCCCAGCCGTCCCCAGGAGCAGATCACCTCGTCGGAGATCATCAGCACGTCGTATTCGTCGCAGATCTCCCGGACGCGCTGGAAATACCCGTCCGGCGGCGTGAAGCATCCGCCTGCATTCTGGACCGGCTCGAGGATCACCGCAGCCACGGTGTCCGGACCCTCGAACTCGATCTTGTCGGCGATCGTCTCCGCAAGGTCGCTCTCGGCCATGTAGTGCGGGAGCCGGTAGGTGTTGGTGTTGGGAACGTGGTAGGCGCCCGGTGTCAACGGCTCGAACGGCTGGCGCAGGCCGGTGATGCCGGTCGCGGAGAGCGCTCCCAGGCTGGTGCCGTGGTAGGCGATCTCCCTCGCGATCAACTTGTACTTGCTGGGCTTTCCGACCAGCTTGAAGTACTGACGCGCGAGCTTCAGGGAGGACTCCACGGCCTCGCTGCCGCCGCTGGTGAAGAACACGCGGTTCAGCTCGCCCGGCGCCAGCGAGGCGACCCTCGCGGCCAGCTCGATCGCGGGCGGGTGCGCATAGGACCAGTTCGTGAAGAACTCGAGCTCCCGCGCCTGGTCGGCGCCGGCCTGCGCGATGTCAGCCCGGCCGTGCCCGATGTTCACGCAGAAGAGGGCGGAGAGTCCGTCGAGGTAGCGCTTGCCGTGCTCATCCCACACGTAGCAGCCGTCCCCTCGCACGATGATCGGTATCTCGTGCTCGGCGTAGGCCGACATGCGCGTGAAGTGCATCCATAGATGCCGGCGAGCCAGCTCCTGCAACGTGCGCTGCTCGGTCTCGACTCTGTCTGTCGTGCTTGCCACAAACCCTCCTCTCACGCGGCACACGTGAGACTCCTTGTGCGCCCGTTCCTCCGCCAAACGCTAGCGGACGCAGTCCTTCCCGCCCCAAAACTCGGTCAATCGGCGGATGCGCACCAGTCCATCTAGGGCCTGGCACCTAAAGCCTCGACCCCATCGGCCCGAAAACAATCGTAAGGCGACCCCATGGAAGGCGGTCCGTGCAAATGTCAGCGATCAGGCATCAGATGGCGGATTTCGAGGCGGCCGAGCCGGCGCCACTGCGGGTGTTGATCGCAGACGATCACCCGCTGATGCTGGCTGGAATCCGTCGCGCGCTCGAGCGCAGCCACAACATCGAGGTCGTCGGGGAGGCGCACTCGGGTCCGGAGGTTCTGGAGCTCGTCAGGCGCCGCAGGCCGCAACTGGTCCTCCTCGACCTCCGGATGCCCGGGATGAGCGGCAGCGAATGCATCACCCAGATCCGCGACTCCTGGCCCGAGATCAAGGTGGTGGTCCTCTCCGCCCTGGAGGACCCGGTCACGATCGAAGATGCACTGAGCGCGGGGGCCAGCGCGTACGTGGTTAAGAGCGTGATCTCGTCGGACATCGCGTCGGTGCTGCGCCAGGCCGCCAACGGCACCGTGTTCCATGGGAGCTCGCACCGTATGACGGGCGGCGCGAGTGCTCCCGAGGGACCCCGCGACCCCGTGCTCACCGAGCGTGAGAACACGATCCTGGCGGCCGTTGCAGCGGGCAAGACAACCGCGGCGATCAGCGAAGACCTCTGGGTCTCGGAGCACACGGTCAAGTTCCACCTGACGAACATCTATCGCAAGCTCGGGGTCCCCAACCGGGCTGCGGCGGTCCGCTACGCGGTCGAGCACCGTCTCGGTCAGCGAGCCTGAGCGGCGCTCCGCGGGAACGGCGGAAGGCTCACGGAGATCACCGTCGGTCCGCCCGGCCGGCTGTCGATGCGGGTACAGCCCCCCAGCAGCCGCACGCGCTCGTGCATTCCCACCAACCCGAGATGTCCCTCGTGGGCGGCTGCGACGAGCGTGGTCTCCGGCTCGAACCCCCGGCCGTCGTCGGCGACGCTCGCCTGCACGCCTTCCGGACCGGCGGACATCGCGATCGTCACCCGCCGAGCGTCGCTGTGCTCGCGAACGTTGCTGAGCGCCTCGCGGATCAAGCCGAGCAGGGTGATCTGCTGAGAGTCCGTCAGATCGCGGAAGTCGCCGTCGATGCGGGTCTCCGGAACGATCCCCGTCCGCCGGGCGAACTCGCGGGTGACCTTGGCGAGAGCGACGGGAAGAGGCTCCGATGGAAAGAAAGGCGACTCCGCGAACGACGAGATCCGCCGTAGGTCGCGGTCGATCACCACGAGGCGCGCCTCAAGGTCGTCGAAGCGGCTCAGCACGCGCCCACGCTCGGGGCGGCCTTCCATCAGAGCCTCGAGCTGCTCACGGAGCAGCCGAATGTCCTCGGCCAGCAGGATCACGTCCTGTTGAGGGCCATCGTGCAGATCAAATCTCAAGCGGGCCAGCCGGCGCTCGGCGGGCGTCAGTCCGGAGTCCCCGGAGCTTTCAGGAGACAGGAGCTCGTCTCGCTCGAGCATCGGCGGTTCCCTGAGCTGCCCGTTACACCGCGGCGGCCCGTGGCGCGGCCCGCACCGGCGCCGGCATCAACCACGCAGCGGCGAGCACGAGCATGAAAGCAAGGCACTGGACGACGAGGGAGAGAGGATTGGCCGAGAGGGGATCGCCGAACACGATGATCCCGCCGACGATGCCGGAGACGTTCGCGGCTGTGCCCGTGATGGCGATCACCGGAACCGGGTCACCGTCCTGGAGGCCTTTGGCCGAGGCGTAGAAGGCCGCCACCGAGGCGATCATGCACACGCCCAGCCACGGTGTGAGAAGACCGGCGAACCCGGCGTGACCGATCAGCCCCGAGATCGCCTTGATCGCGATGTCGGAGACGCCGAACATAATGCCCGCGGCCGCCCCCAGCATGAAGCCGTGGTGCTCGCGCGGGGCACCGAACTGCGGACCCATGATCAAGAGCGTCCCGCTGGCGACCAGAGTCGCCTCGAAGCAGATCATCCCTGGCAGCGAGAAGCGCGAGTCGGCGCCATGGGCGGCGGGGAGGGTCAGACCGAGCAGGACCAGCCCAGCGGCGGTGAGCCCGAGACCGGCCCACTGGCGGCGCCCGATCTTCAACCCGAAGATCCGCTCGGCCATCACGGCCAGCAGCACGACGCCCGCGGCGAGCACGGCCTGGACGAGCGAGAGCGGCGCTATCGACATCGCCGCCACGTGGAAGATCCAGGCACCCGAGGCGATCGCCATCCCCAGGGCGAACAGCGGCGAGGCCCACAGTGCCCGAGCGCTACGCAGGGGATGGCGCATGTTCACCTTAGGTGCGGCGCAGGCGCCGCGATGCTTGTACAGGAAGCCGATGTTCGTTGCCAGAGCGCACGCGAGCGCCAGCAGGATGCCGAAGAACAAAGTCATGTGATCGGGTCTGAAGCGGCCGGGCGACCTGCCCGCGCCCCTCGGTGATTCCTCGGCAATGGATGCAGGCGCCTTGAGGAATCGGCCTCCGAGTACAGCACATCGACGGTCACCGCGGGCCGACGGTCGGGTAATAGTTGTGTATGGATCGACCGCTGCTCTTGATCGACGTCGACGGAGTGATCTCGCTGTTCGGGTTCGATCACGCCGCGCCCCCGGCTGGACGCTTCGAGGTGGTGGACGGGATCGCCCACTTCCTTTCGGCCACAGCGGGCGAGCACCTGCGTAGCCTCTGCGCCTCCTTCGACCCCGCCTGGTGCACGGGCTGGGAGGAGAAGGCCGACGAGTACCTCCCACACGCGCTCGGGCTGCCCACTCGCTTCCCGTACCTGAGCTTCGAGGACGCGGTGCCGCTCCTCGCCGGGCACTGGAAGCTGGGAGCGATCGACCGCTACGCGGGTCCCGACCGGCCGCTCGCCTGGATCGACGATGCGCACGACGACCGCTGCCGGGCCTGGGCCTCAGCCCGCCCCGCGCCCACCCTTCTGATCAACACCGACCCGGCGGTCGGACTGACCGCCGAGCACGTCGCAGCGCTGTTGCAGTGGGCGCAGGAGCTGGGCACCCAGGCCGCGCGCGAGGACGCGGCCTAGAACCCTCAGCGAAGGGCCACCACGGAGTACACCGGCGGCAATCTCAAGGCCACCGTGAACCAGGTGGCTCCAGCGTCGCCCGAGCCGAACACCTCGCCGGAGGTCGCGCCGAAGTAGAGCTCGAGCTGCGGCCCTTCGCCGGCCGTGTCGAACGCCTGCCTCAGCACCGTCAGATACGAGTCGCGCTGCGGGAGTCCCTCGCCCCGGCCGTTCCAGCTTGACCCGCCATCGCGCGTCTCGTACACACGAACCCGGCCCTCCGGCGTGACGCGATCCATGTCGGCGTTCAGCGGGATCACGTACGCGCTGTCGGGGTCGGCGGGGTCGACGGCGAGCGGGAAGCCGAAGTCGGACGGCAGGCCGGCCCCGATGTCGCTCCAGCTCGCGCCGCCGTCATCCGAGCGGTAGACCCCGCCGTGGAACTGCATGAACAGGCGCTCGGGCCGGCGGGGTGCTCGCTCGACGTGGTGCACGCAGCGGCCCGCGTTCTCGTCCTGAAGCGCCTCCTCAGGCAGGTAGCGGGGATTCAGGCCCTGGTTGCCTCGCCGCCAGGTGCGCCCACGGTCTTCGGTGAGCCACATTCCGGCCGCGGAGATGGCCACGGCCAGCTTGTCCGGGTCCCCCGGCCACGTCACGATCGAGTGCAGGCACAGGCCTCCCCCGCCGGGCTGCCACGAGGTCCGGGATGGCTGCTCCCAGAGGCCGGCGTTGATCTCCCAGCTCGCGCCCCCGTCGGCGCTCTCGAACAGCACCCCCGGGTCGGCGCCGGCATACATGGACCCCTCCGCCTCGCCGCACTCGATCACCCAGACTCGCTTCAGCGCCTGATCGCCTCCCTCGGGAAGCGCCACCCCCTCGGCCTGCTCCCAATCACCTCTGGCGTCGTCGCTGTAGAAGATCTTCGGTCCGTAGAACGGCGAAGTCATCGTGGCGAACACCCGTCCGGTGCGGGTGTCCCGGGTGGCGTACTCGACGGGCTCCCCCGGAAACGCCCGCGTGGTGAGCTCGTAATCGCCGCCGGGCTCGCCCTCAAGCACGAACAGCCCCTTCTTGGTACCCACAAGCAGCTCGGTCAAGCTCCATCAGCCTCCTGTGATCGCGGGCAGCACCTCGATCCGATCTCCGGCGCTCACCGCCGTCGTCTCGCCGCCGCGCTCGCCGTTGACGAATACGTTGATGTGGCGGCGGATCAGGCCTCGCTCGTCGAGGATCCAGCCGCTCATTTGGGGATGCTCCAGCTCGAGTCCCTTGAGGAGCTCGACAACGGTCTCACCCTGCACCTCGTGCTCGGCGCGGCCGCCGGCAAGCTTGCGCAGGGGACCCCTAACGCATACCACAGCCATGTGCTGAATCGTATGGTCGCTTGGCATCCGGTGATGCTTGGACCCCGGGATGGCCGGAAATTCATCGGTCCTCAGTCGAAAGACCCGTGGCGCCCCGCACCCGAGCGGAAGCGCTCGAGGCCGGGCTGGACCTCTGCCAGCGACCTGATCCCGTGCTCGAGCTCGATCGCCAGCGCCCCAGCCTCGTCGTGCCCGGATTGCTCCAGAAGCGACAGCCGATCCTCCCGCATGCAGGCCTGGGGGAATCGTGCGAGGTCCCGCGCGATCTCCTGCGCCGCCCGGAGGCTCTCACCGTCGGGCACAACGCGGCTGACCAGGCCGATATCTAGGGCCTCACGGGCGCCCACGGCGCGGCCCGTGAGCACCAGGTCCATCGCCCGGCCGAGGCCGATCAGACGGGGCAACCTGACCGTTCCGCCGTCGATCAGCGGTACGCCCCATCGCCTACAGAAGACGCCAAAGACCGCGCCCTCCTCTGCCACGCGCAGGTCGCACCAGAGGGCGAGCTCGAGCCCTCCCGCGACGGCATGCCCAGCGACGGCCGCGATCACCGGCTTGGACAGGCGAAGTCTCGTCGGGCCCATCGGGCCATCGCCGTCCGGCGCCACGCGATTTCCGGATTCGGTCCCCACCGCTTTGAGGTCGGCGCCCGCGCAGAACACCCCGCCCTCCCCGTAGAGGACGGCCACCGCCGCGTCGTCCTCGGATTCGAATTCTCGGAAGGCGTCGGCGAGCGCAGCGGCGGTCGGCCCGTCGACCGCGTTTCGTCGAGCTGGACGCGAGAGCACGACCGTGTACACCGGCCCGTCGCGCTCCACCCGGACCGCGTCGCTCACGCCGGCGCCCCCACCGCCCGCCGCACAAACATACGCAGCGCGGCGACGATCTCCTCGCTCGTCGGCCGCCCCGCGGCCAGCGGCGAGAGGGGCCCCACCAGCGCCTCTCCGCATCCGCCCACAAGCGCCGCGGCGGTGAGCTCGGCGTTCTGCTCGGGCAGCTCCCCGCGGAGGATGCCGGCGCGGACCCCCTCGGAGATCACGGCCGCGTAGCGCCCGCGATAGGCCAGTCGCTCGGCGTCGACCAGCGGGTCCACCGGCTCGGCGATCAGCGCCCACGCGAGCCGCGGGTTGCGAAGCGCCCTGTGCGCAAAGGTCGCGAGCACTTCCTCCAGCCGCTCTGCGGCCGGAGCGTCGAGCAGCTCCTCGGAGGTGGTACGCATCGCCCGCTCCTCGCGAGCGCACACCGAGCGGAACACCTCGACGAACAGCTCCTGCTTGGAAGCGAAGTGCCGGTAGAGCGTCCCGGCCGCGACTCCGGCGCGATCGGCGATCGCGGCGACGGTTGCGGCGCCATAGCCGCCCTCCTCGATCAGCTCTTGGGCGGCCCGCAGCAGACGGTCTCGGGTCGAGGTGACGAGCTGGTCGGTCATCCCTTGTACGTGGAGGGGCCGGGGTCTCCGAAAGGCTCGTCGCGCTGCCGGACCGCCTCGCGAAAGCCCTCGCTGATGGCCAGCGCCTGGAACGCGTACCCCTCTTTTGTGTGTCGCGCGATCCCGTCGAGCAGGGTCCCCAGGACCTGCGCCGCACCGAGGCCCTGCGCCTCGAACGACTGGTTGACGAGCAGCTTCATCATCCGAAGCTGGTTCACCGGCACCAATGCGATCCGGGCCACCAGCGCTTCCGTGCGTGCGTCGAGCTCGGCCGGCTCGGGGGCCTCGATCGCCAGCCCCCACTCCAGCGCCTCGGCTCCCGACAGCGAGTCGCCCGTGAACAGCAACCGCTTGGCCCGCTGGGGACCGAGCCGGTATGCCCAGAGCGAGGTGGTGGGCGAGCCCCAGACGCGCGCCGGCGGGTAGCCGATCTTTGCATCGGCGGCGATCACCAGCAGGTCCGCGCACAGCGCCATGTCGGTCCCGCCGGCGACACAGAAGCCGTGTACCTTGCACACCACGGGCTTGGAGCAGCGGTGGAGCTTCATGAACGCGTCGACGTTCCGACTCATCGTCGCGTAGTCGACCATCGGGTCCCACGGCACGGTCGGGTCGTGATTGGGCAACACCGTCTCTGCGGTCTGGACCAGGTCGTAGCCGCCGCAAAAGCCCTTGCCGGCCCCGGCCAGGAGCAGCACGTGCACGTCGGGATCCTGGTCAGCGCGATCGATGCACCGCTCGAGCTCGTCGAGCAGGCCACGGGTGATCCCGTTGCCGCGCTCGGGACGGTTCAGCGTGAGCCGCGCGACGCGACCGGTGACCTCGTACTCGACCGCGCTCACGCAGGCAGGGCGCGCTCGATGATCGCGCCGGCGTCGACGCCCCCCGGCAGCGTGCCGTACACGCGGCCACCCTCGCCGGCCAGCCGGGTCGAGCAGAACGCGTCGGCGACCGGACCGGGAGCGTGGCGGACCAGGAGCGAGCCTTGCAGCGCAAGCGCCAGGTCCTCCACCACGCGTCGCGCGTGGAACTGGGGATCCTCGCCCGCGAACACCGCCGCGGACTGATCGCGGATCCGGCCCAGGTGAGCGTCCAGTCGCGGATCGGCGCCGGCCGCCAGCTCGCAATCCTCCAGGAAGGCGGGCAGTCCCTCGGGCTCCTTGACCATCGCCCTCAGCACGTCGAGCGCAGCGACGTTGCCAGAGCCCTCCCAGATCGAGTTCAGCGGCGCGTCGCGGTACAGCAACGGCATCCCCGAGTCCTCGACGAACCCGTTGCCCCCGAGGCACTCCAGCGCCTCTGCCGCGTGTCCGGGAGCGCGCTTGCTGACCCAGTACTTCATCACGGCCGTGGCGAACCTCCGAAATGCCGGCTCATCTTCGTCATAGCTGCGTGCGACCCTCACCGCGGAGACCGTTGCAGCCTCCGACTCCACGGCCAGGTCGGCGAGCACGTTGCGCATTGCGGGCTGCTCGACGAGCAGCGCACCGAACGCGTGGCGGTGGCGGGCGTGGTGGATCGCCTCGAGCGTCCCCCGTCGCAGGCCGGTCGTCGCTCCGAGCAAGCAGTCGAGGCGCGTGTGGTTGACCATCCGGATGATCGCCGGTACACCCCGTCCCTCCTCGCCGATGAGGCGTCCACGGGCCGCGCGGAACTCGACCTCGGAGGAGGGAAGCGACCTCGTCCCCAGCTTGTCCTTCAGTCGCTGGAACTCCATCCCAGGGCCGCGCTCCACGAAGAAGCAGGAGAGCCCTCCCGGCGCCTGCGCCAGTACAAGGAAGACGTCGCACGGCGGATAGGAGCAGAACCACTTGTGGCCATGGATCTCGTAGAGGCCGTCGCCGATTGGGTTAGCACGGGTTATGTTGGCGCGGACGTCCGAGCCGCCCTGGCGCTCGGTCATCGCCATCCCCGCCAGCGCGCCGGTCTCGTAGTCGGGCTTGGTCAACCGGGGCTCCCACTCGGACGCCAGCTCGGGAGCGCCGTCTCGCAGCGCCGCGACCGCGGCGTAGGTCATCGACACCGGGCACATGACGCCGTCGTTGGCGTTGCCCCACAGCATGAACAGCGCCGCGCGGACAACGTGACCGCCGGCGCGTGCGGCCCGCCACGGGAGGCTGTGCACCTCACGCTCGACGGCACCGCGCAGCAGCCAGTGCCAGGAGGGATCGAGCTCGACCTGGTCGATCCGGTCGCCGTAGCGGTCGTGCGTGCGGAGGATCGGAAGGTTGCGCTCGGCACGGCGCGAGTGCTCGCGCGCCTCCACGCCGCCGGCCACGGCGCCGGCCTCGCGGGCCCGGGCGACACCCCACTCGCCGCCCTCACGCTCGAGCGCCTCGCGCAGCGCGAGATCGACGTCGAGCAAGTTCATCGGCTCGAGCGGCGGCGCCTGGTTGAGCACCTCGCGAGCGGGATCTCCGCTCAGCTCGGGGTGAGTCGTCTCGATCGTCGCCATCGTCTCTCCTCGTCCGAAGCGCGTGTGAATCTCGGTTCACGCAACCTAGTGAATCCGGGTTCACATTACAAGGCTGCTTGGTCCTCCGAATCCCACGCCGGACCTTATCTCTCCGCCCCGCGTCCCGACCGCCGCAACTCACATTTGAAAGAGTTGTTACAGAGGGCAACCAACGGACACGGAGGGCAAACGACGCATGCTGACCAATCGCAGAGGACCCTGGGCCCTTACCGCCGCCGTCATCGGGCTCGCCCTGGCGAGCGCGAGCCTGCTCGCCTCGAGCGCGGGCGCCGCCGCCTCCCGAAAGCCGGCCGCCGATTGCCAGCCGTTCAGCGGCACCCCGTGCCTGCTGCCGTTCCCCGACAATCTGTTCACCGTTCGCGATCGCTCCACGCCGACCGGGTTGCGGGTCCACCTGCCCGCGAACGCGATGCCGGTCAACACCAAGGGTCAGCGAGCCAGCGCGGCGGAGTACGACCGCAACGACGGCTTCAGCCCCGGCAGCGCGATGATCCTCCACGTCCAGGGCCTCGACAACGCCAAGGCGTTTGCGCGCACCGGTGCGGTCGGCCTGCTCGACATGAAGCAGGCGTTCGCCAAGAACCAGGCGATCATCGTGATCGACGAGGCGACCGGCCGGCGACAGCTGATCTACAGCGAGCTGGACGCAAACGCCCCCACCCCGCAGGACACCAACCTGATGATCCTTCCGGGCACGGAGTTCATCGACGGGCACACCTACGTCGTGGCACTTCGCAACCTGCGCAACGCCGCCGGGCGCGTGATCGCCGCGCCCAGCTGGTTCGAGAAGCTCCGCGACAACCGCCCGCTGCCGACCAACGAGCGCTCCCAGCGAGCCCGCTACACGCGGATCTTCGCGGCGCTGAAGCGCGCCGGGATCACGCGGACCAACCTGTACGAGGCGTGGGACTTCACCGTTGGCTCGGAGAAGAGCCTCACCTCCCGGCTGCTTGCGATCCGCAACAACGCGTTCGCCCAACTGGGAGACGACAACCTCGCCAGCGGTCAGGTGACGGGGAGCGCCCCCGCCTACACCGTCACGAGCAACACCGCACTGAGCTCCAATCCGAGCCTGCGAGATGTCCAGGGCACCTTCCAGGTCCCCTGCTACCTGGTCACCTGCGGGCCGACCGCGACCACTGGCTTTCATTACAGCTCGAGGAGCCCCGACGCGCTCCCCACGCAAATCCCCGGCAACGTCGCGACCGCGCAGTTCGAGTGCATCGTCCCGAGCTCGGCGTCGCCGTCGAATCCGGCGCGGATCTCGCTCTACGGCCACGGGCTGCTGGGCTCGCGAGCGGAGGTCGAAGACTCCTGGGTGCAGGCGCTCGCGACCAACTACAACATGGTCTTCTGCGCGACCGACTGGTGGGGCCTTGCATCGGGCGACACTGCTCTCGCCGGTGAGGCTGTGAGCAACCTGAGCCTGTTCCCAGTGGTCGTCGACCGCCTCCAGCAGGGTGTCCTCAACACGCTCTACCTGGGCAGGCTGATGGACAACCCGCAGGGGTTTGCCTCCAACCCGGCGTTCCAGTCCGGCGGCCACCCGGTGATCGACACCTCGCAGCTCTACTACGACGGCAACAGCCAAGGCGGGATCGAGGGCGGACTCACAACAGCGGTGTCGCCCGACTTCCGCCGCGCCGTGCTGGGAGTCACCGGGATCGACTATGGCAACCTGCTGATCCAGCGGAGCACCGACTTCGCTGCCTTCAAGGCGATCCTCGAGGCGAGCTATCCGGACAAGTCGCTGTACCCGGTGATCACCGACCTGCTCCAGCAGCTGTGGGATCGAGGCGACCCGGACGGCTATGCGGCGTACATGACCTCGCATCCGTTGCCCGACACGCCGTCGCACACGGTGCTGATGCAGATCGCCTACGGCGACTTTCAGGTCAGCATGTACGCGGGCGCGGCCGAGGCCCGGACGATCGGGGCGTCGGCGTACGAGCCGGCGCTCGACCCGGACCGGTCGCGGGACAGCAACCTGTTCTACGGCATCCCCGCGATCGGCCACTATCGGTTCGGCGGGTCGGCGATCGAGATCTGGGACAGCGGTCCTGGGAGGGTGCAGCCGCCGCCCCTTGGCAACGTGCCGCCGACCGCGGGGCCGAACAACCAGGACCCGCACGAGAACCCGCGCGACACTCCGGCGGCGCAGCTGCAAATCTCGGACTTCCTCGAACCCGACGGAGCGGTCGTGAACGTTTGCGGCGGGACGCCGTGTCATTCGTCCGTCTACGTGCAATGAACTAGGCCGGACCCGTCAGGGCAGCGCCGCGGCGGCTACGCCCCAGCTCCGGCGAGCGACTGCTCGGCGACCCGGTCCGTCGCGTCGTGGGTTCCGCCGAGCAGGCGGCGGGACAGCTGGGCACGTCGGAAGAACAGCGGGGCATCGTGCTCCCACGTCGCGCCGATGCCTCCGTGGACGTTGATCATCGAGCGCGCGGCGAAGTCGAGTGCCCGGCCCGCCGCCGAGCGGGCCGCACTCGCCGCCAGCGGGAACTCGTCGGCCTTGGATTCGCGCGCCCAACCCGCGTAGTACTCGACTCCTCGCGCGTTCTCCAGACGCCGCAGCACCTCCGTGAGCTCATGCTTGATCGCCTGGTAGGAACCGATCGCACGGCCAAAGGTGAACCGCTCCTTGGCGTACGCGACGCTCGTCTCCAGGCACGTCTGGACCGCCCCGATGGATTCCGCGGCGAGCAGCGACTGAGCCACGTACCACGCGTCCGCGAGCGTGTCGGCACCGACTTCCAACAGCCGGCCCGGTGCG
>Ga0187814_10000427_pt1 | contig 13876 bp, 15 predicted proteins | sample NC_S_4_FD_132450 | JGI IMG/M metagenome (GOLD analysis project Ga0187814, IMG submission 132450) | Wetland sediment microbial communities from Neuse River Estuary, North Carolina, USA - ASW-S_4 | ecosystem: Environmental > Aquatic > Freshwater > Wetlands > Sediment | place: USA: North Carolina... | reverse complement strand
CCCCCGCCCCGTGAGCACGGCGAACAGCGCGAGCGCTCCGGCCGCGAGGGCCACCCGCACCTCGATCAGCGTGATCGGCCCCAGGACGGGCGCCCCGATCTTGAGCAGCAGGAAGGACGCTCCCCAGATCGCGGCCAGGGCAAGGAGCATGGCGACGTCCTTCGGCTTCACGTCGTCGCGACAACCTCCCGGGCGCTGCGGCGCCCTCGGCGGTCCCCCTGCCGCCTCACTCCCATTCGATCGTGCCGGGTGGCTTGGACGTGATGTCGTAGAGCACGCGGTTGACGCCGGGCACCTCGCTGACCAGTGCGGACGCAATCCGCTGCAGGAGCGCGGGGTCCAGCTTGGCCCAGTCCGCCGTCATCCCGTCGTCCGAGATCACCGCGCGCACGACGACCGCCTCGCCGTAGGTGCGGTGGTCGCCCATCACGCCGACCGTCCGCACGCCGGGCAACACGGCGAACCACTGCCAGAGTTCCTCCGCCAGGCCGGCCGCCTCCACCTCGCGCCGCACGACGAGGTCCGCCCTGCGCAGCACCTCCAGGCGGTCCGCCTGCACCTCGCCGACCATGCGGATGGCGAGGCCTGGCCCCGGGAACGGCTGGCGGTGCACCAGGCCGTACGGCAGGCCGAGCTCCTCGCCCAGGCGGCGCACCTCGTCCTTGAAGAGGTCGCGCAACGGCTCGAGCAGCCGGAAGCGAAGGTCCTCCGGCAGGCCGCCGACGTTGTGGTGGCTCTTGATCACGGCCGCCTGTCCGGGCCCGCTCTCGATGACGTCCGGGTAGAGCGTGCCCTGCACGAGGAAGTCGATCGGCCCGACCTTCGCGGCCTCCTCCTCGAAGACGCGGATGAAGAGGTTGCCGATGCGCTTGCGCTTCAGCTCCGGGTCCGTGACACCCCTGAGTGCCTCCAGGAAGCGCTCGCCCGCAGGAACGCGGATCAGGCGCAGCGGCACCCGCTCCGTGAAGGTTTGCTCCACCTCGTCGGCCTCGCCGTCGCGCAGGAAGCCGTGGTCGACGAAGACCGCCGTGAGCCGGTCGCCGATCGCCCGGTGCACGATGGCGGCGGCAACCGCCGAATCCACGCCGCCCGAGAGGGCGACGAGCGCCGAGCCCTCCCCCACCTGCGCGCGGATGCGCGCCACCTCGCGCTCGAGGAACGAGCCCATGTCCCAGGTGCCATGTACGCCCGCGATCGCATAGAGGAAGCTGCGCAGGATCTCCATGCCGTGCTCCGTGTGCACGACCTCCGGGTGGAACTGCACCGCGTAGATCCTGCGCCGGCGGTCGCCCATCGCGGCGCAGGGCGCACCGTCGCTCGCCAGGAGCGACTGGAAGCCCTCCGGCAGCTGCTCGACGCGGTCGCCATGGCTCATCCAGACGCGGAAGCGGTCCGGCAGCCCGGCGAGCAGCGGGTCCTCCGCGGCGGTGCGGTGCACCTGCGCGGGACCGTACTCGGGTCTGCCGGGCTGGACGCACCCGCCGAGCAGGTACGCGATGTACTGCATGCCGTAGCAGATGCCGAGCAGCGGGATGCCCGCCCCGAGCAGGCGTTCGTCCGCCCGGGGGGCGCCGTCGCGGTACACGCTGTCGGGCCCCCCGCTCAGGATCAGCGCGGCGGGCCGGCGGGCGAGGATCTCGTCGTAGGGGGCGTCGGCGGGCACGATCTCGGCGTACACGCCCAGTTCGCGCACGCGGCGGGCGATCAGTTGCGCGTACTGCGCGCCGAAGTCGAGGACAAGAACGCGCTCGTTCATGACTTGAGCGCCTGCGCCCGCAGCACGAGCAGCTCGGGGTAGTTTCGGTAGCGCCCGGCGTAGTCGAGGCCGTAGCCGACCACGAACGCGTCCGGGATGCGGAAGCCGACGAAGTCGACCGGCACGTCGACCTCGCGGCGGTCCGCCTTGTCGAGCAGCGTGCAGATGCGGAGCGAGCGCGGCTTGCGGGTGCGCAGGTTCGCGAGCAGGAAGCTCAGGGTGTGCCCGGTGTCGATGATGTCCTCGACGATCAGCACGTCGCGCCCCTCGATGGACTCGTCGAGGTCCTTGAGGACCCGCACCTCGCCCGACGACACGGAGCCGCTGCCGTACGAGGAGACCGCCATGAAGTCCATCTCGACCATGCCGTCGATCGCGCGCACGAGGTCGGCGGCGAAGATGACGGCGCCGCGCAGGATCGAGACGGCCAGCAGCGGCGGCCCGTCGCCCGGCAGGGTCGCGGTGATCTCCGCGCCCAACTCGCGGACACGCTTCTCGATCGCCTCGCGCCGCAGAAGAACCCGCTCTACGTCGTCCATGCCCGCCGCGACGGACCTGTCCGCCGCGGCCATCACCCCTTTTCGAAAAAGCAAAAAGCAGAGAACGGCGGCCCGCTGGGCCCGTCCCTGCCTTTGAGCGTATCAGCCGACGCTGCTCGTGAAAAGGGGCCGATTTGCTTCTCAAATGTGCGCGCCAAAACTGGCGTCGCGGCTCCAAGGCAACCGTGCACCGCCTTGAACCGACGGACTCCGGGGAACCCATCAGCATTGGGCCCAGTATGGCCGGTTGCGGGCGGAGACAGAGGGTCGCTTTTCGCGGCCGTTCGCAACCTAGAGCGGCTTCACGCGTCGGCCGGAGAGCCCCCGGGGGCCTCTGGCGGCACCTGCGCGCCTGCGGCCTTCGCGTACCGTCGGTTAGCCGCGGAGCGCGTGCAGCGCGGCCGCGCGCAGCAGTCCGAGGGCCGCGGGGGGCTCGCTGCCGCCGAAGAGTGTGGCCCGCGCCCCACCCGGCAGGCCCTGCCCCCGCCAGCCCCAGAGGGCCGGTCCCGCCGACGTGAGCGGACACGCAAGGACCTCGCCGACCCGCCAGATCTCATGCACCTGGGACCAGACCGTCTCCCCCGGCGGCAAGGCGCGCCAGTCGACCTCTTCGGGCTGCTCGGCGCGCCAGCCGTGGGCCGCGGCCAGACGCCGGTACGACGCGAAGTCGTCGATGTCGCCCGGTTCCGCGAGCGGGACGGCGCGCACGTGCGTACCGGGCCGTCGCAGCAGGGCTCGCGCGCCGCGGTCCCCTGCGAGGCGGCACGCCTCGGCGATCAGCGCGGGGCCGAGCACGGCAGGTGCGCCGAGGCGGCCGCCGACGTCAGCGGCCGCCGCATCCGCATCGCCGGGCGCCGCGAAGACCGCCATGAGCTGGCGCAGGAACGCCGGCCCGACACCCGGCATGTCCGCCGGCAGCAGGAGGAGCGAGCAGAAGCCCCGTTCCTCCGCCCACCGCGCCGCGAGCGCCACGGAGCTGCCCATGCCCTGCTCCGACGCGCGGTTCTCCCACACCTCCACCCCGGGCGGCGGCGGTCCGAGGGCCGCGCGGTGCAGGGCTCCAGAGCGCGGGAGCACGCAGAGCACGTCGCTTCCGAGCGAGCAGGCCGTCGCGACGGCCCGCGTCAAGAGCACCTCGCCCGGCCCTGCCGGCAGGAGGAGCTTCGGCGCGCCGAAGCGCCGCCCTGAGCCCCCGGCCAGGACCGCGATGCCGGCCCTCATGCCTTCCGGCGCACCCGGCAGATCTCGGCGACGATGCTGAGCGCGATCTCCTCCGGCGTGCGCGCGCCGATGTCGAGGCCGGCCGGGGCGTGGAGCCGCCGCGGCGCAAGGTCCGCCACGAGCCCCGCCTCGCGCAGGTGGCCGAGCATGCTGTCGCGGCGCCCGCGCGAGCTCAGAAGGCCGATGTACGGGACCCCCGCCTCCAGCGCGACCTTGAGCGCCTGGAGATCCCGCTCGACCTGGTGGCCCATCACGACGACGTAGCTTGCGGGACCAAGGCCAAGGTCCGGGCCGTAGGCGGCGAGCGGCAGGCATCGCACCTCGGCCCCTGGGAAGCGCTCCCTCGTCGCCAGGTGGCCGCGCGGATCCACGACCCGCACGCGCAGGCCGATCTCGACCGCAAGGCGGCCGAGCGGCTGCGCGTCGTCCGTGGCGCCGAAGATCACGCACTCGGCCTGAACGGGCGCCGCCCAGGCGAAGATCGCCTCGCCGCCCGCCGCCAGGCGCACCGCCTCGCCCGCCGCGGCATGGTCCAGCCGCTCCGCGGCCGCATCCGCGAACGCCGCCTCGACCTCCGCGGCGCCGAGATCGCCCAGCCGCTGGCCGGCCAGCAGGACCATCTCCTTGAGCTCCCCCTCGCGCGCGCGGTCGACGCGGACGGCCCTGGCCGCCGCCTCACCCTTCGCCAGCGCGGAGAGGAACCTCGCGCGCGGTTCGGCCGGCCCCCGCAGGTCCTCGAGCAGCACGTCGATGACCCCCGGGCAGCCCATGCCGTAGCCGAAGACGCTCTCGTCGCTCGTGTCGTACCGCAGAACGCGCACGCCGCCGGGCGGCAGCTCCTTCGCAACCGCCGCCACCTCGGACTCGAGGCACCCCCCCGAGATGAGGCCGCACACCGCGCCGTCCGCCCCGATGAAGATGCTGGTGCCCTCGCGCTGGTACGCCGAGCCCCGCACGGCGACGATCGTCGCCAGCGCGCCGGGCGCTCCTTTGCGGCACGCCGCGTCGGCGGCCCGGACCACATCGAGCTGCATCATGCGTCGTCCCTCCCCGGGCGCACCTGCGCAAGGTCTTGGAGAGCCGTCGGCGACAGGGCGTCGCCGAACCCGTCCAGGTAGGGCAGCGCCTCCGCGAGGGCGCGCTGCACCGGCCGGTACCCGGGGGTGCCCGCCAGTGGCGAGAGCCAGAAGAGCCTGCGCACGCGCAGGCGCAGCTGGGCGAGCGTCTGCGCGACGAGGGCGGGCTCCCCCGTGTCGAGACCGTCCGACACGACCACGACCACGCTGTCGCGGTCCCGCAGGCGAGCGCCAAAGTCCCGCAGGAACGCGCCGAGGGAGGCGCCGATCCGCGTCCCGCCGCCGTATGCGAGGCCGAGGTCGCGCAGGGGTCGCAGGCCCGGGCGACGCAGGCGCTCCGTGATCGGACGCAGCTCCGTCGAGAAGGCGAACACCTCCACCCGGCGCGAGCGTCGGACGAGGGCCCGCGCCAACCTGAGCTGGGCCGCGTCGGCTTCGGCCATCGAGCGGCTGAAGTCGCAGAGCAGGACGACGCGCGGGGGGCGTGGTCGGCGCTCCCGGCGGCGCAGGCGCAGGACCTCGCCCGCCGTGGAGCGGGCGTCCCGCGCGCTGCGGCGCAGGTCCAGGGCGCCGCGGCGCCCCGGCCGCCGGCGGCGGCCTGGGCTTGTGCGCAGCGCCCGCAGGAACCGGTCCGCGTCGCGTCGGGCGGCACGTTCCTGCGATGTCCTGACGTCCGCTCCCCTGCCCGCGGCCCCTGCCGGGCTGTAGCCGGCCAGGGAGGCGGGCGCACCCCCCGCCGTGCGCCTCCCGCCCGGGAGGGGGATCTCGTCCGCCGCGTCGGCGCCGCGCCGGCCGCCCGCCGAGGCCGCGCCCGGCTCCGGCCGCAACCGCTCGCCGCGCAGCCAGAGCGGGTAGACGGCGTCGAAGATCTGAAGCTCGGCCGGCGAGTGCGCATAGGCGCAGCGCAGGGCGAGGCGCACATCCTCCGCGTCCTCGATGTCGACCGCCGCCGCGGCGCGAACGGCGGCGACCTGGGCGTCGGGTCCGGCGCCCACGCCGAGGTGGCGCAGCACCGCGCCGAGCTCCGCGATGCGCAGCGCAGGCGCCCGCAGCCCGGGCGTCACGACGTCTCCCCGCCGCCGAGCAGCGTGGGCAGCTCCCCGAGGGCCAGCTGGAGATCCTCGCGGTCCTTGAGCACGGCCGCGAAGCTCTGGCGGGCCGCGGCGACGTCCAGGGCGTCGCAGCCCAGCGCGACGAGGGAGCGCAGCCAGTCCAGGCTCTCCGCCACGCCGGGCGCGCGGTCCAGCGGCAGGGCGCGCAGGCGCTGCATGGCGGCGGCCACCTGCTGCGCGAGCCGCCGCGACGCGTCCGGAAGGTGCAGTGCCAGGATCTCCGCCTCGTGCGCCGCGTCCGGGTAGTCGATCCAGTGGTAGAGGCAGCGGCGGCGCAGGGCGTCCGAGAGGTCGCGCGTGCGGTTCGACGTCAGGATGACGTGCGGCCTCTTGACGGCGTGGAGCGTGCCGAGCTCCGGAATCGTGACCTGGAACTCGCCCAGGACCTCGAGGAGGAAGGCTTCGAACTCCTCGTCGGCCCGGTCGACTTCGTCGATCAGCAGCACGGGTGCGGGCGGCGGCGCCGTGATGGCCTGCAGGAGCGGGCGCTCGAGCAGGAACTCGCGCGAGTAGATCCCGTGCTCGACCTCCCGCAGGTCGCCCTTCGCCGCCTCGGCGAGCCGGATGCGCAGCAGCTGGCGCGGGTAGTCCCACTCGTAGAGCGCCGCCGCCGCGTCGAGCCCCTCGTAGCACTGCAGGCGGATCAGCCGCGTGCCGAGGTGGCCCGCCAGCACCTTCGCGAGGGCCGTCTTGCCGACGCCGGCCGGGCCCTCGACCAGGAGGGGCTGGTCCAGCGCGAGCATGAGGTGCAGGGCGGTGGCGAGCTGTCGGTCGGCGACGTAGCCCTGCGCCTGCAGGGCCCGCGCGATACCGTCGATGTCCGGCCCGATGGCGGATCTCTCCATTCCGTGCCGAGTCGTGCCGCCACGATCGTAGCATAGGGCGACCAGGGGACGGGTCGAGCGGGCCCCGGAAGCGAGGGGGCCGCGGGGCCGCCTTGGGCCGGGGCCCGGCGCGTCTCACCTCGCGGGCCCAACCTGCCAAGTCGCGTCGACCAGGTGCTCGAAGGCGCTCTGGGAGCGGGTTTCGGACCCCGTAACTACCTTGTGCCTTGCGAGGGTACCAAGTTGCACGCCCACTCGTCACACTTTAGCGGGGGAGAGTAGCCGGCTGCGCCGTACGCGCCTGGGCTGTGCGTACGCCCTTTGCTGTCGGTGCCGCCGCCGAGGATTTCGCCGACCCGAGTCGTCCCCGTCCGGGAGGAAGCCTCCATGAACTGCCCCACCCCGTCGGACGTGCCGCTGGACGACATGTGCGTGGCCCTGCAGCCGGTCCTGAACCTGCGCACGGGAAGGGTGCGCGGCTTCGAGGCGTTGCTGCGCGGGCGCGGTGGCACGTGCGTCCCCACCCTCCAGCTCTACCGGCGGGCGCGCCGGGAGGGCTGGCTGGATGCGCTAGAGCAGCGGGCGCGGTCCCTCGCATTCGCGTCGGCCCGGCGGCACCTGACCGGCGACGAGCTCCTGTTCCTGAACTGCGACGTCCGGATCCCGCTGTCGGAGGAGCACTACCGCAGGCTCGTGGTCGAGATCAGCGAGCCCGGCGACATCGACGCCGGCGACCTGGACAGGCTCCGCCTGCAGGGCGTCCAGGTCTTCCTGGACGACTACGGCGTGGCGAACGGGACGCTCGGGCGCATGCTGGACGTGCAGCCGGGCGGGCTCAAGCTCGACCGCTCCATCGTGCGAGGGATCTCGAGGGACCCGCGCCGCTTCTGCATCCTGCAGGCCATCACCGCGCTCTCGCGGGATCTCGGCATCGACGTCGTGGCCGAGGGAATCGAGACGAGCGAGGATCTGGTCGCCGTACGCAGCGCGGGCTTCGAGTACGGGCAGGGCTACTACCTCGGGCGCCCGGTGCTCGCGCCCGACCGGCGCCGCCTGGCCGAGACCGCGCAGCTCCTGCACGACACGGTGCTGGACGTCGTGACGTACACCCGCCAGCGCAAGGCTCTCTCGGCGAGCTGAGCGCGCGGACTCCTCGCAAGGCCCGACGGGTCCCGCGGGACCCGCCGGGCCTTGCCGTTGCGGTGGGCTTGCCGGCGACGGGGCCGCACGGCCCGCCCTCACTCCTCGCTCGTGCCTGCGAGGTCCTGCAGGAGGTCCAGGACCTGCACCTGGATCTCGAAGTCGAAGGCGTGCTCCGCCACGTCGAGCAGGCGGCGCAGAACCTCCTCGACCATCGCCCGGTTCGGCGGGCGGCGGTAGTCGGCACCGCTCAAGCGGCGGCGGCGGGCGTCGAAGACACCCGGGAAGGGCCCGTAGGCGCGGCTCTCTTCCCGCAACCGCCGCTCGATCGCCTCGCACTGCCGCCAGATCTCGTCCAGCGTGTCGGCCAAGGCGAACCCCCTCTCAGGCCAGAGCTTCGGCCCGCGCCGCCGCGAGCGCGTCCGCCGCGAGCGCGCGGCACATCCGCGCGCGATACGTCGCCGAGGCGTACTGGTCGTCCTGGACGTCGACGCCCTCCAGGACGAGATCGGCGGCCTGCGCGACCTCACGGTCCGTGAGGGACGTCCCGACCAGCCGCTCGGCGGCCTGGGCCGCCGCGAACGGCACGAACCCGACGCCGGTCACGGCGAGGCGGGCCTCCGCGCAGCGCCCGTTCTCCATGCGCACCACCGCGCCGACGCCCGCCAGGGCGAACCCGGACGCCTGCTGGCGCAGCTTGCGGTAGGCGGAGCCTTCGCCGGGTCTCGGGCGGGGCACCGTGAGGTGCATGAGGACCTCGTCGGCGGCGAGAGCCGTCGTCAGGGGGCCGAGGAAGAACTCCCCCAAGGGCACGCTGCGCCCTTCCGAGGGCCCCTGCGCGGTCGCCACGGCACCGAGCGCCAGCAGGGCGGCCGGGAGGTCGCCGGCCGGATCGGCGTGGGCTACGGCGCCGCCGATCGTGCCGCGCGCCCGCACCTGGCGGTCGCCCGTCGCGAGGGCGGCCTCGCGCAGCACCCGCCATGGGGCGTGCGCGGCGAGCTCCGCGTGGCGCACGAGAGCGCCGATGCGCACGCCGTCCCGCTCGTCGGCGATGCCGGCGAGGGACGCGATGTCCGCGAGGTCCACGAGCAGCGCCGGCTCCGCGAGGCGCAGGCGCATCAGCGGCAGCAGGCTCTGCCCCCCCGCGAGGGCCTTGGCGTCGGGCTGCGAGAGCAGCCGCACGGCGTCCTCGACGCTCGACGGCCTCTCGTAGCGGAAGGCCGCCGGGATCATCGTCCGGCCCCCACGAGCGGGCGGCCCAAGGGATCGATGCCGGCCTCGCGCAGATCTGCGGCCGCCCGGCGGATCGAGGCGACGATCGGCTCGTAGCCGGTGCAGCGGCAGATGTTCCCCTCGAGCGCGTGCCGGATCTCCGCCTCGCCGGGATCCGGGCTCTCGAGCAGCAGATCGCAGGCGGTGAGCAGCATGCCCGGCGTGCAGTAGCCGCACTGCAGGCCGTCCTCGTTCCAGAACGCGGCCTGCAGCGGGTGCAGGCCCTCCTTGCGGGCACTCTCCGGCACGAGGTCCCGCAGCCCCTCGACCGTCAGGACCTCACGCCCCGCCGCCTGCACGGCCAGGACGTTGCACGACTTGACCGCGCGCCCGTCCAGCAGCACGGTGCACGCGCCGCACTGGCTCGTGTCGCAGCCCACCTTGGTGCCGGTCAGGCCGAGCTCATCCCGCACGAGGTCCACGAGCAACGTGCGAGGCTCGACGTCCCGCCGCACCGACCGTCGGTTCACCTTGAGCTCCACCAGCAACCGCCGGCACCCCCTTGAAGCCTTGGTGATCGTCCGCTTCGCGAGATCTTCTGGCCTGGCGCGGGCGAATCCTGCGCGGCGGCGCCCCCGGCGCGCGCTCTGCTATCATGGCGGCGGGAGTAAGGAGGCGGGGTGCGTGCGGTGCGGCATTCTCACCGTGAGCGACCTGGGCGCGCAGGGCCGGCGCGCGGACGAGAGCGGCGACGTCATCGCGCAGTTCCTCGCCGCGCAGGGCCATGAGGTGGCCTGGCGCGGCATCGTGCCCGACGACGCAGAGGAGATCGCGCAGTCCCTCGTGGAGATGGCCGACGCCCTGCGCCTGGACTGCGTCCTGACGACGGGCGGCACAGGCCTCTCGCCGCGCGACGTGACGCCGGAGGCCACGTCCTCCGTGCTGACGCGACCCGTGCCCGGCATCGCCGAGGCGATGCGGCTCGCGGGCCTGGGCAAGACGCCCCGCGCAATGCTCTCGCGCGGCGTCGCCGGCCTGCGCCGGGAGACCCTGATCGTCAACCTTCCGGGTAGCCCCTCCGGCGTCCGCGACGGGCTCGAGGTGCTCGGGCCCGTGCTGCAGCACGCGGTGGAGATCGCCCACCGCCTGCCGACGGACCACTGACGGCGCAAGGACCCGCCGCTGCTCCCCCGGGTCCGCCGGGAAAGGGGGAGCGCCGGGTCCTGCCCATCGATCAGAGGCCGGCGGCGCCCAGGAGAGCCGGCAGGTCCTCTGGATAGCAGAGCGGCAGCCGGGCGATGTCGGCGGCGGCCTGCCACGCGACGTCCAGGACGAGCCCGTCCGGGTCGTCCGCGTGCGGCCGCCGCCCGCGGATCTCGGCGGAGAAGCAGTGCACCTCCACCCAGCCCGGCCGGTTGGCGTCCCGCGTGCGCTTCACCCAGAGCTCCGCGCCCACCTCGACGTCGTAGCCCGTCTCCTCCAGCACCTCGCGCCGGCAGCACTGGGCGAAGTCCTCGCCCGGCTCCCTGCCCCCGCCCGGCAGCGACCAGCGGGGCTCCTCCCCGGGCCGACGCTGCAGGACCATCAGGAGGCGCCCCTTCCCGTCGCGCACGACGGCCACGGCGCCCACCCACACGCCGTTCAGGGTCCCCCGGGCGCCCGCCGCCAGACGCCGCTCTTCCCCCCGGACTTGAACTCGAGGCGCACCTCGTCGACCTCCATGGCGCGGTCGACGGCCTTGAGCATGTCGTAGACCGTCAGCGCCGCCGCCGCGACCGCCAGCAGGGCCTCCATCTCGACGCCGGTGCGGCCCACGGTGCGTGCCTCCGCCTCGATCGCGATCCCGTCCGCCGTCTCGGCGAAGTCCACCCGAACGTGCGTCAGCGGCAGAGGGTGGCAGAGCGGGACGATCTCGCCGGTGCGCTTGGCCGCCTGGATCCCTGCGACCCGGGCCACGGCGAGCACGTCGCCCTTGGCTGCCGCACCGCGGAAGAGCACCTCGCGCGTCGCCTCGGCCATGCGCACGCGGCCGCTGGCGACGGCCCGGCGCTCGGTCTCGCCCTTCGCCCCGACGTCCACCATGCGGGCCTGGCCGCGCTCGTCGAAGTGGCTGGGCGACCCGCCCGCCGCCGTGCGCCGCGGGTGGTCCGGATCAGCCATAGGTGTAGAAGCCCCTGCCGGACTTGCGGCCGAGGCGTCCCGCCTGCACGTACTGGCGCAGGAGCGGGCAGGGCCGGTACTTGGGATCCCCGAAGCCCTCCTGCAGCACCTCGAGGATGTAGAGGCAGGTGTCGAGGCCGATGAAGTCGGCGAGCTGCAGCGGACCCATCGGGTGGTTCATGCCGAGGCGCATCACGGTGTCGATGTCCTCGACGCTCGCCACGCCCTCGTAGAGCGCGAAGACGGCCTCGTTGATCAGCGGCATGAGCACGCGGTTGGAGACGAAGCCCGGGAAGTCCCTCGCCCTCACCGTCGTCTTGCCGTAGGCCTGGGCCTCCGTCTCCACCGCCAAGACGGTCTCCTCCGACGTCGCGAGCCCCACGACGACCTCGACGAGCTGCATGACGGGCACCGGGTTCATGAAGTGCATGCCGACGAAGCGCTCGGGCCGCCGCACGTTGGCGGCCAGCCGCGTCACGGGCAGGGACGACGTGTTCGTCGCCAGCACCGCCGACTCGCTCGCCAGCTCCGAGACCCGGCGCCAGAGCTCGGCCTTCTCCTCGTAGCGCTCGACGATCGCCTCGACGACGAGGTCCGCCTCCCTGGCGGGCTCGAGGTCCAGGCGGAACTCGATGCGGCCGAGCGCCGCCTCGGCTTCGGCCGCGCTCAGCTTCTCGCGCTTGACGAGGCGCGCGAGCGATCCCTGCACGGCCGCGCGGCCGCGATCGAGGAACGGCTGCGCCACGTCGTACACGGCCACGCGCCGGCCGGCCTGGGCCGCCACCTGCGCGATGCCGCTGCCCATCTGCCCGGCGCCCACCACCATCACGCGGTCCATCAGGCGTCCACCCGCACCACGGTGGCCTCGCCCTGGCCGCCGCCGGAGCAGATCGCGGCCAGGCCGTAGCCGCCGCCGCGACGGCGCAGTTCGTAGATCATCGTCATGAGGATGCGGGCTCCCGAGGCGCCGATCGGGTGCCCGAAGGCCACCGCGCCGCCGTTGGGGTTGACGATGGCGGGGTCGAGGCCGAGCATGCGCGCCGACGTGATGGCCACGGCGGCGAACGCCTCGTTGATCTCCGCGACCTTGATCTCCTTGAGCCCGACTCCGGCCTTGTCGAGGGCCTTGCGCGCCGAGAGCGCCGGCACCGTGGCGAGGTACGGCGCCTCCTGGGACACGGCCGCGTGCGCGACGATGCGCGCGAGCGGGCGGATGCCGCGCCGCTCGGCCTCGGCGGAGTCCATCAGCACGACGGCCGAGCCGCCGTCGTTGAGCGCCGGAGCGTTGCCCGCGGTGATGCCGTGGGTCGCGTCGAAGACCGGCCTCAGCTGCGCGAGCCGCTCGAGCGTCGTGTCCGGGCGCGGGCCCTCGTCCCGGTCGAGCGCCGCCTTCTCGAAGCGCACCGGGACGATCTCGTCGTCCAGCCGACCCGCGTCCGCGGCCTCCTTCGCGCGCATCTGCGAGGTGTAGGACCACTCGTCCATCTCCTCGCGGGACACGCCCATCTCCAGCGCGACGCGCCCGCCGTGCACCCCCATGTGCACGTCGCCGAAGGCGCACCAGAGCCCGTCGTGCACGACCGAGTCGACCAGGACGCCGTCGCCCATGCGGTAGCCGTAGCGCGCCTTGTAGAGGAGGTAGGGCGCCTGGGACATGCTCTCCATGCCGCCGGCCAGCACCACCTTGGCATCGCCGAGGCGGATCATCATGTCGCCCAGGTTGACGGCCCGCAGACTCGAGGCGCAGACCTTGTTCACCGTCTCGGACGGCAGCTCGACGGGCAGCCCCGCCCGCACGGTGGCCTGGCGGGAGGGGATCTGCCCCGCGCCCGCCTGCACCACCATGCCCATGTACGCGTAGTCGATGTCCTCGCCCGCCACGCCGGCCTGCGCCACCGCGGCGCGGACCGCCTGCGCGCCGAGCTCCACGGCCGGCACGTCCTTCAGGGCCCCTCCGAACTTCCCGATCGGTGTGCGCTTCGCCGCCACGACCCACGTCTCGCCCATGCCGAATCGTGCCCTCTTTCGCAGGTACAGCTTGATGCCGAAGACTAGTCCTCGACCTCCCGGACCTCCGCCCCCAGGGCCCTGAGCTTCTCCGTCAGGCGGTCGTATCCCCGCGCCACGTAGCGCACGCCCCCGACCTCCGTGCGGCCCTGCGCGCAGAGACCCGCGATGATGAGCGCCGCGCCGCCGCGGATGTCCCGCGCGACGACGGGCGCGCCCGTCAGGACGCTCGTGCCCCGCACGATGGCCGTCGTGCGCTCGATCTTGATCTGGGCTCCGAGCCGCACGAGTTCGTTGGCGTACGCGAAGCGGTTCTCGAAGATGGTCTCCTCCACGACGGACACGCCGTCCGCCTGGCAGAGCGCCGCCACCATCTGCGGCTGCAGGTCCGTCGGAAAGCCCGGGTGCGGCTGGGTCGCCACGTCGATCGCCCGCAGGCGCTCCGGCGCGTCGACGGTGATGGAGTCCTCGTCGACGTCGACCTTCGCCCCCGCCTCGCCCAGCTTGACCAAGAGGGTGCGCAGGTGCTCGGGGATCACGGAGCCCACCGTGACCCGCCCGCCCGTGGCCGCGCCCGCCAGGAGGAAGGTGCCGGCCTCGATGCGGTCCGGGATCACCTCGTGCGTCGCGCCGTGCAGTCCGGGACGGCCCTCGATGCGGATCACGTCCGTGCCCGCGCCCCGCACGCGCGCCCCCATCGCGTTGAGGAAGTTGGCGAGGTCCACGATCTCGGGCTCCTGGGCCGCGTCCTCGAGGATCGTCGTGCCGAAGGAGATCGAGGCGGCGATCATCAGGTTGCAGGTGGTGCCGAAGGACTTGCGGTCCACGT
>Ga0187814_10000426_pt1 | contig 13877 bp, 12 predicted proteins | sample NC_S_4_FD_132450 | JGI IMG/M metagenome (GOLD analysis project Ga0187814, IMG submission 132450) | Wetland sediment microbial communities from Neuse River Estuary, North Carolina, USA - ASW-S_4 | ecosystem: Environmental > Aquatic > Freshwater > Wetlands > Sediment | place: USA: North Carolina... | reverse complement strand
GGCGAGCGTGGCGAGGAAAGGGTGCTCTCGGTACTCTGCGTAGGCAGAGGCGATCTCGGCGTCGTTGCCCACGCTCGTTATCTGGTAGAGGGGCATGAAGGGCGCGCCGTCGAGGGGGCGGCGCGCCGCTTGCGGCAGCCGCAGCGCGGCTACGAGCCGCGCGCGCATCTTGAGGACGAGGAAGCTCTCACCGGGAGAGCCGTCGGGATTGATGTAGGCGGGCGTGAGTCCCTTGGGCTTGTCGCGGCAGAGCGGGGCGAGGCGGGAGAAAGTCGTTTCGAGGGCGCCGAAGACCTCGCGGCCAAAGGCAAGATTCTTCTTCGTGTCGGCGTAGCTTGTGGCCGAGCCGCCGTTGAGCACGCCGTAGGCGGTCCTGGGCAACAGGGCCGAGCCTATTTCTTCGAGCGCCTCGCGCGGAAAGACGAGGTCGTTCCCGACGGTGCCGGCGGAGGCGGGCGCCTCGAGGCCGAGCGCGGCGAGGGCATCGGCCGCATCGCGTCGTGAGACGCGGTAGCTCGTTTTTGGTCCCAGGTCCACGACGCGCACGCCGTCGACGGAAGGGACGCCGGCGGCCCTGACCGGGGCGACGGAGTCGTAGAGCCCGGCGTTGTAGTCGTCGAGGATGGACAGGGTGAGGTCGGCGTCGATGCCCTTCTCTTCCATGTCGCGGAGCAGCGCCGGACTGAGCCTGCTCACGTCCCCGCGCATCTAGAACAACGCCACGGCCGCGTTGGCCGCGCCATACAGCGAGATCGCGTAATCCTTGACGATCATCACCGGAGTCGAGGAGAGGATGGACACGATGTGCGCCCTGTAGCTGCGCTCGAACATCGTCATGAAGCGGTTGCCCTCCAGGAAACGGGCCTCGTTCTTGGCCGCTATTCCGCCCGCGAGGAAAACGCCTCCAGCCGGGAGGAAGGCCGCGGTGAGGTCCGCCGCGACGCGAGCGTACAGCTCGACGAAGACGTTCATCGCCTGGGCGCAGAGCGGGTCGGTCGGGGCGGCCGCGGCGACGAGGGCTGGTCGTTCGGCCGCGTCTGCGGCAAGGGCGGTCCGCGCGCCCTCGCCCATGCCGCCGGGCGCCGCAGCCTCGGCGCGCTCGGCGAGAAACTGGATGAGGTTGGCGATTCCCTGTCCCGACACTCCCGCCTCCGCTCCCGGCACGAAGCCGAGGCGTCCCTGCAGCCAGCGCTGGAAGTCGCGGGTGAGCTCGTCGTAGACCGGCAGGGTGATGTGCCCGCCCTCCGAGGGTAGCGCCTCGACGCGATCGTGCACGCGGACGACGAAGCCGACTCCGAGCCCCGTGCCCGCGCCGACAATCGCGCGCAGGCCGGAGCGCGGCTCCGGCAAAGAGCCGTCGACGTGGGGCAGACGCGTTATCTGCTCGGCATTCGCCGGGTCGAGGAGTATGACGCCGTAGGACACGGCGGTGAAGTCATTGATGAGTCGCGTCGGAATGCCAAAACCGGACTCGATCTCGCGGGCATCGATGCCCCAGGGCGCGTTAGTCAAATGTATCTTGCCGTTGACGACGGGACCGGCGCCGGAGACGCAGCAGAGCTCCGGTCGGAAGTTCGGCAGCTCTCGTCGCGCCTCTTCGAGAAATCGGCCGAGGGGGACGACGAGCGACGGCTCCTCCTTGGTGCGGTAGTGCCTGTCGAAAAGCAGGGTGAAGGTACCGCCCTTCTTGCCGATGAGAGCGAGGTTGATGTTCGTGCCGCCGACGTCGCCGGCGAGGACGACGAGATCGTAGGAGGTGCGCGAGGATTGCATGGAGGCATGATAGCTCGCGCCGCGAGAGCGTGAAAAGAGGAGGGGGCGCGCGCTATTTCGCGGTTACGAGGTCGAGGATTTGGTAGGAGTTCAGCGGCCTGTCCTTCGCGACGTCGTAGACCTCGACGTGGAGATGGCCCCCGTGTCCGGGGCGCCGCGCGTTTACGCCGGTGTTCCCTCCGACTCCGAGCGGCGAATCGACCCGAACAACGTCGCCGGTGCGCAGCGCAGTGTGCCTAAGATGAAAATAGGAGAAGACCCGCTTGTTGACGGGATCGTAGACGATAACGCCGTTTCCCGCCGAAGGGCTCAGGCCTCCCCCCACCCAGGACTCGAGCCCGGCGCCCCCCTTCCAATTGCTCGCCGCGGCGATGACGATCCCCGGGCTCAGGGAATGAATGACCGGCCCCTCCTGCCCATCCGAGTGGCGGCGCACATCGGTGAAGAAAAGATCGAGGGCGAAGGGATGGGCGTAGGCGAGGTCCGAGCGCTGGGGGCGGGTGATCCCGCTGTCTCGGCCGTAGGGGAGGACCCCGTCCCTCATGCGGCTGGATGCGGGCCCCGAAACGTCATGCGATGTCGAGGGGCCGAGCTCCTGGTACGCCGCGTCGAAGGCGGCGAAGTAGGAGGGTCGCTGCGGCCTGATCCGCTCCGTGAGAAGGGCCTCGTCGTGGTAGTAGGCTCCGGCGAGGCCTCCTCTGGCGGCGTTCTCCCCGAAGTCGTCGACGTCTCGGTCGAGCGCGAGGAGAGCGAGGATGGAGCTCGGAGGCGGCAGGGTGGAAGCGAGCACGTCTCTGGGATCGAGTCCGCCTTTGCGCGCGCTCCGCATCAGCTCCCGCATGACCTCCGCCGCCTCGGGGCCGTCGCGGCGCAGACTGGCCGCCGCCAGCGCGGGCTGAAGGACGCGCGTCGCCAGCCTGGCCGTGGAAAGGCCTGAGCCGCCCTGGTCGTAGGGGAAGGCGCCGTCCCCCGCGGCCGCTCCGGAGACGAGGAGGGCGGCGAGGGAAACGAGAGCCGCCAGGCCGCGGAGAGGCGGGCCCAGCCGCCCGTTTCGGTCCTTCGAGTTGCTACGCGGCATGTGGATCGCCGCCGGGGGCAAGCCGCGGCGCACAGAGCAGAAACAGGCCCATGCAGGTCCTCGCGTCGTCGAGGGCCCTGTGGGCCGATCCCGCCTCGAGGCCGAAGGCGCGGGCGAGGTTGGCCAGGCTGTAGCTCTGTTCTCCCGGAAAGGCCCGTTTGGCCAGCAGCCTGGTATCGAAAACCCCGCGCGGCGCAAAGCGAGCGGAAAGCTCGGCCCTCGCGAGCTCTTCCCGGAGGAAGGAGAGGTCGAATGGCGCGTTGTGCGCCACTAGTATTGCGCCGCTCGCGAGGGCGAGGAGGGAGAGGGCGAGCGAGGCGAAACCCGGAGCCCCCCGGACATCCTCGTCGCTTATGCCGTGGATAGCAAAGGCCGCCGCCGGCATGGGTTTTGCGGGGTCCACGAGGGCTGCCATGGAAGCGCTGCGGCCGGGGTCGCTCGGGTTGAACCTGATCGCCCCTATCTCGACGACCCGGTCGCGTCGGGGATCGAGACCCGTCGTCTCGAAATCGAGCGCAAGGAAGTCTCTCGATGCCCAGTCGTCGGGCGGACAGACAGCCGACGCGCCGGGACCGGCATCGCCGGCTCCGCGCGGAGCGACTGCGCCCCAGGCCGGCGCCCCGCTGTCTCGGACCCAGTAGCCCCTCACGCTCCTATGACCTTCCTGATGTCCGCCGCGATCGCCTCCGCCTTCGCTGCCGAGCTCTTTCGCGCGGCCGCGAGCCCGGCCCCCGCAGGGGCCCCGGCCGCGACCTCGGTCCTGAGGAGGACGTAATACTTGATCTTGGGCTCGGTGCCCGAGGGTCTCACGGTGACCATGGTGCCGTCCTCGAGGTGCCATTGGATGACATCGCTTGTCGGGAGGTCTATTTTCCTCGCCTGGGCCTCGGCTCCCGGCTTCCATTCGAGCCCGGTCTTGACATCGCGGACGCGCGCGACTGCTATGCCGCCCAACGCGGCGGGCTGCGCCTTCCTGTAGCCGTCCATGATGCCGCGCATGATGTCCATGCCGCTCGGTCCCTCGAAGTATTTGTTTATGCCGCGCTCCTCGAAGTACCCGTGCTCGAGGTAGAGCTCGTCGAGGCGCTGAAGGAGGCTCTTGCCCTTGGAGCGCCAGTAGAGGGTCATCTCCGCGGTGAGGGCGGCCGCGGAGATGCCGTCCTTGTCCCTCACCTCGTTCTCGACGAGGTGCCCGTAGCTCTCCTCGGTGCCGTATATGAACTCGTAGCCGCCCGAAGCGGCGCCGGTAGTGTCGGATTCGAAACGGCGCATGAGATCCGCTATCCACTTGAAGCCCGTGAGGCACTCGAAACAGGCGGCGCCGTAGGCCGACGCTATGCGCGCCTGAAGGTCCGTCGTGACGATGCTCTTGATCGCCGCCGGCTTCGCGGGCATGCGGCCGAGCTCCTTCCGGGTGAGGAGGAGATAGTCGAGGTGGAGCGATCCGAGCTGGTTGCCCGTGATGAGCGCAAAGCCGCCCGAGCCGTCTGGAACCGCTATGCCCAGCCTGTCCGCATCGGGGTCCGTGGCCATGACCGCGTCGGCGCCTACCTTCTTGCCGAGCTCGAGGGCGAGCTTGAGCGCAGCCGCCTCCTCGGGGTTCGGATAGGAAACAGTTGGGAAGTCGCCGTCGGGTTCTCGCTGCTCGGGGACGGTCACCACATCGAGGCCGAGGTCCTTCATGACGCGCTCGAAGGGTCTCGCTCCAGTCCCGTGGAGCGGGGTGTAGACCAGCCTGACCTGCGACGCCATGCGCCGGATGAGGTCGGGGCGCAGAAGCTTGGACTTGACCATGGCCACGTAGGGCTCGTCCACCTCGGCGTCGATCATGGCTATGAGGCCCTTGGCCTTGGCCTCGTCCATGTCCATCATCCTGATGGTCGCGACCGCGTTGACCTTGGCGATTATCCCGACATCGTGCGGCGGAATGACCTGCGCGCCGTCGTTCCAGTAGGCCTTGTATCCGTTGTACTTGGGGGGATTGTGGCTCGCGGTAACGACGATGCCGGTGTCGGCCCGGAGCCTGCGTATGGCGAAGGAGAGCTCCGGAGTCGGCCGGAGCGACGTGAAGAGGTATGCCTTGATGCCGTTGGCCGCGAAGACGCGCGCGGCGCTTTCGGAAAAGCCGCTCGAATAGTGGCGGGAATCGTAGGCGATGCAGGCGGAAAGGCTCTTGCCGGGAAAGGCTTCGCGCAGGTAGTCGCAGAGCCCCTGCGTGGCCCTTGTCACCACGAAGCTGTTCATTCGATTGTAGCCGCCGCCGATCACTCCCCGCAGGCCCCCCGTGCCGAACTCGAGATCCCGGTAGAAGCGGTCCTCCAGCTCCTTCCAGTCGCCCGAGGAGAGAAGGGACTCGACTTCCGAGCGGAAGGTCGGGTCGGTCTCGCGGGAGATGTACTCTTGGGCTCTCATACGAATCTGTTCGTGGTCCATGTTCACACCTCGGTTTCCTGGTATAACGTGATTCTAATGCGAGGAGAGGCCCGTGGGTAGGGCGCCGGCCTGCCGTCGAATTACTCGAAGCCTTCAACACCTCACTTGAGAAAAGACAGAACATCCTCGGGCCGGCCGAGGACGGCGGAGGCTCCCGCGGCGCGCAGCTCCGCCTCCCCGCGAAAGCCCCACGCGGCCCCGAGCGCCACCATGCCCGCGGCGCGCGCGGTCGCCATGTCGACGTCGGAGTCGCCGAGGTAGAGCGTGGAACCAGCCTCGGCGCCCAAGCGGGCGACGATGTCGAGCGCGGAGGCCGGATCGGGCTTCCGCGGAAAGCTCCCCGTCTCTCCGCGGACGATCGCGAAGGTTCCCGGATGGAAGAGTCCTCCGATCACGCGCCGGGTGAGCTCGTCGGGCTTGTTCGAGAGGACGGCCAGAGAGAGACCCCGCGACCCGAGCTCCGAGAGGAGCTCGAGCACGCCGGGGTAGGGCCGCGTTCGATCGACGCAGTGGGCCGCGTAGTCCGCGGCGCTCTCCGTGTTAAAGTCTTCAATCGTAGCCTCGTCGCGCTTCTCCGGGGGAAGGGCCCGCAGCACGAGATTCCTGAAGCCGTCGCCGACCATCCGCTTGTACGCTTCGATGGGATGGACGGGAAAACCATGACGCAGCAAGGCGCGGTTCACCGCTCCCCCGAGGTCTTCGAGGCTGTCGACGAGCGTCCCGTCGAGATCGAATATCACCGCGTGTTTCATGCGCGGTCACAGTACCGCCGAGCCGGGCCGAGGGTCAACCTCGGCCTCCTTCTCCGGCTCCCCTCTCCGGCGTATACTCCCACGAGATGAGCAGGTCCGGGGAAGCGCGGGGGGAGGGCGCCTTTCGCGATCACTACACGGAGCTCTACGGCGCGCGGTGGCCGGAGCTCGAAGAGGCGCTCCGCGGTAGCGCCGATTCCCTGCCCTTCCGCGCCGCTCCTGCCCTCGATCCCTACTATCTCGACTCGGCCTCAATCTACGCGGCGCAGAGTCTCGAGCTGCCGAAGCCGGGTTCAGGCGACGACGGCGCGGCTCAGCCACGGCTCGTATTAGATGCCTGCGCGGCCCCGGGCGGCAAGAGCATCGTGCTTGCGACGCGCCTCGCGACGGAATGCGACTCGGCCGTTCGACTCATCGCGAACGAGCTCTCCGCAGCTCGGCGAGGGAGACTCGCCTACGCCCTCGATCGGCACCTCCCACCTGAGCTGCGGACGCGAGTCGACCTGATGGGACGGGATGCGGCGTCTCTGTGCCGCTCGCGTCCGGAGGCCTTCGACGCCATCCTCCTCGACGCCCCCTGCTCGAGCGAGCGCCACGTCCTCGCCGACCCCTCCGCCCTCGAAGAGTGGACCCCGGCGCGGAGCAGGAACCTGGCCGTCAGACAGTGGGCGCTCCTCTCCTCGGCCTTCCTCATGCTCCGTCCTGGCGGCTGTCTCGTCTATTCCACCTGCTCGCTCGAACCTCGGGAGAACCAATTCGTCGTTTCGCGGCTGGAGGAGAAATACGCGGGGAGCTTCCGATTCGACCCGCCGGACGACGGGCCTGGAGAGGCCGCCGGTCCAGGCGTCCTCATATTGCCGGACCGGGCGCAGGGGGCAGGGCCCATGTTCGTGTGCAGAATCAGAAAGCTTTAGAGATACGGGCTTTCCGGCGTCGTCGTTCTCGCGCCAAGGCCCAGAGGAGGCCGCAAGAGCCAGGCCCTTCGCTCGAGCTTGGCGCCGACTCTCCCTCACCGTTGAGCTCTTGACGGCTGTGCGCGAACCGCTACGCAGACCCCCGTTAGCCTGGGAACTTCGCGAGGAAGAGCGGTCCCCCGAGCGTGCCCAAGGCCATTGCCGCGCCGAGGCCCGCGACGTTGAGCAGGGTGAAGCCGAGGATGGCGCCGATGGTCTCGAGACCGGCGAGGATGACGACGAGGGCGCCGCCGCAGGAGGCGAGGAAGAAAAGCCCGCCCAACAGCATCTTGCGCCGGAGTACCGCGGTGGTGAGACGGCGGAAGCGCAGCTTTCCGTCGAAGAGGCCGGCGGAGAAGGCTGCGGCGACCGTGAAGGGGAGGACTACCCCGAGCACCGTGGCGGTGCCGAGCAGAAGGTTCCTGAGCGCTCCCGTGGCGAAAAAGAGCAGGATGCCGACCGGCAGAAGGAAGGCGACGAAGGCCTGGGGCAGGTGCACGACGATGGGGTGGATGTGGAGGTCCATGAGCCTCCTGCGCTTGTCCGATACCTTGTCGTCGTAGGGCTCAAACTGTTTCGCGGGAACCCCGCAGGCGGGGCACGCGTCGCCGAGCTTGGCCGCTTCCATGATGTAGCCGCAGGCCCTGCATCGTACATACGCTTTTTTAGCCACGGTCCTTCCTCCCTTCCTGTGCGAATCGTGCTGTCTATTCGGGTGGCGCCGCGGCCCTGCGCGGCCGGGGAGCTCAACTGTCGGGATTTTCCCTATCGAGGTCAGACTCGCTCCCGCCGAGCCTGTGGAAACGCTCCTCGCGGTCGTCGATCGTGGCGTTGATCTCTGCGAGACGCTTGAGATGGGCCTTGAACTCCGGCTCTTCGGCCGAAATCTGCGCCGCGCTCCGCTCCACGAAGGCCGTGTAGACAGCGGCTCCGAGCTGTGCGGCGACCCTCTCGGCTTGGCTGCGCAGCTGAATGATCTCGATCTTGAGCTTACCCATCTCGCCCCAGGTCTGAGCCTGCGCTCCGGCCTTCGAGAGAACCTCTCGGGATGTGGCGAGTCCCTTGTTCATGAGCTCATTCATCTTCTCGGCGAACGTCATCGAGCCCTCCTCGTATAGACATCGCGGGATACGTACGTTTCCAGTACTGTGCCGCCCTTTCCCAAAATTAGCAAGTCTCCCTTTTCTTTGCAATTCCGGAGCTTTTTCTCTTGCATTGGGGGTCGGCCCGCTATATGGTGTAGCCGGATCTTGAGATACCCAATGTATTGTAGGTAATGCATGCAAATTCGATACCAAGTAGGGTGAGTGATGCGCTGCCCCCACTGCGGAAGCCTGGACGACAAGGTCATCGATTCGCGCACCCTCGCCAATGGAGAGAGCATACGGCGGCGACGGGAATGTCTCTCCTGCGGGCTTCGGTTCACGAGTTACGAACGGATAGAAGAGAAGCCTCTCATGGTGGTCAAGCGCGACGGACGACGGGAGCCCTTCGAGCGGACGAAGCTTGAGCGGGGAATCAGCCGCGCCCTCGAGAAGCGCCCCGTCTCCCAGCTCAGCACCGAGAATCTGATCAACGAGATCGAGGACGAGGCCGCGCTCAAGGGGAAGGCGGCGAACGAAATCCCGAGCGCGGAGCTCGGCGAGATGGTCCTCAGACAGCTCTACAGTCTCGACAAGGTGGCCTACATCCGCTTCGCCTCCGTCTACAGGAAATTCGAGACGATGGACGAGTTTCTGCGCGAGATCGAGCGCCTCGAGGGCGGCGGCTCCGATCGATCGGAGCCGGGCGAGCGCCGCACGGAGGCTCAACGGGTCGAGCAGGGTCTGCAGCCGGCCGCGGAGGAGAGAAAATGACGACCAACCAGGAGGTCTTTCCCGAGTGGAAAACCTTCCTCGGCGAGGCCATGGCACAGGGGCCGGTCAGACAGGTCGCGAAGCGCTCGGGCGACATTGAGCGCTACGATCGCGCCAAGATCGCGGCGGCCATCGGATCGGCCTTCGACGCGGCTGGCGACGCCTCGCCTGGGCAGGACCGAGAGCATCGGATCGAATCGGTCGTGGCCTCCGTCGAGGAGAAGCTCCGACTGCTGATGTCCTCCCGTCATCCCAACTCGATACCCGCGATCGAGGAGATACAGGACCTCGTCGAGACCGCTCTCATCGAGGCGCGGGAGGCCCGCGTCGCGAAGACCTACATACTCTATCGAGCCAGACACGAGGCGATGCGCGACGCGACGAGGCTGATGCTCGACATCAACTCGACAATGGACGGCTACCTCTCCCAGGTGGACTGGCGGGTCAAGGAGAACGCCAACGTCAACTACTCCCTCGGCGGGCTCATCCTCCACAACTCCGGCACCATCACCGCGAACTACTGGCTCCGCAACATCTACCCCGAGGAAATCGCCGCGGCCCACCGCGACGCCGACCTCCACCTCCACGACCTCTCCATGTTCTCGGGCTACTGCGCGGGCTGGTCGCTCAGACAGCTCATCGCCGAGGGGCTGGGCGGGATCCCCGACAAGATCAGCTCGCGGCCGGCCAGGCGGCTTTCGACGCTGGTCCAGCAGATCGTGAACTTCCTCGGCGTGCTGCAGAACGAATGGGCCGGCGCCCAGGCTCTGTCCTCCTTCGACACCTACCTCGCCCCCTTCGTGAAGAAGGACGCGTTGAGCGAAATTGAGGTGCGGCAGTGCGTCCAAAGCTTCCTCTTCGGAGTCAACACGCCGAGCCGCTGGGGGAGCCAGGCTCCCTTCACGAATGTCACGCTCGACTGGACCTGTCCGGCCGACCTGCGCGATCGTCCCGCGATCGTCGGGGGCGAGGAGATGCCCTTCACCTATGGCGAGTGTCAGGACGAGATGAAGGTCCTCAACCGGGTCTTCATCGAGCTTATGATCGAGGGCGACTCGCTGGGGCGCGGCTTCCAATACCCCATACCGACCTACAACATCACGAAAGACTTCGACTGGGATTCCGACAACGCCAGACTCCTCTTCGAAATGACCGCCAAGTACGGCACGCCCTATTTCCAGAACTTCATCAGCTCCGACCTGGACCCGGGCGACGTACGCTCCATGTGCTGCCGGCTTCAGCTCGACAAACGGGAGCTGCGGAAGCGCGGCGGCGGCCTCTTCGGCTCCGACGAGCTGACCGGCTCCATCGGCGTGGTGACGATCAACCTCCCGCGCATCGGCTACCTCGCCAATGGGCGGGGCGATTTCTTTGCGCGTCTGGATCGGCTCATGGACCTCGCTGCCAGGTCCCTCGTGATAAAGCGGAAGGTCATCACTCGCCTCCTCGAGGGCGGGCTCTTCCCCTACACGAAACGCTATCTCGGAAGCTTCGACAACCATTTCAACACGATCGGGCTCGTGGGCATGCACGAGTGCTGCCTGAACTTCCTGGGGGCCGGCATCGAGACGGAGGAGGGGAGGGCCTTCTCGCTGGAGCTGCTCGCGCACATGCGCGCCAGGCTGCAGGATTTTCAGGAGCGCACGGGAGAGCTCTTCAACCTCGAGGCGACGCCCGCCGAGTCGACGAGCTACCGTCTCGCGAAGCACGACAGGAGACGCTGGCCCGACATAGTGACCTCCGGCGGTCCCGGCGCGGGCGCGGAAGGCGGAGAGGGACTCGGGGAGCCGTACTACACCAACTCCTCCCAACTGCCGGTGGGGCTGACCGACGATCTCTTCGACGCTCTCGATCATCAGGAGGAGCTCCAGGCCCTGTACACGGGCGGCACGGTGTTCCACGTGTTCCTGGGAGAGGCGCCCGACGATTGGCGGGCGGTGCGCGCCCTCGTTCAGACGATCGCTGCCAATTACAGAGTGCCGTACTACACCATATCGCCCACCTTCTCGGTGTGTCCGGTTCACGGCTACCTGGCGGGTGAGCATTTTAGCTGTCCCAAGTGCAGGGCGGAGAGAGAAGCGCGGATTCGCGACGAGATAGCGACGCTCGAGCGCGAGCTGGGAGGGGAACTATGACGGATCGCAGGCTCCTGGAGCGGAGGCTCGAGGAACTCCGCGAGGAGCTCGGGCGGGTTGAGGGGGGGCCCACGGAGGTTTACAGCCGCATTGTCGGCTACTACCGCTCCGTGAGGAACTGGAACGCGGGCAAGCGCGAAGAGTACGCCGCTCGGCGCAATTTCGCTGTGCCCGCGGCCGCTTCGGGCGCAATGGCGCCGAGACCGAGCGGCGCCCGGATCGCCGGAACATCCCGTGGGGAGGATGTCTCCGGCGTCGCGCGGAGGACGGCCGAAGCCGCGACGCCGGGCGTCGACCTCGGAGAGCTCCTCGTGTTCACCCGGAAGGCCTGCCCCAATTGTCCGCCGGTGGCGAACTACGTTCGCGGCTCCGGCCTCCTTGCTGTCTTCGTCGATACGGACGGCGAGGAGGGCTCGGAACTCGCGCGCAGGCACGGCGTCCTGGCGACGCCCACGGTCATCGGTCTCGACGCCAGGGGGCGGGAACTCTTCAGGGCCTGCGACCTCAAGAGCGTCCAGGCGGCGCTGCCCGCGCGTGGCTCCGCAGGCGCGGCTCGAGCCCGCGCGGAGCGAGCGGCCGGGTAGCCATGCTCGCGGCCGTGGCCTACCGCAAGACGACCCTCATAGACTTTCCGGGCCGGGTCGCCGCCGCGCTCTTCCTCCCCGGCTGCAACTTCCGCTGCCCCTATTGCCACAACGCCCCTCTTGTCGAAGCCGGGCGCGATGCGTCCTCGGGAGAAGGCGGCGCGGCCGGGCTCTCGCCCCTCGAGGAGTTCTGGGCCTTTCTCGACCGGCGCAGGTCCCTGCTCTCGGGCCTCGTCATTTCCGGCGGAGAGCCGCTCGCGCACGATGAAACGCCCACGATCGCCGCCGCTACTCGCGAGCGTGGCCTCGCCGTGAAGCTCGACACAAACGGCTATTTCCCCGAGCGCATCGACGCGGTCGCGGCCGACTACATCGCCCTCGATTTCAAGACCGCCCCCTCCGTCTACGAAAGGGTGGCGCCCTCGCTCCCGGACGCGGCCGAGCGAGTCCTTGAATCGCTGCGGCGGCTGCGCGCGTCGGGGCGGGAGTTCGAGGTTCGCATAACCTGCGCCCCCGGCATTGTCGGGCCGGAGGAGCTCGACGAGATGCTTGGTTTTCTCGAGCCGGCGGACGCGCTCGTCCTCCAACCCTTCAGGCCCGGCGGCTGTCTCGACCCGAAGTGGAATCTTCGGGCCCCCTATGACGATCTGGAGATGCGCCAGTTGCTAAAGGCCGCGCGGGGCCGAGTGGCGGCCGCTCGCATTCGGGGAGCGGCCTAGGCTCCCGGCCGTTGCCCTGCGCGGCGCGGCCGCGCTAGCATCCACGCATGGCAGACGACCCCCTCTCCAGTTTTCATCCCCTCGTGCGGGAATGGTTCGTCTCGCGCTACGGCCGACCGACGCCGATACAGGCTGCGGCCTGGCCGCGCATAGCCGCGGGCGAGCACGTCCTGGCGCTTGCGCCTACGGGCAGCGGAAAGACCCTCACCGCCTTCCTCGGGGCCTTGTCGCGGCTCTTTGCGGGCGCCCTCGCGGCGGATCGCTGCTCCATACTCTACATATCGCCGCTCAAGGCCCTCGGCGAGGACATGCGGAGAAACCTCGAGGAGCCTCTCGCCGGCATCTCTGCCCTGTTCGACCGCCGCGGCGAGACGCATCCGGATATCCGCGTCGCCGTACGCTCAGGCGATAGCACACAGGCCGAGCGACGGCGCATCCTCCTCCATCCGCCCTCCATCCTCGTCACTACGCCCGAAAGCCTCTGCCTCATGCTGGATTCTCCCGCTGCGGCCGGCATCCTCTCCGACGCGCGCCTCGTGATCGTGGACGAGGTGCACGCGCTCGCCGGGAACAAGCGCGGCTCGCTCCTCGCCTGCGCCCTCGGCCGACTCGCACTCCGCGCCGGCGAGTTCCAGCGTCTTGCGCTTTCCGCGACCGTGAGACCGGCGGAGGTCGCCGCGGCTTTCATAGGCGGACGCGAGCTCGGGCGCGGGCCGCGCGGCGAGGCAGTCTATCGTGACCGGCCCGTCGCGATCGTGGCCCCGCCGGGCGAGAAGCGCATAGAGCTGTCCGTGGAGTGGCCGAAGGCGGCGGCAGAGGCGGCGCCGAAGGATGTGACTGCGATGCTTCGCGGCTCCTCCGAAGGCGCCGCATCCGCGCCGCGCTACGAGGCCGTCGTGCCAGCCATCCTGGAGCGCATGCGCGCGTCTCGGGGCCTCCTTGTCTTCACCGATTCCCGGAGGAGGGCGGAGCGGCTGGCCTTTCTCATAAACGAGGCTGCCGGCGCCTCGGTCGCCTGGGCACACCACGGCTCCCTCTCGAAGGAGGCGCGTCGCGTCGTGGAGGAGCGCTTCAAGGCGGGCGAGCTCGGTTGCGTAGTCGCGACGGCCTCGCTTGAGCTCGGGATCGACATCGGCCACGTCGACGAGGTCATCCTGGCCGGCTCCCCGGCCTCCCTCTCGTCCGCGCTGCAGCGGATAGGCCGAGCCGGGCACGGAGTGGGCGAGGTGTCGCGCGCTCGGCTCATTCCCTTCCACGGAATGGATCTCGTGCTCGCCGCGGCGACGCGGCGAGGAGTGGAGGATCGCGCCATCGAGGAGCTCCGGCCGCCCGCCTGCCCGCTGGACATCCTCGCCCAGGTCCTCCTCGAGCTCGCGGTCGAGTCTCCGCGCAGGGTCGACGAGTTGTACGAAATAGTCCTTTCGTTCTATCCCTTCGAGCGGCTGAGCCGCGGTCTCTTCGATTCAGTCGTCGAGCTTCTCGCCGGGCGCTATGCGGGCTCCCGTCTCCACGAGCTCGAGCCCAAGGCCTTCCTCGACGGAAAGAGCGGCACACTCGTGGCCGCCCCGGGGGCGCGGACCCTCCTCTATTCCTC
>Ga0187814_10000425_pt1 | contig 13879 bp, 10 predicted proteins | sample NC_S_4_FD_132450 | JGI IMG/M metagenome (GOLD analysis project Ga0187814, IMG submission 132450) | Wetland sediment microbial communities from Neuse River Estuary, North Carolina, USA - ASW-S_4 | ecosystem: Environmental > Aquatic > Freshwater > Wetlands > Sediment | place: USA: North Carolina... | reverse complement strand
GGGGCCCGGAGACCAGACCGACTTCGCCGCCATGTATACGACGATCGGGAACGCCATCCACGCGATCAACCCGCAGCTGCTGATCATCTGCGAGGGCCTGGGCTACGCCACCAACCTGGAAGGCGTGGCCAGCCACCCGGTGAGGCTCGCGGCGGGGAACAAGGTCGTGTACAGCATGCACGACTATTCCTGGTTCCATCCCGCGGGCCAGACACCGGCCGAATACGCCCAGGCGATGGACAAGGCCGGAGGGTACCTGCTCACCGAGAAGATCGCCCCGCTCTGGATCGGCGAGTTCGGCGACAGCGTCGGCACGCTGGCCAGCAATCCGGCCGGCGTCAGCTGGTGGGCCAACATTCAGGCGTGGCTCACGGCCAATGAGGTCGACTGGTGCTGGTGGGCGCTCAACCCCGTGCACGGCAAGAGCTGCAACCCCGGGATCAACACGCCGAAGTACACCTGGGGCCAGCCCGAGCCTTATGGCCTGCTGACCCAGGACTGGTCTAACGCCGCGTACCCCAGCGTGATCAGCATGCTGCAGGCCATGATGCCGCCGCGCGCCGGCGCCGGCGTCTCGTAATACCCGACTGCTTGGCGAAAGGGGTGGTGGCCGTGGCCATTGCTACGCCGTTGTCGACGAGCGGGCGTTTCATCGTCGACGCGCAGGGAAATCGCGTCCGGCTCGCCGGCGTGAACTGGTACGGCGCCAGCGAGGACCTCGGCGTGCCGGCTGGCCTGGATACCGTCCATCGTGACCAGCTCGCTGAGACCATCGCCGGGTTCGGGTTCAACTGCGTGCGGTTCCCGTTCAGCGTCTGGATGACCCAGCAGACCGCCCCGGTCCCCAGCCAGTACCTGGCCGCCAACTCCGATCTGTCGGGGTCGACGCCGATCCAGGTCTACGACGCGTGCATCAAGTCGCTCACCGCCGCGGGCCTGATGGTCATCCCCAACTGCCACCTGCTCGACTTCGGCTGGTGCTGCTCTGACACCGACGACAACGGCCTATGGTTCAACGACCGCTGGGCGGAGGCGACCTTCACCTCGACCTGGCAGGAGGTCGTCAAGCGGTACGCCTCGAACCCGCTGGTGGTCGGGATGGACGTCAAGAACGAGCCGCGCCCGGCGACGGTGGGCGGGCGGCTCCTGCAGCCGACGTGGGGTCCCGGAGACCAGACCGATTTCGGGGCCATGTACTCGACGATCGGGAACGTCATTCACGCGCTCAACCCGCACCTGCTGATCATCTGCGAGGGCCTCGGCTACGCTACCCACCTGGAAGGCGTGGCCAGCCATCCGGTCAAGCTCGCGCATCCGAACAAGGTCGTGTACAGCATGCACGACTATTCCTGGTTCCACGCCCAGGGCCAGACGCAGGCCGCCTACGCCCAGGCGATGAACACGGCCGGAGGGTACGTTCTCAGCCAGAACATCGCACCGCTGTGGATCGGCGAGTTCGGGAACACCGTCAGCACGCTGCCGTCCTCGGGCACTCCCAGCTGGTGGGCCAACATCCAGGCGTGGCTTACCGCCGAGGACGTGGACTGGTGCTGGTGGGCGCTCAACCCCACGCACGCCAAGGGTTCCAATCCCGGCACGAATACGATCAAGTACACCTGGGGTCAGCCCGAGCCGTACGGCCTGCTGGCCCAGGATTGGACTAACCCCACGTCCTGGGCCGTGATCACCATGCTGCAGGCCATGATGACGCCGAGCACCGGACCCGGCGTCTCGGCCTCGGCGGCCCGCCGAACCTAACGGGGGTATCTAGCCGAGCTCCGGGATGACCGAGCCGGCCAGCCGCTCCATCTGCTCGGCCTGCTCGAACAGCGTCGTGAACAGGATCAGCTCCGCCCCGGCCTCGATGACCTGGCGGACGTCCCGGACGCAGTCGGCCACCGTCCCGGCGATCGCGGCCGCTTCGATGGCCTGCGACCGGAACCCGTAGAGCTGCTCGAGGGTGGCGTTGGTCCGGGCCCGCGCCCGGTCGGCGTCGTCGTCGATGGTGATGTAGACCCGCTTGGCGATGGGGAAGCTCTCCGGCGGCCTTCCGGCGTCGCCCAGTGCTTCCTGTACCACCGTGACCTGCTCGGCGAAGCGTTCGGTAGGGGAGGACCCGGCCCCGAAGAACCCCGTGCCGAGCCGGACCGCCCGGCGGACGGCCGTCTGCCCGGCCGCGCCGAACCACAGCGGCGGATGCGGCTTCTGGAACGGCTTGGGCTCGATGCCCTCGTCCTGGATCTGCCAGAACTCGCCGTCGAAGGTGACCCTGGGCTCGGTCCACAGCGCCTTCATCAGCGTGACGCCCTCGGTAAACCGCGCCACGTAGCGCGCGGGATCCACGCCGTAGGCGGCGAAGGGGCGCCACTTGCCGCCGGTGCCCACGCCGACCTCGATCCGGCCGCGGCTGAGCTGGTCCAGCGTGGCCAGGGCCTTGGCCAGGTGCACCGGGTTGTGCAGCGTGGAGACGAACACCACGCAGCCCAGCCGCAGCCGCTCGGTGCAGGCGGCCGCGTAGGTCATCGCCTCCAGCGGGCTGAGCTGACTCCACGACCCGGACCCGAGGATCTGTTCCTGCGCCCACGCGCTCTCGAACCCCAGTTCCTCGGCCCGCGCCAGGTAGGCGCGGAACGCGGCGGGATCGAACTCGCCGTCGGCGTAGAACTGCGGGATGGCGATCGCGAACTTCATACGCCGCAGGGTATCCGGCGGCGGTCAGCCTGCGTCGGCGGGCTCGCACAAGTAGAACCGCCGCGACAGTTGGGTGCAGTGGCTCGCGATCCACTGCATGCGGGGGTCGGTGTCCGACAGGATCCAGACGAGGTGGAACCGGCCCTCGCGGATGTCGGCCCGCAGCTGGCTCAGGGTGGGTGACGGGGTCGTCCCGTCGACCCCCCCGACGGGCAGCGCCTCGAGGCCGCGGTCGTAGATGATCAGTGACGGCAGCGCCACGGTCTGCGCCGCCATCACGTCCGGTGCCCCGTCCTGCCTGGTCTGCCACTGCGTGATGGAGGGGTTCAGGAGGGCCGGTGTCTGCCCGGCCCGCTTGACGTCCTGCGCGGTCTGGGCCGACTCGAACGGGGTGTCAAAGGCGCCGTGGCGGCTGACGGTGACGCTGGCCGCGGCCACGGCGGGGGCCAGCAGCACGGCGATCAGGCCCGCCGCCAGGGCCGCGGCGAACCAGGTGCCGGTCCCGGCGACCAGCGCCCAGGCCGCGACGCCGACCGCCGCGAGGCCGACCGCGATGACGGCCGGGACCAGCCAGCCGGGGACCTGGGCCCCGGAGGCGGACGCCAGCCAGACCGCGTAGGCCGCGGTGCCCACGACGATGAGTTCCAGGCCGATGACCCGGCCGACCGGGGTCCGCTCCGATGACCAGGCGGCGACGACGCCGGCGCCGATGAGGGCGGCCACCGCCGGGGACAGCGCCGCGGTGTAGTAGGCGTTGATCGTGGTGATCGCCGAGAAGACCGAGAACAGCGTCACCAGCCAGCCGCCCCACAGGATGAAGCAGGCGCGGAGCGGGTCGCCGCGCGGCTCCCGGCGCCGGCTGGCGATGCCCCAGACCGCGACCACGAACGCGGCGGGAATCAGCCAGCCGGTATCACGCCCCAGGCTGCCGCGCAGCAGGCGGTACGGCACCGCCGGCGGGGGCAGCGTACCGCTGGCCGTGCTGGTCGACGACCCCGGCGATGGCGCGATCTCAATCCTCGTCGGTCCGGGTGCGGGCCCGGCGGATGGTGGTGCCGGATTCACCGGGCCCGACACCGGACTCGGCTGACCTTGCACCGGAGCCGACTCGAACACCGGGCTCGGCTGACCTGACACTGGACTCGGCTGACCTTGCACCGGGGTCGGCGTCGGACCACTGCTGCCGGACCTCGCCAGCGCGGCCAGCAGTTGCTGCGGGGTCTGGTCGCCGAATCTGCCGAACCCGTTGTAGACGAACACCTGCTCGAAGATGGAGTCGTTATGGCTGCCGTCCACGTACGGGCGGTCCGCCTGGGGCACCAGCGAGACGGCGATCATCCAGGACAGCGAGACCAGCGCGGTCAGGGTGCCGGCGACCGCCAGCTGCACGGCGCGCCTGGCCGCCGACCCGGGCCCGCAGAGCAGGTAGGCCAGCCCCAGCGCGGGCATTACCATCCAGGCCTGGATCATCTTGGTCTGGAAGGCCAGGCCGACCCAGACGGCGGCCAGGACCAGCCCGCCTATTCCCTCGCCGAGCGGGCGGGAACCCCTCGCGCCAGCGGTGATGGCCCCGGACACCGCGTCGGCCGCCAGCACGAGCAGCAGGATCAGCAGCGAGTCGGAGATGTTCCCGCGGTCCAGGGCCACGGTGGCCGGGCTGACCGCCAGGATCAGCGCGGCGATCAGGCCGGCGGCCGTCCCGGCGAGCCTGGAGACCGCGTGGTAGAGCACCAGCACGGTCAGGACACCCTCGATGGCCTGCGGAAGCACGATCGCCCACGGGTGGAAGCCGAAGACCCGCACCGAAAGCGCCTGGATCCAGAACGCGCCCGGCAGCTTGTCCAGGGTGATCGTGCCCGCCGGGTCGAAGGCGCCGAAGATGAAGTTATGCCAGCTCATCGACATGCTGCGCACAGCGGCGGCGTAGTAGTACTCCAGCGTGCCCTGGCCCAGGGCCCACGCGTACAGCAAGCCGGCCGTGGCGGCGATCGCGGCCAAGGCGAGACGGCGGAGCAGCACCGGCCCAGGCACCGAGCGCGCGAGCTCAGATATGTTCGCGCCTGATCAAACGCCCCACGACTCGCTCCGGTTCCAGCCGGCCTCCCCCCGGGCTAGCACAGGACGCTCGCGGCGATCTCCTCGGCGCAGCCCCACGACAGGGAGATGCCGGCTCCGCCGTGGCCGTAGTTGTGCCACAGGACGCCGCCGCCTAGCGGTTCGGACTCCAGCCGGACCTCGGGACGGACCGGGCGCAGGCCGACGCGGTGCCCGAGGATCTCCGCGTTGCGGAGCCTCGGGTCGATCGCGGCACACCCGGCCATAATTCGTTCGGCTATATGGGTTTTAGGGGTTTCGTCCCAGTTGCCCGCCTCGTTCGTGCCGCCGAGCAGGATCTGCTCACCGTGGGGGAACATGTAGACGATCCAGGGCGGTTCCGGGTCGCGGTCGATGAAGAACTCCTCGATGCCGGGGTTGGCGGCGATGACCACCTGGCCGCGGACCGCCACGACGGCGGGGTCCGGCACCAGGTCGCGGGCGGCGGCGCCCGCGCAGTTGACCACGACGGGAGCCGCGCCGGCCAGTTCGGCCAGCGTGCGGGTCGGGGCGAGCTCGAGCTGGCCGCCCGCGCGCTCGAACCTGGCGCGCAGGTACCCCAGGTAGATGGGCATCGTGGCGACCGGGACGGTGTAGTGCCACCCGTCGGTGAACCCGTCGGGCAGCTCGGACGGCGTGCTGGACCGCAGGCCGGGCAGGAGAGGAGTCCAGTAGTGCGGTTCGAGCGGGCGGCGGGAGACCTCCTGGCCGCTGGCCATCCGCACCCCGGTGCCCGGCTCGCCGGCGAGCGCGGACAGGACCTCGAGCCCGGTCCGGCCCCACTCCAGGACCCGGTCCGGCGGCCCGACCCGGACCAGGCCCCAGACCGCCCCGGCGGCCGCCGATGTGGTCTGCTCCGGCGGGGCCGCCGTCCTGATCGTCACCGTGAGCCCGGCCTCGGCCAGGAGGATCCCGGTGGTCAGGCCGCAAACCCCGGCCCCAATCACGAGAACGTCCATGCCCCGACCGTATCCTTGTGCGCTGTCACACCTGAGAGGAGGCCGTCGTGGGCGAACTGGGCGACGCGCAGGCCAGGCTGATCGACCGGGCGACGGCGGCGTCCGCCGGCCCGGCGAGCCTGAGCGATGTCGCGCACGTCGTGATCTTGATGCAGGAGAACCGCTCGTTCGATCATTACTTCGGGACACTGTCCGGCGTCCGCGGGTTCTCCGATCCGCACGCCCTCGGCCAGTCCGTGGGCGGGCGGGACTACCCCATCTTCGACCAGTTCGGCTACCAGCCGGGTAAGGGCGCGGACCAGGCCGGTTACCTGCAGCCGTTCCGCCTGACCAGCGACCCGCCGCTGCGGGACGGCCAGACCCTCAACGACATCTCGCACACCTGGGCGACCCAGCACCAGAGCTGGAACCACGGCGGGATGGACAAGTTCGTGGCCAGCCACCTGGTCGCGGACGGCGCCGCGCACGGCCCGGTGACGATGGGCTATTACACGCGCGCCGAGCTTCCGTTCTACTACGCGCTCGCGGACGCGTTCACCGTCTGCGACGGGTACTTCAGCTCGGTGCTCGGACCGACCGACTCGAACCGGCTCATGGCCGTGTCCGCCACCATCGACCCGGACGGGGTGGCCGGCGGGCCCGTGCTGGAGACGTTCGGCAACCGGATCGCCGAGTACGGCAAGCTGACGTGGCAAACCATGCCGGAACGGCTGCAGGCGGCCGGGGTGAGCTGGAAGTTCTACAGCGACCGGCTATGCGAGCTGGCGCTGAGCCCGCTGCCCTACTTCAAGGCCTTCAACAACCCGTTCTCCATAACCGGGATCGAACTGGTCGGCCGCGGCCTGACCCCGGACTTCCCTGACGACTTCACCCGGGACGTGCAGGGGAACAAGCTCCCCGCGGTGTCGTGGATCATGCCGCCGCTCGCGGAATGCGAGCACCCCGCGGCCCCGCCCGGGTACGGCGAGGACCTGATCCACAGCGTGCTCCGGACGCTGGTGTCGAACCCGGCGGTGTGGGCGCAGACCGTCCTGTTCGTGGTCCACGACGAGAACGGCGGGTTCTTCGATCACGTGCCCCCGGTGACCCCGCCGCCGGGGACGGCGGGGGAGTGGCTGACGGCCAAGACCCTGCCCGCCGCGGCGGAGGGGATCAACGGCCCGGTTGGCCTGGGCTTCCGCACCCCGTGCCTGGTCATCTCCCCGTTCAGCCGCGGCGGCTACGTGTGCCCGCAAGTCTTCGACCACACCTCGCTGCTGCGCTTCGTCGAGACACGGTGGGGCGTCGAGGTGCCGAACCTCTCGCCCTGGCGGCGCGCCAACACCGGCGACCTGACCGCGGCGCTCGCGCTGTCCAGGCCGCCGGACACCAGCGTGCCCGGGCTGCCGGCCACCTCGCTCGGGGAGCTGAGCACCGCCGAGCAAGCGGTGCTCGACTCCCTGGCCGGGACCCTGAAGTTCGGCATCGACTACCCGCTGCCCACCAGCAACTCCATGCCGTCCCAGGAGGCCGGCCCGCCGCGCCCGCCCGTGCCCTAGGGCGTCCCGCGGGCGGTCAGGCGCGGGTGATCGTCTGGTCGGTCGATGCGGAGCGTGCCGTGCGGGCGCCGTCGGCCCGCGGGCGGACCAGCGTGAAGGTCTCGAACTCGGTGTAGTCGGGGGTCGGCCCGCCTACCGCTCCGGTGGCGGGGTTGACCGGGTCGGCGCCCACGGCGTGGTAGTAGCTGACGGTGATGCTGGTCTGGCCGCCCGCCTCGGTACCGGGGTCGACGTCGAAGACCGCGATGCCGTAGCCGGTCGACGTGTCCCGCTTGGCCGACCAGACGGCGTCCTCCACCGCGTACGACGACGGGCGGGAGTAGACGCCTGATGTCGAGGTAGCCGCCGGGCGATTGGCGCGGGTGAGCACCTTGGCCTGGTGCCGGCCGTCGGCCCCGCCCGTCCCGTAGTCGTCGAGGTTCTCCACGGCACCGCCGCAGCCCAGGACCAGGTGCACGGTGCCCGTGCTGGTGTCGAACACCCCGGCGTCCTCGGTCGTCACCGGGTGCGGCCGCAGGGTATCGACCACGGCGCCGCTGGCCGGGTCCCGGCCGGCGTCCGGGTCGGAGCCGCGCAGCGGGAAGGTCCGCTCGTAGTCGTGGTCGTGCCCGGCCAGCACGAGGTCCACCTCGTACCGGTCGAACAGGGGCAGCCAGTCCTGGCGGATGCCCAGGTCAGAGCCGTTCCCTCGGGCCGATGACGAGGTGGCGCACTGGTGCATCTGGACGACGATCCAGTCGACGGACTCATCGCCGCGCCCGGCGGCGAGCGTCTGCTCCAGCCACGCGGTCTGCGCGCCGCCCGAGTAGCCGCGGATGTAGAACGACGTGCCGGGCTCGATCGGCTCGTTGCCGGTGGAGGCGGCAGGCACCAGCGCGGCCGGGCCGGCCACGAACGCGCCCGCGTCCTGGTACACGACGTCGTCGGCGTCGAGGGAGACGAACAGGACCGAGCCGACGCGCAGGGCGTACCAGCGCCCGCCGAAACCCGGGACCGCGTTATCGGGCAGCGTGTAGCGGGTCAGGTAGGACGCGAACCCCTGCGGGCCGTTGCCGAATTCCACCTCGTGGTTGCCCAGGCACGGCATCCACGGCCGGTTGGCCGCCGATACCTCGTTGTTGTCGCCGAAGTCCTGCCACACCTGGGGCTGGACGGCGGGATTGAGGTTCGCGTAGCACAGATCGCCGTTCAGCAGGTGGAACAGCGGCTCGAAGGACTCGACCGCCTCGACCGCGTACGCGCTCTGGCCGTAGGAGAGCACCCAGTCGGTGTTCGGCGTGCCCAGGTCGCCGAAGCTGGTGAAGCGGAACGGCGCGCGGCCCCGCGGCGCGGTGCGGAAGGTGGCGCTGAACGGATCGGCGGCGTCGTCATCGTTGTCGGCGGTCACGACGTACGCGTAGCGGGCGCCCGGGCGCAGCCCGCCGACGCGCGCGTGGTAGGTCCAGACCGTCTCGCCGCTGATCCCGTCGGTGTACGGCCGGGTCTCGGCGGCGATGACCCGCTGCCCGATCCTGACCTGCGGCCTGGCGGCCGGGCCGGGCGAGGCCCAGGACACGACGACGCTGGTGGCGGGGTCATCGCCCCAGGTGAGATGGACCTGCTCGGGCGTGCCGCCGCCGGCCGCGGTGCGGGCCCCCCGGCGCGCCGTGGCCGCCTTGGCGGGGCTCGCGGTAGCCGCGAGCAGCCCCGTTCCACCGGCGGCCAGCACTTGGCGGCGCGACAGCGAGGAACGAGGCGACCGTGAGCTACCCGAGGTCGCCGGCATGACGAAAAACTAGTGGGGACGAGTAAACGTCAGATGGCGCTACGGAATGTCACGCTCATACATTCCGATGAACAGTGCTGGCCCCGTCGGACGTCAGATGCGGGTCCAGGCCTCCGTGAGCACCTCGCGCAGGATCCGCTCGATCTCGTCGAAGTGCTCCTGCCCGCAGATGAGCGGCGGGGCGAGCTGGATCACCGGATCCCCGCGGTCATCGGCGCGGCACACGAGCCCCGCGTCGAACAGCGCGTGGGACAGGAACCCGCGCAGCAGGCGCTCGGACTCGGCGTCGGTAAACGTCTCGCGCGTGACCTTGTCCTTGACCATCTCGATGCCGTAGAAGTACCCGGCCCCGCGGACGTCCCCGACGATCGGCAGGTCGTAGAGCCGTTCCAGGGTGGAGCGGAACGCGCCCTCGTTGGAGCGCACGTTCCCCAGCAGGTCTTCCTTCTCGAAGATGTCCAGGTTGGCCAGCGCCACCGCGGACGATACCGGGTGCCCGGCGAACGTGATGCCGTGCAGGAACGTGGCCGTTCCGGTGCTGAACGGCTCCATCAGCGCGTCGCGGACCATCATGCCGCCGAGCGGCGAGTACCCCGACGTAACCCCCTTGGCGAAGGTGATGATGTCTGGCTGGTAACCGTACCGCTCGGCCCCGAAGTAGTAGCCGATCCGGCCGAACGCGCAGATCACCTCGTCGGATACCAGCAGGACGTCGTACGTGTCGCAGATCTCCCTGACCCGCTGGAAGTAGCCGGGCGGTGGCGGGAAGCAGCCACCGGAGTTCTGCACGGGCTCGAGGAAGACCGCGGCGACCGACGACGGGCCCTCGCGCAGGATCGCCCGCTCGATCTCATCCGCGGCCCACTGCCCGAACTCCGCCTCGTCCCCGGACAGGAAGTCGGGGGCGCGGTAGAAGTTGGTGTTCGGCACGCGGACGCCGCCGGGCAGCAGCGGCTCGAACGGGTGCTTGATGTCGGCCAGGCCGGTGATGGCCAGGGCGCCCATGGACGTGCCGTGGTAGGCGATGTCCCGGCTGATCACCTTGTACTTGCCGGGCCGCCCGGTCAGCTTGAAGTACTGCTTGGCGAGCTTCCAGGCCGACTCGACCGCCTCCGAGCCGCTGGTGGTGAAGAAAACACGGTTCAGGTCGCCCGGCGCGAGGTCGGCCAGCCGCGCGGCCAGCTCGATGGCCTTGGGGTGGGCGTACGACCACAGCGGGAAGTAGGCCAGCTCGGACGCCTGCTTGGCGGCGGCCTCGGCGATCTCCGTCCGGCCGTGCCCGACCTGGCTCACGAACAGGCCGGACAGTCCGTCCAGGTAGCGTCGGCCGTGCTGGTCGAAGACGTAGGCGCCGGAACCGCGGACGATCACGGGGACTTCGCCCTCTGCGTAGGAGGACATCCGGGTGAAGTGGAGCCACAGGTTGCGCTTGGCGGCTTCCTGCGCGTTCTGGATGGCGTCGAGGGAGGAGGTCATCTGGTTCCCCAAGAGTAGGTTTGCTTGCGGAGTTTGAGGTACACGAACGTCTCGGTGCTCGTCACGCACGGCACGGCCCTGACCCGGCCGAGGATCTCGAGCAGGTGGTCGTCGTCCTCGCAGACGACCTCCGCCAGCACGTCGAACGAGCCGGCGCTGACGACGACGTAGTCGATCTCTTCCATGTCGGCCAGCTGGTCGGCCACCTTCTCCAGGTCACCGTCGGTCTTGATGGCGATCATCGCCTGGCGCTTGAAGCCCAGCATCAGGGGATCGGTGACCGCGACGATCTGCATGACCCCGGTGTCCTGCAGCCGCTGCACTCGCTGCCGGACGGCTGCCTCGGAAAGCCCGACCGCCTTGCCGATCGCTGCGTAGGAACGCCGGCCGTCCTCCTGCAGCTGCTCGATGATCTGCTTGGCGATATCGTCGAGGACGGCACCACCAGGGCCATGGGTCGGGAGCGTCCTAGGGCTGTGCGCCATGCGGTCGCCTCCTTCTCCTTGAGGGGCAAAGCCCCATACCGGCCAACTGATTTCGTAGGTATCTATAAACATAGCAACTGATTCACTTGTGGAGATAGTGCATCTCTGCGAAGCTCGTCATACGTGTCGCTTCCGACCATTGGAGGGCCTCGATGGCTGACCGCACGCTGCAGAACTTCGTCAACGGCAAGTACACCGACGCCAGCGAGGGCCGCACCAGCGATGTGGTCGACCCCAGTACCGGCGAGGTCTACGCCCATGCGCCGATCTCAGGCCGCCAGGACGTGGACGCCGCGATGCAGGCCGCGGCGGCCGCGTTCGAGGGGTGGCGGGACAGTACCCCGTCCGAGCGCAGCCTGGCCCTGTTCCGGATCGCCGACGCGATCGCGGCGCGCGCCGACGAGATCGTCGAGGCGGAGACCCGCAACACCGGCAAGCCGGTCGGGCTGACCTCCTCCGAAGAGGTTCCGCCCGCGGTGGACCAGATCAGGTTCTTCGCCGGGGCGGCGCGGGTGCTCGAGGGGCGCAGCGCGGGCGAGTACATGCGGGAGCACACCTCGATGATCCGGCGCGAGCCCATCGGCGTGTGCGCTCAGGTGACGCCCTGGAACTACCCGATGATGATGGCGGTCTGGAAGTTCGCGCCCGCCATCGCCGCGGGGAACACCGTCGTGCTCAAGCCGTCGGACACGACCCCCGTGTCCACGCTCCTGCTGGCCGAGATCGCCGCCGAGTTCCTGCCCCCGGGCGTGTTCAACGTGATCTGCGGTGACCGCGACACCGGCCGCGACCTGATCGCGCATAAGACCCCGGCCATGGTGTCGATCACCGGCTCGGTGCGGGCCGGGATGGAGGTGGCGCGCGCCGCTGCCGACGACCTGAAGCGGGTCCACCTCGAGCTTGGCGGCAAGGCGCCCGTGGTGGTCTTCGACGACGCGGACGTGGAGGCCGCGGCGGCGGGGATCGCCGGCGCGGGCCTCTTCAACGCCGGGCAGGACTGCACCGCCGCCACCCGGGTGCTGGCCGGCCCCGGCATCGCCGCCGACCTGACGGCGGCCCTCGGCGAGGCGGCAGGCAACACCAAGACCGGCGGTCTGGACGAGCCCGACGCCTACTTCGGCCCGCTGAACAACCCGAACCAGCTGGCCAGGGTGGAAGGCTTCGTCGAGCGCAGGCCCGCGCACTCCGAGCTGATCACGGGCGGGCACCGGGTCGGGTCACGCGGCTACCTGTACGCCCCCACGGTGGTGGCCGGCCTGCAACAGGACGACGAGATGATCCAGGACGAGATCTTCGGCCCGGTGATCACCGTGCAGCGCTTCACCGACGAGGACGAGGCGCTCCGCTGGGCGAACGGCGTTCAGTACGGGCTGGCCTCGAGCGTGTGGACCAAGGATCACGGCCGCGCGATGCGGATGGCCAAGCGCCTGGACTTCGGCGCGGTGTGGATCAACACCCACATCCCGATCGTGGCCGAGATGCCGCACGGCGGGTTCAAGCACTCGGGCTACGGCAAGGACCTGTCCATGTACGGGTTCGAGGACTACACCCGCATCAAGCACGTGATGAGCTATATCGGCGCCTGACGCTGGGTTCGGGCTACCGGACCAGGCCGTCCGGTGGGTGACGGACGCGCTCGGTCCGGGCAGCAGGCTCCTGACCGCCCGGCGGTTGCGACCGGGTGGCTGGCACGTTAATCACGCGGTGGACGTGGCGTGCGCCGACGGCCGCGTCCGCCGGCTGGTGCTGCGGCGCTGGGCCCGGCCGGGCTGGGAGGCCGACGACCCCGACTACACCGTCGACCGCGAGGTCCGCGTGCTCGCCCTGCTGGCCGCGACCCCCGTGCCGGTGCCCGAGGTCGTGGCCGCGGATCCCGACGGCTCGCGCTGCGGCGTGCCGGCCATCCTGGCGACCCGCCTGCCCGGTCACCCGCCGCGGCCGGCGGACGCCGGTTCCCGCGGCTTCTGCCGTCAGCTGGCCGGGACCCTGGCCCTGATCCACGACGAGGGCGACCGGGCCCGGGCCGTCGTCGTGCCGTACCGCCTGTACTACGACCGCGCCCGCGCCGAACCGGCCCGGTGGATGTCCGGGTCCCGGACCTGGGCCCGGGCGGTGGCCGCCGTGCGCGAGGCTCCGCCGCCCGCCGCGCCGACGCTGATCCACCGCGACTACCACCCGGAGAACACCCTGTGGTCGCGCGCCCGGCTGACCGGCGTGGTGGACTGGACGCAGGCCTCCTGGGGCCCGCCCGAGCTCGACGTCGCGCACATGCGCTGGAACCTGGCCATCGACCACGGCCAGCAGGTCGCCGACCAGTTCCTGGCCTGCTACCGGGCCGTTACCGGCCGGGCGCTCGAGCACCAGGGATATTGGGACCTCGTCAGCCTCCTCGACCTCCTGCTCGACGTCGACCCCGACGATCCCGGCGACATCAGGCCGGAGGATCTGCGCTGCTTCGAGGCCTACGCCGAGGCCGCGCTGTCCCGCCTGCGGCCTTGATCACCAGCCCCGGTCTTTCCCCCCTGGTCCAGCCCCGCTGGGTGCGGGTGAGCTCACGGAAGCCGACGGCGGGCAGGAAGGCGCGGTAGTCCTCGTAGGTGAGCCCGCCGGGATCGGTGCCCTCGAGCCAGGCGTAGTCGAGGATCCGGTCTACTCCGGCGAGGCGGAGCCAGTCGGCCGCCTGCCCCAGCAGCCAGGACCCAACCCTTTGTCGCCGGAACGGCGCGCTGACGCGGAGGTTGCCGATGTCCGCCCAGCCGCCGTGCCGGGCGGTTCGCTCGCCCCCGTCCAGCGTCTCCACCTCGATGTACCCGACCTCCTCCGCGCCGAGCACGGCGGACAGCCGGCAGCCGTTCAGCCCGACGGAGCGCC
>Ga0187814_10000421_pt1 | contig 13920 bp, 10 predicted proteins | sample NC_S_4_FD_132450 | JGI IMG/M metagenome (GOLD analysis project Ga0187814, IMG submission 132450) | Wetland sediment microbial communities from Neuse River Estuary, North Carolina, USA - ASW-S_4 | ecosystem: Environmental > Aquatic > Freshwater > Wetlands > Sediment | place: USA: North Carolina... | reverse complement strand
TCGGGGCGGCGGAGGCCTCGAGCGGACAGACGGTCGACATCGTGACGCCGACGGGCGGGGAATCCGTCACCGAGGGCACCATCCTGGAGTGGACGGTCAAGGTCGGCGACGAGGTCAAGGCCGGTGACGCTGTCGTCGAGATCTCGACTGACAAGGTAGACATGGAGCTACCGGCTCCAGCCGCCGGGACGATCACCGAGATCCTCGCCGGCGACGGCGAGACCGTGAGCGTCGGCCAGGTGATCGCGCGGATGAGCACGGCCCCGGCGAAGGCGGCCCCGCCCGAACCGCGTGAGGCGGCGCCCGTGGCCCCCGAACCGCAGGAGCGTGATGGAAAAAGCCGAAATAGTCAGCAACTTCCATCACTCTCAGATGGAGCGGCCGCTTCACCGGTTGCCCGTCGCGTGGCACAGCAGGAGGGCGTGAACCTCGACGCGGTCCGCGGGACCGCCCGGGGTGGCCGGATCACGAAGGCCGACGTGCTCTCGGCGGCCGGGAACGGGGGTTCGGCGGCGCCCGAGGTTGCCGCGCCCACCGGAGCCCAGCCGCTCCGGGGTGCTGCGGCCGCCCTCGCGCGTTACATGGACGAGAGCCGGTCGGTTCCCACCGCGACGTCGTTCCGGACGATCACCGTGTCCGAGCTCGACCAGCGACGCGCGCAGCTCAAGGAGGCCGGGCACCGGGTCTCGTTCACGCACCTGATCGCGTACGCGATCGCGCGCGTCGTGACCGACGAGATGCCCGTGATGGCGCACCACTTCGCGGAGATCGACGGCAAGCCGCACCGGGTCGACGACGGCGCGTGCAACCTCGGGTTGGCGGTCGACGTCGAGCGCAAGGACGGAGCGCGCACGCTGATGGTGCCGGTCATCCGCGACGCAGGCCGCAAGAGCTTCGCCGCCTTCCTCGAGGCCTACAACGAGTTGGTCGAGAAGGCGCGTACGAACACTCTGACCGCCGATGACCTGAGCGGGGCCAACATTTCGCTGACAAACCCCGGCGGGATCGGCACGGTCGCGTCGGTGCCGAGACTGATGGCCGGGCAGGGGACGATCGTCGCCACCGGCTCGATCGCCTACCCGGTCGGTCTCGAGCGGATCGGGGCCGCGATCGGCGCGGAGAAGGTCATGACGATGACCTCCACCTACGACCACCGGATCATCCAGGGCGCCGAGTCGGGGCGGTTCCTGGCCCGAATCGAGGCATACCTCCGGGGCGAGGCGGGCTTCTACGAGCAGGTCTTCGGCCACCTCGGAGTGTCCCTGCCTCCGCTGGTAGCCCCGTCGGCTCCGCAGGCCGCGCCCCCCGCCGCGGCGCCGGCGGTCGCGCCCGCTTCGGCCGCAGCGCCGACCGACGAGGAGCTGCTCCAAACGGTCCAGGCAGCTACCTCGTTGCTCAAGGCCCATCGCACGCACGGCCACCTGGCGGCGAGGCTCGATCCGCTCGGCCGCGAGCCCGAGGGCGATCCGGCGCTAGATCCGGAGCCGCTCGGGCTGACCCCGGAGCTGATGGCCAAGATCCCCTCGCGGATCCTGCGGATGTACGTGTCGGGTGAGACCCTGATGGAGTCCCTCCCGCACCTGCGAGAGACCTACTGCGGGCCGATCGCGTACGAGATCGAGCACATCGGTTCGCATCGTCAGCGTCTGTGGCTGCGCGAGGCGATCGAGTCCGGGCGGTTCCGCACGCCACTCAGCGTCGAGGAGCAGAAGGGGCTGCTCAAGCGCCTGACCGAGGTGGACGCGCTCGAGCGCTTCATGCACAAGGCGTACCTGGGCCAGAAGCAGTTCTCGATCGAGGGGCTCGACATGACCGTGCCGATGCTCTACGAGCTGATCCAGCTCTCGGCAGCGCAGGGCGCCCGGGAAGTGGTGCTTGGCATGGCCCACCGCGGGCGGCTGAACGTACTGGCCCATAACCTGGGGCGTCCCTACGGGACGATCTTCGCGGAGTTCGAGGGGACCTCGACGCTCGAGCCGATCACCACCATCCCCCAGGGCGGGACGGGCGACGTCAAGTATCACCACGGCGCCCAAGGCGCCTACCAGCTGCCCAGCGGCGAGTCGATCGTGGTTCGCCTCGAATCGAACCCCAGCCACCTCGAGTACGTCGCGCCCGTCGTCGCGGGAGCCACGCGCGCGGCGCAGACCACCCGGCAGGGGCCCCACGTCCATCGCGACACCAACTGTGCGCTGCCGGTGATCCTCCATGGCGACGCGGCCTTCCCCGGGCAGGGAGTCGTCGCCGAGACGCTCAACCTCCAGGCGCTCGACGGCTACACGGTGGGCGGGACGGTTCACATCATCCAGAACAACCAGGTCGGCTTTACGACCGATCCGGACGACGCGCGCTCCACCACCTGGGCCTCCGATCTCGCGAAGGGCTTCGACGTGCCGATCATCCACGTCAACGCCGACGACGTCGCGGCGTGCATCGCGGCGGTTCGGCTGGCGTTCGCGTTCCGCCAGGAGTTCGGGCACGACGTGCTGATCGACCTGATCGGCTACCGCCGCTTCGGCCACAACGAGGCCGACGAGCCCGCGTACACGCAGCCCTCGATGTACCAGGTGATCAAGAAGCACCCGTCCGTGCGTGAGCTGTTCGCACGGCAGCTGATCGACCAGGGCGTGGTGACCGAGCAGGAGTCGACCGAGATGACCGACCAGGTGTGGGCCTTGCTGACCGAGGCTCACGAGCGGCTCAAGGACCGCCTGCGCGGAGGCAAAGAGCTGGAGCACGCGACGGGGCAGTACGAGCTCGACCGGACCCCCTCCCCGGAGGTGAAGACCGCGGTCTCCGCGGACCGGCTGCGTGTTCTCAATGAGGAGCTGCTGTCGGTGCCGGACGGCTTCATGATCCACCCCAAGCTCGTCAGGCAGCTCGACCAGCGGCGCGAGGCGATCAAGCCCGACGGCAACGACGGCAGGATCCTCTGGGCCCACGCCGAGGCGCTCGCGTTCGCCTCACTGTTGACGGAGGGGCTTCCGATCAGGCTTACCGGCCAGGACACCGAGCGCGGCACGTTCAGCCAGCGCCACCTCGTCCTGCACGACGCCAAGACCGGCCAGGAGTACTCGCCGATCCAGCATCTGCCCGGGGCCTTGGCTCCGATGGAGCTGCACAACAGCCCGCTCTCGGAAGTGGCCTGCGTCGGCTTCGAGTACGGCTACTCGCAGGAGGCTCCCGAGACGCTGGTGCTGTGGGAGGCGCAGTTCGGCGACTTCGTCAACGGAGCCCAGGTGATCGTCGACCAGTTCATCGTCTCCGGCCTGGCGAAGTGGGGCCAGACCTCGCGGCTGACGCTGCTCCTGCCCCATGGCTACGAGGGCTCAGGGCCCGAGCACTCCTCCGCGCGGGTCGAGCGGTTCCTCCAGCTGGCCGCCGAGGGCAACATCCGCGTCGCGCAGCCCACCACTCCCGCCCAGTACTTCCATCTCCTTCGCCGTCAGGCCCGGATCGCCAAGCAGCGCCCGCTCGTGGTGCTCACGCCCAAGAGCCTGCTGCGACTGCCACAGGCGACGAGCCGGGTGGAGGAGCTTACGGATGGCAGGTTCGAGCCTGTGTTGGCGGAACCGGGCGTCGAGGCGGAGCGCATCCGGAGGCTGATCCTCTGCAGCGGGAAGCTCTACTACGAGCTCGTCGGCCACGAGCTGCATCGCGACAGCTCCGAGGTGGCGGTGGGCCGCGTCGAGCTCCTCTACCCCTTCCCGCAGGCCGAGATCCTCTCGCTTGTCGCCCGGTATCCCAACCTGCGCGAGGTGGTGTGGGTCCAGGAGGAGCCTCGCAACATGGGGGCGCGGGCGCACATGTCCCCGCGCCTGATGCAGATCCTGTCCGACCACCTCCAGTTCGGCTACATCGGCCGGCCGGAGCGCGCGTCGCCGGGCGAGGGCTACCCGATCGCCCACGCCCTTGAGCAGAACCGGATTATCACAACGGCCCTCGACGTCAGCGCGCCGATCTCGCAGTACCCGGGCAAGCAGCCGGGCGAGCGGTGAGCGGCTCGGCGCTGCGCACTCCCTGGGGGCCAGGCCCGGGCGAGCGGCTCGGCGGCTCGGCGCTGCGCACTCCCTGGGGGCCAGGCTCCGCCTCAGAGGCTGATCTTCTTCGTCAGCAGCTGATAGCCGGGATCGGTGATCGTGACCGTTACCGGTCCCTTCGCGGAGCCGGGCAGGGTCAGCTTGGCCACACCCGCGCCGTTCGTCTTGGCGTGGTGGCCCTTGGCGGTCGCGGTCGCGCCGCCCGCCGGGTCTCCGGCGTCGTTCACCTTGACCGTGAGCCTGAACGCGGTCACGGCACCCGACTTGCTCTTGACCTTCTTGACCGAGATGGAAGCCGACAGCTCGGGCAGCACGCGGCCGTAATAGAGACCGGGTGGCTGCAGGGTCTTCGTGTTGGGGACCTCGTCGGCGAATAGATCGAGCGGACCGAGGCGGCCGTCGCCGAAGATCCTCCAAAGGCTGAAGGTGTTTGCGTCGACGAGCTGGATCGGCTCTAACCTGGTTACCGCCTTGTTCGAGCGTGTGGCCGCGGAGTCGGCGGCGCCGTCCTTACCCCAGATCACCCAGATGCGGCCGTCGGGACCCGTTGCTGCGGCGAGGCTGGTGGCGGTGATGCTCCCCACGGCGCCCACCGGCACGTTGCCTGCGCCGTACGTGGGCAGTCGCACGTGGGTGCCGTCCGTCGTGTACGGGATGAACACGCCCGGTCCCGTGTCGCGGCCGGCGATCACCGGCGGGTCATGGACCTGGCCCGGCACGAGCTCCGGCGTGCCGACGGTCGGCGCCGCCCCCTGGAGGTAGTTGCCGGGCGAACTTGCAATCGAGTTCCAGGCGTCCACGACCTCGCCCGTCGCCGCGTCGACAGCCTGGTCGAGGTCGAAGGCATCGCCGTCGGAGGCACTGTTGAGCACGTAGGTGGAAGCGCCAGGCCCGAGGCCCACCTGCATCACGATGTCTCCGTGCGGCATGCTGAGCACCGGCGTGCCGCCCGATGTCGCAGCGGTCAGGTCGGAGGCGTAGTCGAACACCTCGTCGCTCGATCCGCTGCTCACGTCCGCCGGAGCCGACCACGTGGCGCCGCCGTCGCTGGACGTAACGCCCCATACGCTGCTCTGGTTTCCAGGGGAGATCGAGCCGAAGAAGGCCTCGAGCGTCCCGCCTGGAAGCGCCACGAGGGCCGGCTGTGTGGTGTTCCAGCCGGACAGCGCCTGGACCGGCGATCCGACCGTGCCGGCGGCACTGATCGATATCGCCGCCAGGCCGTTGTAAGACCCGCCCGAGGACGTCTGGTACATCAGGTGAAGGACGCCGTCCGTCGTGCGAACCATTCCCACCGCCTGGCTCGGGCTGCCGTTGATCGTCTCGAGCCGCTGTAGCGTGACGGTCCCCGCCAGGCCGACGGCCGGCGTGAGCAGCATAGCCACCAGTCCGGCCGGGATGGACGCGAGGATCGTGCGGCGAAGGTTCATGAATCTCTTTCTCCTATCTTGCGCTGCGAGCAGGCGGTGAGGTGGGCGACCCTAACCGCCCGGGCACCGACCGGAAAGAGGGAAACCCGTCGTGTGTGCGCCGCCGCCCAGCCGGGTGACTTCGTCAGCCCAGCGCTTCTGGCACCCTTCTAGCCATCCGCTTCCGGAGAGAAGGCACTCACAGGGACACCGCGCGTCGGCACCTGGCGCCGAGCTTCGGCGTTCACGACATGGCGATCGACCTCGGCACCGCGAACACGCTGGTGTACGTAGGCGGTCGCGGCATCGTGGTTTCGGAGCCGTCGGTGGTCGCCTCGGACGTCGAGACGGGGCGCGTCCACGCCGTGGGCGCGGACGCCGAGCGGATGATCGGCCGCACCCCTGCGACGATCGCCGCCACGCGTCCGCTCCGCCACGGGGTGATCGCTGACTTCGAGGTAACGGAGGAGATGCTCCGCTACTTCATCCGCAAGGTGATCGACAGGCGGATGGCCCACCCGCGCCTGATCGTGTGCGCGCCCTCAGGCGTCACCGAGGTCGAGAAGAGGGCGGTCGAGGAGGCGTCGCTGGCCGCGGGCGCCCGGCGCGTCCACCTGATCGAGGAGCCGATCGCCGCCGCGATCGGAGCGGGGATCGCGATCGAGGAGCCGGTGGGGAGGATGGTGGTCGACGTCGGCGGAGGAACCAGCGAGATGGCCGTGATCTCGCTCGGTGGGATCGTCGTGTCACGTTCGATCCGAGTCGGCGGCTACGAGATGGATGAGGCGATCGCGCACTACCTGCGCTCGGTGCATCAACTCGCGATCGGCTCGCAGACAGCCGAGCGGATCAAGATCGCGATTGGCTCAGCGATGCCCCAGCAGACCGAGGACTCGACCGAGGTGCGGGGCAGGCATCTGCTCACCGGCCTACCCACCGCCGTCTCGTTGTCGGCCGCGGAGGTGCGCGCCGCGATCTCCGCGCCGCTGAACGAGATCCTCCAGTCGATCCGGGACACGCTCGAGGAGACACCCCCCGAGCTGGCGAGCGACATCGCCCGGGACGGGATCCTGCTGGCCGGCGGCGGCACCCTGGTGCGCGGGTTCGACGAGCGGGTCGCGGCCGAGACCGGGATGCCGGTGTTCTCGGCGGAGTCTCCACTCACCTGCGTGGCCTACGGGTCAGGGCAGGCGCTTCCCCACCTCGATCGGCTCAGCCGGATGAGTTACCGAGGTCCCAGCCTCACCCCCGACTGGCGCACCAACTAGGCGTCGGCGCACCCCGGCTGCGGCGGCCGCGACCGCGCTGGCCGCCAGCAGGATCAGGAATGGGTCCACCGGCTCACGGAACCGCGGCGTCTCCGCGTTGACCGCCGCGACGCTCAGCCAGAGCAGCACAGGTACCGCCCACAACCAGCGGGGGGCGGCACGAACCGGCCGCGTCAGCGCGCCCGCGATCGCCAGCACGCACAGCAGCCAGAAGGCGACGACCCCGATCCGGGCCGTCTGAAGCGGAAGGTCGATCGCCGCCGCGGATGCGTGCCATGCGAACGTCCCCTCGAGCTCCAGCAGGCGCAGGCTGTTGTGGTAGGTCACGGCGAGCGGGGAGAGGGGGTGTGCGCCGATGTAGTGCAGGGCCTGGCTCTGGAGTCGCTGGGAGAGCTCGGGCTCGGTCAGGTGACGCGACTGACGGATCAACGCATGCTCGCCCGGGATCCCGTAGTAGAGCCGCCACTTGTACGGGACCGGCTTGTATGCCGCCGACGCGCGGTTGTACGTGCCGACGAGCGTGATCCCGGTCTCGTCGGACACGGGCACGAAGCGGTGGAGAACGATCGCATTGCGCACGATCCAGGGGCTGACCGTGATCAGCGCCGTGGCGATCAGGAGCGCGGGCGCCGCGGGCGTACGCCTCGCTCTGACCGCCGCGAACGCCAGCGGCACAATCAGCACGACGCCGTTCACGTGCGTGAGGATCGTCAATCCGGTCAGCACCCCGGCGGCCGCGATCCAGCGGTAGGGGTGCGGCGATCTTGCCGCCCGGAGCGCCGCCCAGGTGGCCGCCAGCACGAGCGCCGTGAGCAGGTTCTCCGCGACCAGCGTCCCGGAAAGCTCGATCAGCACCGGATAGACCGCGGCGAGCGCGAGCGCGATCAAGGCGGCAGTGGCACTGCCGAACGCCTCCAGCGCGACCAGGCCGACGAGCGCGACGATGACCGTCCCCAGGACCGCCTGCGAGAGGCGCGCCGAATGGATGGCCGCGCCGCGGCGCGCGGTGTGGCCGTCGATCAGGTCGACCGCGGCGAGGAAGTAGGGGTACCCAGGCGGGAAGTACGCGCTCGGGCCACGAGTTCCCCCCGCGCCCGATCCAGCCGCGCGGCTGTTGGAGTAGTCGCCCGTGTGCGCGATCTCGCTGGCCAGCGTCAGGTATGAGCCCGCGTCGTTGATGGGCCGGTAGGCGGTGCGTTGCACCTCCCACACGCGGATGACCAGGGCCGCCAGCAGGATCGCACCGACGGTCAGGGCAATGCGTGTTGGGGGCCGCCTCACGGGTGGACGGCAGGTTAGGCGTTCGACCTGCGCTCAGGCCGCCGCGGCGAGTGCGTCCCGGCCCTGGACCGCGGCTGACGTCCGCCCGCGTGAGAACTCCAGCACCCCATCCTCGATCGGCGAGCGCCTCAGGTTGAGGATGTCGAGCGCGTAGTTGTTGTACATGCGCCACGGCCTTCTCGAGCCCTGCCGGGGGAAGTTCGCGATCGAGCGCTGCACGTAGCCCGACGAGAGGTCCATCAGAGGACGCTCGGCGACCGTTGGATCCGGTCGTGCGACGCACTGGGTGTATGCGTGCGCATCCATGTGGTTGAGGAAACGGCATACGAATTCGCACGTCAGGTCGCATTTGAGCGTCCACGAGGCGTTGGTGTAGCCGAACGCCATGGCCATGTTCGGCACGCCGGAGAGCATCATCCCCCTGTATGCCATGGTCTTGGGCAGCTCGACTGGGCGGCCGTCCACCGCGAACTGGGTGGCGCCTAGCGCGAGCATGTTCAGCCCCGTCGCGGTGACGATCAGGTCTGCCTCGAGCTCACCGCCGGAGGCCAGCCGGATCCCCCTCTCGGTGAAGGTGTCGATCTCGTCGGTCACGATCGACGCGCGCCCGTGGCCGATCGCCTCGAACAGGTCGCCGTCAGGCACCAGGCAGAGACGCTGGTCCCACGGGTTGTAGCGAGGGTTGAAGTCTTTGTCGATGTCGTAGCCGGGTGGGAGGTTGTGCTCCAATCCCTTCCGCACCAAGCGTTTCATCAGCTCGGGACGCCGCCGGCTGAGCTGGAAGCTCAGCATCATGAGAAGCACGTTCTTCCATCGCACCAGCGCATACGCGATGCGCTCGGGCAGCACGCGGCGGGCTCGCTTCGCCAGCGGATCCTCGGCCGGCAGCGAAACGATGTAGCTTGGCGAGCGCTGAAGCATCGTGACGTGTTCGGCCTTCTCCGCGAGCGCTGGGACCAGCGTGACCGAGGTCGCTCCGCTCCCGATCACGACCACGCGCTTGCCGGCGTAATCGATGTCCTCGCTCCAGAACTGCGGGTGCACGATCCGGCCCTTGAAGCGCTCGGTGCCGCGGAACTCGGGCGTGTAACCCTCGTCGTAGCGGTAGTAGCCGGTGCACATGAATAGAAAGCCGGCAGTGATGCGGGTCGTTTCCCCGCCGTCGGTGCGCTGCGCCTCGACCGTCCAGCGCTGGTCCTCGGTGGACCACTCTGCGCTGAGGACCCGGTGGCGGAAACGGATCTTTCGGTCGATGCCGTTCTCGCGCGCGGTCTCTCGGACGTAGCTGAGGATCGAGGGTCCGTCGGCTATCGACTTGTCGCTCTGCCACGGACGGAAGGAGTAGCCCAGCGTGAACATGTCCGAGTCCGAGCGGATGCCTGGATAGCGGAACAGATCCCAGGTGCCGCCGATGCAGTCCCTCGCCTCCAGGATCGCGTAGCTGCGCTGCGGACACTCGGTCTGGAGGTGGTATCCGGCGCCGACGCCCGAGAGCCCCGCGCCGACCACGAGCACGTCGAGGTGCTCGAGTGGTGGGTCAGGCGCTTCGGCGGCCACGGATGCCGAATGCTACGCCAGCGAAGGTTCGGCCGTCGCGGTCGCCACGCGCGTCGGTCGGGGGCAGGCCGTCAGTGAATGCCCACTATCCCGGCGCATACCCAGTTTGATGCGCCCGCGCCGCCGTTCCAGATCCTGCTCGCGACCGCGTCCTGCTCGGCCTTGCTCGCCAGGTATGCCGCTGGGCCGGTGCCGCCGAACAACCTCCAGGTGCTCGGCAGGATCTGGTAGTAGCCGGACGCACCGGCGCTGTTGGGCGGCAGGTCCTGGCCGCCGGACTCGCACAGCACGATCGGGTATGGGATCGCCCATCCGCCTGACGGTCCAAGCGTCGGGCCGACCGGTGCGCCCACCGGGCCCGGCTGCGCTGCTGCCGCCTGAGCGGCGGCGGCCTCCTCAGCCGCTTGCTGCTGGGCCTCGATCCGCGAGATCTCCGCCTGCAGCTCACTCCCACGCTCGCGACTCGCCGACAGCGCGGCCTGCTGGACCGCCCGGGCCTGTCGCAGTGCCGACTGCTTCGTCTCCAGCAGCGAGTTCATGCCCGCCAAGGCACGCTCTCGCAGCGCCGCGTCCTCGGTGATCTGGCGATCGGTCTCCTCGAGCTTCGCAAGGCGCCTGGCGGCGGCGTCGGCCTGTGTCTTCGCCGCACGGGTTACGGCGATGATCGTCTGCTGCTGGTGCTCGGCGTCGCGCAGATACGTGAGTCGCTCGAGCAGGTTGCTGAAGCCGTTCGACTCGAGCACCACGCCCACGAGATCCGGACTGTCGGACTCGTAGCTGCTGACCAGCTGACGGGCGAGCAGTGTGCGCGCGCGGGCGAGCCGGGCCTCGAGGATCGCGAGCACTCGCTGCTCCCGCTCGAGGGCGGCCTGGGCGCTCGCCAGGTTCGCGCGGTCGGTTGCAAGCTCGGCGCGAACGGCCGCCTCACGCGACTGCACGAGCGCGATCTGGGAGGAGAGCGAGTCGATCAGGCCGTACAGTGAGCTGAGGCTCGACTCGAGGTGCTGCTGGCGAGCCTGCTGCTGGCCGAGCTCGGAGTTCAGCGTGCTCAGGCTGGGGTCGGCGCTGGAGGCGATCGGCAGCGCAGCCAGCCCCGATACGGTCGCGAGGACCGTGATGACCGCGGCGAGGGAGCGACGATGGACCGCGAAGTCCGCGGCTACAGGCCGGCGGGGGACGGAGCGCCAACGGAAGATCATGATGTCTCGTGCCTACGGGGTTAGCTGTCGGGCTCGCGCGGATGTGCGCTACGTCGCCAGCAGGCGGCGATTCGCCCCGGGGAAACATGGGTCCCCCGCTTCCCCGCCGCTTCGGCGGGAAACTCGGCGACGGGCACGTTATCAGGCTGGGGTGAGGCGGACGGTCGATAGCGCGCCCCTATCCTCCGGGGATGCGGGTTGCGAGTGCTGCTCAGATCCTCGCCCGGGTGCGCGCCACGCCGGACGGTTTCGTCCGTACGTATGGCGACGTCTCGCCCGGCGCGCCACGGTTCGCTGGCGCGGTGCTTCACGCTTGCGAGGATCCGGACGTGCCCTGGCACCGCATCGTGCGAGCGGACGGCTCGCTCGCGAAGGGTGCCCAGCAGCGCGCGCTGCTCGAGGCGGAGGGCGTGCCTTTCCGCGGCCCGCGCGTGGACATGCGGGTCGCGCGGTTGCCCGAGCTCGCGGCGGCGAAAGCGCCCGCGCGCTGATGTGGGTCCAGCGAGAGATCACGCTGAGGTCACGACCGCGGGGCTTTCACCTCGTCACGCGAGAGATCGTTGAGGAACTGCCCGAGATGGGCGAGGTCGAAGTCGGCCTGTTTCACCTCCTGATCCAGCACACCTCGGCCTCGCTTGCTCTGAACGAGAACGCTTCTCCCGACGTCCGCCGTGACTTCGAGAGCTGGTCCGACGAGGCGGTCCCCGAGCGAGCGCGTTACTGGACGCACACGCTGGAGGGCTCGGACGATATGCCGGCCCACATCAAGGCCGCGCTGTTCGGACCCTCGCTCACGCTGCCGATCGCCCGCGGCCGTCTGGCATTGGGAACCTGGCAGGGCATCTACCTGTGCGAGCACCGCAACCGAGGCGGTGCGCGCTCGCTGGTGGCCACGGTGTGGGGGGAGTGACGGGGCGCGGTCCTCAGGGCCGCGCGGGGCACGGTCCTCGGGGCCCTAGCCGGGCGCGGCACCGAGGCGGCCGCTAGGCCCTCAGCGCCCCTTCCACACCGGCTCGCGCTTCTCGGCGAACGCCGTGGCGCCCTCGCGCGCGTCTTCGGACGAGAACACCGGCGCTCGGATCTCCTCCTGGCGCTCGAAGAACTCCGAGCTCGGCCAATCGAGCGACTCGGTCATGATCCGCTTGGTCGCGGCGAGGGCGAGGGGACCGTTGGCGGCGATCACATCCGCCAGCTCGATTGCTCCCTGGACAGCCCAGCCCGGCTCCGCCAAGCGGTTGACCAGACCGAGCTCGTAGCCGCGCTCTGCGTCGATCGGCTCGCCCGTCAGCGTCAGCTCCATCGCGACGTTGCGAGGGAGCGTCCGGGGGAGGCGCATAAGGGCGCCCCCGGCGGCAATCAGCGAGCGCTTGACCTCGGGGATTCCCAGCCGGGCTCCCCGCGCGGCGACGATCAGGTCGCAGGCGAGGGCGATCTCGAGGCCACCCGCCACGGCGAACCCCTCGATCGCGGCGATGATCGGCTTGGCGGGCGGGCGCCGCACGATTCCGGCGAATCCGCGGTCGCCCGCGTAGGGCTGCTCGCCGGCCACGAATGCCTTGAGGTCCATGCCCGCGCAAAAGCCCTTGCCCGCTCCGGTCAGCACTCCGACCGACAGGGAGGCGTCGCCGTCGAGTGCGTCCAGCGCAGCGGCGATCCCCGCTGCGACGGCGGCGTTGACCGCGTTGCGCTGGTCGGGACGGTTGATCGTGATCACCAGGACCCGACCGCGATGCTCTATCAGAACTGCGTCTTGCTCGCTCATGCGGCGAACAATCGCAAGTCCGGCTCGCGCTCGCGCCGGAGCACGGCGAGGTCGACCTCGATGCATTCGATCCCTCGCGCCTGGGCTAGCACCCGAGCCTGCGCCTTGATCGTCTGTCCCGCGAGCACGCCTCGGCACGATCCGAACGCGGGATCGCACCTGATCCGCTGGAGATAGCGGGTGAGCTGCTCGACCGCCTCGATTCCAGCGACCCGCTTCACCTCGATGGCCACCCACCCGTCCTGCGCGTCTCGGCACATCAGATCGACGGGCCCGATGTCAGTCGGCCACTCTCGGCGCACCAGCCGGAAGCCCTCGCCGCACCAGTCGGGCTGCGCGGCGAGCAGCTCCTGCAGGTGAGCCTCGACCCCGTCCTTGCTGAGCGCGGGGTCCTCATCCGGCGAGCCCATGTCGTGCTCGGAATCGAACAGTACCTCAGAGATCAGGACCTCTAACCGGTCAGGACTCGCGGCCCCGCGCTTTCGCACGACGATCGTCCGGCCGCCGCCGTCCGCGGGCGTCTCCTCGATCACCGTGGGCGGGGTCATCCAGTTCAGGGGCTTATAACCGCCGGCGTCCGCGTGCACCAGCACGGATCCGTCTGCCTTGACCATGATCAGGCGAAGGGCCTCGGGGAGCAGGGCGTCGAGGCGACCCGAGTAGCGCACTTCGCAGCGTGCGACGAGCAAGCGCATCGCCCCACCCTAAGATCAGGGGCGGACAAATGCGAAGTCAACTCCGCCCCCTGTTCGACAGGATCGTGATCAAGGAGCTCGACCCCGACCGGGTCCGCCGCTCTGGCCTGATCGTGCCGCCGGGTTCCGACGAGCCTCCGCCTCAGCACGGGATCGTTCTGGCCGTCGGTCCAGGGCTCGAGTGGTGGGATCACGTCGGGGTGGCGATGCCGGTCAAGCCGGGCGACCACGTGGTGTTCCCGGCCTCTGCCGGTACGTGGATCGAGGTCGACGAGGAGCGCCTCCTGGTGTGCCGGGTCGGCGAGCTGCTCGGGGTGCTCGAACGGGTGGAGGACTGCCCCGGCTGCGGTGGCCGTCCGCTCGCGCCTCGCGAGTCCTGCCCGGTATGCGGGCGTGAGGGCTCGGTCTCCGCCCGAGACGCCTAGACCGCGCCCGAGACGCCTGGACCGCGCCCGAGACGCCTGGACCGCGTTGGAGATGCTAGACCGCGTCCGAGACGCCTGGACCGCGCCCGATAGATCACGCCCGAGACGCCTAGATCACGCCCGAGACGCTTAGACCGCGCCCGAGACGCCTAGACCACGTTCGAGACGCTTAGACCGCGGTCCGCTCCGCCAACCCGCGAGGCTGCGAGGCCTCGATCCTCGCCAGCAGCTCGGCGACCTCGGGGTCCTCACCGAGCGCCAGCGCTCGCGTGCAGGCTGCGATG
>Ga0187814_10000419_pt1 | contig 13945 bp, 15 predicted proteins | sample NC_S_4_FD_132450 | JGI IMG/M metagenome (GOLD analysis project Ga0187814, IMG submission 132450) | Wetland sediment microbial communities from Neuse River Estuary, North Carolina, USA - ASW-S_4 | ecosystem: Environmental > Aquatic > Freshwater > Wetlands > Sediment | place: USA: North Carolina... | reverse complement strand
TGCAAAGCGATCTGCGGTCCGCCGTCGACGTGGTGCGCGGGCACCTTGGGCGCCGCTACCCGCTCGTGGTGGGCGCGCGTGAAGTGATCGCGTCGGATGTTCTCCTGTCCCGCGATCCCGCGGACCCGGACCTGGTGCTCGGGGAGGTCGCACTCGGGGGCGCGGTGGAAGCCGATCTGGCCGTGCGGGCCGCGACCGCAGCGGCGAGCAGTTGGGCGCGGGTCCCGGCGGAGGAGCGGGCCGCACTGCTCCTGAGGACCGCCGCGGAGCTCACGCGGCGGCGGTCGGAACTGATCGCCTGGATGGCGCTCGAGTCCGGCAAGAGCTTCGCCGAGGCCGACGCAGAGATGGTGGAGACGATCCGCCACCTGGGCTGGGTGGCGGACCAGATCACTGGACCGCGCACGTCCCGCCGCGCGTCGCTGCAGGCGGACTTCGTCGTCGAGGACAACGAGCGCCCGCTCGGCGTCGGCGTGGCGCTGACGTCGTTCAGCTTTCCGGTGGCGCTGCCGGTGGGCATCGCCGCCGCCGCCATCGGCGCGGGCAACACCTTGGTCGTCAAGCCCAGCAGGATCGCGCCGATCACCGCCTACGAGGCGCTCAAGGCATTCCGCGCCGCGGGGCTGCCGCCCGGTGTCCTCAACGTCGTCGTCGGCAGCGGCGACGAGCTGCGCGACGCGCTCATCCGGCACAGCCTGACGCGGTACGTGGCGTTCGTCGGCTCACAGCGCGGCGGCGCGGACGTGCGGGTCGCGGCGGCAGCCCGCCAGCCCGAGCAGGGCCGGGCCCGGACGGTGATCGCCCGCACCGACGGGAAGGCGGCCACGCTCGTCACGGCGACCGCAGACCTCGACTGGGCCGTGCGCGAGGTCGTGCGCTCCGCCTTCGCCTTCCAGGGGCAGAAGTGCACGTCCACGGCGCACCTCGTGCTGCTCGCGGAGATCCACGACGAGTTCGTCGACCGCCTGCTGGCCGAGGTGGACCGGTTCACCGGGGACCGCGGTCCGGCGGCGGACGGGCACCTCTACGGTCCGCTGGTCAGTGCGGCGGCCCTGAAGCGCATACGCGGCTACGCCCAGGAGGCGGCGCGCTACGCCATGGTGCTGCGCCACGGCGACGCCAAGGGACCGGGCCACTTCATCGGGCCTGTCGTGGTCGACGACGTGTACACCGACACGCCGCTCATGCGCGAGGAGATCTTCGGACCGTTCCTGTCGATCGTGCGGGCGGGCACGCTCGAGCACGCCATCGACATCGCGAGCGGTGCGGGCACCGCGCCGGCGGCGGCCGCCTTCACGCGCGACGCGCAGGAGGCGGCGCGCATCCGGGAGCGCCTGCACGCGCGCGCTCTCTACCTGAACGCGGCCTCGACCGGCCCCTTGGCCGGGGTGCGCCCTCCGGGGCTCGACGGCCGCAACCACCGCGAGCCGGACGATCCGGCCGCGTTCCTCGAGATGCGCACGATCATGGAGCGCTACGCCTTCCCAAGCCTGCGCTGAGCCCTTGAGCGAAGCGAGCCCCGCCAGCGCGGAAGGCACCGCGGCGATGCGCCGCGGTGCCTTCCCTCACGTTTCGCTCTGGTCCCCGGGACTGCCCTGCTCGCGCTGGAACGCCCGGCTCGCCACGGCGAGGTTGTACGCGATGACCTCCTCGCGCAGCTCCGCCATCGTGATCGACGGCTCGCCCCGCAGGGCGGCCATCTGGTTGCGACGCTTGAGTTCGCGCCGCAGTCCGGCGTCGTAGTCCCCCGTCTGCCAGAAGACCTCGACGCAGGCCACGATGCTCGCCAGAAGGAGAACGCCTTCGAGCGGCCAGTACGGCATGTCCCTCCCCTCCCCCTGCCGACATCGCCCGCCGCTTTCCGGATCCTGCGGGAGATGAGGCCACGGCCACCATGAGGAGTGGAGGATGATTGCGTACGCCTAGGCCGAGGATACTCCGTCCAGAACTCCCGGGAGCGCCTACGGCTCCTCGGTGCAGCGGCAGCGCTCGATCTCCGCGCCGAGTGCGCAGAGCTTCTCCTCGAGGCGGTAGTACCCGCGGTCGAGGTGGTAGGCGTCGGTGAGCTCGGAGGTGCCCTCCGCGCTGAGCGCCGCAATGACCAGCGCTGCGGCCGCCCGCAGGTCCGAAGCGCGCAGGCTCGCACCTATGAGGCGCGGCGCGCCTGTCACGAACGCCGTGCGGCCCTCGATCTTGATGTCGGCCCCCATGCGGCGGAGCTCCGGTACGTGCATGAAGCGGTTCTCGAAGACGGTCTCCGTGACCATCGACGTGCCCTGGGCGAGCGCCAGCGCGGACATGAGCGGCGCCTGCAGATCCGTGGGGAAGCCCGGATGCGGCATCGTCTTCACGTCGATCGCCCTGAGGGGCCCGCCCGCCGACACGTGCACGTAGTCCCCGGCGTCCTCGATCTCCACGCCCATCTCGCGCAGCTTGGCGATGAGGGGCCGCAGGTGCTCCGAGACGACCGGCCCCACCGTGACGTCGCCACCGGTCGCGGCGCCGGCGATCAGGTAGGTGCCCGCCTCGATGCGGTCCGGGATCACCTGGTAGGTGCCCCCGTGCAGGAAGGCCTGCCCATGCACCCTCAGCTCGGGCGTCCCCGCCCCGCGCACCTCTCCGCCGAGTGCGTTGAGGAAGTTCGCGAGGTCCACGACCTCCGGCTCCTGGGCCGCGTTCTCGATCACCGTCCAGCCGTCGGCCAGGGTGGCGGCCATCAAAAGGTTCTCGGTCGCGCCGACGCTGGGGAAGTCGAGGTACACGGAGGCTCCCTTGAGCCGCGGGGCGCGCAGCTCGATGTACCCGCTGCCGGATTCGATGTCGGCGCCCAGGGCCTGCAGGCCCTTGAGGTGCAGGTCGATGGGCCGGGAGCCGATCGCGCAGCCGCCCGGCAGCGGGACGCGCGCCACGCCGAAGCGGGCCAGGAGCGGGCCGGCGATGAGGAACGACGCGCGCATGCGGCGCACGAGGTGCTCCGGTGCGCCGAAGGGGTCCACGTCGCCCGCGCAGAGGGTCACGGCACCCGGCGTCCGCTCGCTCGCCACCCCGAGCGACGTGAGGACCCGGCGCAGCGTATCCACGTCGTGCAGCCACGGTATGCCCGGCAGCACCACGGCTTCGGACGTCAAGAGGCAGGCGGCCATGACCGGGAGCGTCGCGTTCTTCGACGCCTCCACCGTCACCTCGCCCTTGAGTCGGGACCCTCCTCGCACGACGAGTTCGGGTATCGCGCTGCTCGTGCGAAGATCGAGATCCCTACCGCTCATGCCCATAGCTCCTTCTCGCGGGACGAGGCCCTACGGCGCGGATCCCGGCAGCATCGGCGTCGCGAGCACCGCACGGGCGCCGTGCGCACTATCGTACGTGATCTGCACCGCGAGGTTCACGGGAACGCCGCCGATGGCCACATCGGGCCCGAGACCCGGAGCCTCGGCCAGGGCGAGCATGCCCTCCGGGCCGTGGACGATCCCGCGCGACACGACCCCGGCCAGGCGAAGGACCGCCCGGAGCCGCGCCGCCGTCGGCCGTTCAGGCAGCCGCGCCCGCACCGTCACGACCTCGTGGCGCACCCCGCAGGGGGGCGTGGCGGAGCGGCCGAGCGCCTGGTCGACATCGGCCGCGGGCACTTCGACGACGCTCGCGCACACGAGCGTGGCGGAGCCCCCGACCGGCACATAGGCGATGCGCGCGGATCGGACGCCCAGCCGTGCCTCGAGAACCTCGCCGTTCCCGAGCTCGCGCCGATGCCAGAGCGCTCCCGGCAGCATCTCCTGCTCAAGTGTTCGCAACTTGGGTCGCGTTTCGACGGCACGCGCAGCGTAGACCTCCACCTGCGCCGTCGCCGACTGCGCCCCGAGGGCGCGGGAAAGGGGCCAAAGCCCGGCTGCGCCCGCCGCCCGCGGGCTCCCCATCACCATGACGGAAGCGAGTGAGACAAGCAATGGCAAGGCGCGCATCCCGGACCCTCCCGGGAACGAGCCTTGCCATCATCCGCCAGTGCTATACGGTGCTCTTCCTGGCCTCCTCGGCGACCTGCAGCCGCACCACGGCGCGCTGCAGCGCCAGCTCGGCGCGAACGATGTCGAGGTCCGCGCGATGCTCCTCAAGCCGCTCCTCGGCACGCTTGCGCGCCGCCTCGGCGCGGCCCGCGTCGATCTCGTCGGGGCGCTCGGCCGTCCGGGCCAGCACGTTGACCTGGTCGCCGCGGACCTCCAGGAAGCCGCCGGTGATCGCGTAGCGCTCCCGTCCGCCCGGGGCGCGCACCTCGAGCACGGACGGCTTGATGGGCGTGACGAGCGGGATGTGACGCGGCAGGATGCCGAGGTCGCCCTCGGCGCCCCGCACGACGATCATCTCCGCCGGACCCTCGCGGATCTGCCGCTCCGGCGTCACCACGATGAACTCGAAGGTGCTGGCCATCTAGAGCTTCCCGGCCTTCTCGATGGCATCCTCGATGCCGCCGCAGTAGCGGAAGGCCTGCTCGGGCACGTCGTCGTGCTGGCCCTCGAGGATCTCCTTGAAGCCACGCACCGTCTCCTTGATCGGCACGTACTTGCCGGGCGTCCCCGTGAACTGCTCCGCCACGAAGTTCGGCTGCGAGAGGAAGTTCTGGATCTTGCGGGCGCGGGCGACCGTGACCTTGTCGTCCTCCGACAGCTCGTCCATACCCAGGATGGCGATGATGTCCTGCAGCTCCTTGTAGCGCTGCAGCACCGCCTGCACCCCGCGCGCCACCTGGTAGTGCTCGTCGCCCACGATGTGCGGGTCGAGGATGCGCGAGGTGGAGGCGAGGGGGTCCATCGCAGGGTAGAGGCCGCGCGCGGCGATGCTGCGCTCGAGGTTGGTCGTCGCGTCGAGGTGGGCGAAGGTGGTGGCCGGCGCGGGGTCCGTGTAGTCGTCGGCGGGCACGTAGATCGCCTGGATCGACGTCACGGAGCCGCGCTTGGTCGAGGTGATGCGCTCCTGCAGCTGGCCGACGTCGGTCGCCAGGACCGGCTGATAGCCCACGGCGGAGGGCATGCGGCCGAGCAGTGCCGAGACCTCGGAGCCCGCCTGGATGAAGCGGAAGATGTTGTCGATGAACAGCAGCACGTCACGGTTCTCGATGTCGCGGAAGTACTCGGCCATGGTGAGACCCGTGAGGCCGACGCGCATGCGGGCGCCGGGCGGCTCGTTCATCTGCCCGTAGACCATGGCGGTCTTGGCGATGACGCCGGACTCCTTGGCCTCGTTCCAGAAGTCGTTGCCCTCGCGCGTGCGCTCGCCGACCCCGGAGAACACCGAGATGCCGCCGTGCTCGGTCGCGATGTTGTGGATGAGCTCCATGATCAGGACGGTCTTGCCCACGCCGGCGCCGCCGAAGAGGCCGATCTTGCCGCCCTTCGGGTATGGGGCCAGGAGGTCCACGGCCTTGAGCCCCGTCTCCAGCACCTCGGTCGCAGAAGCCTGCTCCTCGATGCCTGGGGCCTCGCGGTGGATGGGCATGCGCTGCTTGGTCTGGACGGGTCCGAGCCGGTCCACGGGCTCGCCCAGCACGTTGAAGACGCGTCCGAGGGTCTCCGGTCCGACCGGAACCGTGATCGGTCCGTCGAGGTCCGTGACCTCGGCCCCGCGCACGAGGCCGTCCGTCGACGACATCGCGATGCACGAGACCCGGTTGTCGCCCAGGTGGTGCACGACCTCCGCAGTCAGGGAGATCTTCTGGCCCTCCTTGGGCTCCGCCTCGATGCGCACGGCGTTGTACAGCCTCGGCAGCTCGCCTGCCGGGAATTCGGCGTCCACGACGGGTCCGATGACGCGGACGACCTTGCCGACTGCCACTCTCTCAACTCCTCTGGCGATTACTGCAGGAGCGCGTTCGCCCCGCCGACGATCTCGGCGATCTCGTTGGTGATGGCGGCCTGGCGCAGCCGGTTGAGGCGCAGCACCAGGAGCCGGATCAGGTCTTCGGAGTTGCGCGTGGCTGCGTCCATCGCCGTCATGCGCGCACCCCATTCCGAGGCCTTGGCCTCGAGGAGAGCCCTGTAGAGCAGGGCGTAGAGGTACTGGGGCACGAGCTCGCTCAGGACCGCCTCGGGGTCCGGCTCGTAGATGTACTGCCGCGCGCCGCCGCCCTCCGGCCGGCGCACCGGCAGGAGCTGCTGCACTATGGGCCGCTGGGTCATGGCGGTCACGAACTGCGCGTACACGAGGTGCACGACGTCCACTTCGCCCGCCTCGAAAGCCTTGACGATGTCCTCGCCGATGGCCTGGGCCTGGTAGTAGCGCGGGTAGTCGCCGATGCCGACGTACTCCTTGGCCAGGTGGTGGCCGCGCCGGCGCAGGTAGTCCCGTCCCTTGCGCCCGACCACGAACACGGCGGCGTCGGGCGTCTGTACCAGCTCGTGCTGCAGGGCGCGCAGGATGTTGGCGTTGTACGGGCCAGAGAGACCGCGGTCGCCCGTGACGACGACGAAGCCGACCCTCTGCACGGGCCGCCCGCGCAGCAGCGGGACGCGTGCCGCGCCCGCGTCGGCGGAGACGGAGCGCATCGCGTCCTCGATGCGCTCGGCGTACGGCCGCGCCGCCTGCGCGCTGTCCTGTGCGCGCCGCAGCTTGGCCGCCGCGACCATCTTCATGGCCTGGGTGATCTTGCGCGTGTTCTCGACGCTGCGGATGCGGCGCCGGATGTCGCGCAGGCCCTGCGGCATCTTCCGCCCCCCTAGCCCTGGAAGACCTTGCGGAACTCCTCGACGGCCTCCTGCAGGCGCTTCAAGGTGTCGTCGCCGAGGGTCTTCTGCTCGCGGATCGACTTGAGCAGGTCCCCCGCCGCGCGCAGGTGGCTGAGGAGCCCCTGGGCGAACGCGGCGACGCGGTCGAGCGGAATCTCGTCGATGTAGCCGTGGGTACCGGCGAAGATCAGGGCGACCTGCTCCTCGACGGGGTACGGGTGGTACTGCGGCTGCTTGAGGAGCTCCGTCATGTGCTGGCCGCGCGACAGCGCCTGCTGCGTGGCCTTGTCGAGGTCGGAGCCGAACTGGGCGAACGCCTGCAGCTCGCGGAACGACGCGAGGTCGAGGCGCAGCTGGCCCGTCACCTGACGCATCGCCTTGACCTGGGCGTCGCCGCCGACGCGCGACACCGAGATGCCCGCGTTGACCGCCGGGCGGACGCCCGCGAAAAAGAGGTCGCTCTCCAGGTAGATCTGGCCGTCGGTGATGGAGATGACGTTCGTAGGGATGTACGCGGACACGTCGCCGGCCTGCGTCTCGATGATCGGCAGGGCGGTCAGGGATCCGGCGCCCATCTCGTCGCTCAGCTTCGCCGCGCGCTCGAGGAGCCGCGAGTGCAGGTAGAAGACGTCGCCCGGGTAGGCCTCGCGGCCCGGCGGACGCCGGAGCAGCAGCGACATGGCGCGGTACGCGACCGCGTGCTTGGAGAGGTCGTCGTAGATGATCAGTGCGTGCTTGCCGCGGTACATGAAGTCCTCGCCCATGGCGCAGCCCGTGTAGGGCGCGAGGTACTGCAGGGGCGCGGGCTCGGCGGCCGTCGCCGAGACGACGATCGAGTAGTCCATGGCGCCGTACTGCTCCAGGGTGCGCACGACGCTCGCCACCGTCGACGCCTTCTGGCCCACCGCGACGTAGATGCAGACGACGTCCTCGCCCTTCTGGTTGAGGATCGTGTCCACCGCCACGGCGGTCTTGCCCGTCGAGCGGTCGCCGATGATCAGCTCGCGCTGGCCGCGGCCGATCGGGATCATCGAGTCGATGGCGAGCAGGCCCGTCTGCAGCGGCTCGTTGACGTGCTGGCGGTCGACGACGCCCGGCGCCGGCGACTCCACCGGACGGAAGCGCTGCGCGGCGATGGTGCCCTTGCCGTCGAGCGGATTGCCCAGGGCGTCGACGACGCGACCCACCATCTCGTCCCCCACTGGGACCTCGACGATGCGGCCCGTGCGCCGCACGAGCTCACCCTCGCGCACCAGCGTGTCGTCGCCCATCAGGACGACGCCGACGTTCTCCTCCTCGAGGTTCAGGGCCATGCCCCGCACGCCGCTCTCGAACTCCAGGAGCTCTCCGGCCATGCAGTTGCGCAGGCCGTACACGCGGCTGATGCCGTCGCCGACGGTGAGGACCGTGCCGACGTCCTCGACCGCCGTACGCAGGTCGAACCCCTCGATCTCCTGCCTCAGGACCGAGGTGATCTCCTCGGGTCGAAGGCTCACAGCTATCCCCCCAGTTCCGTACCAGCGAGCAACCTCTGCTGCACGCGCGTGAGGCGCGAGCGGATGGTGTCGTCCAGGAGCTGGTCGCCCACCCGCACCCGCACGCCGCCGAGGACCGCGGGGTCCACGCGCGGCACGACGCGGAGGCGCTTGCGAAAGCGCTGCTCCAGGACCTTCTGCAGTCGGCCGACATCCTCGTCCGAGAGGGGCAGGGCCGTCTCCACGACGGCCTCCGCCTCGCCCTGCAGGTCGTCGGCAAGGCGACAATACTCCTCGTAGATGTCCTCGATCGCATCCTCCCGCCTGCGCTCGAGGAGCAGGCGGAGGAAACTCTCCAACACCGGCGGCGCGTCGGGCAGCAGGCGGCGCAGCACGCGCGCCTTGTCCGCGGCCTCGATGCGCGGATTGGCGACGGCCAGCCGCAGGGAGGCCTCGCCGCGCAGCGCCGCCACGAGCTCGCCGTAGGCCCTGCGCACGTCGGCGCCGTTCCCGCCCCGGGCCCCGAAGAGTGCCTGCGCGTAGCGCCGCGCGACCGCCGGGCTGTTCATGACTCCGCTTCCGCCGTGCTCAGGAACTCCTCGACCAGCTTGCGCTGGCGCTCCTGGTCGAGCTCGCTCTGCAGGACCCGCCCCGCGATGCTGAGCGACAGGTCGGCGACCTCCTTGCGGATCTGGCGCAGCGCTTCGCGCTTCTCGCCGGCGATCTCCTCACGCGCCATGGTGATGAGCCGCTCCGCCTCGCGCCGGGCCTCGGCGATCGTCTCCTGCGCCTGGACGTCCGCCGTGCGCTGGGCGCGCTCGATCAGGGTGTGCGCCTCTTGGCGCGCCCCCGCGAGCTGCGCCTCGAACTCCTCCTTCAGCTTCTGCGCGTCCTCACGGTCGCGCCGTGCCTCCTCGAGCTGACGCTCGATCCGCTCGCGGCGCTCGCGCAGGATCTTCTCCATCGGAGGGAAGCCATACCTGTACATGAGGGCGAGGAAGATCAGGAAGGAGACGATCTCGGCGACGATCGTTCCGGCGTTGACCCCTAGTGCCGACACGTCGAACTCCTTTCAGGGAGTGGGCGCGAACCGCCTGGGTCCGCGCCTTCTCCGCCACGAAAAGTGGCTCAAGAGTGCCCCATCAGCATGAAGCCGAACACGAGGGCGATGATGGGCATGGCCTCGACCAGTGCGAAGTAGATCCAGGCCGTTCCGGCGAGGAGGCTCTTGGCCTCCGGCTGACGCGCGACGCCCTCGATGATGCGGCTGAAGAGAAGGCCGTCACCGATGCCGGCGCCGATGGCGGCACCCGCGAAGGCAATGCCCGCGGCCACCGCCGCGATGGCGGCTGATGTAAGATGCACCCGCTCACCTCCCTTCCAGAATGCGCCGTCGGACGATCAGTGCTCCGCGGGCCTCATGCTCTGGCCGATGTACGCCAGCGTGAGCACCATGAAGATGAACGACTGCATTACGGCGATGAAGGTGTTGAACCCCAGCACGCCGAGCTGAAGCAGTACGGACACGACAAAGGCGAGGCCGAACCAGAGGCTGATGCCCGTAGGGATGAAGCTCGTCGCGAGGTTCATCAGGATGTCGCCCGCGAAGATGTTCCCGAACAGTCGCAAGGCCAGGGTGCCGGGGTTCGTGAACTGCTCCATGAGGAAGAGCGGCGTGAGGCCCCACGGGCTGGCCAGGCTCTTGAGGTGCCCGCCCAGCCTGCGGTAGCGCACACCGTAGTAGTGGATCAGCACGAAGACGATGATGGCAAGGCCCAAAGGCGTATTGACATCGGCCGCCGCCGCGTGGAAGAAGGGGAACGGCAGCAGGCTGAAGATGTTGGCCACGAGCAGGAACATGAGCTCGGCCACCAATAGCCGGAAGATGCGCCCCCCCTGCTCGTCGTTGAGGTCCTCCCGCACGTAGTTGTTCACAAAGTCAAAGGCTAGCTCGACGAAGTTCTGCAGGCCGCGCGGCTTCTCGATGCTTGCCTTGCGCGCCGCCAAGCGGAACATGACGAGAACGATCAGCATGGAGACCCATGTGAAGATCATCGTGTCCGCATTCACAATGTATCCGAAGATGTGCCACTGCCATTGCGGCTCCATGCCTCACAGTTGCTCCTTCGCGGCTACGATTAATACCACTGCCTCTTCTAACAAGAAGCCGCCGAGGAACGCGATATCCCCCGACGTGCCCACAAGGCGCTGCAGGATCAGCAGGATCAGTACCAGCACCGCCATGCGCGCGAAGAAGTTGATCTCCATGCCCACCGCCGCACGCACGACGTGCGCCTGCACGATCGCGTCTCGGCGAAGCCACAACATCGCCAGGTTGACGAGGCCCGCCACGGCACCGGCGAAGAAGCCGAGGCACACCGCTTCTCGGGGCGCGATCAGCCACGCGACGGCCGCGAGCGCGACCACCAGGAGGCCGAGCGCAACCGCGGTCCTACGCATGCACTACCCCTTCACCGTGATGCGAGGGCCGCTTAAAAAGCACGAACGCACGACGAACGGCGAGCTTGAGAAAGCTTCTAAAAGCGTTCTGTCCGCCATCGCCTCTCTCCGCCTGTCAGCGCCTAAAATCGGCGAATTCGACGGGATTTCGCACGCCCAGTGCATCTCCTCACATAGTATAAGAGATGCGCGTACGAGTGACAAGGGAATACTGCGGCAGACGGCCCCTCTGCCTGTGCGCTCGTACGGCGCGCAATGGTCCGTCCGGCGCTCGGGCACGCGCGCGGCGGGGGCGGATGGCCCCGTCCTGCGGCTCAGGGCCAAAACTCCGCCGGCGGTTCGGGTCGGTCGCCGAACCAGTGCAGGACGGCCTGCCAGATGCGCTCGGACGCACGACCGTCGCCGAAGGGGTTGGTCGCCCGCGCCATGGCCGTCCAGGCCCGCGAGTCGTCATGGAGCTCCAAGGCGGCCGCCAGGACCTCGTCCTCGCGCCAGCCAACCATGCGCACCACCCCCGCCTCGACCGCTTCCGGCCGCTCCGTGGTGTCCCGCAGGAGCAGGAGCGGCACGCCGAGCGCGGGGCACTCCTCCTGGAGTCCACCCGAGTCCGTGAGGACGAGCTTGGCGTGCGCCACGAGCTGCATGAACTCGGGGTAGTCCATGGGCTCGAGGAGGTGGATGCGCGGATGCCCGCCCAGGATGTCGCGCGCGGGCACCTGCACGGCGGGGTTCGGGTGCACGCTGAACGCCACCTCGACCTCCCGCCGGTCCGCGAAGGCCCGCAGCGCGCGGAAGATCGCGCGGTGCCGCTCGCCGAGGTTCTCCCGCCGGTGCGCCTCGACGACCACGAGGAAGGGCGCGCGCGCGAGCTGCTCCAGCTCCGGCGAGGACCAAGGCCGCTCGGCGCCGGTCATGAACTGCACCGCATCGATCACGGTGTTGCCGGTGACGTGGATGCGCCCGGGGCAGGCCTCGCGCAGCAGCGCGTCGCGCGCCACGGCCGTGGGCGCGAAGCAGAGGTCCGCGATGCGGTCCGCGAGCTGACGGTTGATCTCCTCGGGCCACGGACTGTACTTCTGCCCCGAGCGGAGCCCCGCCTCGACGTGCCCCACGGGCAGGTGCCGGTAGTACGCCGCGATGGCCGCGTAGAGCGTCGTGGAGGTGTCGCCGTGCACGAGGACGAGCTCCGGGTCGGCCGCCTCGAGCACCGAGTCCATGCCCCGCAGCACCTCGGTGGCGATCGTCGTCAGGCTCTGGCTCTCCTGCATGATGTCCAGGTCGTAGGCGGCCTCGATCCCGAAGTCGCGCAGGACCTTGTCCAGGAGGGCGCGGTGCTGCGCCGTCACCGCCACAGCGCAGGAAACCCCGTGGTTCTGCGCCTGCAGCACCACGGGGGCCATCTTGATCGCTTCCGGACGCGTGCCGAACACGGCGAGGACCCTCCGGCTCAATGCGCCACCCCGCGGTCCTGCGCCCTGGGCATCTGGGTCGGCCGCGGCGCGATGTGCAGCACGCCGGTGCGCACCCCCACGGCCAGCAGCGCCAGCAGCAAAACGGCCACGATGGCGAAGCCGATGCCCCTCGGCAGGAGGACGACGAGGACGGCGCCCACCCCGCACGCCACGGCGATGGAGTAGAGCAGCAGCACGGCGCGCCGCTGGGAGAGGCCGCGGTCGATCAGCCGATGGTGCAGGTGGCCGCTGTCCGCCTGGCCGATCGGCTGGTGGCTGCGCAGCCGCCGCACGATGGCGAAGGCGGTGTCGAAGAACGGCAGGCCGAGCGCCAGGACCGGCACGCCGATGGCCAGTGCCGCCGCCTGCTTGTCGGTGCCGAGCACTGCGAGCGCGGCCAGCCCGTAGCCGAGGTACATCGCGCCCGTGTCGCCGAGGAAGATGTTCGCAGGGGCGAAGTTGTCCCGCAGGAAACCCACCGTCGCGCCGGCGAGGGCCGCGGCGAGCACCGCGCTCGCGGTGTCGCCCTGGTGCAGGGACACGACGAGCAGGGCCAGGGAGGCTATGCCGGTCACTCCGGCGGCGAGTCCGTCGAGCCCGTCCGCCAGGTTGACCATGTTCTCGACGGCGACGACCCAGATCACGGTCAGTACGTAGCCGACTCCGCCCGTGTACAGGATGCCTCCCAGAGGATTCGTCACCCAGCCGATGCGCGAGCCGAACATTGCCAGCACCACGCCGGAGGCGATCTGTCCGAGGAGTTTCTGCCACGGCCTGAGGTTCCATACGTCGTCGATGACGCCGACGAGTGCGATGACAAGTCCGCCCGCGAGGATGCCGGGAACGCCCGGTACCTGCCAGCACGTGGCGGCCGCCGCCACGGTGAAGCCACCGACGATGGCGAGGCCGCCCATGTGCGGCATAGGTCTTTGGTGCATGGATCGGGCGCTGGGCGGCTTGAGGAGGCCATGCCGAACCACCCAGCGGCGTACGAGCGGTGTCAGGGCGAGCACGATCGCGCCCGCCAAGAGCGCCGCGAATAGCTCGCGCATTACAAGTACACCTCAAATCGCATTGGCGGGTCTTCACATCATGTTAGACCGCTCCGACTGCAACGTCAAATGGAGAGATCTGCAGGCAAACCGAATTTCTCATCCAACGCTAATACAATCACAATGCCGTCAAATAACCGCGGCGGACGAGCTTCGCGATGTGGGCGTCGAGCACCTCGCCGATCTGGATACCGTACGACTCCTCGAGCACGAACATCATCGTCACGGCCGTTTGCGCGACGTCCAGAAGTTCTTCCGCAACCCGCCGCATCGCCTCCGCCTCGCCCGTGTCGACGCGCTCGCCCGAGAGTCCGCGCACCTTGCCGATCGCCGCCCCGAGCTCGCCGGCCTCCTCCATCAGCTTCAGCGCCGTCGACTCCAGGGTGGGCGTGAGGCCGTCAAGCCTGGGCAGGTGGATCTCCTTCGTCTTCGCCAACCGTCCGACCCTCCAGGTGGATTCCCCGCGCTTCGTCCTCGGTCGTATCGGAGGGCTGTTCGCCACGCACGCACGCGATTCCCGCCTGCGCGCGCAACGCACGCGCGAGCTCGTCCTCGTAGGCATCGCGATAGACGATGCGGCGCACGCGCGCATTGAGCAGCATCTTGGTGCACTGCAGGCACGGCTCGGACGTCACGTAGATGGTCGCGCCCTCCGTGGACACGCCGTGGACGGCGGACTGGGACCTCGTGCGCGAATTCGTGCGCGCCCAGGCCCCCATGCAGCGCTCGGGTACGCCCGAGGACATCGCCCACGTGATCCTGGGCCTTGTGGGCGCCCGCTACGTGACAGGCGAGAT
>Ga0187814_10000418_pt1 | contig 13958 bp, 8 predicted proteins | sample NC_S_4_FD_132450 | JGI IMG/M metagenome (GOLD analysis project Ga0187814, IMG submission 132450) | Wetland sediment microbial communities from Neuse River Estuary, North Carolina, USA - ASW-S_4 | ecosystem: Environmental > Aquatic > Freshwater > Wetlands > Sediment | place: USA: North Carolina... | reverse complement strand
ATCTCAGCGGCTTCACCGCCCTGACTGAGGCTCACGGCGACGAGGCCGCGGCCGCAGCAGTCGCCGATTTCTATGCTGGCGTTCGCCGGCTGCTGAGCGACTATGACGGCGGGGAGGTCAAGACGATCGGTGATGCGATGGTGGTCCGCGTGACCCAGGCCGTCTCCGGTGTCAGGTTGGCGGTCGAGATAATCGACAACGTCGGGCGGCGACATGGCGCGCTCGGCGTGCGCGTGGGTGTCCACACCGGGACGGCGATACAGCGCGGAGGGGATTGGTTCGGGGCGGGCGTCAACCTCTCCGCTCGGGTGGCCAGCGCCGCGCGGTCTGGAGAGGTGCTGATAACGGCGGCGACCAAGGAGGCGGCCGATGGAGGCCTCGACGGGTTCGAGTTTCAGTACCGCGGATCACAGCGGTTCAAGAACGTTTCGGAACCAGTCGAGCTCTACGCTCTGACACTCTCCGCGCGGGCTGCCGCGGCTGGCTTGCCGGTCGACCCGGTCTGCCGCCTGGCGCTTGACCCGCAACAGATCGGCGAGCGCCGAACCCATGGCGGCGCCGAGTACTACTTCTGCTCAGTCGAATGTGCCAAGGTCTTCGAGCAGCACCCGGCGCGCTACACCGGCCGCCACAGCGCAAGCCTGGACCTGCGGGTCTCGAATGAGGCTAGGGATCGCGTTACCGAGCGCCTCCAGCGGGCCTACCGCAGAGATCGCATCGGCCAGCACGAACTCGAGCGGCGAGTCGAACTTGTTCTCCGGGCGCGCACGCGCGAGGATCTGCGCGCCGTGACCCACGACCTGCCGCGGCGGCGCCCGCCGAGTCCGTGGCTGGCGCTGTTCTACCCGCTGATCATCGGCGGGCGCGCAATCCGTCGACAGTATCGCCGCGTTCGCAACCAGCGTAAATGACGCAAAGCGGGCTAGCGTTGGTACTCGGATGGAGAGCTAACAGTAAGGAGGGTCGATTTTCATGCGCAAGCTTGCATTGGCCGGCATCGCCGGCTTGCTGGTTGGCGCGGGCGGCGCCGTCGCGCTGGCCTCGTCCGCCACACCAAAGGTCACGGTGACACCGGCCGCCGCCCCGCTCTCGGCGGGCTCACCTCAGCGCCCACAGGGCGTGAGGCTGGCTGTGAGCTTGGGCTGGCAGGGCCTCAGCGCCGCCACTCAGCCGATACTCACAAAGCTCGACCTGTGGTTCCCGAGGGGGTCGCTGTACAACGGCGCGCGGTACAAGACGTGCAGCCTGCACGTGTTGGACGCGTTCGGCCCGTCGGGCTGCCCCAAGGCGTCGATCATGGGCAGTGGCACGGGTAACGCCTATGCCGACACCGTAATCACGCATCCAGAGATCACGGTCGTCAACGGTGGCGCCAGCGCGGTCTACTTCTACACGGTGTTGAACAACCCCGCTCGGGTGCAGGAGCCCATCATCGGGCACATCACCCGGACGACGGGGGACTTCATCTACCACCTCAGCGCAGCGATCCCCCAGAATCTCCAGGTCGTGGCCGGCGTCCCGATCAGGCTCACCTATCTCCACATCACCGCGGGTAGGGGCAGCTGGCTCTCGACGACCGCCCCCCCTGCCGGCATAAAAGTCGTCAGCACCTTCGACAACGGCGCCGCAGACTCGGAGCTCGTATGGGTCCAGGACTCGTAGCCGCGGCCGCCATCCGTACAACAACGGAGCGCTGACCCGACGCGATCACTCAGCCGACTCGGACTGCGCTCGCGGATTGGGCTACGGAGCCTCTGCTGTCTGCTGCGACTTTAGGTTTAGGCCCGTCCGATGGCGATGCCATCAGTAGAAACGTCCCGCTGGCGGCGCGCGTACGCCTGCAGCTCTCGGGCATCACGCCCGAGGCGAGCACCCTGCCGGTCGGGATCAGGGAACCGCGCGCCCGCCTCGAGGCGGTCCACCGCGAGCGAGCAATACACAGTCTTGTGTGTATCGTGATTTCCAGGCCTGCTATGACGGCAACTCTCAGACCCGGCAATGGACCTGCGATGTCGGAAGGACAACGGGTGACCGGTGCCCGTCCGTCGTCCAGGAGGGGCGTCGTGAGGCTGGTCGCGCGCCAGATCGCGCGACGAATACCTCGGGCCGACCTCGATGAGCGCGATCCGGAGTACATCCGAAGCTCGCTGCCCAGGCTTTGGCTGTGGGCTTCGTTCTACTTCCGGGCTCGTGTGCGTGGCATGCACCGAGTGCCGGCCGAGGGACCGGTGCTGCTGGTTGGGAACCACTCGGGCGGGAACGTGCCGGCCGACACGTTCGTCTTCACGCTGGCGTTCAGCGCCTACTTTGGCGCCGAGCGGCGGTTCTACCAGCTTGCGCACAGCCTGGTCATGGTCTGGCCGTTCCTGCGGTTCCTGCGCAAGTATGGGACCGTGGCGGCCAGTCGTGAGAACGCGCGTCGGGCATTGAATGCGGGCGCCGCCGTGCTGGTGTATCCGGGTGGCGATTACGAGACTCACCGACCGTCGTGGGAGTCGCACCGCGTCGATTTCGATCGCCGCGAGGGGTTCATCGCGCTTGCGCTCGAGCGGGATGTGCCGGTCGTGCCGGTCGTGTCGATCGGCGGGCAGGAGACGGCCCTGTTTCTCACGCGCGGAGAGCGACTTGCACGCGCCCTGCGCCTCGACCGGGCAGCACATCTTCACGTGCTGCCGATCTCAATCGCCCTCCCCTGGGGGCTGAACGTCGGAGATCTGCTCGGCCATGTGCCACTCCCGGCGCAGATCACCGTTCAGGTGCTCGAGCCAATCCGGCTGCGTGAGCGGTTCGGCAACGACCCCGACCTCGACGAGGTGTACGACCACCTGATCGTGCTGATGCAGCGTGCGCTCGACGACTTGGCCGACGAGCGGCGGATCCCGGTGCTGGGCTGATGCTCATCGCGGAAAGCACGATCGTGCGCGCGTCGCTCGGGGCGGTGTGGGAGCGTATCGCCGACCCCACCCACTGGCCGCGAGACCTCGGGCGCATGCACTGCTCCCACGTCGCCGACAGCCCAGATGAAGGGTCCGGTGCGCGCTACTGGCTGCACCTCGCGGTCGGTGCGGCCGAAGTGGGCTCCTTGATTGAGATCCTCGAGTATGAGCCGCAGCGTGCCGTGTCGTGGACGACGATCCGCGGCTTTGAGCAGCGCGGCCACTGGCAGCTGCGCGATCGCGGCGACGGGTCCACCGAGGTGATGCTGCGCCTCAGCTACCAGGCGTCGGGCGGCCTGGCGGCGCTGGTCACCGACGAGATCTCCGGCCTGGTCGTCCGGCGCTATGTTCGCGACGCGCTCAGCGCGCTGGCGCGCCGGCTCGACACCAACGCCAGCGAAGAGCCCGCGGCTGGCGCTGCTCGACTGCTCGACCGTGGCGCCCACCTGTTCGCGGACGGGGTCAACGCCGCTCGTGCCCTGACACGCGCTCGCCTCGTGCGCCCGGCACGGCCCGATCGCTACGCACGCGCGCTGGCGGGCGTCGCCCGCTGGGGGCAGACGAGCGCGGGTGGCTACACCGCGGCGGCCGCTCTCTATCCCAGCGATCCCGCAGTGATCGACGAACTGGGGACGCTCACGTTCGCGGAGCTGCAAGAGCGCACGAACCGCCTGGCGAACGGGCTCGCCGACCACGGCATCGGCGTGGGCGACAACGTTGCGGTCGTGTGCCGCAACCACCGCGGCTTCGTCGAAACGCTCGTCGCCCTGTCGAAGCTCGGTGCGGACACGCTGCTGCTAAACACGGGGGTCGCCGGACCCCAGCTGACCGAGCTGATCAAGCGCGAGCGCCCGCGCGCGGTCGTCTACGACGCCGAGTTCGCCCAGCCGCTGGATGTCGGCCTACGCAGGCGCAAGGGGTTCATCGCGTGGGCTGAGCCGAGCGACACCCACAGGCGCAGCACGCTCGAGGAACTGATCGAGTGGGCAGACCCGGCTGCGCCTGCCCCGCCGCGACACGACGGGCGCACGACGATCCTCACCTCCGGCACGACCGGGACGCCCAAAGGCGCATCGCGCGGTTCGCCGCGGATCACCGCCGCTCTCTCGATCCTCGATTCGATCCCGCTGCGCTCGCGCGAGCGCGTGCTGGTGGCCGCGCCGCTCTTTCACCAGTGGGGCTTCGCCCACTTCAGCCTTGCGGCGCTGCTCGCGAGCACGCTCGTGCTCCAGCGCCGCTTCGATCCCGAGGCGACGCTGGCGGCGATCGAGCGCGAGCGGATCACCTGCTGCGCGATGGTTCCCGTGATGCTGCAGCGCATCCTCGAATTGCCGCCGGACGTGCGGCATCGGTACGACACGAGCTCGCTGCGAACGGTCCCCGTGAGCGGCTCCGCCTTGCCCGGCGCGCTGGCGACGCGCTTCATGGACGAGTACGGCGACCTCCTCTACAACCTCTACGGGACGACCGAGGTCGCCTGGGCGACGATCGCGCGACCCGCCGACCTGCGCCGCGCCCCCGGCACCGCGGGCAGGCCGCCCCGTGACACGATCGTGCGCGTCCTCGACGACGACGGTGCCCCGGTGCGCGCAGGACGGACGGGCCGGATCTTCGTCGGCAACGAGATGCTCCTGGAGCCCCGCACCGGCCGCGGTATCGAGACGTTCGACGGCCTGATGGCCACCGGCGACGTGGGACACCTCGACGACCACGGGCGGCTATTCGTCGAAGGCCGCGACGACGAGATGATCGTCTCCGGCGCCGAGAACGTCTTCCCGCAGCAGGTCGAGGACGTGCTCGTCCGCCACGACGCTGTGCGTGAAGCAGCCGTCATCGGGGTCGACGACGAGCAATGGGGCCAGCGGCTCAAGGCGTTCGTCGTGGCTGACCACGTCGGCGACCGTGAGCTCAAGGCTTACGTCAAGGACAACCTCGCCCGCCACGCGGTCCCGCGCGAGGTCGTCTTCGTCGATGAGCTTCCCCGCAACGACCAGGGCAAGGTCCTCAAACGCGAGCTGGAACACTCGTGACTTCGCCTCCAGGATCGCTCCAGACGCTCATCGGTCGCTATGACCGCGCGACATTTGAGCCGCAGCGAGGACGGGCGCGCGTCCGCCTTGCGCTAATCGGGAGCGACGCGTGGGACGCCGTGCTCGACGGAGGCACGGCGCGCCTGGTGCCATCCGAGGGTGACGCCGACGCGACGCTCACCGCCGACGAGCAGACGTGGACAGCGATCGCGCAAGATGTCCGCGGCGGCATGGACGCCTACGGCTTGGGGCGCCTGACGGTCCGGCGCAACCTGCACGTCGGCGTCGGATTCCTGGCCGCGACGAGCGGGCTGACCGGTCCCGGTCGCCTGCGGTTTCGGATGGTCAATACTCGCCGTGCACGACTGTCGACCTTGGAGGCCGGGATCGGCCCGTCGGTCGTGGCTCTGCATGGGCTGGGCGGCACCAAGGGATCGTTCCTCCCGACCGTGGCGATGCTGAGCGAACGCTTTCGTGTGATCGCGGTCGACCTCCCCGGGTTCGGCGACTCCGACAAACCGATCGGCGCTCGCTACGACGCTCGCTTCTTCGCACGCGCCGTGATCGACCTGCTCGACGCACTTGATCTCGAGCGGGTTCATGTGATCGGCAACAGCCTCGGTGGGCGTATCGCGCTTGAGGTCGGGCTCGTGCATCCCGACCGCGTCAACCGCCTCGCGCTGCTTGCTCCTTCCCTGGCGTGGCGGCGGGAGCGTCCGTGGGCCCCACTGCTCAGGCTCACGAGGCCGGAGCTCGGACTCGTCCAGCTTGCGCCTCGCCCGCTTGTGCAGGCGATCGTGCACCGCCTGATCCCGGGCGCGGACGAAGGCTGGACCGCGGCGGGCGTCGACGAGTTTCTGCGCGCGTACCTGACGCCCGCCGGTCGGGCTGCGTTCTACGCTGCCGCCCGTCAGATCTACCTGGAGGAACCTCACGGCGAGCAGGGCTTCTGGCCCCGGCTGAGCGGGCTGCAGGGCGAGGCCCTGTTCGTCTGGGGTCGGCGCGACAAACTCGTCCCGATCGCCTTCGAGCGCCACGTCAGAGATACGTTGCCGCGGGCGCGTCACCTCGAGCTCGACTGCGGACACGTGCCCCAGGTCGAGCGCTCCGGCCAAACCCACCGTGCAGTCGGCCAGTTCCTCGACGACGCCGCGACGGTCCACGGTAGCGCCGCCACCAGCGCCACGGTCTAACACTCGACCGCCGCGACCCGACTACGGCGCCACGGGGTCTCCTCGCCCGGGTCACCTTGACCACCACCGCCTCCGGCCGTCCGCTGCGCCCTCGAGGAGAGGTCCGAGATCGCTCGCGGCACTTGTCCTGCTTCGCCTCATCGCAGCTTGCTGGACACGTCGTTAGGGCGGCCTAATTAGGGTCGCCTAAGTTCTGCTACGGTTGGCGCGCTCATTTCCGACTTCGGCCATCGGACTTCAATGAGGAGACCTTGGATGGCAAGCACCCAGAGGAGCACCGCGACGGCGGCTTCGAGCAGCACAACGGGGCTGTCGTCCCGGCGCAGCTTCTACCTCTGGGTGGCCGTCGTGCTGGCCGTCGCCGTCACGGCGGTGATCCTCGGCTGGCACTCGAGCGGCGGAACTTCGGATCCCAGCAACCCGGCTAATCACATGAGCCGCACCACCGCGGTCATCAACAGCGCGATCCTGGTCTTCCGCGAGGGGCTTGAGACGATTCTCGTGCTCGCCGCGGTGATGGCGAGCTTCCTCGGCGCCAACAAGGTCTACCGCCGCCCGGTCGCCGCCGGCGGCGCCGCCGCGCTCGCGGCTACGATCGCGACCTGGTTCGCCGCGGTCTGGCTGATCGGCCAGCTCGGAGGGCGCGGCCTTGACCTGCAGGCCGCCACCGGGCTGCCGGCGATCATCGTGCTGCTGGTGGTGATGAACTGGTTCTTTCACCGCGTCTACTGGACCGGCTGGATCTCCCACCACCACAAGCGCCGGCGCGGCCTGCTCGCCGCAAGCGGCGAGCAGACGATGCGGCGTACGCTACTAGGCCTCGGCCTGCTCGGGTTCACCTCGATCTATCGCGAGGGGTTTGAGATCGTCATCTTCCTGCAGAACCTGCGCGTCACGTTCGGCTCGAGCGTCGTGCTCGAGGGCGTGCTGCTGGGTTGCCTGTTCACCGCCGCGGTTGGCGTGCTGACCTTCGCGCTGCACCAGCGACTGCCCTACAAGCGGTTGTTGATCATCACCGGCGCGATGTTGGTCGTGGTGTTGTTCGTGATGGTCGGCGAGGAGGTCAACGAGATGCAGCTCGCGGGCTGGCTCGCGACCACCCCAATCGGCGTGCACTTCCCCGGCTGGGCCGGGCAGTGGTTCTCGTTGTTCGCGAATGTCCAGACGATCGTCGCGCAGCTGCTCGCGGTGGGGATCGTGCTGGGCTCCTACCTCGCTGCGCAGTACCTGCGCGTTTGGCGTCCACGCCGACGCGGCCAGCGCGCGGCACAGCTCGCTGAGCAGCCGCCGAGCCAACCGACCGGCGTCGGGCAGCTACAACCCGCCGCGGGCACGATGCAATGAATCGGCCGCCGCGGGAACCCACACGCCCGCTCCGGTGACACGCTGTGCATGCGGCCGGGGTATGAACTGGAGTCCGGCTGGGATCGTCGTAGATGCTCCGCCAGGCGGAAGATCCCAGCGCCCGTCGGCGTCGTACCGGCGATGGACGACACGAGCCGCAGAGGGCGTACATGCAATTGACGCGGGCGGCTCCACGGCGGCTTGGGGGCGGGATCCCTCGTGGCCTGTTGCTGACATGCACGGCGGTCGCGGTCATAGTGGTGCTGCCGGTGGTGATCACGGTCGTTCAGGCGCTGCAGGGAGGGGTCTCCGCGGCGAAGGCGGCGATCACGGCCAGCGCTACGCCGACGCTGCTCCTGCACACCCTGGAGCTGGCGGTCCTCGTGACACCGGTGTGCGGTGTGCTCGGTCTCGCTGCGGCGTGGGTGGTCGAGCGCACGCGGGTTCCCGGTCGGCGCGTCTGGCCGCTGCTGCTGGTGGCGCCGCTGGCTGCGCCGCTATTTGTGACCAGCTATGCGTGGGCGACGCTGAGCCCGTCGTTGACGGGGTTTTGGGGCGCGGCCGGGATCGTCACGTTCTCCTACTACCCGATCGTGTTCTTGTTGGTGGCTGCGTCGTTACGCGTGATGGACCCGGCGCTGGAGGAGACGGCCCGGTCGTTGGGGCTTGGGGCGTGGCGCACGTTCGGACGAGTCGTGCTGCCGCAACTCCGTCCGGCGCTGCTGGGCGGCATGTTGCTGGTTGTGCTGGACACGCTGGTCGAGTTCGACGCGTTCGTGGCGCTGAAGTTTCAGACGCTGACGGTCAACATCTACGCCCAGTACCAGCTCAGCTTCAGTGCCGCGGGCGCCGCAGCGCTGTCGCTGTTCTCGACCGTGCTGTGCGTGGTCGTCTTGTTTGGCGAGGCTCGCTTGCGGGGCGGAGCCAATTACACCCGGATCAGCCAAGGCGCGCGGCGGGGCATCGCTCGCTACGAGCTCGGGCGCGCGACGCCGGTGGCGTTTGCCGGGCTCGGGTTGCTGGTGGCGGTGAGCCTAGGGATCCCGCTTGGCCTGCTGGTCCACTGGTTCGCTCAGGGCAGTAGGACGGCGGGCGCGCCCGCCGGCATCGGCTCGCTGTGGCCGGCGACGGTGACCTCGGTGCTGCTCGGAATCGCCTCGGCGCTCGTCGCTGTGTTGCTCGCATTACCGGTCGCGATCCTCGCGGTCCGTCGCTCCGGCAGGCTGGTCACGACGATCGAGCGCAGCGTGTACCTGTCGTTTGCGCTTCCGGATCTGGTTGCGGCGATCGCGCTTGCGTACGGGGCGAGCCACGCCGCCGGCTTTCTGTACGGCACGGTGGTGTTGCTGGTGCTGGCCGAGGCGATGTTGTTCGTGCCGTTCGCGGTCGTGGCGCTGCGCAGCACGATCGGTTTGATCGAGCCGTCCTTGGAGGAGTCGGCGCGCTCGCTCGGGCTGGGACCGTTGCGCACGCTGTGGCGAGTGACGGTGCCGCTTGCTCGCCCCGGGTTGGCGGCGGCGGGAGTGCTGGTGTTCGCGTTCGTGCTCGGCGATCTCTCGACCGCGCAGGTGCTTCTGCCGCCGGGCCTGACCACGCTTGGAACTCAGTTCTGGGCCGACAGCGGCACGGTCGCATTCGCCGCCGCGGCCCCGTACGCGGCGGTGCTGATCGTGCTGGCGCTGCTCGCGACCTACGTGCTGATGAGTCGTTTCGGCCGGGTTCGCGCGCTCGAGGAGGGCTGAGGGATGGCCGAGCTGCGCTGCGAACAGGTCTCAGCCTCCTACGGAGAGCGCGCCGTGCTCTCAGGGGTCGATCTCCTCGTCGCCGACGGCACGCTGACCGCAATCCTGGGCGCGTCCGGCAGCGGCAAGACCACTCTTCTGCGCGTCGTCATGGGGTTCATCGCGCAGCAGCACGGCACCATCACCGTGGGGGGAACGGTGGTAGCGCAGGCCGGTCGCACGCACGTCCCGCCTCAGAAGCGATCGATCGGTTACGTCGCTCAGGAGGGCGCGCTGTACCCGCACCTGAGCGTCGCCGAGAACGTCTCGTTCGGCCTGCCAAGACGAGAGCGCAAGACGTCCGCAAGGATCACGGAGGTGCTCGAGCTGGTCGGCTTGAGCGCCGGTTACGGGTCGCGCCGTCCGCATCAGCTCTCAGGTGGCGAGCAGCGACGCGTCGCGCTGGCGCGGGCGCTCGCCCCTCGCCCGCCGCTGGTGCTGCTCGACGAGCCCTTCGCGGGACTCGACGCCGCGCTGCGAACCGAGACGCGCGAGGCGGTCTTGCACGCGCTCGCCGCCCAGGGAACGACGGCCGTACTCGTCACCCACGACCAGGCCGAGGCGCTCTCCATGGGTCGGGAGGTCGGCGTGCTGCGCACGGGCCGACTGATCCAGACCGCCTCACCGGCCACGCTGTACCGCGCCCCGGCCGACCTGGACGTGGCCCGCTTCGTCGGCGAGGCCGTCGTGCTGTCCGGGCACGCCAGCGCGGGAATCGTCAGCTGTGCCCTGGGCGACCTCCCGCTGATCAACGACCAGATCGAGGGGCCCGTCGAGACGATGATCCGGCCCGAGCAGATCCAAATCCGCCGTGTGAGCCCGGGGCTCGCTGAAACGCCCTCGCACGGACTCGGGGCGATCGCCACGGCGATCGCTCGCGCGTTCTACGGCCCCGATACTGTGGTCCGGCTGGAGCTCGACGGCGTGCCGGGCCAGCTCAGCGCCCGAACCCTCGGCCACGATGCGCCCGAGCCCGGCGAGCGGGTCGAGCTCGCCGTGGCGGGGCCGGTCGTGGCCTACCCGACCGCAGACACGTTCCACGACCACGCCCCGCTGGAGCCCGATGCGCTCGGCGCCGGGCGACCGGCCGGGCGCTGACAACACGCTTGCGGGCTGCAGCGTTGATCGTGTTGGTGCTTGGCCTGGCGCTGGCGGGATGCGGTGCCGGGGGGTCGGCGAACACGATCGTGCTCTACAACGGTCAGCACCCGCAGCTCACCGACGCGCTCGTTCAGGCCTTCACCCGACAGACCGGGATTCACGTCAGCGTCCGGACAGGCGACGGGATCGTGCTCGCCGATCAGATCCTCCAGGAGGGCAGCGCCTCACCGGCCGACGTGTACCTCACCGAGAACTCCCCCGAGCTGATGAACCTCGAAGCGCACGGGCTGCTGACCAAGCTTCCCACCACCATCCTGGAGCAGATCCCGGCCCGCGACGAGTCGCCGGCCGGCGAGTGGGTCGGCGTCGCGCTGCGGGTCTCGAGCCTTGCCTACAACCCGACACGGCTGTCCCCTTCCAAGCTGCCGACTTCAGTCCTCCAGCTCGCCCAGCCGCAGTGGAAGGGAAAGATCGCGATCGCGCCGACCGACTCCGACTTCCCTCCGCTGGTCGGAGCGATCATCTCCACCTACGGCACCAGCGTCGCCGAGCGCTGGCTTGCCGGGCTCAAGCAGAACGCCCAGGCCTACCAGGATGAAGAGGGCGTCGTCGCGGCCGTGAACCGCGCCGACATCGGCGCCGGCGTCGTCAACCAGTACTACTGGTACCGACTGCGGCTCGAGGTCGGCAACGGCGACGTCCACAGCAAGCTCTACTACTTCCCCGGCCACGACGTCGGTTCGATCGAGAACGTCTCCGGCGCCGCCGTGCTCGCCACCAGCAAGCACCGCCAAGCCGCAGAAGCCTTCGTGCAGTTCATCATCAGCCCCGTGGGCCAGCGGATCCTCGCGCGCAACTACGACTTCGAGTACCCCGCCCGACCCGGAATCGCACCGAACCCAGCCCTTCCCCCGCTCGGCAGTATCTCGCCCGCGACCCTCAGCGCGACCGAGCTTGGAACCGACCAGAAAGCCTCACAGCTGATCCAGCAAGCGGGACTCACCTGAGAAGGGCACAACACTCGCGCCGGCAAGCGCCCTCCGCCCCCACCCCGGCGCCTCTCCGAACGGCTGCTCAAGTCGCGCTTGACGCTAGACACAGTCGCGTATATCGTGTAAAGAGCTTATAAACGCAGGCGTGCGTCGAGCAGGGCCGGGCTTGACGCATACCGTTGGTTGCGCTCCGGAGCCGTGCGTGGTGAGGATGCACTCACTGAGAGGGAGGAGACCGACCTGAGAATCTCGAACGCGGCGATCAGCGCTTGGCTCCTCGGTGAACCTGATCGCAGCAGCGGCCCTTCATGCGAGCCGCAACTTGCCGTGAACCCATCCAAGACCAAGGAGCTCACATGAGCATGTGCTCTCGTCTCGCAAGCGTCCTCTCGATGCTGAGCACCCCGGTCGCGGGCCTGCGTGCGTGTGCGCTCGACGGGAGTGGTGCGTTCACGGCGGAGGTCGCCACTGCCGCCGATGACAGGGCGCGCGGCGCGCGGGGGCGCGTGCGAGAGCGCAACCTCCTTGCTCACGTCGTCCGGTCGATCGTGGGCCTCCTCGGCGCCGTTGCGCTCAGTGCCGCCGGCGCCGCCCCGGCCGCCGCCGACTCCTGCCCCAACGCCCAGTTCCGCGCCGGCGCCTCGGGCAGCCTCCCCGACTGCCGGGCCTACGAGATGGTCTCGCCGGTCGACAAGGCCGACAACGACGTTGCCGGGGGCTTGCGCTCGTCGGCCGACGGCAGCGCGGTCGCCTACATGTCCTTCGGCGGGTTCGCAGGCACCCCGACCGTGGACTTCTACGACAGCGGCTACGTCGCCCGGCGCACTGACAACGGCTGGGTTACGACCAACGAGGCGCCCGTGACGACGTCGCCCAACCCGTCTCTGTCCACATTCGCCGAGGAATACGACTTCTCCGACGACCTCTCGACGTACTTCACCTCGACCCCCGGCCCGTTCAACGCGAACGACCAGAACAACGCCTACGACGTCTACATGCGCCTGCCCGACGGCACCGTCGATTGGCTCTCGCCGAGCCTGACGCTGCCCGACACAACGTCCGGAGAAGACTCCTGGTACTCCGGGCGCTCTGAGGACTCGAGCCACGTCGTGATCGAGTCCGTTAAGCAGCTGCAGCTGGTCGCCGGAGCGCCCCCTGCGCCCGCCGGGACGCGGCAGGTGTACGAATGGACCGCCGGCAGTCTGAGCCCGGTAAGCATCCTGCCCGGCGGGGGCTACGACCCGAACGGCGCAGAGCTCGGCAGCGGCGCCGCCTCCACCGGCGACTACGGCAACCCGCCTGAGCGCCGCGCGGTCTCCGCGGACGGCTCGCGCGTCTTCTTCACGGGGCTCAGCACCCCCAACCAGCTCTACGTGCGCGAGAATGGGCAGACCACGGTCGAGGTGTCGCTCTCGCAGCGCACCGGCTCGATCGGCCAGCCCGCGCCCGACGGCGTCACCTACCAGAGCGCGTCCGCCGACGGCTCGTTGGTCTTCTTCCTGAGCTCCGACCAGCTCACCAACGACGCCACGACCAACGGCGGCCTCTATCAATACGACGTCGACACCGGGAGCCTCAGCTTCCTGACCCCCGACTCGACCGACCCGTCCGGGGCGCAGGTCCAAGGGGTCGTGCACGTCTCTGAGGACGGCAGCCACGTCTACTTCGTCGCCTCGGGGCAGCTCGTGCCCGGCGAGGGGACCGACGGCTCGCCGAATCTCTACGTCGTCGAACCCGGGACGACGTCCTCTCCGAACTGCGCCGCGGCGCCCACAGGCACAACGACATGCTTCATCGCCACGCTCTCGCCCTCGGACTCGAGCGCCTGGGGCACGAGCGAGGACTACCACACCGCGCGCCTCACCCCCGACGGCACCCATCTGCTCTTCCAGACCGTCGCGCAGATCGGCTCCTACCAGAACAACGGCCACATCGAGATCTACCTCTACGACGCCGGCGCGAACAGCGGCCAGGGCGCCTTGACTTGCGTGTCCTGCCACCCCGACGGCACCCCGGCCCAGGGCGACGCGTCGCTGATCGACCAATCGACCTTCTTCACTACAAGCTTCTTCGCTCCGCGCAACATCAGCGACGACGGCAGCCGGGTGTTCTTTGACACCACCGACTCGCTCCTGCCCCAGGACGTCAACGGCCAGTCCCAGGACGTCTACGAGTGGGAGGCCGACGGCTCTGGGAGCTGCGCAAGCGCCGCAGACGACGGGGGCTGTCTGTACCTGATCTCGCTCGGGACGAGCGCCGACCCGAGCGGGTATGTCGACAACAGCGCGAACGGCGACGACGTCTTCATCCGCACGCGCGACGCGCTGGTCCCGCAGGATACCGACGGCGGCTTTTACAACATCTACGACGCGCGCGTCGATGGCGGCTTCCCGCCGGCGATCGCGCCGTTTGCCTGCTCGAGCGCGACCTGCCAGGGCCCGCCGACCCCGTCGCCGGTGCCGCCGACGGTGGCGACCGTGTCGTTCGTCGGTCCTGGTAACGCGACGCCGGGCGCGCCGCCGACTGCGCAGGTCGCGGTTTCTTCGACCAGGGTGTTGAAGGGCTTCAAGTTCTCGGTGGT
>Ga0187814_10000417_pt1 | contig 13974 bp, 14 predicted proteins | sample NC_S_4_FD_132450 | JGI IMG/M metagenome (GOLD analysis project Ga0187814, IMG submission 132450) | Wetland sediment microbial communities from Neuse River Estuary, North Carolina, USA - ASW-S_4 | ecosystem: Environmental > Aquatic > Freshwater > Wetlands > Sediment | place: USA: North Carolina... | reverse complement strand
TGCTCGCCCACGACCCACTTTATGGCGTCGACGACATTGGACTTGCCGCAGCCGTTGGGGCCGAGGAGAGCGGATATGCCGTCGGAAAATTCGATGAGGGTGCGGTCGGCGAAGGACTTGAAACCAAAAATCTCGAGACTTTTCAGGAACACTGTCGGTCCTCTTTTGCCGAACTTTCCATCAACTGTAGCACGGCAGAGGCGGCCGGGGCAAGGGCGAGAGCTTTGGACGACACAAGCGGCGAGCGGGAACCAGCCCCGCTTGAAGGGTATTCCTACTGCTCTACTGGTCGTCCTGACTCACGAGAAGGGCGTAGGCCTCCTGAGGGGTCTTCGCCGAGGCGAGCGAGGCGCGCAGCTCGTTGTTCTTGAGTCGTGCGCTGAAGAAGGAGAGAGTCTGCAGATAATAGGCATGTTGATTGTAGGCCGCCGCGATCATGAAAAGGAGCCGCACCGGCACGTCGTCCAACGATTGGAAGTCGATGATGTCGCACTGGCTGACGCCGACTGAGACGACGAGGTCCGTCACCGAAGAGAGCCTGACGTGAGGAATGGCGATTCCTCGTCCTATCGCGGTGCTCATGAGATCCTCTCTGCGCAAGATCTCCGAAACGAGCTCCTGGCGGCTCTTGATCTGCGGTGCCCCGGCCAGGTTTTCGGCCATGGCCACGAGGGCGTCCCGCTTCTTGGCGTAATTTAGGAAGAGTATTCTATCGGGCGAAATGATGTTCTGGATTTGGACGACGCTGAAGGCGCTCGCTGGGCGATTGGAGGAGAGCCGCTCGTTGACCCAGCGCTCGATCTCGCTCTTCTTGAAGCGCCAGACGGTACCGATCTTGCCGGAAGGTATCTCGCCTTTCTGCGCCCAATCATAGACCGTTCTCTCGGAAACGCGCAGGTACCGGGCTACTTCTTCAATGGTGAGGATATCGTCATCCATGCGAAGGACTCCTCCGAATCTTCAATATTCGCATTATTGTGCAACGAATGCAAAGCAATGTCAAGTGAAGCCTTTGCGCTTCCGAAAAACGCGCTGATCCGGATCGGCGTCGAAGCTCCGCGGCCCGGCGCCCCGTTTCCCAAGGCCGTCTCGACGGCTATTCCTTTCTTTCGAACAATTCCGTTATCTCGGCGGAGGTGAAGCCCAGCGCCCGCAGCCTGCGGCGAGCGTCCTCTCGGTCGCCCTTCGCCCGCCTGAGCTCGCGCTCGGCGGCCCTCGCGAGGAACCGGGACCGCTCCTCGCCCTCGAAGGCTGCGGCGGACACCTCCCCGGCCAGGTCGCGATCTATGCCCCGGCCGCGAAGCGCGGCCTCGAGACTGCGGGGGCCGTCGGCGCGCCGCGCAAGGCGGGAGGCGGCGTAGGCTTGCGCGTAGCGGCGATCATCCAGGAAGCCGGAGGCGGCCAAACGCTCAAGCGCCATCCGGAGGGCCTGGGGCCCAAAGCCTCGAGCCTCGAGCTTGGCGCGAAGGAGAAAGCTAGACTGCTCCGCGCGAGCGAGGAGGGCGAGGGCGCGACGCTCCGCCTCGTGAGCCTCGGCGGCCAGGCGCAGCGCCGCCTCGGCCTGTCCATCGAGGTCGTCCCCCAGGCCTGGCAGGGCCAGGCCGAGCTCCTCGAGCTGGTCGAGGCTCACCCTAAAAGAAAAACCCCCGGCCCCGATTGTCGCGGTGCCAGAGGCTTCGATCTTGACGGACTCGACCCTCAGCTTTGGCGAGGGATCGCTTGCTCCTCGCCAAAGCCTTGCAGTTTCCTGCACGTCATCATCGCCCACAGGAAACTGCTTCATGGGCGAGGGATCGCTTGCTCCTCGCCGAGACTCGGCAGGCTCCCGCGCGCCATTCGCTCGCGCAGAAAACCGCCTCATGGATTGACTTCTTTAGCGCTTGGAGAACTGGAAGCGCCTGCGAGCTCCGCGCTGGCCATATTTCTTGCGTTCGACCATGCGGGGATCGCGGGTGAGGAAGCCGTTCGTCCGCAGAGCGGTGTGGCTCGCGGGATCAACCTGGGCGAGGGCGCGGGCGACACCGTGGCGGCAGGCTCCGGCCTGGCCGTTGGGTCCGCCGCCGAGCACGCTGATGAGGACATCGTACTTGTTCTCGGAGGCCGTCACCATGAGGGGCTGACGCACCAGGGTGACGAGCTCGCCCTGCTTGAAGTACTTGTCGAGCTCATGGCCGTTGACGACGATCTTGCCCGTGCCTTCGCGGACGAAAACGCGAGCGATAGCGCACTTGCGGCGGCCGGTTCCGATTCCCAGGTTCCTGATCATCCCTTGCTTCCTTCCTAAAGTTCGATGGCGACGGGCTTCTGCGCCGCATGCGGATGGCTGGGCCCCGCATAGATCTTGGCGTTGAGGTAGAGCTTGCGGCCCAGCGGACCCTTCGGAAGCATGCCGCGCACCGCTATCTCGAGCGGCTTGACGGGATTGCGCCCGATGAGCTCGTCGAAACTGTGGTCCTTCATCCCGCCGGGAAAGCCCGTATGGTGGTAATACACTTTGTTCTGTCGCTTGCGGCCGCTGATCGCGACCTTGTCGGCGTTGACGACGACGATGAAATCGCCCGTCTCCTGCGAGGGAGTGTAGGTGGGCTTGTGCTTGCCGCGGAGCATCGAGGCGACCTTGGCAGCGACGCGGCCCAGGGGCTTGCCCGCGGCGTCGATCACATACCAGGAGCGGTCAGCCATCTCCGGCGTGACGAATACAGTCTTCATGTATCTATACCTTCACCTTCACATGGGTTCGTGCCAACAGAGCGCGGCGGGTATACTCCCATAGATCGAGGGGAGTGTCAATACGCCGGGGCCGTCGACGCGGAAGCGGGGGCTAGTCCTTTTTCCCCTCCGCCTTGGCTGCCGCCTGGGCCGCCTCCTCCGCCTCCTCCCGTTTCGCCTCCAGGCGGTCCTTGATGTCCGCAAAGCCGATGAACACCGCCACGAAGCCGACGAGCAGCGCGAGGACTGGAAGGGAGCCGCGCAGGAAGGCGAGAACGTCGACCCACCAGTGCAGGGGTCCCGGCACGCAGGCGAAGACAGAGAACGCAATGAACACTATGCCGACGATGAGCGCTATCATTTATATTCCTCCTCATGCGGGCCCAGGGGGCCGAACGAACCGCGAGTCATGATACCATTGGGTAAGGGCCGGGACAAGCCGCAGGTCGGACTCGAGAAGGGGCAGGCCCCTTTCCCGCTCCGATTGAGGCCCTTCCGCGCTCAGGCTATACTGAAATGCCGAGTTTCGGGCCGGCGCGGGCCGCCTATGGGCCCATATATCCCAGGAGTAGTCATGTTCAGAGCCCAGTCCATCGCCCTCTACAAGAATCGCCCCGTCCTCGTCGTCGAGTCGCGGGAGAAAATCGAGATCAGGATCGAGGATGGGTCGACGCTCCGCGTCCGCGACAAGGACCTCCTGCCCCTCCATCCGGGCCCGGTCGCCTCGCTTCCGGCCCCTGCGGCAGGCGGCGACTTCGAGACAGCCCGCCGCATGCTCGCGCCGACAGAAGAGACCGCCGCGACCCAGGCCCCGACGGGCTGGGAGGAACTGGCCGAGCTCGTGTTCGGCGAGGCCGGGCCGGCCGAGATCATGGCGTGCTGGAAGGAGGCCGCGGAGGGGCTCAGATTCCGGGTCGAGGAGGGGCGCCTGGTCGCCCTCTCCGACCTCGCCGTCTCGCGGGAGGCGGAACGCAGGGCCCGCAAAGAGGGCGAGGCCGCCGAACGGTCCTCCTTCGTCGAGCGGGCAAAACGAGCCCGTTCGCTTCGGCGGCCGCGAACCGGCGCCGCTGCGGAGCAGGATGGAGCGGCCCCGGAGCGCGTCGACCTCGCCGCACAGCAGCCTGCGGCCGCATTTTTGCCCGGGGACGAACTCTTCCTCGCCGAGATCGAGACCTTCGCGACGGGCAGGAACGAAAAATGCAGGCTCTGCTCCGAGATCGGCATCCCCGAAACACCGGAGTCGGCCCACGCCTTTCTCCTCGCGTCGGGTCGCTGGTCGGAGGCAGACAACCCGCACGCGCTCCGCTCGGGCTGCCCGCTCAAGGCCCCGAAGCTGTCCCTGGCCGACGCCGCGCCAGCCAGGGAAGGCGCGGCGGGGCCGGCCTCGCGCGCGGACCTGACGGGCCTCCAGGCCTGGGCCATAGACAACGCCTGGTCGAACGACCCCGACGATGCCGTGGGCTGGGATGGCTCATCGGTGTGGATCCACGTGGCCGACCCCGCCTCCCTCATCCTTCCCGACTCCGAAGCGGACAGGGAGGCGCTCGCTCGCGGCTCGACCCTCTACCTCCCCGAGCTCACCTCGCCCATGCTCCCCGACGAGGCCTTGGGGCGCTTCGGCCTTGGGCTCGGCGAGAGCTCGCCGGCCCTCTCCTTCCGCGTGGCCGTGGACGCGGAAGGCGCGGTGACTGCCGTCGACGTCCTGACCTCCACGGTCAGGGTCGGCCGCCTATCCTACGGGCAGGCCGACGAGCTCTTGGCAAATGGAGGGGCTCCGGACCTCCTGGCTCTGAGCGCAATCGCCGATCGCCGCGCAGCGAGGCGTGGAGCGCAGGGGGCCGTGGAGATCGACATCCCGGAGGTCCGCGTCTACGTCGAGCGCGAAGGCCCGGACGCCGGCGCAATCAAGGTCGACCCCATTCCGCGTTACCGTTCGAGCGCCGTGGTCAGGGAGCTCATGCTCCTCGCGGGCGAGGCTGCCGCGCGCTGGGCCTTCGAGCGCTCCCTGCCCTTCCCCTTCTACGGACAGGAATCCCCCGGCGAGGCGGGGCCCGCGACCGAGGGAGAGAGCCTGTCGGCGCAGTTCGCGCGGCGCCGCCTCATGCGCTCCGGCATCTCGGGGCCCACGCCCAGCGCGCACCGGGGACTCGGCCTCCCCTTCTACGCCCAGGCCACGAGTCCCCTGCGGCGCTACCAGGACCTGCTCGGGCACATGCAACTGCGCGCGCTCCTCGAAGGCCGACCCTTCCTCGACGCGGACGAGGTCAGCCGCCGCTGCGCCCTCGCCCAGGCCGCCTCCGCGGCGACGCGGCAGGCTGAGCGCGCGAGCGAGCTGCACTGGACCCTGGCCTACTTAAGGCGCGCGGGTGCCTGGAAGGGAGAGGGAACGATCGTCGGAAACGCGGGGCCCGGCTCGTGGCAGGTTTACATTCCCGCCCTTGGGCTCGAGACCAAGCTCAAGCTGGGCCAGAACAGGAGACTCGACGAGGAGCTGCACCTCAGGCTGTCGCGCGTCGACCTTCCGAAGCTCGAGTCCTCCTTCGAGGAGCTGTAGCGAGCGGGGCCGGAAGCCCGCAGGGCTTTGGAAGAGGGGGGCGGGGCGAGGAACCTTTCCCGAAAGGTTCCGCCCCCGCTCCTTCCTCTATATTGACCCGCGACAGGCCCTCGTCTATTCTCAGCCTAGCTATGGAACAGAAAGACTACCGCCTCGCAGCCATCATGTACACGGACATCGCCGGCTTCTCCCGGATGATGGAACGGGACGAGGCGGGGACCCTCGAGCTTCTCGCGTTCCACAACGGCCTCATCGGCGACATCGTGGGCCACCACCACGGCACGATCATCAAGACGATCGGCGACGCCGTGCTCGTGGATTTCAAGAACACCGTCGAGGCGCTTCAGAGCGCCATGGAGATCCAGGACAAGCTCTACGCCCACAACAAGGAGAAGCCCGAGCTTCCCCTTCTTGTCCGCATCGGCATCCACCTCGGCGACATCTATTTCTTCGAGAACGACGCCCTCGGCGAGGGCATCAACATAGCGGCGCGGCTCCAGTCGCTCGCCAAACCGGGCTGCATCTGCTTCTCGCAGGATGTCTACAACCTCGTGCTCAACAAGATCGAGTTCAGGGCGGAGAAGCTCGGCAAGGTCTCGCTCAAGAACATCACGAAGGAGATCCACGCCTTCGAGATCGTCAGCCCCAATATCGAGTTCGATCCGGAGCACGGCAAGCCCCGACCCGGCTACGAGCCCGGCTCGTATCTCGGAGCCGAGGGCGAGATTCCGCCCCGCGTCCAGCCCTCCTTGGCGGCGCCCGCCGGCGAGGCCTCGCGACAGGTCAGCTCCACCGTCGGCTCGAAGCCCCAGGCTCAGGAGGCGCGGCCCGGCCAGGAGCCCGAGCGCAGCTACACCGAGGAGGGCTCCCGCTCCCTGCTGACCGAAATCAGGCGCGCCATCCTCCAGGACATCAAGAGCATGGGGAGGCGCATGAGCGTCGACGAGGCCCTGGGCCGCTACCGCTTCTACGGCGTGGAGGCCGAGGAGGTCATCGCCGCCATGGCGGAGCAGGGGCTGCTCGTGCGCGCCAGCCAGCCGCGCTTCGGAGGGCCGGGCGGCCCTGGTGGGTTCGGTGGGCCGGGCGGCTTCGGAGGGCCCGGCGGCCCTGGTGGGTTCGGCGGGCCGGGGGGCTTTGGCGGGCCGGGCGGCTTCGATGGCCGCGCTCTCGGACAGAACATCCGCGCAGCCGTGGAAGGCTTCGTGGGCGAAATCCAGCACAATGTCGAGCAGAACATGGGACGGCAAGGCAGCGGCCAGTACGGATACGGCAGAGAGTACGAACGCCACGTGCAGCGCTACCGCCAAAGGATGGAGCGCCACGCCCTCAGACACGCCATGAAGCACGGGGGCTCCCTGGAAACGGATCGCTGGGACCAGAAGCTGCACGAAAACGAGGATTGGAGACCAGAGTCCGAACTCTCGGCCACCAGCTTCGAGGGCTACCGCAACCTCCTCGAGCTGCGGGCGAGAAAGCAGCGCGGCGGCTTCCTCGGCCACCTGTGGAGCTATCTGGCCGTCAACGGCGTCCTCTGGTACATCAACCTCGCGGGGCACCCCGGGGCCTTTCCGTGGGCGGCGATCGTGAGCGCTGGCTGGGGCATCGGCCTCCTCTCGTCGATAGTCGCGTCGGTCCGGTCCGGCTCCAAGCTCCGCGAAATAGACGCCATGCCGGCGCTCGAGGGAGAGCAGCTCGCCGACTACAAAAAACTCAACAAGGTCAGGGACTCCCTGGCCATGCACGCGGCGAGCACCGTCGGAGTGACGGTCCTGTTCGGGGTCCTGCAGGCGCTCATCTTCGGGTCGCACGCCTTCTGGCTCCTTATCCCCATCGGAGCCATGCTCTTCGGCTTCGTCTCCCACCTCATTTCCTATTCGGTGACCAAGCCGCGTCTTCAGAGAAAGCTCCTCGCCGCTCTCGGCATCTCGGGCGGCTGGAGGAACATCTTCAGGCAGGGCAGAGCGAGGAAGCAGGAAGAGGCCGGGCTCGGCCCCTACGCGAGCCTCTACCGCGAGGCCGAGGCCACCAAGAACGCCATCGTGGAGCAGTTGCGCTCCGGACAGACCGGGCCCATGGATGAGGATATGGCGCCCTCCCTGCAGGAGTACGTCGGGCAGGTCAGGCTCCTGGCAGTCTCGGCAAACGAGATCGACCGCCTCGTAGAAGCCATACCCATGGCCGATCTCGGCAAGGACAGGGAAGCCCTCGTCGCAAAGGAGGGCTCGGCGACGAGCGAGTCGCTCAAGGCGGAGTATCGCAAGTCCATTGGCGAGATCGACAAACAAGAGAAGGCCTACCGGGAGCTCAAGGAGCAGAGCGAGGTCGTGCGCCTCCGCCTCGGCTCCTCGGTGAACCAGCTCAAGCAGATGCGCCTCGACATCGCCCGCCTCAAGGCCGCGCCCGGCCCCGGGGAGGGAGGCGGCCTCGACCAGCTCAGGCGCCAGACCGAGGAGTTGTCGCACTACCTCGAGGACCTGCGGACGAGCTACGACGAGAGCCGCGAAGATCCCTTCGCGGAGCTGGAGAGGCTCGAGCGCGAGAGGCTCGAGGCCGGGCGGCCCCCTGCGGCGAGCCTCGGCCCTCCGAAGCCGCAGGAGCCCGGCGCCGAGGGAAAGCCCGGCGCCTGATGCGCTCCGCCCGCGTCCCTCGGCTCGGGGCCGGGCTAGGGACAGGGAGGCTGTCCCTGCGCTAGGATGGCCGCGGAGGCCACACCATGCTCTACCTGCTCGGACAATCCCTCCAGAGCCTCTTCGGCCCCTTCCGGCTCCTCATGTCCCACTCCTTCCTCATGGTGCTGGGACTCTACGCGGGCTTCGTCGCCACGATGATCGCCGTGCCGCGGCTCCTCCACCTCCTGCCGAGGGACAGGGGCCGCGAGTTCGCCGCCCAGTCCGAGGCGTCCAAGGGCAAGCCCACGGGCACGGGCATCGTGTTCATGGGGGTCTTCGCGGTCATCTCGGCCCTGACCGTACCCTGCAACGCGCGCGAGCTCGTCATCGTGGGCCTGAGCCTCCTCGTCGCGCTCTCCGGCTACCTCGACGACCGCAGCCTCGTGCCCTGGGGCGAGTACAGCAAGGGGCTCATCGATCTCCTCCTCGCCGCCGCCGCGGGGCTGACCCTCTCGCTCGGCCGGCGCATGGAGCTCTGGCTTCCCTTCACCAACAGCCTCTTCCAGGTGCCCACCCTCGTCTACGTCGGGCTCGCCACCCTCCTGATCTGGCTCTCGATCAACAGCACCAACTGCTCCGACGGCGTCGACGGCCTCTCGGGAACCCTCGCCATGATCTCGCTCGTCAGTCTCGCCCTCATCCTCTACTTCGTCCTCGGCAACGCGACGGTCGCGAAGTATCTCCTCCTCCCCCACTACTCCGACGGCGCCGACTGGTCGATCATGGTCTTCACCCTCGTGGGCTGTCTGGCCGCCTACCTCTGGTACAACGCCAACCCCAGCGCGGTGCTCATGGGCGACGCGGGGTCGCGCCCCCTCGGTTTCCTGATCGGCGTCATGGTGATGAACACGGGCAACCCCGTCCTCCTCTTCGTCATCGCCGGCATCATCCTCCTGAACGGAGGAACGGGGCTCATCAAGGTCGCCCTGCTGCGCTTCCTCAACATTCGCATCCTCCACGGGACTCGCTTCCCCCTGCACGACCACGCGCGGCTCAACGAGAAGTGGTCCAACTCGCAGGTGCTGCTCAGGTTCGCGATCCTGCAGATTCTGCTCACGATCGGGCTGTTCGGTATCTTCATCAAGGTGCGCTGAGGGGAAACCGGCAAGAGCCACGGGACGCAAAGAACGGATCGACGATAATGAACGAAGGCGAGGAGCGACGTCGCGAACTTACGATTATTCCACGCGCCTGGCGAGAAATCCTGGCTGGGCAGGCCGGCCAATGAGCGCGCTTATGCACTCACCCGCGGCCGGCGGGCAAAAATAAACAGGGCTGCCCTCTTTGGACAGCCCTTACCGCCTGAAACGCGTCTGGATCTCCACTGCCGCCGAACAAAGCGGCGGACCAAGAAACCCGGCCAACGACCAAGAAGGCTCCGCCGGCGTGCGAGGCCCTGTGGCCGGATACACGACGGAGCGGGGAAGTCGGCAATCGCCGATCGCGTTCCCTTACTAAGCAAATAATATATCGGAAGATGTCCTGGAACAAGTTACGATATGATTACGACGCAGCATAGTCGGTCGCCCCGGCGGGGCTTCCGGGGGAGGGCGGCTTGGGGAGATTGTGGTATACTGTCGCTCGAGGTTTTTGGATGGTGCGTGGCCTGCCGTTCTCCGCAATCCTGGTTATCCTTCTGTTCAGTCTCCCCAAGATCCAGGCCGAGAGTGCCTCGCTGGATTTCCTCGTGCGTACGCTCGGCGAGAGCGGCTCGGCAGTGGCCGCGAGCGAGGGGAGGCTTGCGAGCGGAAGGGAGCTGCTCACCGACAATCCGGCGAATGAGGCCATTTACCAGGCTCTCGAAAAACAGGTGCGGGCCCTAAACGCAGTGCTGTCGAACGAGGCGGATATGGTCTCCTATTACCGCTTCCAGGATTCGGTCCTCGGCCATGTGCTCGATAGCCTTGGGCGGATCAGGGAGCTGGCGCTCCGGCGCGGAGACCCGGCCTTCGCAGCCGACGATCGAGCCATCGTGGACGGCGAAATGGACATGGAATACGAGGACATCCTCTCCACCCTCGGCCAGGCGGACTTCAACGGCAACAAGCCCTTCTCGGCCCTCGCGTCGCGCCCGGACCTGGCGTCGTGGTTCGATCAGAAGTCCTACCGCCGACTGGACAGCATAGACAAGCTCATGGCCGCCATGATCCGCGAGCGGAGCATCGTGGGCGCCAAGGAGGCCAGCCTCGATTTCGTCAGATCGGGCCAGGAAATCTCGCGCGAAAACAAGGTCGCACAGCAGTCGCTCACCGACACCGACATAGGCCTCGAGCGCTCGAACCTCGAACGCGAGGACCTGCTCTTCCTCGTCAACCTCTTTCTTCTCAAGTGAAAGGGGCTTTGCAGGCTGCTGACAGACGTGCGCCTGCCAGCAACCCGCCCTGTTGTTAGGCTGCCGCCGCCTTTTTTCTGTTGGTGAGCACGAGGACGAGGATTCCGAGCAGGATAAGGAACCCGCCGGCCAGTATCCAACGCCGATGCCCCGCCATGAAGCCCATTCGGATGATGTTCAGCCCTTGCAGAAGCCAGACTCCGCCGACCGGAATCATGAGCACGCCGAGTACATTGAGGACAACTTTCATAACCCCTCCCGCCCGGAAGCCCTATATAACACCACCAAGTATACGCAAAAACCCTTCGCTGGGCACGGGGCACCGGATGGGATTTCAGAGGTTCTGAAGATAGGCTTCGACCACTTTGGGGTCGGTGGCGAGATCGGCGGCCCGGCCCTGGAGGATGACCCTGCCCGCCTCCAGCACATAGGCCCAATCGGCGGCCTCCAAGGCGAGACGGGCGTTCTCCTCGGCGAGAATGATGGTCTTCCCCTCGGCATGCAGCCTCGCCAGCACCTCGAAGAGCCGATCGACCACGATGGGGGCAAGGCCGAGGGATATTACGTCGGCGATGATGACCGAAGGGTCGAGGCCTAGCGCCCGGCCGAAGGCGAGCATCTGCTGCTCGCCGCCGCTCAGGCTGCCCGCCGCCTGTGTCCTGCGCTCGCCGAGCCTGGGGAAGAGCTCGTACACCTTCTCGATGACGTCGCGCTCCCTCCCCCCTCTGCGGCGCGAGGCGGTCACGCGCAGGTTCTCCTCCACGCTGAGCTCGGGGAACACGTGGCGCCCCTCGGGGATGTACCCGATGCCGAGCTCGACGCGACGGTAGGCCGGACTGTCGAGGAGGGAGGCGCCGCGGAAGGTCGCCGTGCCCGCGGCGCGGACCAGGCCCATGAGGGACTTGAGGAGGGTCGTCTTGCCCGCCCCGTTCGCGCCGACTATGGCAGTGAAGCTCCCCTCCCTGGCCTCGATGGCCACGTCGCGGAGCACCGTGATCTTCCCGTAGCCCGCCCGGAGGCCCGAGACCGACAGCAGCGCGTCGCCTCTCATGATTCGCCTCCGAGGGGATTCACCGTGGCTGCGCGCGAGCCCTCCTTGCCCAAATAGGCGCCGATCACGCGCTCGTCGTTGCGCACAGCCTCGGGGCTGCCCTCGGCGATCTTCCTGCCCTCGTCGAGAACGACGACGCGGTCGGAGAGCGAGAGCGCGAGGCCGACGTAGTGCTCCACGAGCATGACGGTGAGGCCCGAGCGGTGGACGCCCCGTATGAGCTCCGCCAAGGGGCCGATGCCGTCGGCGCCGATTCCTGCCGCGGGCTCGTCGAGAAGGAGGAGGGAGGGATGGCTCGCGAGGGCGCGCGCGATTTCGAGACGGCGCAGCTCGCCCATGTTGAGCTCGCCCGCGCGGCGATCGGCGAAGTCTTCGAGCCCGACCCTCCCGATGAGCTCCTCGACCCAGCTCGCGATGGCTCGGTTCGCCGCGCGCGGCGCGAGACAGCCGAGGCCTTGGAGAATGCGCCTGCCCGCGGCCGAAACGCGGATGTTCTCCCGCACCGTCATGGAGGAGAAGGGCCTGCCCACCTGGAAGCTCCGCCGCACGCCGAGGTGGCTCATGTGGGCGGGTCTCGAGCCCTGGACCTCTCTGCCGTCGAAAAGGACCCTGCCCGAGCTTGGCCGAAGAACCCCGGCGATCACGTTAAAGAGTGTCGTCTTCCCAGCGCCATTGGGGCCGATCACGGAGACGAACTGCCCCTTCTCCACTGCGAGTTCTATCGCGTCGAGAGCCACGAGGCCGCCGAACCGGACGGTCAGGCTTTCAATTTCGAGGAGTGCCACGATCCCTCGTCCTCCCCTCGCCCGCCCTTCCGTTCGCGCGAGAATCCGCGGCGCGCCGCGCCGGCGCGGTCACCTTCCCGATGAGACTCGAAACAGCGCTCGCCTCTCCGAGCAGGCCCTGCGGCTGGAAACGCAGCATTAAAAGGAGAATTGCGCCGTAGGTGAGCAGCCGGAAATTCGAGATGAACCTGAAGACCTCCGGCAAGGCGCCGAGCACGAGGGCGCCGACCAAAGCCCCCCGGATGGTCCCGGAGCCTCCGAAGATGAGCATGGAGAGTATGACGACCGACTCGGTGAAGCCGAAGCTGGTGGGGGTGATGGCGCTCAGGAAGGGGGCGTAGATGCTGCCGGCCATGCCCGCGAAGGCGGCGCTGAGCGTGAAGGCCACCACCTTGTACGAGGCCACGGGAATTCCAACCGAGGCGGCCGCGCTCTCGTCGTCACGAACTGCGGTAAGCGAGGCGCCCAGCCAGGTCTTCTCCAGATACTTGCTCACCGCCACGACGAGGGCGAGCATGAGGAGGGCAACGACGAGGAAGTCCAAATTCCCAAAGGTGCGGGCGCCTATCGTTGGCAGCGGAATCGAGTAGATACCGACAGCGCCGCCGAAAAAGGGAATGTATTGGAATATGGCGACCACGACGAAGTTGAGGCCGATCGTGGTGATGGCGAGGAAGTCCTCCCGCAGCCTCAGGCTGATGGCGCCGAGAATGAAGCCTGCGAGGCCCGCGACGCCGAAGGAAACGGGAATGGTCCACCAGAACCCGAGGTGGTAGCGGGTCGAGAGGACCGCGGCGAAATAGGCGCCGAGCCCGAGGAAGGCGCTCTGCGCGAGGTTGGGCTGGCCGGCGTAGCCCACGACCATGTTGAGGGCCACCGTGAGCATGGCGTAGATCGCGATCGTGACGCCGATGACGATGAGGTAGCTCATTTCGTCGTCCTCGGGCCGGGAAGAAGCCCCTGCGGCCGCACCAGGAGAATGATGATGAGGACTATGAACGCGATCGCGTCGCGCGGCAGGACGAAGCCCGCGTACATGACGACGAAGGTCTCCACCAAACCGATGAGCATGGCGGCCGCGATGGTGCCGATCGGGTTGCCCAGGCCCCCGAGCACGATGATGGCGAGCATCTTGTACGCGGGGATGTCGCCCATCGTGGGGTACACCGTGTTGTAGTTTATGCCGAGCATGATGCCCGACACCGCGGCGAGGGCGTAGCCGATGATGAAGATCGCGGCGATCACGCCGCGGGTGTTGATGCCCATCGCCTCGGCCGTCTGTCTATCCTGCGAGGTGGCACGCCAGAAAAGGCCAAGCCTGGTCCGCCGCAAGGTGAACCAGGTGCCCACGAGGACGACGAGGCCGATGATGAGTATCAGCAGGTGGACCCCGGTGATCACGGCCCCACCCAAGCGGAGCGTCGGCAGGGGGATCTTCGCGGGGAAGGCGAGCGGATAGGGCCCGAAGACGAGTCGGAAAACCTCCTCCATGGCAATGAAGGTTCCAATGCTCGCGATGAGGGGAATGAGAGGCCCGCGGTTCAGGATGGGCCGGTAGAGAAGCCGCTGTAGTCCGAGACCGAAGACTGCGGAGACCACGATCCCCGCGCATATGCCGAGGGGCAGCGAGCCCGTGGCCTTCCAAACCTTGAGCCCCGCATAGGCGCCGAGAGTGAGCCCGGCGGCGTTCGCGATGTCGAGCACGCGCAGAAGGCCGTAGATGAGCGAGGGGCCCAAGGCGATGAGGGCGTAGAGAGAGCCCGTTGTGATGCCGTTTATCAAACTGGATGTGAACATCTGCTCTCCCCGCCGCCCTCGTTACTCCTCGTCAGATGACATTACGGCGTGATGACTGCCGGATCGTCGACGAGACC
>Ga0187814_10000416_pt1 | contig 13988 bp, 12 predicted proteins | sample NC_S_4_FD_132450 | JGI IMG/M metagenome (GOLD analysis project Ga0187814, IMG submission 132450) | Wetland sediment microbial communities from Neuse River Estuary, North Carolina, USA - ASW-S_4 | ecosystem: Environmental > Aquatic > Freshwater > Wetlands > Sediment | place: USA: North Carolina... | reverse complement strand
TCCTGCAAGCAGGTCCCGAGGCTCACGCTGGTCTCCCGGCGCTTCCTCATCTGTCGCAAGATTCCTTATGACACCTCCTGAATCAAATATTCAAAAGTGCCCATCGTTTCTCGTGGCACACGCCGGGTGTTACGGGCTCGTAGTGGATGACGAGCTTCTCCTCTTCGACAGAGGCATTCCCAGGGAGCCCTTCGGTGATCAGGGCCCGGTCAAAAATCGGCTTCACCACTTCGACAATCCATATGGGGAGTCGTTTCTTGACATTCCGAGACCATTTATCAGCTTGGCTTCGAGTCAGGGGGAGGCCCTCCCGATGTTCTCCGATGAGTTCGGGGATGAGCTGTCGGACATCATAGGTGATATCGATATCCTCGGAGAAACGCTCAATGATATGGAACGCCTTTGAGAGTGACGTCCCTCCCTTGAACGCCACATGCCCCCCGATTGTCGATCCGTAGAGCGTGCTCAGCGCCCACACCACCCACACGTCCTTTTCCAAATAAAAAGGGGCACGGCCTAAAGTTTCGCCCGCGTTGAGCAATGCCTCGAGGCGGTCGGCGGCAGAAAGGCTGAAAAAGGGGTCAGCCACGCGCGATCTCCGCAACACAGCGGGCGATCCATTCTGGAAACTGGGATTGCGCAGCCAAAAGGGCTCGCGCTGTCGACGCTTCGATGCGACCTCGAAGAGCGTCCACGACGAAAGCGGCCCGCTTTGGACCGAGCCATGCCAGGGCGCGGACTACTTCGCCCGCGGGCTGCATACCCAGTGAGGTTTGCCAGCGGGGCGCGTGACGAAGTTCGACAACCCGTCTCCCGAAGCGGAAGTAACGCGTTCGGCCTGAGGTCAGGTACACCACTTCGCCAGGAATCTGCGTGGAGAGGCCAAGCCGATTTGCAGCGGAGGCTCCGCTGGGCACGATGGCCTGGCCTTGCTGGATAGCGAATGCCTCAATAAACAGTTCCACGGAGGGGGATCTCGTGCCAAAGCGGCTGGTGACCGGGCGAAGATAGATGCCCCGTGCCGCGCGCACCAGTTGCCCGCTGGCGGTCAAGCGGGATAGGGCTTTATCCACCCCAGCCCGGGATCCTAAGTGCAGCGCCCCGCGTGGCACGATTGGCACGCCCTCTGGCAGCCCCTGTGCGTAAGCAATGATTTTCGCGGCCAGCGATTCCATTTCAATCCTCTTGTCAGAAACTACCATTGTTTCTGACAATGTGCCAATCGTTTGCTCCTCAATCGACTCTCTTCCCTCCCGTCCAAGGAGCGCCTTCACTCCAACTTGAGAAATCACCGCCTCTGACAGCGGTTATGGTATCACGTGCACGGCACGAGGGGACCATAAAGCTGAAGGCAAAGGGGCCTTTTGCGAGGACGAATCTGAAAGAATCAAAAGGCAAAGCACTGGCCAGACGAACAGGAACCACGTGTAAGGCACACACACAATGGACAAGAGCGCATCGTTACTCAAAGTCCAATATGCGTATGGAAATCGCGGAAATTGATGCGACGGGCATTGGCGTGAAGGCCGAACACATTACCCAGAGAGGTCTGACAGTTTGCGTACGCTGACCATGGTCTACATTGCTGTCCTCGTCCCGCGGCAAGAAAATCAAAACGGTTTTGATTTTCTATCGCGCGGTTCTCCAATTCGCCCACAGTGGATAATGGATAATATTTGACAAGTGCCCACAATGGGCATATAACCATAAGATCTTTGGAGGAAAGAATGAAAATTGTTACTGTCGCTAACACTAAGGGGGGAGTTGCAAAGACAACGAATGTCATCCACCTTGCGAACGCAGTAGCGCGTCATGGGGGTGGGCGTGTCCTTGTTGTTGACTGTGATCACAATAACAATCTCACCGATTACTATTTGCCAGATGCTCCGCTCGAAGACTTAGAGACGCGAAGCATCAAACGAGTACTACTCGGTGTCGTACCAATCGAAGATGCTATTTATCGAACATCTGATTCAGAGATAGACATACTTCCCGCGACAACACGTTTGGTGACAATAGGAGCAGAGCTTGCTGGCAATCTCTCTGCCCATATGCGCTTTCTTTCTTCGCTTCGCCGCCAGGATTATAGTACTGTCTTCATTGATGCCCCCCCTTCTCTTGCTTACGAGGCACGCGTCGGTCTTATGGCAGCAGATATCGTTCTTTCACCATTCTTTTTTAATCGTTGGGCGATTCAGGGTGTACAAACAATCCTTGATGAACTCGCGGGCATTGATAGAGATACAGGGAAGATGCCAGTTTTCCTCGCAGTTCCTGCCAATGTGACTTCGCGAGAAGACGAAGCATGCAGAGATCCCGCCCTCGGCGTTCCCAACCTTGCAAAAACGACGATTCTCAAACGTAATCCCATCCGAGACTCTGTTATTCTCCGCAAGTTACCGAAAGATGGAAGCGCAGCAGCGCAAGATTTTGAGTCCCTTGTCGTGGAGGCTGATTTATGAACAAGGCGGGACGATATAGTGTCGCTGGTATCGCCGCAGCAGCAAGACCTCGCCCAGGTGCGACCTCTGTCTCAAGCAAAGAATCTATCCCTCAAACGGCGGCCGCTGTCGAACAGGCGCGCCTAAAGGGGCTTGAGCTTTCTGAAGTCTTATATAAAGATCCTTCTTTTTTCCGTGCTAATCCGGATAATGAAATTTTCAATCAAGAAAAGGATGAGCAGTACTTTGCCGCTCTTCGTAGGGACATTGAGGAAGCTGGAGCGATCCTGAATCCCATCATTACTATGCCCGATGGCCTGGGCATCGAGGGGCATAGCCGCATTCGGATAGCGTTAGAACTTGCTGCCGAAGGAAAGAGTTTAGGAAAAATTCCCTTTCGTTTCATCCTTTCTGACCTCAAGCCCGAAGAAATCCGTCGCCGTGTTTATCTTGGAAACCTATCTCGTTTTGAAATTAGCGAAGATGTTCGAGTTCTTCTCTATGCGAAGATTTGGCCTGGCTACTACCTGGCAAAGACACAACGTGGACGTCCAGATTTGAATCAGGCTAGTCAAGATCAAAGCTCGCAGCACATCGCAGGAGAAACAAAACAATCGGACCAATCGGTCAGGAATGGGAAAAAACAATATCAACGTGCTTTAGAGATCGCAAAGGCTCTGGGACGCGACGAACCAAGTCCTGAAGATATGGCGGTCGCTCGTGAAGAATTTGCGCAGATTCGACGTGCAAAGGCGCTGACAAACAAAGACTTTAAATCAACTCAAATTCGCATCTCCCGGGCTTTCGAGAAAATCGAAGAGATGGCCGAAAGGGCCCGAGCAGCTGCCTCAAGAGGAGAGAACGAGGAAGCAAACACAGCTCGATCCGCTGCCTTTCTCGAAGCGAATGGTATTTTTCGAGCTGCTTTAGCAATTTCCAAGGAGAAAGAAAATGGCTAACAAAACCAAGGGACTCGAAGGGCCATTTGAAAAACTGACACTCAGGGTTCCCAGCATGACGTATCAAGTCTTTCGAATATGGGCGCTTGCCGAAAAAATATCCCCTTCCGAATTGTTTGACAGTCTGGTCACACAACATTGTCCAGTGAAATTTCGAGCCCTGTTATCCGAGCCTGTGGATAACCCTGTGGATAACCCATGATTGGCTCCGCCTTTTGCTCCGAGAGATCCAGATCTTGCTCCGACTATTCCGCCTTTTGCTCCGGGAGATCCATGTTTTGTTCCGACTATTCCGCCTTTTGCTCCGACTTTTAGCTCTTAAATGCTTTGTGCAAAACGAAATAATTTGTCCATATTTTGTATTGAGTAATAAGTATAGAGTATTAAGGAGTGTCGATTGTGGATAAGTCAACGACTCGACTTGATATCCTTAAATGGAATACATCACGGTCTTTATGGCAACTCCCTGTCTCATCTGCAGCTGAAAGAGAGAAAACCGGCAAAGGAACAAAGGAAGTCCATATTGTTACAGATCGTGGAATTGAAGCTTTTATAACCTATGGATATCGACAACTCCGTTGGATTGATCGCACGACTCTTTTTGCGATTGAAGCTCTCTATTCGACAAAATGGTCAAGAACTCAACTCAAAATCATGTTCGATGGCTTTTACCAAAAAAGATTGGACGAAGTCCGAAGCTCAAAACTTGCGAAAAGGAAAGGAGCTGAAGCAATTGCTGCAGAAGCAGAATATCTAGCTCTTCTCGATTTGTCCGAAAACACAGAAATCCGTGTCACTTATGCGGATCTTGCTGGCGTTGTTCGCGAACCAAGGGGCGTTCCGGCGAAGCACGCAAGAGATGGGTCGTATGTATCTGACAGCGTCAAAGCATTAGCCTTAACTACCCTTGGCCAAGGAACGCATACGATTGATGGGCAGGGAAAGACAAGATACTGGAGTTCGCCAGTACCACTTCTTAAGGTGAAGATAGGTGCTGATATTATTACCCAAGGTTCTGTTATTACCGGCGATATCGTTATTTCGCTCAACGCATTTCATCTGAGCTCAATCTTGGACGGGAATGCTCATCAACAAGAAATTCGTCTTGTGATGTCTATTCGGTCACCACTTGCTGGTCATCTTTATTGCTACCTGCGATCTGCCCTTTGGAAGAGTTCACGTGAGAAAAAAAAGGCATCCATAAAGTACGGATATCAAGACTTTGCAAAATATGCCCAGATAACATCTTATCGAACCCCCAATGAGATTCGCAAGCAACTCCGTGAAGCGTATGAAGAACTCATTGAAAAAGGCCTTGCTACTGGTTTTGAAGTACTAAAGACTGCAGTTAGCATTGATATTGATCACCATATGGATCCAAAATATCTAGATCTTGCAGTATCGGGCTATGGGGTTGAAGAAATTGAGACTCTTATTCAAGACCTACTAAAATGGCAGGCAGATGAACCCAAACGCATCGAAGTCATTCTGCGAAATGTAGAGTGGCTTAAGGAATATGCTGTCGAGAATAGCAGTTTGAGAACCAAGGAAGGAGAAATTCAACATGAAATAGACAAAATCAGGTACTTGCGGTGGTATTACGTTCGACGTGTGTCTCCGAAGACTTATGTCAAACGATTGTCTGGCATAAACCGAGAACCATCTGACGATCTTGCGGAAAAGAAGACCCAATAAGCATTCAAGGTATACTTACGCAGTTTGCTGCACTTTGAGGAGATCCGTAAAATCAAAACGGTTTTGATTTATCCGCCTTTTGCTCCGGAAAGGAGAGAAAAGTGAACACCTCGTCATGATCAACGAAGCAGTTCTTCAGTGTATAGTATCGACGGTAGCCTATCCTTCGTGCGTCGGATGTGGCCCTTGCTTGCAGTTGACAAGAAATTGCCGGTTCCTGGCCAACGCAAGGACTCGTTATCTAGTGGCAAAGCAGTATCTACAACACCTCCTCTGCCAGAGCAACGGTGTTCTATGAATAACGAACATTGCACGCGAAAGCACGGACTATTCTTCAAGAACGAAGAGAAAACGGAACAAGTTCGCCTGGATTCTTGGCGCACGTGCATCTGATACAAACCAGAGTAAAGTATGGCCTATCATGCAACACAACAAAGAGCCGAAACAGTAGCCTGTCGGATTGAAAGTCGCTGGAAGATAAACTGAAGTCTGAAATCTTGCATAATCTGTTTCTCACTGAGACAACCGAGTTCATCATAGGTGAATTCAAAACGGTTTTGATTTATCCGCCTTTTGCTCCGGGAAATAGATGCTCATTGGGTTTCAATAAATCCGTTCACGCAGCTGCTGCACCATTTAGCGCAGCGTCATGTAGCGCATCAGGCACTCTCTCGTTTTGCATCCCATACGCATCACTTTTTATGCCGACAAAATGTACGTTAGCAACGAAAGAGTGGTTGCCTTCTCCCTCGTAAACTAGCCGTGCATTTTGTAGGCTCGTCATTGCTGGCGACACCAACTTGAAGGTGAAATCCGAGATTCCCATTGCTCAAAAGCAACCATGCTTCTCGTGCGTATGGCTTGCTTGTAGTTAAGTGTCGAGAGCAGCCTACGCAGATCAAAAACGAAGCCCCAGATGGCCAAGCGCTCTCCTGGTTTTTCGAAGATGGACAGGCATATGCCTGAGGTTAATGAATTACTTACTCGATGGCTTCTTCTTGGGCCAACCAGGCGGCGGAGTGTTTCGAATAACATCCACGGCCTCAGGAGCATAAATAGCTGTGGGGCCCGCATATCCAATCGGTGTAACGCCAGCACGAAAAAGCCGTTGTTTCGCTGCTTGAGGTGATATGCCGAGCTGCGTGCCAATCTCGGCGACAGTAAGACCGGTCATGTGAACACCATAGGTGCAACGGCCCCTAAAAGAAAAGAGAGAAAAGTGTCTTGACACACGGTTACGGATATGTAACAGTGTAGATGACGGTTGCCTTCTTCAAGGAAGGAGAAGTCAACGAGGAGGAGACATGCATTTTCAGAGATTTTTTCCCTCTTGTCCCTATGTCGGCGTGGTAAGGGCCTGCCCGAGGCAGACGTGATGCACGACGTACCCCCGCAGGACCTAGGTATCCTGGCCACACGGGTAGGGAGAACAAAAGCAGCCTGTCGACTCGTGGAGATCGCAGCCGGCGAGCTCCAGGACGCAGGCCCCGAACATCCTGGTGAACGGATGGAGGTGCTCGAGGGCATGGCCTATGTCCTTTCGCTGGTCATCGAGAGCCTTGCCGAGATCCAGAATGCACTGACACGGTAATGAACCTGCTTGAGCGGGTTAAGAAAGAGCCCGTTCCCCGGACGATTCTTGGCGGAACACCGGAGAACGGGCCAGCCACAAAGAGGGAGACCCTCTCCATGCTGGAAGAAGTATACCAGAAAACGAGAGGGCAGCTCCCCCATTTTGAGAAGGGGGGTTGTATGTCCGAGTTCGATCGCCGGCGAGAAGCCACGCTCACGGCCGCCTTGGCAGTCGTCAAAGAGAGGGGCGGCGAATGCCTCGACGCCACGTATACCCAGAGCGGCCACAAGATCCTCATCCGCTGCCGCGAGGGCCATGAATGGCGGGCCTCGCCGTACACGCTCATCGAAGGAGAGTGGTGTTTTGCCTGCGCGCGGGATGAAGCGGCCCGCGTGACACGCGAAGCGACCTACGCAAAGTTCCGAGCATACGTCGCCGGCCAGGGCGGTGCGGTCCTCGACCCTGCCTACGAGCACCGGAATCACAAGCTCCGGGTCCGGTGTGAGAAGGGGCACACGTGGGCGACCGCCCCTACCGATGCGCTCTCTCGCCATGTGACCTGTCCTCACTGTGCACGAGAGAGGTCTGTGGAGAAAAAGAAGGGTGGACGGGAATCAAAACTGAAGGCCAGGCTGGAAGCCCAGGAAACGGCCTCCGCTCGGGCTTTTGCTGAGTTTGAAGCGCTCAAGGCAAAAGTCGGAGCAAAAGGCGGAACTATTCTGGATTCGTTCACAGGCTCGATTCCTGTGCGCCTCCAGGTACGCTGTGATCGCCACGACCACACATCCCTGGTTCGAGTCGACAGGGTTCGACGCGGCCAGTGGTGCCCGCACTGCGGGCGAGAAAAAGCTTCAGAGGCGGTGCGCCAGAAAACCTTTAGCCGAGCCTGCGAGCTTGCAGAGGCGCGGGGCGGGAAGGTGGTGTCCCCTTCCTATGCCGCGGGGAACCCCAAGCTCACCTGGCGATGCGCGAAGGGCCATGAGTGGGAAGCTTCCCCGATGGCTGTGCTGGGGAAGCGGGCAACCTGGTGCCCTCACAAAGACTGCGTGAACACGGCTCCCACCACGATGACTCCGACGGAGCGCCAGGCGCGCGGCGTCGCCGTCCGGCTGGCGCATGAGCTTGAAGTCGCGAAGGGGATCGCGGCGAAACGAAAAGGGACATGTCTCTCGGAGACCTACACGCGATCGAGCGACGGGCTCCTCTTCCGGTGCAGCCGTGGGCATGTCTTCACCCTGCCCTTTAAGAAGCTCAAGCGCCAGTGGTGCGCGACGTGCGCAGCCACCCGCCAGTCCTACGGCGAAAGTGTCAGCCGTGCTGTTCTGGAGCAACTCATCGGGGTGCCGCTGCCGCTTTCACGCCCTCTGTGGTTGCTATCCCTGAGCACCCGGGAGCAGCTCTCCCTCGATATGTACAACGAGGGCCTTCGAGTGGCATTCGAGTACCATGGCAAAGGGGTTCACTACGATTTCCGTGAGTCGGGCCGATACAGCGATTTCAAGAAATTCAAGCGCACCCAAGAAATCGACAAGGAGAAGGAGATTCTGTGCGCGGACAACGGCGTCCGTTTGGTCGTCATCCGGGGGTTTGACCACTATGTCAGCACCAAAGGGGTCATCGAGCGCCTGAAGCAGCTCCTGCGGGATCACGCCATTGCCTTTGATGAGGGCAAAGAGGTCGTTCTCAAGCATGACGAGCTCTTCTCTGACAACCTCTACGATCGGGTCGAGGACCTCGTTTGCGCGAAAAATGGCGTTTTGATCAGTCCCATTATCCCCGGCCTGTTGCACACGATCGAGGTTCAATGCCGCACACACCAGCGGATCTGGACCACCACGGCGAGCAGTCTCTTGAACCAAGGGAAATGGTGTAAGGAGTGCGGGAAAAAGAAGATCGCAGGGTCACTCAGGCTCACGAAGGCAGAGATCCAAGACCGGGTCGATGCGGTGGGAAGGAAACATCGGATCACGCTGATCTCGATGGAAGGGGACCATCCCCACGCGAGCTACGCGACTTGGCACTGCGAGCGGCACGGAGAATTTCAGCGGAACGTCGATTCGATCCTCTACCCGCAACATGGGAAGGTCCTTGGCTGCCCCTCGTGCGATGAGGAAGACCACCCCACCTCCTATCGGCGGCTGGGGAAACGGAAAGGGATCGCAGAGGCATCCGAAGCCTGATCCGAGGCTCGAAGCCTTGGCTTCAGATTCAGTGCACGGAGGGCAGGGCGGCTGATCGGCGTGACACCTGCTCTTCGCTCTCACACCTCTGGGTTTAGGGGCGGGGCATCCCGCCCCCAGACCACAGAGGTGTGAGAAACGAACCACCCTGTGGAGGGGTTATGACACTCATCCCGATCGGAGCCGAAGATGGCGCGCTCACGGCGATCATCGAGGGGCTCAAAACTGCCCTGAAGAGCGAATCAAGCAAGGATCGAGCCCGCGCTCTGAAGGAAGCGATCGCATCGCTCGAAGCGGCAAGAAGTGGGTGGCCCCCCGTTGCGCCGCTCGAAGCGCGCCTGGGAAAGGAATGGCAACTCCATACGGGCGCCATCGATGACCGTTCTCGTGGCGTTCTCGTGGCAGTACTCAAGGCTGGATACCCAGGAGCCCTCATGCTGTGCGGGGCGCCCGTGGGAACCGCCCTCGCGGTTCTCCACGGCATCTTTTCCGAGGCCCGGGTCGACGGCTACGTCTATGAGGGGGAACGGTTCAATGCCACGGCATACGATGTCTCCCTCAAGATGGCAGCCGCGGAGAAGAAGGTGATCATCCACGTCGACCAGAGCATGGGGGAGTTGTACTACCTGAACGAGAGCTTGGATTGCCTTCAAAAGGCACGGAAGGAGAAGGTCCCCGTCGTCCTCATCCTTGAAAAAGAGGCGAGGAAGCTGCCAGAGGAGCTCGTCGCCGCCTGCCTCGCGATCGACCTCGTGCCGACACAAAGCGCTGCGGACGTGCGGAAAAATCACCTTAAGGAGCTCTGCGCCGGCCAAGTCTCAGAGAGGGCGCTCGCGATGCTCTCCCGCATGACCGACAAAGCCCTTCTCTCCCTCGAAGTGATGATCGAAACGATCGCGCGGACCGATCCTGGGCAGCTTGGGGCGCTCATCGAGATGGCGGCGAAGGCAGAAGGAGGGCTTCGATCGAAGGGGAAGGGGAGGGCGAGTGAAGTGGAATGGGTGGAAAGAGGCCAGTACCACCTCGACCTCGTAAACGCCGATGTCCCCTTGGATGAGATCCTCGCGGTGATGCGGGCAGGCGCGGGGAAGAAGGGTGCGCGGCTCCTCATGAGCGGCGTTTCGGGCGCGGGGAAGACGGAGTACGCCAAATGGCTTGCCCGCGAGATCGGCGCCCCCCTCATGCAGCGGCGGGCGAACGAGCTCCTTCACTGGAAGTTCGGGATGTTCGAGAAGCTCATCCACAAGGCCTTTGCGGAGGCCTCGCGGGATGGCGCGGTACTCCTCATCGACGAGGTCGAGAGCCTCATCATGAATCGTAGAGCAACCCGGCAGTGGGCGGGGGCCTCGGCGCTCACCAACGCATTCCTCACGGAGCTCGACCTGTTTCAGGGGCTGTTCATCGGCTGCACGAACTATCCGAAGATGCTCGATGGGGCCCTCATGCGGCGGATGACGCTGAAAGTGGAGTTCCATCCGCTCAAGCCTGCCGATCGGGCGATTGCCTATGAGCGAGCGCTTGAAAAGTTTGGCGGTCCCCTTGATGAGGCGGGAGAGGACCGTTTGTCGAGGTTGGAAGGGCTTTGCCTGGGGGACATCGGGAACCTCGAGCGGAGGCTTGAGCTTCTGGGGGAGGGGAGGGCTTCGCGGAGCACGACCGCCGAGGAACTCCTCACCCTGCTCGAAAAGGACGTGAAACAGCGCATCGGTGGCGCCGCGAAGAGGATTGGCTTTGCCTGAATGTCACGCCGCCGGAACCATCGCTAGGCACTTCGGAGCGACTATAGGTCCCGCCACCCGGTGGCAGTCCGATCTGGCGCTCCATGGCATCGAGAAGGTGAAGATCGTGGCCTAAGCACGAGCCCGAGGGAATCCAAGGGCGGTCGCGGGCCGCAAGCGAGCCCGGGGGATGATCGACCATGGCGGCGGTTCGCTTGTGTCGAAACTAAGCGTAGCAAACCATCTGTATGTAAAATATCTACCCTGGCATGTTGCTGAAAGCTCACTTTCTCGGGTGGTGTCGGCCCTCTCGTTGACCGTGGCGCGGCGAAATTCAGTGTATGTCGGCAGGCATTATGTCGACTGACATAATGTCTAGACGATACACTTGCTGCCATGGCGCCCGAGAACCACGAATCGCCACCTGTCGGTGGGGAGCGTGAGGACCTACAAACCACCGCCCTTTTCCGCGCGCTTGTTGAGCCCAACGACGCGTATACCGACGATGCATGGGCTGTTGTGCGCTTCTTGCGGGAGCGGCGTCATGGATTCAGCCTCGAAGGGCTTGCGGCCTATTACGGCGCTTTGCTTGCGCGCTATGGGCGCGGGGAGATCACGGCATCGACCGTCAACAAGCGCCTGGCGGGGATGAAGGCGAGAATTCGGCAGGTCTTTGCACGTCAGGGTGGAGACTATCCGGGGGTGGATCGGAGGCGCCTTGAAGAAGCGCTTGAGTCTTTTGTGACTGTGCGGATCCGTCGTCCTCCCATTCATCCTGAGTCGGTGCCGACGGACGAAGAGATCGTGCTCCTGGGCATGGAGGGCACAAACGCCCTGGTGCGCGTCTTGGTGCCCTTCCTTGCAGAGACGGGGCTGCGCATTTCCGAGGCACTCAAGATCCGAAAAGCGGACATCGTGAAGACACCCCGCGGGTATCGGGTGACTGTTCGAGGGAGGGGGTCTGCCTGTCGCGTGGTCATTGTCCCGTCCTGGCTCATGGATCGTGTCGAGACCGCCTTCTCGGGAACGACGTACCTTTTCGAGCATGGCGGGAAACCATACTCGCGGATCCCGGTGACCGACCGAATCAGGGCCGAATCCCGGAGGATTTTGGGCCGAGAGTACTCTGCGCAGACGTTCCGGCATTGCTACGCGCTGCGGCTTCTCCGGGAAGGGAAGAGCCTCGATGCCGTATCAGAGGCGTTGGGGCACCGGTCGATGCAGACAGCAGCGGAAAGCTACCGGCAGGATATTCCCAGCGAAGGGTCGGACCTTTCCGACCGCAAGGCGCACGATGGCAGGGAAGGCGGGAACGGATAGGCAGAGCCGGCGGACTTTGGCCCAGTAGCCTGTCGCGGCACGGTGAGGGTGTCCCTGTCAGAGGGATGGCGAGTCTCCTCATGAGCTTCAGGTGCCGTGTGGCTGAAGCGCAGGTGGCGGTGGAACCCAACGATCTGTCGCGGTTGGCGAGCATTCCAACGGCCCATAATTGAAAGTAAGTATAGTAATCCTATTGCTAACAATATCACTACTACACTCATCGAGTCCGGCTCCGCCCGGGACAGCGAAGGCCATGAGTCTCGCCATGGTTGACCACCGACCTCCGGGCTCTGAGAGGCCCTACGGACCGTGGACAACCGGCCCCCTTCGGGGGCGAGTGGGTCAGGGGAAGCGACAGTTCCCATTGGAATAAAATATTCCAATGGGAACCGCGAGACACTTTGAGGTTTATTGTCACGGTTGACCACCGACCTCCGGGCTCTGGGAGGCCCTACGGTCCGTGGACAACCGGCCCCCTTCGGGGGCGAGTGGGTCAGGGGAAGCGACAGTTCCCATTGGAATAAAATATTCCAATGGGAACCACGAGACACTTTGAGGTTTATTGTCATGGTTGACCACCGACCTCCGGGCTCTGGGAGGCCCTACGGTCCGTGGACAACCAGCCCCCTTCGGGGGCGAGTAGGTCTGAGGAAGCGACAATTCCCATTGGCAAATAATTTGCCAATGGGAACCACGAGACACTTTAGGGTTTATTGTCATGGTTGACCACCGACCTCCGGGCTCTGGGAGGCCCTACGGTCCGTGGACAACCGGCCCCCTTCGGGGGCGAGTGGGTCTAAGGAAGCGACATAGGCCCCCTTTGGGGGCAGCTCAGGCCATGATTCTTGGTGTTGCACCGTCACCGGCTGCCTGCCGGTGACAAATCCGCGGAGCGGAGACTGCCAGACGCGTAGGAGAGAATGGCGCAGGGAGCCCTGGAATGGGCTTCAATCGGACCATAACTCCGTAGGACAAGATAAAGGGTGGGCTCAGTGTTGCAAGTCTTGTCGCCATAAGCAATAGTGCTGTTTCCAGCGAAATGCCGTATACGGAACCATCGCATTTGTTTATCCTGTCAAGATTTGTGCTGTATACATCACGATTTCTGGCATTTTAATAACTACCAATTAGGTGCAAGAATTATCACTATCGTAGCGCTACGCTATGATTCATTTTGCGGCCAATTTGCCGGAAATGGCCAGTTCGTAGCGTAGCGCGACGATTCTTTCACTGAATTCTGTCGAGTTTTCAGGGCAATTCATCCATATCGTAGCGTAGCGCGACGATATCTTCGGTGATTTCTGTCGAGTTTTTCAGACAATTGATCGATATCGTAGCGCTACGCTACGCATTATCTCCGAGGGATGAGCCCGCTTGTGCGTGTTTCGCGATAAGCGTAGCGCTACGCTACAATTATCTACTCGGCGATTGATGAGGGTCCGCGGGTTGTGTCGCGAATCGTAGCGCTACGCTACGACTCATGCTCGAGCATGGATGAGGAGGGTTTTCTCTTTTGGTGGCGAGAAGTGGTCACCAGCGCGGGGGTGTTCATGCGGGGAGGTGCTCCGGAGGCGCATCGTCGTGAACCGCGGTCCTCTTCTACGCGGGTGCGGTGGGTCGTATCCTCTGGCTGGGTGGGAGGGTCAGGAAATTGGAATTGGGCCACGACGCACCTTGCCAGGATGGGCATGAGCGCGGAGCCCTCTCGGCGTGGCCCGCCTCAAAGAGAGGGGGCCCCTTGTCCTGGGGTGGTAATCCGTGCGCGCCGGCGGCGTGCGATGCCAGCCGGGCCTGACTGGACACGCGGCAGTCGTGAGCTCCCGCCCAAGGCGGGGCGAAACCATCGCACGATCCCGAGCGGCCGCAACCTCACCCGTCTTCTGGTTCCGATCCCGAGTTCGCCCTCTTCTCGGCCGTACTTCGAGCGCACGGAGTCGAGACGGTTTTCCGGACATCATCGCACCCTTGATGTCTGTGAAGAGGGCGTTGACGGGATCCTGGCCATTTCGGCGGTTTATCGTTCCCTCCGCCTCGAGGGCATCGATGAGATGCGCCGTGATGACCTTCGCTGCCGGGGGTTTTTCTCGGGTGTACGTCACCTG
>Ga0187814_10000415_pt1 | contig 14001 bp, 13 predicted proteins | sample NC_S_4_FD_132450 | JGI IMG/M metagenome (GOLD analysis project Ga0187814, IMG submission 132450) | Wetland sediment microbial communities from Neuse River Estuary, North Carolina, USA - ASW-S_4 | ecosystem: Environmental > Aquatic > Freshwater > Wetlands > Sediment | place: USA: North Carolina... | reverse complement strand
GTGAAGGGCTCGGTGCTGGCCAACACGTGGTTCGACGAGGGGCTGACCGGGACGGCCTGGATCGAAGGCAGCGTGGTCTGGCAGCTGCTGAACGTCAGCGAGCGCAGCCGCTACCGGGTCACGCTGGAGAACTGCACCCGCTACGGCGCCGTCAACATCCAGGACACCGCCAACGCCGGGCCGACGGCCGACTTCGCCGAGAACGGCATCCCCGATCGGGCCGCGATCGTCCATCAGGCCCGGTTGATGGCGTACCGCCGGGAGCCTGCCATGGTGGAGCTAGACGAGATGCGAGGACAGTAGCGCCTCGATCAGCGCCATCCGCACGAACAGCGCGTCGTCGCTCTGCTGGAACATCCGGATGCGCAGATCGGAGCGCGCGGTCGTGGCGATCTCGTCGATGACCGGCATGGGCGACAGCACGACCGCGTCGCACGGCAGCGCGGCGAGCGCCTTGCGGTCAACCCGCAGGCGCGCCCGCCCCGGTTCGTCGAGCGCGCCGTGCGGAATGCCCGCCACGTAGAGCACGTCCACGTCATCGACGTCCCACGGGGCCCGGTGCTCGGCGGCGAGGCGGGCGCTGCGGGTGCCGTTGCTGTCCGCGGCGTCGCTGTCCGCGCCGTTACTGTCAGTGCCGTTACTGTCGGTGCCGTCGCTGTCGGTGCCGTCGTGCAGCCGCGGGTCGGAGATCGCCACCAGCCGGCGGGGCGGGAAGCGCGCGAACAGCCGGACCAGGCTGCGCACCGCCCGCATCCGGAGGTCGCCGCAGATCGCGACGGTCAGCTGCGCAACCGGCCCGCGGGCCTGTTCGATCGCGTATAGGTCGATGAGAGCCTGGGACGGGTGCTCGCCGCGGCGACCAGCGTCGCCGCCGTTCAGGAAGCTGCTGACCAGCAGCGGACGCAGCTGCGATACGTCGAGCGGGCGGCCGGGCCGGGCGACGACCAGATCGACGTTGCCACTCACCACGCGCAGGGTGTCGGCCCACCCTTCGGGCATGGCGACGGCGTTCCCGCGCCGCTCGGCGATGTCGATGGACTGACCGCCCAGCCTGGCCGCCGCCGCCGCGAAGCCAACCCGCGTCCGCAGGGACGTCTCCAGGAACAACAGCCCCACAAGGGGCGGCCGGGACAGCCGGACGGCCGCGCCGGCCCGCAGGCCGGTCGCACGCGAGAGGATATGCCGGATCTCTTCGGTGCCCAGATCGTCGACGCCGACGACCACCCGGTTCGGTGCGGGATTCAGACCATCACCGGCCGCGGGTAGCGGTAGTCGGAGCCAGGGGTGACGAAGCTCAGCGTGTTGTGCGTGCAAGGCGGGCAATCCGGGCCGAGCACAGCACCGCGGCTGGCCGCGATGTCCACCGCGCGCAGATAGGTCTGCTCAAGATCAGCGGCACGGGACGGCTTGCGGTCGCGCAGCGGAGTGGCCGGATCGGGCCGGAACGGGCTCAGGACCGGGACCCCGCCCCGCGCGGCGATGGCCGCCACGCCGGCCAGCGTCGTCTCCATCGGCTCCAGGCCGACCATCAGCATCGAGCGGACGCGGCCCGGGCCGAGCGCTTCGGCCGCCTGCTCGATGAAGTCCAGGTAGAAGTCCAGTCCCTGGTTGTGCTTGTGGCGCATGACCTCTTTGGCGTGCGTTCCGCTGAACACCTCGATGTTGATCGAGATCTCGTTCAGCCCCAGCTTGTCAAGCAACGGAAGGTCGAACAGGCCCGGCAGCGGCACCATCATGATGTCGACCGGGTGCCGCGGGAACTCGAGCAGCACCCGCTGGTAGACCTCCTGCATGAAGTCGAAGTCCGGCCGCTTCGGCGTGCCGCCCGAGATCAGCATGTGGTGCGCGGGCTGGCGCGCATCCGAGATCGCGGTGCGGGCGGCCTCGAGCAAGGCGTCGACCGGCTTGGTGCCGTACACATCGAGGGGGTCGTCGTACGGAATGTTGCAGAAGGTGCAGGTCATGGCGCAGCCACGCACCGGCGACAGCCGGGCGCGGTCGCCGTGGGTCACGACGAAGTTGTTGAGCGGACCGAAGTTGCCGGCCTGCCCGTGATAGCCCGGCAGCGGCCAGAACCGAGCCAAACTGGCCAGACCGGGGCCATGCACCCAGAAGCCATCGACACCGTGGTCGAGGACGTACCGCGAGTCGGAGACGAAGTTCGGGTTGTAGTCGTTGATCGGCGCGTTGACCCAGACGTCGTCGTCGAGTTGGAGGATCAGGCCGCTCGTCGAGGCATAATCCGCCGGTGTCAGCTTGCCCTCGTGGGTTATCTCGCGAAGGGCCTTGCGGGCCAGCGGCGAGATCTCGATTCCCTCGGCCAGCAGCTGGAATTTCAGCCGCTGGGCCGCGCTCAAGGTCGTTGGCATAGGCATCGGTCCGAACGTGCGGTTTAACTATTATGGAAGATCGCGCACTGCATTTTGTCCACGGGTAGCGCGGGAAGGACAATCCATGGCGCGGCCGGACCTCCCACCCGATGACGAGGGACGGCCTCGGGTCATCGCCGCAATGCTAGCCCGCCGCAGCATCAGGGAAGGCTTCGACCGCCAACCTATCCCCGGCCCGGTCATGCGGGAGATCGTCCGGTGCGGCCTGGCTGCCCCGTCGTCCAAGAACGCCCAGCCGTGGCGGATGCACATCGTCACCGACCGCGCGACGCTCGGCTCCCTGGCCGACGCGGTGGAGCACGCCGAGGGCGTGGACGAGTACGTACCGCACGATCCGGCGACCGGCCGCCCCTGGGCCGCCTACGTGTCCACCGTGCGTGAGTCCGCCCAGGTGCTGCGCGAGGTCGCGGCGGCGATCTTCATTGAGAACCGCGGCCTGTTCAGCAACGGCCGCGCCGGGCTGATCAGCGCGACCCGTCCGGCGCTGGCGGGATCGCTGGTGGGCTTCGGCCTGGAGATGATCGGCATCGGGGCGGCGGTCGAGAACATGTGGCTGGCCGCCGAGGCGCTCGGCGTCCGGGTCGCGTTCATGGGCGATGTCGTGATCGCCGAGGACGACATCTGCCGTGTGCTGGGCATCGGCGGCGATCTGGTCGGCGTGCTGGCCCTCGGGTTCAGCGACATGCCCCCGCCGCCCCGCCGGCAGAGCCTGGACGAGCAGGATGCCGAGCATGTCGTGTGGCACGAGTCGGCCAGTTAGGCGCGAGTAATCGCTCACCGGGCCGACCAGTCCGGCAGTCTAGACCCGCTTGATTGTCGCGAACCAGGCCGGTGCGCCGTGGTCGTGGTATCTCGTCTGAACCCGGTCCGGTTCGATGGCAGCGACATTCCATCCATGGCTGGGGTTGAACGCCGTTCTCAGCTCTTCCTGACTGATGGGGTGCGGGCCAGTATCGGGACCGTCGTCACTGAAGCACAGCACGTACAGGGTTCCATCATGCTCGGTCACCGACGCCAGGCTCGCCACGTATCCCGGTCGCTCGTCGCGGTCGAAGGTGTGGAACAGTCCGCAGTCCATTACCGTCGCAAACCTGCGCCCCAAACGCTCCAGGTGGAGCGCGTCAGCCATAGCGAACTCAACCTTGATCCCACGGTCGTCGGCCTTCGCCCGGGCGATCGCCAGTGCCGTCTCTGCCACGTCAACGCCCAGAACCGGCAATCCCAGCGAGGCGACGTGTAGAGCGTTCTCGCCGGTCCCGCAGCCTGCATCGAGCACCGCTCCGGCGAATCCGCCTTCGGATGCCAAACGCACTATCGCTGGCTGCGGCTGGCCAGTGTCCCAAGGCGCAGGGCCGTCGTGGTACGACGCATCCCAGGGCAGTCCCGTCATACGTTCGTGACTGGTTTGCCGACCGCTGAATGGATCGTCAGCGAGGGCCCCTGATCGCTCCGACACCTTCGTCCCTTCCTGCAACTGATCCTGCCACCTCACCGTGACACGCCAATTCACAGGTCTTGACTGTTCCTCGACCGTCCGGACGCAAGCATTGATACCCGCGGCGGCGAGCCGCCCGGTGAGCGCGATTGAGGTGTACTGGCTACTCACGGGATCGCTGCTGCCAGCCGATCCGATCAGATGCCTCTTTCGCCGTGGACTGCCTAGCGCGCTAGCGCTTACCGGTGGCCTTCCCCGGTCGCAGTCAGGCGCCGAACGCGACATATCTCGTTCAGCAAACGGGCTTTCGATCCCTCGCGCCTGCCTGGCCGCGGGCGCTAATCAGCCGGCCCTGGATCACGTGTACCAGGCAACAGCCCACCGATGGTGAGAAGAGGGACATCATGACCGGGTTCTATCTGGCCGCAGCAGCCGCGCTCGTGATCGCCGGTGCCGTAATCGGCGTTCTCATCGTGGTCTGCCTTGGCATCCACCGCGAGGAGCGCAAGGGAAGCCTGACCAAGGACACCGACAGCCGGATAGACCGGGGGGTCCGGCGCCTGAACGGCGCCGGTTTCCGGGGCTACGGGCTCCGGGTCAGCTCCAGCGACGACGACGACTCTTACGACGAGGCCGCGTGATGACCGGCCAGCACGGGCCGGGGCCGAGTAACCCCGCCCGCCCTGGACAGGAAGGACCGTCCCCGGCGATGCGTCCGCTCAGCGCCCCGGCCTACGTGCTGGCCCAGCCGATACCCCTGCCTTACCCGCCGGAGCTGCCGGCCGGACTTCCCGCCCGGCCGCGCGTGCTCCAGCTCACCGACGCCGATGCCGTCTCCCGCGGCCTGGCGGACGGCACCCCCCGCGACCGCGCCTCCAGCCAGGAGGTGCGGGCATGCCTCGAACTCGTGCAGGCCACCGCCAGGTCCATCGATCCGCGGCCAAGGATCGTGTGCGCGGCTTCCAGCGCGACCGCGACCCGGCATCTCGACGTCATGACCGCCTCGGGCGGGAACACCTGGCTCGTCCGCCGCGGCCTCGACGGCGCGGACCAGGCCCTGCTCGAGGAGCTAGACCACCTGACCGAGGTTCACCTGGCCGCTCACCGGCCTGGCCGCAAGCGCGCGGCCGACCCGCCGGACCTGGTGATCCTCGTCGCCCAGGACCACATCTTCGCCCCCGCCGTCCGGCGGCTACGCCTGCTGGGCGTCCCGACCTGGCTGCTGGTGCCGGGTCACCGGGTGGCGGCCGAGCTCTACACCGCGGCCTGCGCGGTCACCTCCATCGGTCCCCGCCTTGGCGGGTGAACACCGGCGGCACCGGCCGCCCGTCCCTCTGGGAGGAAACATGACTGATTCCCCGCGCCGACGCGGCATCGCCGGTTCCCTCACCGGGCTGGCCGTCATCGTCGCCACCCTGGTCAGCGCGTGCGGCCCCAGCACGGCACCGGCGAGGATGATCATCGCCGCGTCCGCTACCGCCAACGAGCCGGACCCGGTGCTCTCCCCCGCCATCCTGCAGATGCTGCGATCCGCGGGGACCGGGAGCAGCAACGCGACCGCGTACGTGGTCGCTCCCGACTCCGGCCAGGCCACGGTCATCTCGCTCACCCCGCGCCGGTCCGACGGCCAGGTCGACTTCGGTCCCACGCGGGACCAGGTCCTGGACGCCAACCTGGCCGCGGTGCAGCGGGCCGTACAGGACGAAGCGGCCCAGGGGCCGTTCGACCTGCTGTCCAGCATGGCCGCGGCGGCCAGGGTGGCGCCGCCGCCCGCCACCTTGATCGTGGTGAGCTCCGGGCTTTCCACCGCGGGCGGCTTCGACATGAGGCAGGTCGGCTGGGACGCCAGTCCGCGGGCGGTCGCCGCGATGCTGAAGGCGGCCGGGCTGCTCCCCGACCTGGCCGGCTACCACGTGGTGTTTTCCGGCCTGGCCGACACCGCGGGCCGTCAGCCCGCCCTCCCGCTGCCGCAGCGGACCACCCTTATCTCCTACTGGCTGGCCATCTGCGCGGCCACCGGCGCCGCCTCCTGCGCGACGGATGAGCAGACCCGGTCCGACCCGCCGTCGCGCAGCACCACCGCGGTGCCGGTGGTGGCCGTGCCCGCGGTGCACAGTGTGCGCGGTCCCGGCGGAACCACTACCACGAGCCTGCCGGACGCGCTGCTCTTCCCGTTCGACAGCGCGACGCTCCTGCCGAGCGCCGACAGCGTCTTGCAGCCCCTGGTCGAGCAGGCCCGCCGGCATCAGCTGCGGGTATCCGTTGCCGGATACGCCTCCCCCGACGGAGGCTCCGCCGGCTACAACCTGGCTCTGTCCCGGCGCCGGGCCGAGGCGGTCAGTGCCCGGCTCCAGGCCCTCGGCCTGCCCGCCGTCCAGATCATCAGCGTGACCGGCCTCGGCACCGCAGGCGAATCCCCGAACGCCTGCGTCGCCGGAGGCCGGCTGGACGAGGCCGTCTGCGCGCAGATGCGCCGCGTGGTCGTCGTCCTGTCCCCCGCCGCGGCCAATCCGTAATCCCCACCGATGGAGAACACAATGAACACGAATCACCCCCACGGGCAGCAGCCCGCCACCTCCCGGCCGAACCTCACCGTCGTCCCGCACCCCGAGGAAGGCGCCCCGGCGTCCCGGCTGCGGCGCAGCATCAACCGGGTGATGCGGGGCCGCCGCGTCAGGAGACGCGCCGCCCTGCGCATGCAGGTCATCGAGCAGATCCACATCGGCCGCCAGCGCCACCCCGGCACCGCCAGCTACGGCGAGAACCTCCTTCGCGCCCTGGGCAAGGCGGGCGGCGACCATGTGCTGGGCAAGACTCAGCACACCCTGGAGGGGCTGGCGAACCGGGCCGACCGCATGCGGGCCGAACAGGCCGGCCTGCGGACCAGGGCCGGGTATCGCCGGGCGGATTTCGTCCGGCACCCTGACGGCGGCGTGCAGACCGTGGCCAACACCGTCGCCGACCAGGACAGGCAGCGGGCCGAGATCGCGGCGGACATCGAAGCCGGCTCGCGCCGGCACCGGCGGCTGCCCCGGGGCTTGCGCCGGATGCCCAGGCTCATCCTGGTCGCCGACGGGCTGCTGCTGCTGTACTTCTTCTCCGGCGTGACCAACGTCGACTGGAGCAGTCCGCTCTCGGCCGCCCTGGTCTTCGCGCTCATGCTGGCCGTGATGGTGACCGGGATCAGCTTCGCCTTCTTCCGCCTCGCCGGGGACCGGCTGCAGCAGTACAAGAACGACGCCGGCACCGTGCCGCTGCGGGGTCTCGACGACGCCACGATGGCGGTCGCGGGGCTGGCCATCGCCGCGGTCGCCACCCTCGCGACGCTGATGTACTTCAGGATGCACGCCGAGGTCATCGACGCGCTCGGGCCAGCTGCGGGTGTCACCGCGATCATCATCGGCCTCACCCTGGCCATGGTCAGCGTGCTGGCCAACACCATGGTCATCGCCGTGCACGCGCTGGACGGCTCGACCCAGGCCGACCGGCTCGAGGCGCTGGGTGCCGCGATCGCGCCCCCGCTGACCGAGGAGCGCCGCCTGCACGAGCAGGCGGACGCCATGGAGCAGCAGATCGCCATCCTCGGCCGGCGAGCCGAGCGGGTCGTGATCACGGGCATCGCGGCGGCCGGGCACCAGCGCGCTGCCGCTGACCGGCTCATCGACGCCGGCCGGGCGATCCACCAGGGAGTCGGCCCGCTCAGCGAGCCCGCCGTCGACCCGAACGGTGAGGACGGCATCATCGGCTACCGCCGCACCGAGGCCACGCCCGAGGTTGACGAACGGCCGGTGCGGCTCGCCCAGCGCCACATCAACACCCCGCTGACCGGGCAGCCGCGATCCGGATTCGCGGAGCAGGCCGATCTCGAGCAGGCCGCCGGTCCGGAGCAGGCCGCCGGTCCGGAGCAGGCCGTCGACGGCGAGCCGCCCGCCGGCTCAGCGCAGGCCGCTGCCTAGCGGCGGCCTTTATTCCATCCCGCCTCCACGGCGGTTTCACGGCTGGCGCATGGATGCGCGGGCTGGTGCCCAGCGAGCACCAGACGCCATGATCCGGTCCCCGTCCGGCCATTTCTTCAACGGACCGATCGAATTTCCTCACCTACGACAAGCCCGGAACCGCAGCAGGAGGACAGGACCGGCTCTCTCAGCCCGCGGATCGCGGTGCTACCAAGGGAGATTGAGGCGGCGGGGCCATTCAGCGGGCGGTGACCGCGGCCTCGACGAGGCCTCGGGCAGTTGCGCTGGTTGTACGGGCTGAGCCGGGCCAGGTCGGGCAGCAGGTACTCGTTGACCGGGTAGGCCTCGACGTCGATGCAATCCTTGACCGCGAGCCGCGCGCCCGGGACTTCGGGCCCGGCCGGGGCCAGTCGCACGATCCAGGTCGGGCTGGCCCCGTCGTGATCCATACGGTCATTGTGGCCCGAGGGGGTTTGGGGGGAACGGTTTCCCCCCAAGATCGGGGGGATCCCGGGGGTCATCCCCCGGGGAAACACAGCGCAGCCAAGAAGTCACGGACTCTTCGCTTGAAAGTCATGGCGGCTGCGGCACTTCGATCCTCTTGTATCGCACCTTGTGAGCATGAGGGTTGCGATCATTACCGAATCGTTCCCGCCCGACGTCAACGGCGTCGCGCACTGCGTGGTGCGGGTAGCGGAACTCCTCGCCGCCCACGGCCATCAGCCACTTGTCATCGCGCCGAAGCCGCCGCGGACCAAGCGGCCGCCGGACGAGGACAAGCATCCCGGACCGTTCCCGTACCCCGTGGTGCGCGTCCGCGCCGTGCCGCTGCCCGGCTATCCGAGCTTCCGGCTCGGCCTGCCCAGCCGCCGCCTGCGTAACGCGCTGATCAAGCACCGGACCGAGGTCGTTCACCTGGCTAGCCCGGTCGTGCTCGGTGCGCACGGCGCCGCCGTGGCCAGGCGGCTGGGCCTGCCCATGGTCGCCGTCTTCCAGACCGACCTGCCGTCCTACGCCCACGCCTATGGGCTCGGCCGGCCCGGCGAGGCGCTCGCGTGGCGGTGGCTGCGCCGCATCCACAACCGTGCCGCGCGAACGCTGGCTCCGTCCAGGGTCACCGCGACCGACCTGCTCGGCCGCGGGATCGGCAACGTCTGGCTGTGGGGCCGCGGGGTGGACACGGCCCGCTTCGACCCGGCGCGGCGCAGCGCCCAGATCCGGACCCACCTGGCGCCCGGCGGTGAGCTGATCGCCGGCTACGTGGGCCGCCTGGCCCCGGAAAAGCACGTGGAGCTGCTGGCCGGGATCACCGCCCTGCCGGGCGTGCGGCTGATCATCGTCGGCGCCGGCCCGGCCGAGGCCGCACTACGCCAGCAGATGCCCGATGCCCTGTTCCTGGGCGAGCGCCGCGGCGACGAGCTAGCGGCCATCTACGCCAGCCTCGACGTGTTCGTGCACAGCGGGCCGTACGAGACGTTCGGGCAGACATTGCAGGAGGCGGCCGCGAGCGGGCTGCCGGTGGTGGCCCCGGCCGCGGGCGGGCCGCTGGACCTGGTGGAGGACGGCGTGACCGGTTACCTGGTGCCGCCCGGTGACGCGGACGCCTTCCCGGCCGCCGTGGCGCGGCTGGCCGCGGACCCGGCGGCCCGGGCCGCGTTCGGCGCGGCCGGACGGCGCAAGGTCCTCGGCCGCAGCTGGGCCGCGCTGACTGAGGAGCTGATCGGCCACTACGCCGCCGTCCTGGGCCGACCCCGGCGGGCCCCGGAACGTTATGCGAAACCGGCTAGTGAGCTTGGGCCTTCCGGGCCCGCACGAGCGGCCCGGGAGCGTTGTCCAGGACCGGCTAGCGAGCACGGGCCTGTTAGGCCCGTGCGAACGGCCGGTGACGAGGCTGCGGCGAGAACCGCAGCGGGAAGCTGGACAACGCGAGCATCAAGGGAACACGGTGCAGGGGGCACGGGCAGCAACCTGGGAGGGTCCTTTGCATGACGTGAACTTTTGCATAAGACACAAGGTCACGATATGAGGATCGTGCGGCTGGCGAACTACGTCGCACCCCACTCCGGCGGGCTGCGCACCTCGCTGCGCGAGCTCGGCGCCGGCTACCTGGCCGCGGGCCACGAGCCGGTGCTGATCATCCCCGGCGAGCGGGACAGCGACGAGCAGACCCCGCAGGGCCGGGTGATCACGCTGAGCGGGCCCCGGATCCCGTTCACCGGCGGGTACCGGGCGCTGCTGCGCAAGCAGCGGGTGACCGCCATGCTCAGCGAGCTGCGGCCGGACACGCTGGAGGTATCGGACCGGACCACGCTGCGCTGGACCGGACGGTGGGCGCGCGAGCACGGCGTGCCGGCCGCGATGATCTCGCACGAGAGCCTCACCGCGCTGATGAGGATGGCCGTGCCCGGGCTGGACCTGCCCGGGCTGTCCCGGTGGGGTCCGGCGCTGACCGCGGTCGACGCGGTCAACCGGCGCACGGTCCGCGCATACCAGCGGGTGATCTGCACGACGGCCTGGGCGGCCGCCGAGTTCGAGCGGATCAGCGCCGCCAACCTGGTGCGCGCCCCGCTCGGCGTCGATCTGGCCACCTTCGCGGCGCCCCGTCCTGACCAGCAGGGCAAGCGCGTCCGGGACGCCTACGCCGCGCCGGACGAGACCCTCCTGGTGCACGCCGGGCGGCTGTCACCGGAAAAGAAGCCGCAGCGCTCGCTGAACACGCTCGCCGCCCTGCGCGCGAAGGGCCTGCCGGCCCGGCTCGTGGTGGCCGGCGACGGCCCGCTGCGCCGCCGCCTGGAGCGCCGCGCGGCGCGTGACCGCCTGCCCGTCACGTTCGCCGGCTTCCTGCCCGACCGGTCCGACCTGGCCGCGCTGCTGGCCAGCGCCGACGTGGCCATCGCCCCCGGGCCGGCGGAGACCTTCGGGCTGGCCGGGCTCGAGGCGCTCGCCTGCGGGACGCCGGTGGTGGTGAGCGCGGAGTCCGCGTTGCCCGAGGTGGTGGGCGAGGCCGGGGCCAGCGTGGCTGGCGAGGACCTGTCCGCCGGGGTGATCACCGTGTTGTCCTGGCCGGAGGCGGCCCGCCGAGCCGCGGCCCGGGCCCGTGCGGAACGCTTCGGCTGGCCCGCGGCCGTGCAGGCCTTCCTGGCCATCCACGAGGCCCTGGTGACGGGCGAGACGGGAAGACGAGGCCGGGCCGAGGGCGGGGAGGCGGCCAAGGCAGGCGGCGGATCCGCGGCGAGAGCCACGGTGACCGCCGAGCGGAGGCGGGTATGACGACCTTTGTCGCACTCGGCGACTCGATCACGGTGGGCATGGGCGACCCGGCGCCAGAAGGCAGCGCCTGGCGTGGCTGGGCCGCCCTGCTGGCCGCCAGCCTGCAGCAGCCCGTCATGCACAATCTGGCCACGCTCGGCGCGCTGGCGGTGGACGTGGAGCACGTTCAGCTGCCGGCCGCCACGGCGCTGAAGCCGGACGTGGCCAGCGTGGTCGTCGGCATCAACGACACCCTGCGCGGCAACTTCGACCCGCACCGCACGGGCGCGGCGGTGGCCCGCACGGTAGCGGGCCTGCGGGCCGCGGGCGCCCAGGTGCTGACCATGCGGCTGCCGGACCCGGGGCAGATGTTCGGCCTGCCGAAGTCGCTGGCCAAGCCGCTGGCTCGGCGGATGCGGGCGGTGAACGAGGCGGTGGACGAGGTGGCGGCGCGATACGGGACCTTGCACCTGGACGCGGCCCGCGACCCGGCCACGTACGAACGCCGCTACTGGAGCGTGGACCGGCTGCACCCGAACGAGCGCGGGCACCGCCTCATCGCCTGCCGGTTCCATGCCCTGCTGGCCGCGGCGGGCTATCCGGTCGGTCCCGAGCCCGACCCGGAGCCGTCCACGCCGCCGCCCTCCCGGATGGCGGAGATCCTGTGGATGGCCACCAAGGGCACCACATGGCTGGCACGGCGGTCCCGCGACCTGGTCCCGACGCTGCTAGCCCTGGCCATCCGCGAGTGGCTGACGGCCGACGATGACGTCGCCGAGCGGGAACTGGTCCCGGTCCCGGAGAGCGTTATTCAGAACCGGTTAGTGAGCACGGGCCGATCAGGCCAGGGCGAGCGGCCCGGGAGCGTTATCCAGAACCGGCCTAGTGAGCACGGGCCTTCAGGCCCTGTGCGAGCGGCCGGTGCGGGGCTACGGCCAGAACCGCTGCGGGAGCTGAATAACGCGAGCATGGCAGTAACAGGGTGCACGTAGGTACGGCGAGGACCACGCCATGAATCTGAATAACGCGAACCTCCCTCAACCTGAACGCGTTCAGGCGACGTTCAGGAAACCTGGAGCATTGCGGGGGGCTGCCCTTGGCTGGCCTCAAGGTCCGCGGCCGAATATCAAAACGTAAAGCAGGACGAAGCCGCCCAGGCCGCGGCTCACGAGGTGAGGGGCAAGAGCCATGAGCCACACATTTGACGAAGAGAACCCGGAGCAGGCGGGCCGGGCGCAGAGCCCCGCCGAGGGACACGGACAGGATCACCCCTATGGCTACCCGAACCCGCAGGGCTCTCCGGCGGGATCCGGCTACGCGGGCGGCGGATCCGGCCACGCGGGCGGTTCTGGCTATGCCGGCGGCTCGTGGTATGCGGGCGGTCCTGTTTACGGCGAGCCGCCGATGCCGCCACGGCGGAGCCGCAAGCGCGGGCTGATCGCGACCGGCGCGGTGGCGCTCGCCGCCGGGGGCGCGCTGGGCGCACTGATCGGGAGCATGAACCACTCCGTGGTGGGCACGGTCACGGCCGCGTCCAAGACCGCGCTGTCGGCCAGCCAGATCGCCTCCCGGGTGGACCCGGCGCTGGTCGACGTGGTATCCACCGACGGCTACCAGGGCGCGACCGCGGCCGGCACCGGCATCGTGCTGTCCTCCAACGGCGAGGTGCTCACCAACAACCACGTGATCGAGGGCGCTACCTCGATCAAGGTCACCGACATCGGCAACGGCAAGACCTACACGGCCACGGTGGTCGGCTATGACGCCAGCCACGACGTGGCGGTCATCCAGCTTCAGGGCGCCTCCGGGCTGACCACCGCCAACCTGGGCGACTCCTCCGCGGTGCAGACCGGTGACAGCGTGACCGCCCTGGGCAACGCCGAGGGCAAGGGCGGCACCCCGTCGGTCGCGAGCGGCACGGTGACTGCGCTGAACCAGTCGATCACCGCGTCGGACGAGCTGTCCAGCGTCAGCGAGCAGCTGACCGGGCTAATCGAGACCAACGCGCCCATCCAGCCCGGCGACTCGGGCGGCTCGCTGGTCAACTCCTACGGCCAGGTGATCGGCATGGACACCGCCGCGGGCTCCAACTACCAGCTCCAGGGCCAGTCCTCGACGGCCACCCAGGCCTACGCGATCCCGATCAACGACGCGCTGTCCATCGCCAAGCAGATCGAGTCGGGCACCACCTCGGCTGACGTCCACATCGGCGCCACCGCCTTCCTCGGCCTGGAGATCGGCTCCTCGAGCAGCTCGAGCAATGGGTTCGGCGGGTTCGGCGGGTTCGGCGACCCGAGCGGCCAGGGCAACCAGAGCGGCACGAGCGGCGTGACCATCGCCGGGACCGTCTCCGGCTCGCCGGCCGCCAACGCCGGCCTGACCCAGGGCGACACGATCACCGCGATCGGCGGCCAGTCCGTCTCCTCGGCCGAGGACGTGGCGCACGCCCTGGTCAAGTATCACCCCGGCGACTCCATCTCGGTCAGCTGGACGGACCAGTCCGGCCAGTCGCAGACCGCCAACCTGACCCTGGCGAGCGGCCCGGCCGCCTAGCCAGTGTTGGTCCGGGGGAACGACCCCCCGAAGCCCCCCGCTCCCGGGGGGACCCATCCCCCCGGACCCCCTTGAGTGATCCCCGTCTCCCTGCGGCGGGGATCACTTTTTTGCGTGGCCGGGAGCAGGCACCACGCTCCGTTCCGTATAAAAAAGACAGAGACGACAGGAGGCGGGATCGGTGCGAGCGGCGCGACTCCACGCGGCCGGCGACCTGCGGGTGGACGAGGAGCCGGTGCCCGCGGTGGACGCCGGGATGAGCCTGGTGCGGGTCACCGCGGTCGGGATCTGCGGCTCTGACCTGCACTGGTGGGACGAGGGCGCGATCGGCGACGCTACGCTGGCCCACCCGCTGGTGCTCGGCCACGAGGGGGCGGGGGTGATCGCCGAGGGGCCGCGGCGGGGCGAGCGCGTCGCT
>Ga0187814_10000414_pt1 | contig 14018 bp, 10 predicted proteins | sample NC_S_4_FD_132450 | JGI IMG/M metagenome (GOLD analysis project Ga0187814, IMG submission 132450) | Wetland sediment microbial communities from Neuse River Estuary, North Carolina, USA - ASW-S_4 | ecosystem: Environmental > Aquatic > Freshwater > Wetlands > Sediment | place: USA: North Carolina... | reverse complement strand
GCCCGGCGCCAGGCCGACGACTAGGCAGGCGACGCCGAGGAGGACCATCGGAATTATCATGAATAATTCCGGGGCGCGGTCGCCGCCGGGACCCGCGGAGGGTCCGCCGGCCGAAGCGGGGATATCGGAGCGCGCCGAGCCGAGAAAGACCGTCCCGAACAGGCGGACGAAGGCCGCCGTCGCGAGGGCGCCGATCGTCGCGAGCACCGCGGCGCCCGCCGCGGCCGCGGGCAGCTCCGGGCCGGCTCCCTCGCCGATGCCCCGGAAAAAGCCGAGATACACGAGCCATTCCCCCGCGAAACCGTTGAGCGGAGGCAGGGCCGAAATGGCGACCGCACCGACGGCGAACAGAAGGGCGGCCAACGGCATGCGCTTGGCCAGTCCGCCGAGCCGTTCCAGTCGTCTGGTGCCCGTGGCGTGGGTCACGAAGCCGGCGTCGAGGAACAGCAACGATTTGAAAAGAGAGTGGTTCCAGACATGAAAGAGGGCTCCGCCCATCCCCAGCAGGACGAGGTCGGGACGCCCGGAGCTCCTTCCGAGAAGGGCGAGGCCGGCGCCCATCGCCACGATCCCGATGTTTTCCACGCTCGAATAGGCGAGGACCCGCTTGATGTCGCCCTGCCCCGTCGCCCAGGCGATGCCGGCCACGCCCGTGACGCAACCGACCGCGAGGAGGGTCCAACCCCACCAGGCTTCCGGCGTCGGCATGATGCTCGCCATCCTGAGGATGCCGTACATGCCGAGCTTGATCATCACGCCGGACATCGTACCGGATACGTGGCTCGGGGCGTTCGCGTGGGCTCCGGGCAGCCAGACATGGAAGGGCACGAGCCCCGCCTTGAGCCCGAAGCCGACGAGGGCGAGGATGAAGATGGGTCCGGCGGCTTCGGGCGCGATGGACAGGCCCGGAGCGAGGGAGAAGGATCCGCTGGCAGCCTTCCACAGCGCGAACATGGCGAAGAGAACGAGGCTTCCGACGTGGGTCGCGACGAGGTAGACCCAGCCGCTGCGCCGGACCTCGGGCTTTTCGGAGTCGGCCGTGGCCGTAAACCAGGAGGCCAGCGCCATCAGCTCCCATGCCAAGAGAAAGGCGATCGCGTCGCGCGCCACGATGACGAGGGCCATGCCCGCGACCAGGAGACCATAGAACGGAGCGAGCCGGCGGGCGTCGCCCGGGTGTTTCCGCGCGTCCCTATAGCCGAGGCCGTAGATGGCCCCCAAAGCCGGAACGACGAAGACGGGAACGAGGAATATGGCGCCGAAGGCGTCCACCGCGAGAGAGAACCGTCCCAAAGGGAGTCCGAAATCGAAGAAGGCCGTAAAAGAAGAGGTGGAAGCCAGGGCGGGAAGGACCCCCGCTAAGCCCGCGGCGCCGCCGGCGACGAGCAGGACGGTGGAAAGACATTGCCCCGTCCTCGAAGCCCTGCGAAACAGCAGGGCCGGCGCCCCGGAGAAACCCGAAATCAGGACGGCGACGAGGACCAGTCCGATGCTCGACATTCGATCGACTCCGATATCCGCCGCCGTCAGCCCTTGAGGAGCGAGGCGAAGAAATCCCCGAAGGGGATCATGGTGCCGAGAAGGAGGAGCACCGTCACCAGAATATAGAGAAGGTAGCGTTGCGTCAGCCCCTGCTGGAAGCGCCTGAACCAGCCGGAACGTCGTTCGATGAGGCGCGCGAGGGGGAGCACGAGACGGTCGAGCGACACATCGTCGACTTCGCTCTCCATGCGGGACGGCTCGGGGAAGGCCCCCTTCACCACGGGAACGTGAACGGTCGGGCGGAGAATCCAGCCGAACAGACTGCCGATCGGCCTTCCGAACGAGGAGGCTCCGTACTGCATCCGCGCGTCCGGCGCTGCATATCCGCAATCCCAGGTGTCCACGCTCGCCTTTCCCCTGCGACGCGCCGAGACGACGATCGATACGAGGACGAAGATCGCGGCGATGGCGGCGAATGCCAGGCCGGCCTTCCCGATCGTCGCGAGCGGGGCGAGTGTGAGAATCCCCCCGACCGCCGCCCCGCCCCCGAGGGGAAGCGAGGCGATCACCGCGTCGAGGGCGGGGGCGAACAATCCCGGCGCGAGACCGATGACCAGACATAGCGCCGCGAGAACGGCCATGGGCACGATCATGGCGGGCGGCGACTCCCGGAGTCCGGGGCGGCGGGCCGTCCTGGGGCGGCCAAGGAAAGCGACACCGTAGACTTTGACGAAGCAGGCGAGCGCCAGGGCGCCGGTGGCGGCGAGGGCGGGCACGACGAGCAGAGACGACGCTTCGGGGAGCCCGTCGCGGGCGCCGGCGAAGGCGCCGAAATACAGGAGGAACTCGCTCACGAAGCCGTTGAGCGGCGGAAGGCCGGCGATGGCCGCCGCCCCGACGAGGAAGAGAGTCGCCGTCCAGGGCATCGCCCGTGCCAGGCCCCCGAGGCGGTCGAGCATCCTCGTGCCCGTGCGCTCCGCGACCGAACCCGCGCCGAAGAACAGCAGAGTCTTGAAGATCGAGTGATTCCACACGTGGAGAAGCGCGGCGGCCATGCCGAGCGCCGCGACGAGACCGTGTCCGCGCGAGATGCCCGTCAGCGCGAGGCCGAAACCCATCAGTATTATTCCGATGTTCTCGACGCTGTGGTAGGCCAGGAGCCGCTTGAGATCGTGCTGGGCGATCGCGAAGGCCACGCCGAGGAGCGAGCTCGCCGCGCCGATCGCCAGGAGCGCGCCGCCCCAGAGCGGAGGAGGCGGGCCGAGGAGAAAGGCGAAACGCATGATGCCGTAGACTCCCATCTTCAGCATCACCCCGGAAAGGATGGCTGAAACGTGGCTCGGGGCGTTCGCGTGCGCGCCGGGCAGCCAGAAGTGGAGAGGCATGATGCCCGCCTTGATCCCGAACGCCACGACCGCCAGCACGAAGAGCAGATTGCGGGCCGTCGGTCCGAGGAGGCCGGACGCCGGCGCGACGAAGGCGAAGGAGCCGGTGAAACGGCGCCACAAGGCGAAGAGGGCCAGGAGGAGGAGGGTTCCCGCGTGCGTAGCGGCGAGATAGACGAACCCGGCCCTCCGCGACTCTTCCCGGTCGTCGTCGAGCACGATGAGGAAAAACGCGGAGAGCGCCATGAATTCCCATCCGAGAATGAAGGCGGGAGCGTCGGCGGCCACGAGGAGCAGCGCCATCCCGGCGACCAGAAGGCCCCAGAACGCGAGTTGGCTCCCGGCCGACCTCGGGTGCCGAGCCGCGTCGCGATAGGAACCCGCATAAAGGGACCCGAGAGCGCCGACGGCGAAGAGCGGAAAAAGGAAGAATGCCGACAGCGGATCGAGCCTCACGGCCGACGCGCCGAGGACCGTCCACGGCAGGGCCGACGACACGGAGCCCCCGCCCTGCCGCCCCGCGAACAGGCCGAGAATCGCCCCCCCGATGCCTATGCACGCCGCGAGGAACATGACCGCGGTCGCGATGTTCTGGCCCACCCTCGATCCTCGACGGACGAAGAGGGCCGGCACGCCGCTCGCGGCGGCGAGGAAGGTCCCGATGAGCACGAATTCGAGGCCGGTATCACGCATGGAAAATCGCCGAGGGGTTCGGGTCGGCCCCCGCCCTCACGAACCTGCTCCACCGCCCCCGACCTTGGCTTCGATCGAGGCCAGGGCCGAGAGGATCTCGTCATCCGGCGCCCGTCGCTTGAGGGCGGCCCGGAAATCGGCGTCGCGGATCACGTAACCGAGACGGGACAGGAGATGGAGATGGTCTTTGACCGTGGGACACACGATGGCGAACAGGATATCCACGGGCAGACCGTCGATCGCCTTGAAATCGACGCCTTTTTCGAGGAAACAGAGAGTGACCGTGGGCCGCGGCACTGTCAGCACCAGGGGATCCCGGACATGGGGAATCGCGATGCCGTCGCCGATTCCCGTGGAACCGAGATCCTCCCGGGCGATCATCACCTCGTAGAGATAGTCCCTGTCGACATCGTCGGGGAGGGCCAGCCGATCGACCACTTCGCGCAGCACACCGGCCGAGTCGCCGCCGCCGATCGCCCGCTTGATGCCGCCGCCGAGGACGGCTTCGAGGAGGCTCGGCGGTCCCGCTCCTTCCGATTCCTCGAAGAGGTCGGGAGAGAGTTTCATGCCGCGGGCGGTCGCCCACTCCAGGAGTTCGGCCCGGTCGATCCGCCAATCCTCGCCAACCCGGATCGACGGCAATTCGCCCTGGCGAATCCACCGATAGATCCGATCTTCGTCGACGTCGAGGACATGCGCCGCAGTCTTTACGGATACTTGCATATGGAGCGAAATTGTCGCAAAGCCCGCCCCGGCGTGTCAATCGCGCCGAAGGGCCTCTCGACGACCCTGTCAAACCGCCTCGTGCGGCTCCGGAGAGACGCCCGAGGCGGGGAAAGTCCCGGCCTTCCCGGGCCGGGCGACCGGCTCGGGAAGGGTTCAAACCGACTCGAAGCTCAAGCCCTATTTTCCAAACGCAAAATCGGGCTCAGCGGATCCCCTGATCTATCAAGGGTTTTATCGCCGAGATGTTCTGCGGAGTCGCGAACCCCACGCCGGTGTCGAAGTGCAGTCCGGGTATCATGTAACGCTTGGCCCAGACGATCTGCATGACCGGCAGATAGCCCTGGAGATACAGGACCTGATCGAAGCTTGCGCTGATCCAGCCGTCCTGGAGGGCGCTGACCGTGGCGGGCGAAAGATCGATACCGCCGCAGATGATATCGCCGGGCTTCTTTCCCGCGGCTTGGAGAACCTTCGGCAGAACGGCGGTTATGCTGCCGTGCTGGGTGCCGATAGCCTTGAGATTCGGGTGCGCCTGGATGTAGGCGGTCAGGATCGGGATGGCCAGCGAGGTGTCGCTGTCGACCGCCGCCGAGACGTCGAGCTTGTCGACCTTGCAGCCGGCCTTGACCAGCGCGTCATAGACGCCCTGACTGCTTCTGCTCCGGCCCTGCTGATGCCAGATGTCGTAGACCAGGGCATGGTCGCCGGGTTTGAGCCCCGCCTTGACCATGGCCTGGCCGGTCAGGTAGCCGCCCTGATAGAGATCGGCGCCCGCGTAGCCGAAACCCTTGGACTGGTACTTGGCCTCGATGCCAGGCAGGGGATTGTTGCCGCTCGTCACGATGATGCCCTGGGATTCGGCGTCGTCGACCAGCGAGGCGAATGCGGCCTCGCCCGGATGCCCCATGATCACGATGCCGTCCGGGCTGGCCGCCATGGCCTGTTTGAACTGGTCGATCATGGTCTGCTGATCCCACTTGGAATATTGCTCGATCAGCTTGACGTTGTTGGCCGCCGCGGCAGCCCGCGCGCCGTTGGTGCGGGCCAGGGTGGCGCCGTCGCCCTGCGTGCCCCCCATCTGCATGTAGATGACGATCTGGCTGTTGTCGGTGCTTTGTGCCGAAAGCTGGATCGGGATCAGGCAAGCGAATACGGCCGCCCCGAGGAAAAACAATTTGAACTTCCGCATCGAACCCTCCTTCGGAAAACGTTGAAGAATTGCAAACGAGCGCCATGTGAATCCCTGCGATGGAACGCCGTGGACCCTCCTTCCCCCATTCTCAGCATTCGGAGACCGCGCCGACGGCGCGTTCTTTCGCCTCAACCGCCAGTATCGCCGCTCTCTCCGCCGGCTTCCCCCCGTCCGGCCGTCGCCCACTTCCTCGCGCTGCGCGAAAGGAACGAGACGCCCTCCCCCGCTATTACGACGTTTATGATCACGGAAGCCGCCATGACGAGACCCTCCACGAGTTGCACCCAATACCCGCCGATTCCCGTGGCGACCACGCCGGCCTCGAGCGAACCGATGATGTACGAGCCGAAAAAGGTGCCGGCCATCACCCCGAAACCGCCGGCTATCGAGGTGCCACCGATGAAGACCGCCGCCATGACCGGCAGGAGCATCCCCTCTCCCTGGGTCGGGAAGAACACGTTGATCTCCAGGGTCAGCAGCAGCCCGGCGAAGGCCGCGATGGCGCCATGCATCGTGAACAGCTTGATCCGCGTCGTCTCGACGTTGATTCCCATCACCCGCGCGACTTCGGCGTTGTCGCCGATGAACATGATGGACTCGCCGAAGCGGTGCCTGTTCAAGATGAACCACGCGAATACGGCGAAGGCGAGCGACCAGAGGGCCTGGACCGGGAAGACCTTGAAAAGCCTGCCGACGAAGATCGTGTGGATGAGGGTGGTGGTGACGGACTGTACGTCGATCTGCAGGCCGCCGGCGATCAGGATCGTGACCCCGTACCAGAAGAATTGGGAGGCGAGGGTGGCCATGATCGAAGGCACCTTGAGCCTCGCCACGAGGAGCCCGTTGATGTAGCCGACCAGCGCGCCGGAGGCGAGCGCAAGGAGAAAGCCGAGCCAGGGCGCGTGCAAGGTCTTGAAGACCCAGGTGAAGACGAAGCCCGACAGGGCGACCACCGCGGGGAAGCTCAAGTCGATCTCGCCCGCCGTAATCACGAAGGTGAGGCCGATGCCCAACACCAGCATGGGGGGCACGGTCTGGAAGAAGGACATGTAGATGCGGTAGCGGGTGAACACCGAGGGGGCGGCGAAAATCAGCACGATGTACAACGCGGCCAGCACAATCGCCACCGGCAGGCCCTCTATCTTGCCCATGAAGGCGAGGCGCGATGTCCGACGCTTCATGGTTCCACCCGGTCTTTCAATCCATGCGAATACTCCAACAGGAATTGGTCGAGCTCTTTCAGCGATATTTCCGCCTTGACGATGCTGGCGACGATCTCGCCCCTGTCGATGACGATAAAGCGGTCTGATATCTCGTAGACATCGGCGAGGTTGTGCGAGATGTAGACGCTCGCCTTGCCCGAGTCTTTGATCTTGTGGACGAAGTTCAGCACCTTGCGGACTTCCTTGAGCGATAGCGCCACCGTCGGCTCGTCGAGAATGATGAGATCGGCCTCGAAGTGCATGGCCCGGCCGATGGCGACCCCCTGTCGCTCGCCGCCCGACAGGACACTGGCCCTGGAATCGACCCCGATGCCCTTGCCTCGGAAGCCGATTGTGTTGACCATGATCTCGTTGGCGATCCGCTTTTCTTCCTTTACTTTGATAAAGCCGAGCGGATAGGTCATCTCCCTGCCGATGAAGAAGTTCCTCCACATGGCCTGCTTTTCGCCGAGCGACTTGTCCTGGTACACCGTTTCTATGCCAAGCGCATGGGCCTTCTTGACGGAATACGATCCGATATCGACTTTCTTGTCCGCGATATACAGTTCGCCGCCGCTGGGAGGGAATACGCCGGTCAGTATCTTGACGAGCGTCGACTTGCCGGCGCCATTGTCGCCTATCAGACCGACGATTTCGTTTTGTCGGACTTCCAGGTTTATGTTCTTCAAGGCGCACACCAATCCGAAGTACTTTTCGACGTTCACCATGCGCAAAGCTGTGCGTCCGGAGGGCGGATCGGCCACGACGTTCTCCTTTCTCCACGGCTCTTTGCCTGGTTGGAGTTTGGGCGACTTGGTACCTTTTTGGTACAACTTATTCCAACAAGGGCAGCATAGCATGTTTCTTCAGCCAAGGCAAATCTTATTTACCGGAGGTTTTCGCATGCGTCGGCGCAAAGAAGCGGAGTCATGTTTGACTTTGGCATATGAATGAAGTACAACATGTACCATCAAGGTTTTATCGGATGACCAAGCACAAGACCGTCGAATCCTGGATCAGGAACAAGATAGCCGAGGGGCTTATCATCCCCGGCGAGAAGCTACCCTCGGAGATACAGCTCTGCGCTCAGTTCGGCGTGTCGCGCAACGCGGTCAGGCAGGCGATCCACAGCCTCGTCCACGAGGGGCTGGTCGAGAGCATCAAGGGCGTCGGCACCTTCTGCCGAAAGCCCGCTCCGACTTCGCTCCAGTCGAAAAACATAGGCATCGTCCAGTTCTTCATGAGCTCGTACATCTACCCCGAGATCATCCGCGGCTGTTACAACACGCTGTCGAGAGAGGGCTTCTCCCTCCTCGTCGACCAGTCCGAGTACAGCCTGGAACGGGAGCGTTCGATCCTGCTGGGGCTTCGGGACAAAAAGGCGGGCGGCATCATCATCGCCCCGATCTACGGCTCCGGCGACCGATCCAACGCTCTCCTCCTCGAAGAGCTGCAGAATCAGGGCATCGCCGTCGTGCTGTGCGACGACTACTTCCCCGGCAGGAACTTCAGCAGCGTCACCCTCGACTACATAAAATCCGGCGAAGAGGCAGCGGCCCACCTTTGGGAAAAAGGCCATCGCAGGATCGGCATCTTCTATCAGAAGGACTTCCTCGTGAAGACCAACCGGATGAAGGGTGTGCTCGATTTCCTCGGGAGGCAGGGCGCTCCCGTCAGGTCGTCATGGATCGTCGGCTTCAACGGCCAGGGACCCACGAGCGAGGCGACCCCGGCATCGGAGCGTTTTTTCAGGAACGCGAAGGACCTGCCGAGCGCCTTCATATGCGGCAACGACGAAGACGCGTTGCGGCTCATCGAGGCGGCCGAGCGACAGGGCCTCAGAGTTCCGGCCGACTTGTCGGTGGTGGGATTCGACAATTCCGACCTCGCGAGGCTGGAAAAGATATCCCTGACTTCCGTCGACCACCCGAGTTTCGAGATCGGAGAGCGTGCGGCGAAGATCCTCCTCGACAAGATCTACCACCCAGAGATTCGATTCGTCACGCAGACGATCATCTCCCCGACCCTGATAGAGCGCAATTCCGTATTCAACCTGGAGCCGGCGGCGCCCATACCCGCTTCCACGATACTGCAGCGCGACCCCGATTGACCGGTGCGTAGGGGAGACGTCGGCTGTCGGAACGCGCAGCTTTCGCCCACATCCTGACGGCGGAGATCTGGACTGTCTTTGAGTTTCCTCCTCAAATGCCGTCCCTTTCATCGCAGACTGATGTTTTGTACAACATATGCTATTGACATATAATGCTAGATACATTAATTTGGGGATGAATCCTAGAGATATGGAGGCCCAGTCTTGCTCGATCCCGAGATCAGAGCGTTCAGGAAGAATCTGCGTGCCTTGGAACGCCAGGTCGAGCTCGCGCTCGTCGCGCAGACGGAGTGCTGCGGCGTGACGCCCGCCCAGTGCCACCTCCTCCTCGAAGTCGAGGATGCCGGAGAAGCCAGCGTCGGGGAACTGGCCGAATCTCTCGAACTCGACGCCTCGACCCTCTCGCGCACGGTGGACGGGCTCGTGAAGGCCGGCTTTCTCAGGCGAAGGGAAGATCCGGACAATCGAAGGCGTCAACTCGTGGCCTTGGACCGGGCCGGAAAGGAAAAGGCGGATTCGATCAACGAACTTTGCGACCGCTACTATTCCGGCCTCCTCGAAACTTTCCCCGCGACCGACACGCAAAAAGTCATCGAAACCCTTCCCCGTTTCGTGGAGGCGATGCGTAAATGGCGCCTGGCCGGGGTTTCCGGAACCTGCTGCAGCGCAGGAAAGGAGTGATCCGATGATCGATGCGGCAGATAGAGCCGTTGCAGGCGCGTCGGTAAAGGAACTCGAAGTCCAGGCTGGATTCGAGCCCTTGGAAAGGCTTCGCCGACCATGGGTGCTCGGCTTCATCGAGCAGGGAGGGCGCTCGCTGCCCCTCGTATCGCCGATCCTGTCGGCGGCCGACCGGTTCGGCGCAATCAAGGCGCGCTGGGACATAGGACGGATGCGCTATTCCGTGCTCCCCGGCGTCTACGCCATGGGCAGACCGGATCCGGGCTCCCCCGTCTTCGTGACCGCGAACTACAAGATGAGCTTCGACGCTCTCCGCGCCCAGCTCGATGGAGTGGACGCCTGGATACTCGTCCTGGACACCAAAGGGATCAATGTCTGGTGCGCCGCAGGCAAGGGAACCTTCGGCACGGAAGAGCTTGTCTCCCGGATCGCCAAGACCGAGCTTGCCTCCCTGGTGACGCATCGAAAGCTCACGCTGCCCCAACTCGGAGCGCCGGGCGTTTCCGCGCACGAAGTGGCCAAGCGCTCGGGTTTTCGCGTCGAATGGGGGCCGGTCCGTGCCGCCGACATCCCCGCATGGTTGGCGGCGAGGCGTGTCAAGGACAGAGCCATGCGGGAAGTCAGGTTCGATCTCGCCGGGCGCATGGCGGTGGCGCCCGTGGAAATCGTCCACGCCTGGCCCCTCGTATTCGCCGCTCTGGTTCTCGCCGCGCTCTGGGGTCTCCCCTCCGGGCCCTCATGGCTGAAACGTGCCTATCCTATAGCGGCTTTCCTTTTTGGAACCATTCCGGTCGGCACGGTACTGTTCCCCGCTCTCCTGCCCTGGCTTCCATCGAAAGCCTTCGCCGTCAAAGGCGCCTTCCTCGGCGCGATATGGGCGGCGGTCTGTGCCCTGCTTTTCGGTTTCCCGCCGCTCCTGGCCGCCGCGGGGCTCTTCGTGGCGATGCCTGTCGTCGCCTTCCTTTCCATGAACTTCACGGGGGCGTCGACCTACACCTGTCAGCCGGGAGCGCTCGCCGAAGTCGAGAAGGGTTTCTGGCCGATGCTCGTCTCCTTGATCGGCGGCCTCATCGCCGGCGGCGCATCGCGGATCTTGGGCATATAGGAGACGGACCGATCCGTCGCCGGGAATCAACCTTTGAAATCGGATTAGGAGACATGCATATGACCCTGACTTACCTGAAGAACGGAGAGACTCTCAAGCTCGACGATGAGGCATGCACGGGCTGCGGCGTCTGTATCGATGTCTGTCCGCACGCGGTCTTTGCCATCGAGGGGCGGAAGGCGATGGTGGTGCGACGCGAAAACTGCATGGAATGCGGCGCATGCATGCTCAATTGCGCCTTCGGCGCCCTATCGGTCAAGGCGGGGGTCGGCTGCGCCGGGGCGATAATCGTGGGCAAATTGCGGGGTACGGCGCCCACTTGCGGCTGCGGCGGAGACGGGGGCGAGGAATCGACCGGAGGCCGGTCCTCCTGTTGCGGGCCCGATGCCTTGCTGCCCCGAGCGACTTTCACGCGTCGCAAGACCGCGGTCGGCGGGTCGGTGAAACTCCCGCAGCGCTAACCGGGAAGCCGCGCGCTCGGGATCTCGCCGAATATCGCGCCTTCGGCGAAGCGTCGAAGGAAGACCTGACGTCGCCATCGAGCCAGAAATTTTATTTCGTGCTTTTCTTTTCGACTTGCCCGCCTCGCCGAATCGACCAATAATCAGCGCAGCCGAGGCGCGCGCGGAGGCACAGGTTGCCTGAACCCGCGAGTGTGCCGAAACGAGAGGAGCCCCCCGCCATGCTGTTGAACCCCAAGAAACTCGCGTCGACCCACCCCGATCCGGTTCTCAAAGAGATCATCGGGAAAACTATCGACTTCTTCGAGGCCAAGGGCAAGAAGAAGCTCAAGGAAGATGATTTCAACCGCGTCTGGTACGAGGATTTCATCGGCTTTCTGAAGAAGGAGAAGATTTTCTCCCGGCTACTGACCCCGGCCGCCTACGGAGGCCCCGGATGCCGATGGGACACGTCGCGCAACGCGGCTTTTTCGGAGGTGTTGGGCTTTTACGGTCTTTGCTACTGGTATGTCTGGCAGGTGTCCATACTCGGCCTGGGCCCGATCTGGATGAGCGACAACGAAGCGCTCAAGAGGAGGGCGGCGAAGCTCCTCGACGGAGGCGCCATCTTCGCCTTCGGGCTCTCGGAGAAGGAACATGGCGCGGACATCTATTCGAGCGACATGCTTCTCGTGCCCGCGGGCGAAGGCAACTATCTCGCGCGCGGCGACAAGTACTACATCGGCAACGGCAACGAGGCCGCCATGGTCTCCACCTTCGGCAAGATCGAGGGATCGGGCGAATACGTGTTCTTCGCCGTGGACAGCAAGCAGGAGAAGTACGAGTGCGTGAAGAACATCACCGCCACCCAGTCCTATGTCGCCGAGTTCAACCTGCACGACTACCCCATCGCCGAGTCCGACATCCTCTCGCGGGGGACGAAGGCCTGGGACTGCTCGCTCAACACCGTCAACGTCGGCAAGTACAATCTCGGCTGGGCCTCGATCGGCATCTGCACGCACGCCTTCTACGAGGCGATCACCCACGCGTCGGGACGGGGTCTCTACGGCATGAAGGTGACCGACTTCGTCCACGTGCAGCGGATGTTCGTGGACGCCTGGACCCGCCTCCTCGCCATGCGGCTTTTCGCGCAGCGGGCAGCCGACTATATGCGCTCCGCCTCGCTCCAGGACCGGCGGTATCTCCTCTTCAACCCGGTCGTCAAGATGAAAGTCACCACGCAGGGCGAACAGGTGATCGATCTCATCTGGGACGTCATCGCCGCCAAGGGTTTCGAGAAGGACATGTACTTCGAGACGGCCACCCGCGACATACGCGCCCTGCCCAAGCTCGAGGGGACCGTGCACGTCAACATCGCCCTCATCATCAAATTCATGTCCAATTATCTCTTCAACCCGATGGAGTACCCGGAAGTTCCCCGCCGCGAGGACGCGGCGAACGACGACTTCCTCTTCGATCAGGGGCCGACGCACGGCCTCGGCAAGATCCGCTTCGCCGACTACCGCAAAGTCTATGACGCCTGGAAGCTCCCCAACGTCGAGCTGTTCAAGGAGCAGATCAAGGTCTTCAAGGAATTCCTCACCAAGGCCACTCCGGACGCCGCGCAGCAGAAAGACATCGATTTCCTGCTCACCGGCGGCGAGATCTTCACCCTCGTCGTCTACGGCCAGCTCGTCCTCGAAAACGCCTCGATCCTGGGCATCGGAAACGACGTCGTGGACCAGATCTTCGACTTCATGGTGCGGGACTTCTCGAAGTTCGCCCTCCAGCTCTACGAGAAGCCTTCCAGCACCGCCGCGCAGATGGAGATCGCGATGAGGATGATCAGGAGGCCCGCGGTCGACGAAGCGCGTTTCCGCCGCGTCCTCGCCGATCACGTCTACTCGCTCGCCGGAGCCTATGAGATGAGCGGGGCCTGAAAGTCCGAGCCGTGCCGACGCCGACCCCTCCGATCATGGGGCGTCGGCCGGGAATGGGCCGGTTCCGGCCGCCGCGTAGAGAGCCTCGATAAGCTTCCGATGGCGCTCGATCACGGCGTGGCGCTTGAGCTTCAAGGTTTGGGTCAGGAGTCCGTTCTCGACGGTGAAGTCGTCCTCGACGAAGGCTATCCGTTTCGGGATCTCGTAGCCGCCGAAGCGTTTGCGGAGGTGGTTGCCGATCTCGAAGGTGATGAGCTCGTGCATGCGCGGATTTTCGAGGAGCTCCCCGATGCCGATCGACAGGTTCACCTCGCCCGCGATCCGCTGCATCACCGGCAGATCCGGTACGACCAGGGCGACGTTGAAAGGCATGCCGTCGCCGTAGACCATGGCGTTGGCCACGTAGGGCAGAAGCTTCATCTCCTCCTCGATCTCGGCCGGAAAGACATACTTGCCGTTGTTGAGCTTGTACTCTTCCTTGAACCGACCTGTGATGAAGAGGAAGCCGTCGCCGTCCAGCCTGCCGCGATCGCCCGTGCGGATGCCTCCGTCGGGAGTCATGATCTCGGCGGTCTTCCCCGGCTTGTTGTGATAGCCCTTCATCACGTGGGGACCGTAGACGACAATCTCGCCCTCCCCGCTGCCGTCGTTCACTTTCGAGGTGTCGATGACAATGTCCATATGTTCGAGCGCCTTGCCCACCGAGCCGACCCGATATTGCGTCGCATGGCTCATGGTGATCGCCGGGCTGGTCTCCGTGAGACCGTAGCAGTCGTAGACGGGAATGCCGATGTCGAAAAAGAAGTCGGCGATGCCCGTGTTCATCTTGGCGCTCGCCGTGAGGGCGCCCCGCAGGCGGCCGCCGAATATCGCGCGAACCTTCGAGAGGACGACCGCGTCGAGGAAGCGAAACTTGAGACCGCCGCGGCCGGTCTTTCTTCGGGCTTGGGCGGCGGCGACGGCCGCATCGAAGAGTCTGAGCTTGAGCCCGCCTTCTTTCCGCATCGTCTCGGTGATCTTGGCATAGATCTTGTTGAACACCCGCGGAGCCGAGATCAGGAT
>Ga0187814_10000412_pt1 | contig 14028 bp, 14 predicted proteins | sample NC_S_4_FD_132450 | JGI IMG/M metagenome (GOLD analysis project Ga0187814, IMG submission 132450) | Wetland sediment microbial communities from Neuse River Estuary, North Carolina, USA - ASW-S_4 | ecosystem: Environmental > Aquatic > Freshwater > Wetlands > Sediment | place: USA: North Carolina... | reverse complement strand
GGTGATTATCGTGAGGGGGAAACACCCGTTCCCATTCCGAACACGGAAGTTAAGCCCCTCAACGCCGATGGTACTGCCTTCACGGTGGGAGAGTAGGTCGTCGCCAGGCTTTTTTATTTGCCCTAAGTCGAGACCTTTGGCCTCGACTTAGCCGTTTTGCGTCGGGCGCGCAATTGCGTAAGGGCACTCGAGCCGGGAAAACCTCACTGCGCTAAGAAGGCAGAAGACGCTATCCTTGCTCGCATAATGGAAAGATGGTACACTCTACTCCGACGTCCTGACGACCGGGGGAGCCATGGCAGAACAAGATACTCAAATCCAGCTCGTCACCTTTCAGATCAGCGACGAACTTTACGCCATTGACATAATGGAAGTAAAGGAAATCGTTCGCGTGCAGGAGATTCGATCTATCCCCAACGCGCCGAGTTACGTCGAAGGACTGTTCAACCTCCGCGGAGAGATTATCCCGATCATTTCGCTCCATAAGCGCTTTCACCTCAAAAAGGCGCAGCTCGATGAGGACGAGGAGCTCCTTTCCGGCTTCATTATCGTGGACATAGATGGAATGAAACTCGGCGTCATAATCGACAAGGTGGAGCGAGTGGTGGGCATAGAGGCATCGGAAGTACAGCCTCCTCCCCAGATGCTCAGTGGTATTGGTGCTGAATATATCCAAGGCGTTGTGAATCGCGATACGGGTTATCTCATCATTCTCGATATTCAAAAGCTCTTCAGCGCCAAGGAGCTCAAGAAGATAGAAGAGATCCGCCGATAGCGGGCGGGCAAGGATATTGCGTCGCATGAGCATTCCCGTCTTTCGATCCTACATCCGCCGCAAGGACATGGATTCGGTTCTGAATTGTCTGGTAACCGATTCCGTAGGGCCCGGCGAATACCTCGAGCGATTCAACAAGGCGGCTCGCGAGGCATTGGGCTTCGATTTCGGCTTCGCTGTTCGCAGTCCCCTCATCGCGCTGGACCTGGCCTTGGATGCGCTTGGGCTCGTGGAGGGCGAGGTCATCGCGGTCCCCGCCCTCGCGCCGAGCTACTATCTCCGCGTTCTCGAAGCTAAAAGGATTCAGCCTGTCTTTCTCGACGCCGAGCCAGAGACCGGCATGGCGGATTTGAACGGAATCGAAAACTTGAATCCGCGACCTAGGGCCTTGATCTTGTTTGAGGCCCTCGGACTCATGCACGACCCCGCGGCCGTCCACGGCCTAGATGTGCAGGTGATCGAGGACATCAGCCAATCCTTGGGCGCCTACGTGGGCGAGGCTCGCTCGGGTTCGTTTGGGCAGATTTCCATACTCGGTCTTGAGCACGGCGCCTTGGTCACTGCAGGCGGCGGGGCTCTCGTTTTCGCGCAGGGACGACGCGAAGGAACCGTGCTTCGCAACATCGCCGAGTCGACGATGCCCGAGCTGCTCCTTACTGATTACAACGCCGCCCTCGGTTTGGCGCAGCTTAAGGACATGGAGAGGGCGATAGCTCGGCGGCGCGAGTATGCCGCCCTCTTCGCCCAATCCCTCGCGCGAACCCGACATAAGCTGCTCTCGCAGCCGAGCGAGGGCGAGCCGGGCTACTGGGCCTTTCCCGTCTCTCTTGCCTCCGGCATGAAGGATGTCAGGGCCTATGCAAAAAAGAAAGAGGTTGAGACCCAGCCCGCCTTCGAGGACAGCATCGCCGGTAGGGGGCTCCTGCCCGAAGGCTCCTGTCCTGTTGCACGCTCCCTCGCCATGCGCTGTCTTCTCTTCCCACTCCACCAGAGGATTGGAGCCACGGGCGCGCAGAAAATCTCCAAGGTCCTTGCGACGCTTCCCTAGGAGCACGAGGATCCCATGAGCCCAAAAACGAAGCACGTTCTGCTCATTGCGAACCGCGAAAAGGATGATGCCGAGGCTTTCGCAAGCGAGATGCAGAGCTACCTGCACGGCCTCGGAATTAGGGCGAGCTCCTTCACCTTTATCGGTGATCCCGGGCCGCCTCCCGACGCCGGCGACGTGGACCTCATCGTCTCTCTCGGAGGAGACGGAACCGTGCTTTACTCTGCGCGCATCGCCGCGCCGCGGGGCATTCCGTTGTTTCCCGTCAACCTTGGGCGCCTGGGCTTTATCGCCGAAATCGGGCGAAACGATTGGAAAGAAGCCTTTGCCTCGTGGCTCGCCGGCACCCTGTCGGTTTCCGAGCGCGCCATGCTGGCTGTGGAGGCCTTCCGAGACGGCGAGGCCATCGCTTCCTACTGTGCGCTGAACGACGGCGTGATTTCTGCTCAGGGCATCGCGAAGCTCATCGACCTCAAGGTCGACGTCGGGGGAGCACCGCTGGGACGATACCGCTCGGATGGGATCATCGTCGCCACCCCGACCGGTTCGACCGCCTACAACCTGGCGGCCGGCGGGCCCATCCTCCATGCGGAGATGGAGGCGATGGTGCTCAACCCCATCTGCCCCTTCGCCCTGTCCAACCGCCCATTGATCCTGCCGGCGGACGAGACGATCGTGGTCCACGTGGAGCGCGGACGGCGGGCCGCAGCCATGCTCACCGTCGACGGCCAGGAAACCCTGGTCCTGTTCCCGGGGGATACCGTCCGTTTCAGAATTTCGCCGCATAAAGCCAAGATATTCGCCTCCGGGCGCTCCGCTTTCTATGAGGTGCTTCGCTCCAAGCTCGCCTGGTCGGGAGGCCCCGATGCTTGAGGAACTCTCCGTACGCGACTTCGCCCTCATCGAGCGGCTGTCGGTAAGCTTTTCAGGCGGCCTCAATCTCCTCACCGGTGAAACCGTAGCGGGAAAGTCCCTCCTCGTGGGCGCGATCGGCTTCCTTCTCGGCGCGCGGGCGGATACCGGCGTGATCAGGACTGGCGCCGAAGAGAGCCTCGTGACAGGCGTACTCGAGGTCTCCCAAAATAAAGAGGCCCTCGAATGGCTCCGCGCCCGCGGCCTCGAGCCCGAGGAGGGGCGAGTCCTCATTCGGCGCGGCATCAGGTCCAACGGACGTGGCTCCGCCTATATCCAAAACCAGAGCGCGCTGCGCTCGGACCTGGCCGAGTTCACCGCCCTTCTCGTCGATCTCCACGGCCAGCACGAGCACCAGTCCCTCCTCCTCCCCGACAACCACCGGAAGCTCCTCGACCGCTTCGCGCGGATCGAGGACGAGGTGGAGGCCTTCAGCGCCCGGTTCGGCGAGCTTTCTGCAGAGCGACGGGCCTATGAGTCGGCCCTTGCCTCGGAAAAGGAAAGAAGCCGCGAGATCGAGTTCCTGCGCTTCGCCGTCGACGAGATAGCCAAAGCCAAATTGCGGCCCGGCGAGGAAGGGGAGCTGGAGGCCGAGGAGCGTCTCCTCTCCCAGCACGAGAAGCTATTCGCGGCGGTCGAGTCGGCGCACGCGGCCCTGGCGGCCCCTGGCGAAGGCGCCATCGCCGCGCTCAGACGCGGCCGCAGCGGCCTTGAGTCGGCCCAGACCATCGATCCGGCTGTGGCAGACTTCGCCCGCAGAACCGACGACGCATTCTACGAGCTCGAGGACGTGGCCGATTCCCTTCGGCACTACCTCGATTCCGTGCACTTCAGTCCCGAGCGGCTCGAGCAGGTCGAGTCTCGGCTCGCCGACATCCACAAGCTCAAGAAGAAGTACGGCGGCTCCGTTGAGGAGATTCTCGCCCGCCTCGAAGAGGATAAGGATCGCCTTTCGCGCCTGGAGACATGGGAAGAGGACAGGGGAGAGATCGAGGGGCGGATCGCGGCCATGGAAGCCGAAATCCTCGACACGGCCCTCGCGCTCTCCCGGAAACGCGCGGAGGCAGGGGCGAGTCTACAGGCCGGCATTGAAGCCATCGTTCGTACCCTGGGCATGCCTCAGGCCCGTTTCTTCGTCCGCGTGGGCAGGAAAGAGACCGACGCCGGCAGACCGGTCGTGGGGCCCTATGGTGTGGACGAGATAGAGTTTCTCATTGCGCCCAATCCCGGAGAGAATCCGAAGCCTCTCGCCAAGATCGCCTCGGGCGGCGAGCTTTCGCGCGTCGCCCTCGCTGCCAAGACCGTTCTGGCCGGCGCCGATGATGTCGATACCCTCATTTTTGACGAGGTGGACGCGGGTATCGGCGGCGAGGTGGCGGTCGCCGTCGGCGAGCACCTCAAGAGCCTCGGACGCTCTAAACAGGTCCTTTGCATAACACACCTGGCATCGATCGCCGTTCGCGCCGATAATCATTACAGGGTCGAAAAGGAGATCTCCAGCGGGCGCACGTCCACCCGGCTTTCCCGCATGGAAGGCAGGGCTCGGGCCGAGGAGATCGCACGGATGCTCGCTGGCGACAGTCGCGAGGAGGCTTCCCTCGCGCACGCCACGGAGCTTCTGCGCAAGTACGGAAGCTGGCGGGATGGCTGATGGGCAAGATAACGGCTGAACAGCGGAACCGGTATTTCGAGAAGGTAAAAGAGCATCGCGCGACGATCGAGGCCGGCCTGGCCAAAGAGAAGACTCTCTTGGAACTCCTCGCGAAGGACGAGACGGGCGCAGGCTACAAGCGTCTGGCGCTCTCGGAGGCCACGATCGACCTGTGCTCGTGGTATATCCTCGTGAACACCCTGTCCATCTCGCTCCTCGGCATAAAGAACGAAGACTATCTGCTGGAAGCGCGCAAGACTCTTGTGCGCGCGATGCGCTATCTCGAGGACACGGTCACGGGATACCTCGACGTGCCCTTCTCCGACTACGAAGCCAAGTTGGAGGAAATCGCGAACACCGATCCCGAGGCGCGCTACCGGCTCGTCAGGAAGCTGGGCTTCGCGATCCAGTCCCTCGAGGATGCCTTCGGGGAGAACTCGAAGTACGCGGCGTCGTTCCTGGAGCTTTGGGGCAAGTTCGCCGCTATCGCCAAGAACATGCTCAACCTCAAGACGGCCACATCCGACATGGACTTCAGCTCGCCGGCGCGGAACGTCGTGATGAGCCACCTTGGCCTCGTGAAAAGCCTCTTCCAGCGCAGCGCGGACAAGTATCGCGAGCAGTATGAGCTGTATACGCACAAAACGGAGGACTTCCGCAAGGCCATCCTCTTCCTTCAGGCGCTCAGGCGCATCCATATCGTTCTTTCGGAGCGGGATGACGCCGAGACGCTGAAGAAAAAAATCGAGATATGGACGAGCAAACTCGAGGCGGATCAGAAAAAGGCGGAAGAGGCGAAGAAATAAGGTCGTCTAATGCGGGAAAATCGCCGGGGCAGGGCGTCGTCCTCTCCGCGGCCCAAAACAGAGAAGAGTTTCACTTGTCTTTCAAATCGTGTAACGCATCGTGGGGGAAGAGCTCGCTCATCGTTGTCTTGACGAGCTCTCCGACGACGGCGCCGAAGACGATGGGCGCCTGCGGCGGCAAGAACTCGGAGAGAACCTGCCTGCAGGCGCCGCAGGGACTGACCGGGTAGCTCGCGTCGGGCGTGGCGATGACCAGGCCGAGAAAGGAGCGCTTGCCTGCGGAAACGGCAGCCAGAAGGGCGGATCGTTCGGCGCACACCGTGAGTCCAAAGGAGCGATTCTCGACGTTCGTGCCCGTGAAGATGCTTCCGTCGTCGCACAGCAGAGCCGCGCCGACGCGGAACTTCGAATACGGGGAATACGAAGCGCCTGCGGCCTCCAGAGCCAGCGCAAAAAGCCCTTCTTGATCCATTACGAAGTCTCCAGTACCGAGTTGACAGTTTGTCCGGCTACTATATACCATTCGTTTCGTGGATGGAAGCTCGGCCGGTCGATGGCCGATTCCGAAAGGGCAGATCGGGCACGGGCATGGAAGAAACCGGCAAAAAAAACATCGCGATCATCGGAGTCATCTTGGCGGGGATCGTGTATTTCCTTGTATGCGCCGCGCCTCTGCCCAAGGAGCTTCTCCTCCTCCCCGTCTGGGCGCGAAGCTTTGCGGCCGCGCCGGCAGCCCCAGCGCCCGCGGTCTCCGCCTCGAGCTTGAAAGATCTCCATCCCTTCCGCATCGGCGATAGGTTCGGCTATTTTTCGACGTCCGGAGATATTCTTTTTTCCGCCACCGTCCCCTTCGGGCTGGCGGTCTCCAAGGACTCCTACGCGCTCTACGATCAGACATCCAATGGCTTTTCGGTGCGCTCGCCCGTGGGTTCGGAGCTGTTCAAGGTTTCCATGCCGGGATATCCCTTTTTTGCGGCGGGTCGCCGTTTTGTCCTGGGCACCTCGCAGGATTCCGTGTCCGAATTGGACGCCAATGGAGCCCGCGCCTGGAGCTACGATTTTCCCTCGATCGTCACCGCCTTCGGCGCCAGCCCGGAGCTCGCCGTCTTCGGACTGATGGACGGAACTCTCGTCGGACTCGATCCCTCGGGCAGGGAAACGCTGCATTTTTCCTCCGGCGGCTCCAGCATTCCCGGCATCTATGGCGTTGCGGTCTCGCCCGACGGCCAACTTGTCGCCGCCATCGCCGGACTCGACAGACAGCGCCTCGTCGTCCTCGAGAAGCGTTACTCGGCATACCGGGTGACGTGGCACCGCTGGCTCGAGTCCGATTTCCGCCGTCCTGTCGCGATCGCGTTCACCGAAGACGGCAAACGGCTCATGTACGAGGCGCCCGGCGGCGTGGGCATCTTTGAACGCGAGACGCGAAACGACTACCTGATAGCGGCGCCGGCAGCCAACCAGCTTGGGCTTTCGGTGAAAACTCGCGATATCCTCGTGCTCCTTGCGGGCGGCGAGGATGCGAAACGGCTCATTTGCGTGGCGGCGCCGGACAGGCGGCTCGTCGACCTTCCGATAGTGGCCAGCCAGACCTTCATCGACGTTAGCGGCGATTCGATTTTTCTTGGAGCGGATGACGAGCTGATCCGCATGGATCTCCGGGAGGAATGATGCGGCGAAGGATTGGCCAGCGGGGCAGGAGGGTCGGCATCGCCGCCTCTCTCACTCTTGGCCTCCTCGTATGCGGCGCCGCTGGCCTGCTGTGGGCCCTGGATTGGCCCATAGGCGCGGTGAAGCTGGCCGCGACCTTCGGTACTCCTGCCCAGGGCAGGCTTGTCACCGGCGTGGCCATCGCGGCGTCGGACGGCCTGGTCCGGCCGATAGATGATGGGGAGCTCGCCTTCGTGTTCGACCGAGCCGAAACCCCCTCGGGCCTGCCTTCGACCCTTGGCTCCTTCGCCATCGTCGAGCATCCGAACGACCTTGCCGCGGTGTACGCCCACCTCCTTGCCGGCTCGGTTTCCAGCTATCTGACCACGGTCAAGAAGGGAGCCATCCTCGGCAGTCTCGGTTCTTCCGGATGGAGCGAAGGCCCGGGTCTCCTGCTCGAGATTTATGACCGCCGCGCGGGCAACTGGGTCAACCCCCTCCTCCTTCTGCCTCCCCTCCAGGACGACAGGGCCCCTATAATCCGCTCGGTCGCGCTGATGTCTGTCGACAGGACCTATGTGCTCGGCGAGTCGAGCTCCGTGCCGCAGGGCACCTATAGAATAGCCGCCGATATCGTCGACGCGACCGACGCTCCGTGGACAGCCGGGCCTCTGGCTCCCTACGTCATCAAGCTCTCAATAGACGGCGTAGAGATCGCGCGGAAGGTCTTCGACCTGGCCGTGGGCAAGGATGGGAAACTGTTCCTCTTCCCCGCATCGCCGCGGTCGCTGTCCGAGCTGCGGACCAGCGATGGACGTTACCTTCTCGCGGAGCGGCTCCTCACCCGCGGGCGATGGACGATCGAGCTCAATGTCGAGGACGCGAACGGCAATCGCCGCAGCGCCTCCTGGTCGGTCTTGGTCCAGTGAAGACCTTCGCGACCCTCCCACGACCAGAGCCCAAGCGGATAGTGCCCTGCGCGCTCTGCGGGCACGGGGCCTTCGCTCCTCTTTGGAATTGCGTCGCCTTCTCCTTCGTGCGCTGCAGAAACTGCGGCCTCGTCCAACAGAACCCCCAACCGGAAAGCGCCGCGGTCGAGAAGCGCTACGATGCCGTCTACCTCGATTATGAGGCGCAGAACCAGGATGCATACCGCGACCTCGAGCTTCTTGCGCTTGCGGACCTCGGGCTTGACGAGCTGGCCGAGCCCCTTTTCGCGAAGGCGGCGGATCGCTCCGTGGGGCCTCGAGCGCTCGACATAGGCTGCGCGACTGGGGCCCTCCTCGATGCCCTCCGCGGCAAGAAGTGGGAGCCGCAGGGCGTGGAGATCTGCGCGCCGGCGGCCGAGTACGGCCGCTCGCGCTATCGCCTGCCCATCCATATCGGCACGCTCGAATCCGCCCATTTTTCGGACGCCAGTTTTGATCTTGTTCACGCCTCTCACCTCATCGAACATCTCAACGAGCCCGGGTGCTTCCTCGACGAGGTCTCGCGTGTTCTCGCGCCGGAGGGGCTATTCGTGTTGACGACGCCCAACGTCGCGGGTTTGCAGGCCCGCCTATTCGGCGCCGACTGGAGGAGCGCGATCTACGACCACCTGTACCTGTTTTCGCGCCACAGCCTCGAGGCTCTCCTCCGCGCCCACCACTTTCGGCCAATCCGTGCGGTGACCTGGGGAGGCTGGGCCCGGGGTCTGCGGCCCGAGTTCCTGAAAGCCCCCTTGGATCGCTGGGCGAAGCGCCTCGGCTTCGGGGATGTCGTCGCCGTCCTCGCCCTCCGGGCATAGAGGATAGCGACGACAAATACGCCATCCTCGCCCTCCGGGCCACCCGCAGGGCATAGAGGATAGCGGGAGGTCACATGGAGACGACGCAGAAGGCACTCTACATCGACGCTTCCACGGGATTCTATCGAGTCCGTCGTTACAAGGTCGGAGACTACTTCGGGCCAGTCGATCTGGGCCTGCATATTTCCGGGCGGCTCATGAGCCTGAATTTCGGCGTCGGCCTCTTCGCGGGTTCGATCTTCCCTGGCTCCAACCGCCTCATCTTCACCGGCTTCTCCCCCTCGTGGCGCGGCTTCTACATATCCAGCATGGGGGGAGCGGGGCTCGTGTTCGACAATCTCGGGATCAACCTCGTGAGCCTGGTAGGCAAGGCCGCCCTGCCCTCGGTCCTCTATCTCAACCGCTTCCACGGCGAGGAGATCGAAGTTGAGGTAGAGCCCATCGATCTCCACGCCGCCTGGGCCGGCCCCGTCTTCGCAGCCCGCGAAGCTTCAGGGGGCTCGGGCTTCCCGAGGGTCGGCGTCTACGGTCTACTAGACGAAGTCATCGCGCGCCACGGTCCGCGATACGCCGGCGCGTATCGCGCCTTCGCGGTCGGCCCCGCGGCCGAGGCCACGGACTTCGGCGGCATCGTGTCGTCGCCCGTGTCGGAGGGTAGGGCGACGAACGTGGACACCTGGGCGGGCCGGGGAGGCCTGGGCTCGAAGATGCTGCAGGAGCACGGGATCGCGGCGGTGATCTACGGCGGGACCGTCGTGGACGAGGATTTCCGCGACCGGAAGGTCGCCGACGAATGGTTCGAGGCCAAGTACAAACAGAAGCTCGCCGTCAAGGATTTCGAGGCCACGACCAAGTACCGCTTCGATCCCAAGTTCGCCACTGGGGGCACCCTGGGCGTGAACTACGCCTCGCTCGGCGGGCGCATGATCGCCTTCAACTATCGCAGCGTCGAGTGGAGCGAGGAGGAGCGGGTCCGGCTCCACGAGGATCTCGTGCTCGGACACTACTTAAAGCAGTTCAACGAGGAGACCATAGCGACGAAGAGCCAGGCCACCTGCGGCGAGCCCTGCTCCGCGGTCTGCAAGAAGCTGCGCGGCGACTTCAAGAAGGACTACGAGCCATACCAGGCGCTCGGGCCCCTGTGCGGCATCTTCGACCAGCGGGCCGCCGAGCGGCTCAACTACGCCTCCGATTCCAATGGCTTCGACGCCATCTCGCTCGGCGGCGTGCTCGCCTGGCTCATGGACTGCCTGGACTCGGGCGAGCTAAGGCCCGAAGACTTGGGCGTCAGCACTGTGCCACGTTGGAAGGTCGAGGGCTTCGACCCCGTGGCCGACTCCGGCCACAACGCGGATCTGGGACTCGAACTTGTGGCCTCGATCGTGGGGAAGCGGGGACAGCTCGACCTTTCCGAGGGGCCGCGCAAGTGGGGCCGACGAATCCGGAGGGAGCGCGGCACGCGCATCCTCGACCGCTTCGTGTACACTGCCAACGGTCGGCGGGGCTGGATGGTCCCGAATCAGTACTGGACGCCCGGCGTGCTTTCGCCGATGGCGATCATGGGCAAGTACTACATGCACTACGGCAGCGAGTTCGTTCCGCCGCGGCAGCTCGGACGCATGTGCGCGGAACGCCTGCGCAAGGAGCTCGGGATGGACAACGCGGGCCTGTGTCGGTTTCATAGGGCCTGGGGGGAGGAGATGATGGCCGAGGCGATCGGCTCGGTCTACGGTTTAAAGGAGCAGTATCTCCAGGCCATCGCCGTAGCCGCAAGCAGGATCAATAGCCGCAATGCGGCGGTCTACTGGGAGAGCGCCAAGAACGTGGAGTTCCTTCGAAGCTTCCTCCTGCGCCGCCGCGACGTAGACAAGGACGAAAGCCCCGAGCTGGCCACCTGGATCGCCGCCTTCGAAACCGACAGCGCCGAGGCTGCGCTGTCGTTCTGGTTCGAGATGCGCAAGGGCATCGACGAATCCCTCAGGGATTTCTTCTGAGCGATGAACGACTTCAGTTCCGTTTCGCGCAACCTCGAGGCCCTGCGCGAACGCATCGCGGCGGCCTGCCTGCGCTCGGGGCGCAGATCCGACGAGGTCGAGCTCCTCGCCGTCACGAAGTTCCAGCCGATCGAGGCCGTGCGTGCGGCCTGGGAGGCGGGGATCAGGAGATTCGGCGAGAATCGTGTCCAGGAAGCCGAGGGCAAGTTTCCCTCCTTCCGCGTGGCTCATCGCGAAGTCAAACTCGACATGATCGGCCACCTTCAGGCCAACAAAGCCAAGAAGACAGTCTCCCTTTTTGACCGCGTGCAGTCGGTCGACAGCGTCGAGCTGGTCAGGAACCTCGGGGCCCGCGCGGAGGCCTCGGGGCGGCGCCTCGAAATCCTTCTCGAGCTGCATACGGGCGAGGAGTCGAAGCAGGGCTTCGATGGCCTGGACGCGCTGCAAAGCGGCTGCGACGCTGCGCTCGAGTCGCCCTGGCTCGAGCTGCGGGGGCTCATGACCATGGCCCCCTTCACAATGGACGAGACCGCCGTCCGCGCCTCCTTCCGAAGCCTGCGCGCAGCCTTCGAGTACATTGGCAGCAGGACTTCACTGCCGTCGTTCGACACGCTTTCCATGGGCATGAGCGGGGACTTCGAGATCGCCGTAGAGGAGGGCTCGACCCTCGTGCGGATCGGAACGGCTCTCTTCGGGGAGCGGTCGCAATGACGAGAAGGACGGCCGTCCTCGCGGCTTTTGTCCTGGCGGCTGCCGCGGCCCTGGGAGCGCAGGAGACTTCGGCAGCTGGCTCCGCCGGCCCCGGCGCAACGACCGCGCAGCAGGCTCCGGCCCAGGCCGCGCAAGCCTCCTCGTCCGCCACAGCCGCGCCTGACGCGCTGCCTCCCGGCTTCGGCGAGACGGAGAAGACGGAGAATCCCTGGAGACGATTTGAGATCGTCTCGCTGGGCGCCTTTCCGATCTCTCTTTTCTACGTCGGCTTCGGCTTCGACCTCGGCCGCTACTTTGGTTCCGATTTTGACTATCGCTACGCGCCCTGGCCCTTTCAAAGCTCCGCCTCCATTTTGCCGAGCGATTCCGAACGTCTCGTGCGCCTCGCATCCGCGGCGGTTCTATCTCTCGCAATCGGCGGCGTCGACGCGATCATTCACGCGGGCAAGATGAGGGCAGCGCAGCAGCGGACTGCCGCCAAGACCATCGAACTTGACAGCGCAGGGGCTGGAGACTAGTATTCACTGCCGTGGCGACGCCCAAAACGATGACTCTCGTTCTTTATGAGGACGGTCGGCCCGACAGCGAGCGGGTCGGACGTGCCATAGCGGAGCGGCTCGACGCCGAGCGTTACGAGGTCGTCCTCGCAGGCGCATCGGTCATGAGCATGTCGGACATGCTCGCGTCGAAGCTCTACTTCTTCGGCGCGGAAACCCCCGACCCGCGGGCCTACGCGGAGATCGCCCGAACGCTCAAGGGCATCAATCTCGCCGGCCGGCGGGCAGCCTTTTTTGGCGCCACAGGCGCGGCCGTGGCCTGGCTTCGCGCCATGTGCGCGGACAGCGAGCTCATTGCAGCCCACGCCGACCTGGTCGGTCGCCGTCCCGAAAACGCCGCCCTCGTGGCCTGGCTCCGAGGAATAGCACCGTAGATCACGCGAGGTAATCCATGCCCGACCTCTTCAATCTCGATGACGCGATCCGAAAGATCCCGGGATTTCCCAAGGAAGGCATTCTCTTTTATGATATAACGAGCGTGCTCGCCAACCCCGACGCCTATCGTTTTTGCGTCGATTCCATGGTGAAGCTTTACAAGGGAATCGGGCTGGACGCGGTGGCCGCCATCGAGTCGCGCGGCTTCGTCTTCGCCGCCCCCTTTTGCGACCGCCTGGGTCTCCCCCTGCTCCTTGTGCGAAAAAAGGGCAAGCTTCCGGGCGCCACGATCAGCGCGAGCTACGAACTCGAATACGGACAAGCCGAGATCGAGATGCACGTCGACGACATCCCTCGGGGGGGCAGGGTCCTCATCGTGGACGACCTCATCGCGACGGGCGGGACGGTGAAAGCCACGGCCGAGCTCCTCCGCCGCGGCGGCGCTGAACCGGTGGGTGTCTTCTCGGTGATCGGCCTACCCTATCTCGATTACGAGAGGTCGCTCGAGGGCCTGCCCATCTCCACGCTGATCGAGTATTTCGGGGAATGAGCGCAGGACTGCCGGCGCGGCGCACAGGAACAGGAAGGGGAAGCACTGAGGCGCGGGAAAAGGGGAGCGCGCGGAGCGAAAACAGAGACGGATCGAGATAGGGGCGAACAGGAAAGCCGATTTGAGGGACAGCCTTGGCGTTTTCCCCTCCTTTTTCCTCGTCGTCCTTTCCCTCGATCTTCGCCGGTCCACGACATCCGCTTTTCTCCCTGTCCCTTGCGCCTGCCTTCCTCTCTGATTTTTAAGATAAGGAGCCTAAGATGGTGGAAGCCCTCGCGAAGAATCCGGCGTGGAAGGGGCGGCGCGGCCCCCTCGTGCTCGTAATTATGGACGGCGTTGGCTACGGCCGCTACGCCGAGGGCGACGCTGTCGCCGACTCGAAGATGTGGAACTTCCGCGCGATGGAGTCATCCTCGCCGCACACGAGGCTCAAGGCGCACGGTCTCGCGGTCGGCCTGCCCTCGGACGACGACATGGGCAACTCGGAGGTGGGACACAACGCCATGGGTTGCGGCCGCGTCTACGCGCAGGGCGCCAAGCTCGTCTCGACTTCCATCGAGACGGGGGCCATGTTCAAGGGCGCCACGTGGAAGAAGCTGATCGCGAACGTGAAGGCGGCGGAAGCGGGCGCCACCGGGGCGAGGACCCTGCACTTCATCGGCCTCTTCTCCGACGGCAACGTCCATTCGCATATCGATCACCTCAAAGCCATGCTCGGCCAGGCCGCGAAGGAAGGCGTGAAGCGCTCGCGCATCCACATCCTTCTCGACGGACGGGACGTGGGCGAGCAGAACGCCCTCGAGTACGTCGACCCCTTCGAGAAATTCCTGAAGAAGTTGCGCGAAACCGGAATGGACTGCCGCATCGCCTCGGGCGGGGGGCGGCAGTACATCACCATGGACCGCTACGGCGCAAATTGGGAGCAGGTGCGCAGAGGCTGGGACTGCCACGTGCACGGCGCGGGGCGGCAGTTCTCCAGCGCGCGCGAGGCGATCGAGGCCTACCGCGCCGAAGCGCCCAACGTGATCGACCAGGATATCCACGAGTTCGTCATAGTAGACGGCGGGCCCGGCACGGCCGCGGCGAGGCCCGTCGGAACGATCGAGGACGGGGACTCGGTCGTTTACTTCAACTTCCGCGGCGATCGAGCGCTCGAGATCACCGCAGCCTTCGAAGAGGACCACTTCGACAAGTTCGACCGCGGCCGTCGCCC
>Ga0187814_10000411_pt1 | contig 14038 bp, 18 predicted proteins | sample NC_S_4_FD_132450 | JGI IMG/M metagenome (GOLD analysis project Ga0187814, IMG submission 132450) | Wetland sediment microbial communities from Neuse River Estuary, North Carolina, USA - ASW-S_4 | ecosystem: Environmental > Aquatic > Freshwater > Wetlands > Sediment | place: USA: North Carolina... | reverse complement strand
AGTGACGACGCCGAACGGTACGAGCGCGGAAGTCGCGGCCGATCGGTTCGCCTACGCAACGACCACCGGCGCGCGGGCTCCAAGGAACATTACGGGAACGAGCACCCGGACGACGAGCAGATCCTCGACCCCCGCCACAGCGGGCGGAGCGGGGACCGCCACCCCCGATACCACCGCCCAGGCCATCGGCGCCGTGGGTTCGCTGACGGTCGAGACGTACGCCGCGAATCCGGGGTCATCGCCGGGTCTATTCCAGAGCAGCGCCGGAACGTACTTCGACGTGCACACGTCGGCTGCGTTCACCCAAGTGGCCATCAGCCAGTGCAACGCGACATCCTCCGAGACGATGTACTGGTGGGATGGCGCCACGTGGCAAGGCGTCTCGCCCAAGGCCACGTACGATGGCTCGACCCACTGCCTGGCGTTCACCGCAACCGCCAGCTCTTCGCCCACGACCGCGCAACTGACCGGCACACCGTTCGGCATTGCGGTCAGCAGCGACACCGCGATCGCGTCGGCCATCGGCAGCGTGAGCCACACGGGCGACGCCATCACCGCGATCCCCTTCGGGACGAAAGCTGGCGAGCTGATGGGCGCACTCACCTCGACCGACGGCTCGACCCAGGCCTACGGCTTGGTCGCAGCGGATGGCAAGACGGCCGTGACGGGTTCCACCGCCCTGCTGACGGGCGACGAACTGATCGTGACGGCGGCCGACGGCGCCGCAACAGCGACCTACGCCGTGTCCGTGGCAGCGAGCAGCGACACGTCGCTCATGGACGCGGCGGCCGACGGCGGCACGTACGTGACCAGCATCGTCGGCACCACGATCGGCGTTGCGTACGGGACGACCGCTGACGACCTGACGGGCGCACTCACCTCGACCGACGGCTCGACGCAGAGCTACGCGGTGGAGGACAGCGGCCAGAGCGCTTTGAGCGGCTCGACGGAACTGGTGACCGGCGACCAGCTGGTGGTGACGGCAGCGGACGGAACCACGGCGCCCTACCAGATCACGGTCAACCCTGCGCCCGACGCGGACGAGTCGACGGTGATGTCCTCGGCGGCCTCGGTTGCGTCGGACGGCAAGGCGTCCGCGACGATCACCGTGACCGTCAAGGACGCCAGCGGCGAACCGATCCAGGGCGTGGTCGTAACCTTGGCGGGGACGACCGGCACGCACTCGCAGATCGCCTCGACAGAGGCGAAGACCAACAGCAGCGGCGTGGCGACCTTCACCGTGACGGACCTCTCAATCGAGATCGTGGCCTACACGGCGACCGCGGACGGCGTGCCGATCGCCGCGGCGGCTCAGGTCGCGTTCACGCCGTATCTGACATGCGCATGGACCGAGAGCGTCGAGGGTTCGCTGACGCTCGAATTCAACAACGTGGTCGAGGCGACCACAGTCACTGCGGCGGACCTCACCTTCCCTGGTGGTTTCACGGTTACGTACATCGGTGGGTCCGGGACCACCCAGCTCCACCTGAGTGTCAGCCCCGGGGTCCCCACTGCGGTCTTGCTCAATACGGCTTTGGGCCAGACCGACATCACGGCGGGGGGCTTCGCCGTCGCACCAGCGGCGAAGCCGGTGGTCATCCAGCAACCTGGGCAGGTCAGCCCGCTTTAGCCGGCGAAGGCGAAGGCTCTGGCGTCCGTCATCTGGCCGAGGCATGCCGGGCTCGCCCTCAGGCGCCGGACTAAGAACTTCTCGGGGCTTTCGGGCGCAACCGCGGTCTCGACGCCGTAGGCTGAAGGGACACCGCGCGACGCCGGGAGGTTGGCCCTTGACGCTCTACCAGTTCGAGGACTGTCCGTACTGCCGCATGGTCCGCCAGAAGCTGTCGGATCTCGAGCTCACGTACGTGAGCGTCTGCGTCTCGCGGGACCACGGCCGCCGGCAGAAGGTCCAGGAGGTCTCCGGACAGCCGCTCGTGCCGGTGCTCGTCGACGGCGACGTCGTGCTCTCGGACGAGAACGAGATCGTGGCCTACCTGAGCCGCGCCTACGGCAGGACGCCGCAGCGCGGCTGGGGCCCGTGGCCGGCGTAGGGAGGCACCGCGGCCGCGCCTGGAGGGCGGTCGCGGTGCTTGCGGTCTACTTCAGAAGATCCGCCTGGACGGTCGGCCAGAACAGGCTGTCCTCTGCGCCCAGGTACCAAAGGGCGATGCCGCCGAGACCGAGCTGCCGGACCAGCTGGAACTTGGGAACGGCGCTGTAGCTGTCCTCGAACCAGACGTCGTGCGACGCCGACGTGTAGTAGGGCTCCGCCTGGGTGTTGCTCCACCCGAGCTGGACGTTGCCGGCGTCGATCTCCGCGATCGCCTGGCTCGCCGTTACGGTGGGCGTGCCGGCCTGTGCCCAGTCGTAGCCGTAGGCTGCGATGCCGAGCAGGATCTTCGAGGCGGGGATCTGCGTCACGGCGTAGTTCACGACGCTCTTCACCCACGGCAGACCGGCGACGGCGCCGGGACCGCCGGGCGGGCAGTGCTCATCGTAGGTCATCAGCACCACGTAGTCGGAGACCTTGCCGAGTGCCGCGTAGCTGTAGGCGTCCGACTCGTCGCCCAGTGGCAGGCTGCTCGAGGCGCGCGGCCCCACGGCCACCGTGGTGGCGATGCCGTGCGGTGCGAGTTGGGCGTGCACAGCGGACACGAAGTCGACGAGGCCCTGCGCGTCATTGCCGTCGATGCCCTCGAAGTCGATGTTCACGCCGTCGAGATGGTTGCTGACGACGGCGCTGACCAGGTTGGCCACGGCGGTCTGCCTAACGCCGGCGTTGACGAGGATCGTGTCCTGTCCCATGTTCGTGACGAGCACGTACACCTTGCGGCCGAGGCTGTGCGCGGCGTTCACGATCGTCGCCAAGCTGCCGCCGCTGTTGTGCTCGACGGCCCCGTTGGCGTGGATGCCGAACCAGAGCGGCGCGATGGCGTTGATGTCCTTGTAGTTCGCGTCGAGGCTCTGCAGCGACCCGCTGCCTGGCAGGTAGTACCCGAGTACGAACGGCGCCGGAGCCGCAGGCGCGCTCGCGACGGCAGAGGTCGACGTCGCGGGCGACTTGGTCGAGCTGGCTGCCGCGGCGTGGACCGTGGGCCTCGTCGCAGCGCGCGGTGTCGCATCGGGCGACAGGACGGGCAAGGCTCTGGTGGGCGCGGCGGCCGGGGTGGCCCTGGCCGCGATGGACTGCTTGGGCGTCCGCGCGGCTGCGCGCATTGCACCCGGGCGGGTCGCGACGGTGGCACATGCTGCGGACAGCATGAGGGCAGCCGATACGATGACGGGGATTGTGCGCTGCAGGTTGTCTCCTCCTCGCTGGGCGGCCTACCGCCAACTTGAACTCCTGTACAAGTTGACGGTAACGCGGGCAAGGTGTCAAACCGAGCAACATCCTACAGAAGCTGCCTTGTGCGAGCAGCGGGGCCAGACCTGTGAACTTGAGCCCGCATGCGCTCTGTGAGTCCACTGGCCATTCCTGCTTCTGATCCTTGGAGTGACCGCGGAGCCTCGGTTCCTGCCGCGCCCCCGAGCGCAGCGACGGGACTCCCCCGGCGGCTTCGCCGTCCATGGGCGATGCCACCGGGGGAGTCCCGTCACAGGGCGCGGTTCCGTTTGGAATCTGGAGCTAGAACCCGGGCGGGGGGCTCCCCGCCGCGAACCGCCACCAGTTCGCCGAAGTGATCGCCGCACTCGTCATGACGAGCGGCGGTCCGACGACCAGGGTTTGCATGTGGGACTGAACGAGCTCCTGCAGCGTCGGCTGCCACACGAAGAACTCGTACCCGGCCGGCAACGGCCCGGTCACGGCCACGACCCTGCCCGCCTTCTCCCCGCCGCACGCCGCGAGGCCGCCCTGCACGCGCCCGCGCAGCAGATCCGCTGCGGTGCCGTGGCCCGCCGCGAGGCAGCGGGCCGGGAGCCACGGGCTGCCGGACGGTGCCGGCGACGAAAGCGCGACGACGTCCGGGTTCGCGCCGAGGCCCAACTCGACGCCAAGTCTGGCGCCGGCCGCGACGTGGGGCGACCACACGGGCGTCGCGTCGCGGGCGCGCGCGGCGCCCGTGCTGGCGCTGATCCAGAGATCCGACTCCGAGGCGTTCGTGGCGCCCCCGTTCCACCGGACATCGATGGCGAGCACCTCACCCGCCGACATCGCCGGCGCGCGGGTCAGGTCGAGCTCCGCCGGGACGGCGCGCGCGTAGAAGGCGGGTCGGGCCGTCGCGCGCGCGGCCACGCGGACGCGCCGGCCTCCGGACAGGACGAAGGTCACCCGTGCACCCGGCGGCTCGGTCTGCCAGGGCCACGCGCGCACCCAGATCACCGGCAGGCTGCGTGGCAGGGTCGTCGTGCTGCCTTCCATCGTCGGAACCACATAGCCGCTCGACACCCCCGCCGGCAGCCACCAGGCCAGGTAGAGCGCGAGGAGGGCGGCGACGACGAGACCGACGACGGCCACCCTATCGACCGCGCGGGTCCTGGGAACGGGGCCCGGCGTGTGCTCGTGAGCATCCATGCGAAGAACATACCACATGGCGCGCCAGCGGTCGCCACAAGTCCTCACCCGCCGACACGGGGCGCCACAACCTTTTGCGCCGAACGCGCGGAAGTCGTCGCACGGCCGAGCCGTGCTGCGTAGCGTTAAGAGGAATGCCTCGGAACCGGCCGCGCCCGGGAATACTGGACTCGACGAGGCATGCAGGAATCGCCTGTGAACAGGCCGAAAGGCCTGTCCCTGCGGGAGGAGGCATGACGTGACGGGGCAGCCGACCGTTCGCAACGAGTCCCTCGTGCTCTACGAACTCGGCGTCGACGAGGTGTTCCGCAGCCGCCGCGACGTCGTGCTCGACTCGAGCCTCGGACTCCTCTCGCCGCCGCGCACGCCGCAGCCAAGGCACCGGCGGCCGCGGCCCAACCACTAGCGCGGGGGGGGCGTCTCACGTGCAGCGATGCCATGTCTGCGGGCGGCTGGCCGACGGCCGGGGTCTCGATGTCGGCGGACACCGCCTGTGCCCGGTCTGCGAGCGCATCACGGTCCATCTGGCGCCGCAGCATCCCCTCTACCCGTTCTGGGTCCACCTTCTGCACGGCTTCGCCGGGGCAGGCGGCGATTGAGCGACACACCGCTCACCGAGGCGGTGCGGCTGTACCGCGAACGCACCCGGGCACGGCTGCACGTGCCGGCTCATGGCGGCGGTCGGGGCGACGCGGCACTGGAGGCGCTCTGGCCCGATCTCCTGTCCTGGGACGTCACGGAGCAGCCCGAGCTCGACGATCTCAGCCACCCGGACGGTCCGCTCGCACAGGGGCAGGCGCTCGCGGCGGACTTGTTCCATGCCGCAGAGGCCTTCTTCCTGACCGGCGGAGCCACCCTTGGTGTAGAGGCCGCGGTCTTCGCCGCGCTGTCGCAGGGGGGCGCACTGCTCGCGGCGCGCGATGCGCACCGCTGCCTCCTTGGGGCCGCCCTCGCGACCAATGCCGACGTCGTGCTGGTCGAGCCCAGGCGCGACCCCGGGACGGGTGCGTCCCTGGGGCCTTCCGAGCAGGACTTGGCCGACGCCATCGCGCGCCACCCGGACGTGCGCGCCGCCCTCATCACCTACCCGAGCTACCTCGGCATCGCCCCGGACCTCGGCCGTCTCGCGCGACGGTGCCGCGACCAAGGCGTCGCCCTGATCGCCGACGCGGCGCATGGGGCTCACTTCGGACGGCATCCCGAGCTGCCGCCGGCGGCGCTTGATTGCGGCGCGGACTACGCCGTGCTCGGCCTGCACAAGACGGGCGGATCCCTCACGCAGTCGGCCATCCTGCTCGTCGCCGAGGGGGCCGTGGGGCGCGACGCCGTGCGCCTCGCCCTGGACGTGCTGGCGACCTCCTCGCCTTCCTACCTCCTGCTCCTATCGATCGAGCAGGCCCTGCACGACATGCGCTCGCGCGGGCCGGAGCTCGTCGACGGGGCCCTGCGCGCCGCCGAGGGCGTGCGCGGACCTGCGCGCATCCGTGTGGACGCCGCGCAGGACCCCCTGCGCATCGCACTGCGGTCGCCCGACGTGGAGGACCTTTGGCGGACGCTTGCTTTGCATGGCGTGCGCGGTGAATATTTGGACGGTGACACGGCGCTCTACTGCGTGCCGTTCGGCGCGCGCGAGCAGGAAGTCGCACCGCTCAGGAGGGCCGTCGCCGGGTTGCGCGCGGCGCCGCCGCCCGAACGCGTCCGCGCCGCCGGCCCGGTCCGGCTCAACCCGTCGGCGGCCATCCGGGCGAAGCGCAGCGCGGTTCGGCTGGCCGACGCCGTCGGCCGCGTGGCCTCGAACGTCGTCGCTCCTGTGCCGCCCGGCATCCCTGCGCTCTGGCCGGGCGAGCGGATTTCGCAATCGGCGGTGGAGGGCCTTCAGGCGGCTCTCGCTCAGGGCCGACGCCTCATGGGCATCGATCACGAACTTGTGTGGGTGGTGGCGGAGTGAGGGGACTCTACGTCGCGCTCGAGGGCGCGGACCGGGTGGGCAAGTCCACGCAGCTGCAGAAGCTTCTCAAGCGGCTCAAGGCGCTCGAGCTGCAGGTCGTGGAGACGCAGGAACCGGGAGCGACCGCGCTTGGGCAGGAGCTGCGCCGCCTGTTGCTGCGGGAAGGAACGAAGTCCGCCATGGCGGAATTGCTCCTATTCCTCGCCGACCGCGCCGAGCACCAGCACCAGGTGATCGAGCCCGCGCTGCGCAAGGGGCAGGTGGTCGTTTCGGACCGCAGCGCCTTTTCCACCGTGGCCTATCAGGGGATCGGGCGCGGCCTCGGCATGGATCTCGTCCTGCACTTGCACGAGGAACTGGGGCTCATGCTGCCCGACCTCGCCATCGTGCTCGACATGCCGGAGGACGAGGACCGCTGGGAGGAACGCGAGCCGGACGTCGTCGAAAGCCAGGGGGACCACGAGGAACTGCGGCGGGCCTACCGCGAGATCGCTCGGCGCTTCCCCGAGCGAGTCCAGCTGGTGGACGCCGGAGGCTCCACGCGGGATGTGGCCGTCGAGATCTGGCAGGAGGTCTGGCCCGCGGTGATGACCTGGAGGGAGGGCCGGGAATGAAGCTCGTCGTGGCGATCGTTCAAGACAAGGATGCTGGCCGCATCCTGCAGGCGCTCGTCAAGCGGGACTTCCGCGCCACACGGCTGGCCAGCACGGGCGGGTTCCTGCGTGAAGGCAACACGACGCTCCTCCTCGGCGTCGAGGAGGACCAGGTGCAGGAGGTCGTGGACCTGATCGGTGAGCTTGGCTGCTCGCGCGAGAAGCTCGTGACGCCGCTGTCGGCCGTCGGTGGGCCGATGGACTCCTACGTGCCGTACCCCGTCGAGGTGACCGTGGGCGGCGCAACCATTTTCGTGCTGCCCGTCGAGCAGTACCACCGCTTCTAGGCATGCTGCACGCCTGGCTCATCGTGGGGCCGCCCGGACCCGAGCGACTGCTCGAGTGCAGGCGGTACGCCGCACTACTCATAGAGGCGGGAGAGCAGGAACGGCTGGTTTTGGCCGGCCGCCATCCGGACGTGCAGGAGTATCCAGACCCGCTGCGCGTCGAGCACGTGCGGGAGATCGGCGCCGGTCTCGCGCGGCCGCCGCTGCTGGGCGGCGGGCGCGCCGTCCTGCTCGGCGGACTCGCGCTGGCGACGCGCGAGGCGCAGAGCGCCTTGCTCCGCATGGCGGAGGAGCCTCCGCCCGACCTGTACTTCGTCGCCGAGGTGGAATCGGCCCAGCAGATCCTCCCGACGTTGCGCTCCCGCTTTGGCCGGCGCCCGCTCCCGGCCGGCACGGCTGAGCAGGTTGCAGCGCGGCTGCGCGAGGAGATGCCGGAGGCACCTGCCGAGCTCATCGCGGAGGCAAGCGCCGCATCCGCCGGATACATCGACGCTGCGCGCGAAAGGCTCACGGCGCTTCAGGCCCTGGACGAGGTTCTGCCGGCGGACGACGGACGGGAGGACTGGTTCGTTCGGGCCGCTTCGGCCGTTGATTCGCTCGCGCCCACGTGGCTAAATGGCCTCATGGGGCGTATGCGCGCTCGCTGGGCCGCGACCCGCGACGTGCGCTACCTCAGGGCGTGGCAGCGCCTCGAGGAGGCGCGCCTGACCCTGGAGCGCAAGGCGAACGCCAGGTTGACGGCGGAAGTCCTCTTCCTGGAACTTGGGGATCTGGGAGTGTTGCGCCATGGCCATGGCGGTGGGCATAAGGTTCCGTAGTGCCGGCAAGGTCTACGACTTCGATCCGGCGGGGCATGACCTCGCGCCTGGGGACCCCGTGATCGTCAGCACCGTGCGCGGCCAGGAGTACGGCGTCGTGGCGAGGTCGGCGGCCGAGGTGGAGAGTCCCCAGGGGCAGCTGAGGCCGGTCGTCCGCGTGGCGGACTACGCCGACCACGAACAGCACGTCCGCATGCGCGACAGCAACGGGTACGCCTTCTCCATCACCCAGGCCGCCGTAGAGCGTCTGCAGCTCGACATGGATTTGGTCGAATGCGAGTACACGTTCGACGGGCGTCACATGACCTGCTTCTTCACGGCGGAAGGGCGGATCGACTTCCGCGAACTGGTGCGTGTCCTGCAGTCCGAGCTCGGCTGCCGCGTCGAGATGCGGCAGATCGGCGTGCGGGACGAGGCCAAGATCCTCGGGGGACTGGGCATGTGCGGCCGTCCGATGTGCTGCACCTGCTTCCTCACGGAGTTCCAGAGCGTCTCCATCCGCATGGCGAAGGAGCAGGGGCTCTCGTTGAACCCGTCCCGCATCACAGGCAACTGCGGGCGGCTGCTCTGCTGCCTGCGCTTCGAACACGTGGACAAGAGCGCCCAGCGGGCGGCGGTCACGAGTGGCTGAAGGCGGGCACTTCGTCTACCTGCTGCGCTGCGGGGACGGAACGTACTACTGCGGTTACACGACCGACCTTGCGAGCCGCGTCAGGGCACACGCCGCGGGCAAGGGCGCGCGCTACACCCGCGGTCGGGGCCCCCTGGAGCTCGTCTACTGGGAGACCTGCGCTGACCGCTCGGCGGCCCTCAGGCGGGAGGCGGAGATCAAGCGCAAGGACCACGGCGCCAAGGCGGCGCTGATCGTTCCTGGCCATGAGCGGTAGGCTCATCGTCGTGCCGACCCCGATCGGCAATCTCGGCGACATCACGCTGCGCGCGATCGAGTCGTTGAGGTCGGCGGACATCGTCTATGCGGAGGACACGCGGCGCACGCAGGCCCTGCTGCACCACCTCGGCATCCGCAAGCCGCTGCGGTCGCTCTTCCTCGCCAACGAACGCGAGCGTGGCCGAGAGGCCGTCGCGGACCTCGAGGCCGGACGCACCGTCGCCCTCGTTTCCGACGCGGGCACGCCCGGCATCTCCGATCCCGGAGCCGGGCTCGTGCAGGACGCCCTTGCCCAAGGGATCCAGGTCGACGTGCTGCCAGGGCCGCAGGCCATCCTGCCGGCGCTCTTGCTGTCCGGGCTCACACCGTCGCCGTTCACGTTCTTCGGGTTCCTGCCGCGCGCCCGCGCTCAGCGGCGAGCGGCGCTCGCGGACCTCAGGCCCTTGCCGTGGACGCTCGTCTTCTACGAGGCGCCCCACCGCCTGCCGGCCATGCTCGCCGATCTCCTGGACGTTCTCGGCGATCGACCGGCGGCCGTGGTCCGTGAGATCAGCAAGCTGCATGAGGAGTCGCGCCGCGCTCACCTGAGCGAGCTGGTCGCGTGGTCCGCCGCGGAGTCGGTGCGGGGCGAGATCGCCGTGGTCGTGGACGGCCAGCCGCCCGAAGTCGACCGGCCCGCACCGGAGGACCTGCCTGCGATCATCCAGGCGGCCCTGGCGGAGGGCCTCGGGCCGTCCGCCGCGGCGAAGATCGCGCGGGAGCGGGGCTACGCGAGAGGCGAAGCCTATCGGGAAGCCTTGCGCCAGGCGGGGCGCCGTCCCGATGGCGGGTGAGGAACGCTTCCTGACGTCCGAGCCGCCCCGGCGCAAGCCGGGGCTTTTTCGTGTGCCGAGGGCGGCCTATACGCGCGAGTGCCCGCACATGATGGACTGTGCGCCCGGCGGTCCCTATGGCCCTGCGAGAGGAGGACGGTGTCTGGCCCGCGGCGGCCGGATGGGCCTCGGCCGCGACCGTTTGCGTCCGCAGAACGAGAACCAGAGGAGGCATGGGAGTGGCGAAGGCGAACCCGGCTCCGCTCGGGCTGGCGGGGTTTGCGTTCACGACGTGGATGCTCAGCATGATCAACGCAGGATGGTACTCTGCGGCCGGCATGGGGTTGGTGCTCTCGCTCGCGTTGGCCTATGGCGGGCTGGCACAGCTCGTCGCCGGCATCCTCGAGTACCCGCGGGGCAACACCTTCGGCACGGTCGCGTTCTTCTCGTACGGCGCCTTCTGGCTCTCGTTCGCGTTCTTTGTCCATTTCTTCGCCGTCGGCGTGCCCGCCGCATTCGTCGGCTGGTACCTCCTGGTGTGGGGCGTCTTCACCTTCTACATGTGGCTGGGGTCGTTCAAGGGCGACCTCTCGGTCATGCTCGTGTTCCTCGCCCTCTGGGTCACGTTCGTGCTGCTGGCGATCGGCGACTTCGGCATGAGCAGCTTCCAGACCATCGGGGGCTACGTGGGGCTCATCACCGCTGTCCTGGCCTTCTACGCCTCCGCGGCGGGGGTGCTCAACGAGCAGTACGGCAGGGTCGTGCTGCCGGTCGGCAGACGCTCGGCCTGACACCTCTCGCTCCCAGGGACCCCGGAAGGGGTCCCTTCCGACTTAATTTGTGCTGACAGGGGTTCCAACCGTTGACTTCACAGCCAGCACATCGTTACTATGCTACTGTAGTAGCCGAAAGTGCGAAGGCGAGGTGAACCACGTTGATGAAGTCGACCGGTATCGTGCGCAAGGTGGACGATCTCGGGCGAGTTGTGCTCCCTATTGAGTTGCGCCGCACGCTCGACATCGCTGAGAAGGACTCGCTGGAGATCTACGTAGACGGCGAGAAGATCATCCTGCGCAAGTACGAGCCGGCCTGCGTCTTCTGCGGCAACGCAGGCGACGTCACGAATTTCCGCGGCAAGAACGTCTGCAGCGCCTGCGCCGCGGAAATCGGGGCACATCAGTCCGCCTAGGCTGCACCGTACCGTGCGGCCTTTTCGATCCCAACCGCGCTATCGTGGGCTAAAGCACGTAGTAAAGTTCAAGCAATCGCCCTAGATAAAGGGGCGATTGCTCGTTCATCAAGGCGATGTTCAAAGCTCGTTCCCCTGTCCGTTTCCGAGGCGGAGCCCGCCCTCCTTGGTCCAGGAGATCGCCTGGGAAGTTCGCATGCAGATCCAGGGAGTGCAGTTTCGAGTTCTGCCCGGTCTGGTCGACGGTAGACCGTGAGCGCGGCAGGAGATTTTCCCGTCTCGTCACGTACGGTCTTTCGCTCTGCGAGCGCCTGGTTCTAGATCGAGGCGCACTCCGCCCGCAGCTCACGGCAGCGCTCCGCTTGCGCCGGGTTCAGTCTGAGCCAGACCTGGGCGACGAGGTGTTCGCCTGGCTGGCCTGCCCCTTGGTGTAGCGAATCCTCACACCTCCTCTCCCCCAAGGGATTAGCAGCGAAAGACCCACAACTGAGTTTTCATCAAAGAACCTGCCCCCACGTAGGATCGTGCGATGCGCGTCACCACGTTCTGCGTCGAGCTGCGAGCCGCTGCCCGGCGGCGCCCCGTGGGAGCGCCGCCGGGACCGTGCGGACGTCGGCCGACCTACGTCCAACGGGGCGCCGTGTTCGCCGTCCTGCTGGGCCTGGCGGTCTTGATCGCCTCCGTGCTGCGCAGCCCGACCCAGCGGGCTCTCTGGCCGCTCGAAGTGCGCGCCGCCGCACGCTACCGACTGCCCCCTGCACTGGTTGCCGCGGTCGTCGAGGTGGAGAGCGGGGGCAACCGCTTCGCGGTGAGCAGCCGTGGCGCCCTTGGCCTCATGCAGGTCACGCGCGACAAGTTCAAGCGGGGCCAGGACCCCTTTTCCGCCGAGACCAACCTGGACGTCGGTTCCCGCTACCTCGCCGAGCAACTGAACGCGTTCCACGGGGACCTCAGTCTGGCGCTCGCCGCCTACAACGCCGGTCCCGCAGCGGTGAGGCGCTACCACGGCATCCCGCCGTACCCGGAGACGATCCACTACGTCCGGGCGGTCCAGGCGCTCTACGGCCGCTGGCGGTCGCGGACCTACTGAGCCGCCCGAAAGACGGCCAAGGTGTCGGTGCCCGAGATGCTGACGCTGGTTTCGAGGCTCTCCTCGACGCCCGCCTCGGTCCAGTCCACCGTGAGCGGGTACGTACCGTCGGCCGGAATGTCGAACGTCCACGGCACCCAAACGGTCGTGCTCCACTGGCCGTCGTACTCGCTGAAGGCCGCCTGGTTCACCTGGGCGTAGTCGAGCGGGCCTGTCGGCAGCGTCAGACTCGTGCGGAACGCCGTCGGCAGGGCGAGATGGATGTCCTGGGCGTCCGGCGCGTCCTCGAGCGTCACGACGAGGGGGTCGCCGCGGCGCAGCGAGCGGCTCGAGACCTCCAGAGTGGCCGCCGGCGACCTGGGCGGCGGGTTGACGGGCGGCGGAGGGGCGGGCGCCCGCACCGTGACGGTGTGGCTCACGCTGTCCGAGAGGCCGCGGTCATCCCTTACGACCAGGGTCACGCCGTAGCTTCCGGGAGAGGAGAAAGACGCCTCGCGGCCGAGCCAGATCTCAAGCGTGATGGCGTGGCCAGGCGCAGGATCGTAGGAGGTGTCCACGTAGGTGACGCTCTGCCCGACGGACACCAGCGAGGGCACGGAGAACGAGGCCACCGGTCCCGGCAGTGATGCGGCCGCGAGCGCGAATGCCATCAGGGCAACCATGCGATGCCCACCGCCGAGCGCACGGGGAAGCTGACGGATCCGACCAGTGCCGGCATGGGCACGGTCACCTCCAGGGTCGCAGCGAGCCTGGCCGGCGGGCCCGCCTGCACGGTCGGCGGAGTGCTCCACGCGTAGGTGATGCCGCCCGAGAGGGCGGGCGCGAGGGCGGCCTCGGCGGCGGCATCGGCCGCCGGGGCTGCGATGGTCGGCTGCGCGGACGGAACGGAGCTCGGCACGACGTCGTGCGCTGCGGCGTACAGCGCGGCATCGAGTGCGCCCTGTGCGACTCCGCGGGCGTCCGCGATGGCCGCGAAGTCCAGTGCGATGGCGAGGGCGGCGAGGAGCACGGACGCGCTCGCCGCCGCAGCGAGAATGCCCCAGACGCCGTCCTCACGAGCTGCTCGGCGGAAGATCGCTCGCGCCACAGAAGGTCCCTCCAAGATTGATCTCGGTGGCGTACCCGGGCCAGGCGACCCGGACGGGAGCTGTGACGGTCAGGCATACAGGGCTGCCCCACGGCTGCCCCGGCGCCGTGCCCGAGGCCGTGGCGGACCCGACGTCGACCTGCTGCAGCGCTGCCGCGAGGGACTGGGAGATGGAGGGCGTCACGCCGCCCGCCATCTCCACTCCGCGCAGGCTTGCGTAGGCCTGCCCCACGACCAGCGAGCGGAGTCCCATGAGGTGCACCGTCTCGGCGCCGCCAATGGCGAGCAGCAGCAGGAGAGGCAACAGCATTCCTGCCGCCAGGAAGGCGCTGAGGTCGCCCCTCTCGTCGCTCAGCTGCCGATCGGCGTGGCGAGCCACTGGTTCACGATGTCGGTCAGCTTGGAACCTGCACCGGTGAACGCGACCGTTACCACGCCAGCCAACGAGAGGGTGGCAAGTGCCAGGATCCCCTGGGCGAGGTAGGTGGAGAGGTCTCCGCGCTCGTCGCGGAGGATGGCGGCGAGCTTGACGCGCAGGTAGGTGTACCACATCTGGACTCCCCCTTTCTTGTCGCTTGGGCGACGAGATAGGGTTCGAGCAGCGCAATCCAGATCCTACCAACAGATGTTCTGGAGCAACAGTTCTTCGAGGCATGCCTTTGCGGGGCCGTGTGCCTGGGGTCGCCACCATCCTCGCCGGCCCCTTCCCGATGAGCGTGGCGGACCGTCGCCAGACCGCGGCCGCCTGCGCT
>Ga0187814_10000410_pt1 | contig 14046 bp, 17 predicted proteins | sample NC_S_4_FD_132450 | JGI IMG/M metagenome (GOLD analysis project Ga0187814, IMG submission 132450) | Wetland sediment microbial communities from Neuse River Estuary, North Carolina, USA - ASW-S_4 | ecosystem: Environmental > Aquatic > Freshwater > Wetlands > Sediment | place: USA: North Carolina... | reverse complement strand
GCCTCGATCCGGTTCGGCGGGTAGACGTTGCCGTGCACCATCCGGCGCCGCAGCGCCTCGGGAGTCATGTCGACCAGCTCGATCTGGTCGGCGCGGCGCGCGACGTCGTCGGGCAGGGTCTCGTGCTGCACCACGCCGGTGACCTGCCTGGCCACCGTGCTGAGCGATTCCAGGTGCTGGATGTTCAGCGTGGTGATGACGTCGATACCGGCCTCGAGCAGCTCGTCGACGTCCTGCCACCGCTTGGCGTTCCGGCAGCCGGGCACGTTGGTGTGGGCGAGTTCGTCCACCAGGGCGACCTGCGGCCGGCGGGCCAGCACGGCGTCCAGGTCCATCTCGGTGAGGGTCGCGCCACGGTAGTTCATCGTGCGCCGCGGCACGATCTCCAGCCCTTCGGCCATCTCCTCGGTCAGCCGCCTGCCGTGGGGCTCGATCAGGGCGCCGACCACGTCGGTGCCGCGCGCCCGGCGGCGCTGGCCCTCGGCGAGCATCGCGTAGGTCTTCCCCACCCCGGGCGCCGCGCCCAGGTAAATGCGAAGCTTCCCCCGGCCGTGCCCGCGCTCCACCGGATACGACGTCGCCATGGGCTGATCCTCTCCGTCCCTTCCAGGTCATCATGCGCGGCTGAGGTCCATTAGGGCCGCAGTCCCTCAGCCGACAGGACTAACGGCCTGGCCGACAGGCCGGAATCGCTCGGCACGGCATTGGCCGCGCCCCGTAGGGCGCGGCCAGCCTCATGGCGCCAGTGGCGCCGGGACCCTACTTGCCGGTGACGACCTCGATCTTCTTTGCCGAGGCCTTCTGCTCGGTCTTAAGCCCGACGGAGATCGTAAGGATGCCGTCACGGTAGGTGGCCGTGACCGCGTCCTCGTCCGCGTTGGCCGGCAGCCGCATGGTGCGGCTGAACGAGCCGTACCGGAACTCCGACCGGTGCTTGCCCTCGGTCTTGTCGGACCGCTCGGCGCGGATGGTCAGGTACCCGGATCCGACCGTGACCTCGACGTCCTTCTCCGGGTCGATCCCGGCCAGTTCCGCCCGGATCATATAGTGGTCGCCCTCGACGTACTCCTCGACCCTGATCGGCCGGGCCAGGTAGGGACGTAGCGTGAGGAAGGGCTCCTCGAACCAGTCCACCAGGTCCGGGAAGAGGGTCCTCGGGTCCCTGTGTAGCAGAGCGCTCATCTGATCTGCCTTTCTCTGCTGGTTCCTATAGTTCTGTCTCGATCGCATGACATCGGACCCGCAACGGCTAGGGGCGGACGGCACGCCGCGGCGCGACCTTGGTCATGGGATGTACGGCGTGTGCCGCGCCATCGGGGTCACCTGGACCTGATGGAGGTAAACCAGCGCCGGGCCGTGCGGGATCTTGAGGATGAAGTGGCCGTAGCAGTTCGGCGGCGTCACCTCCATGTAGTAGGCGAGCACCGAGTTGCTCGCGGTGCCGTAGACGCCGTAGGAAATATCGGCGCTGGCGGTCTCACCCGGGGACAGCACAATCAGGCTCTTGACCTGGTTCCGGTCGAAATAGGACATGCCCCACTGTGTCGTGGTGGGCAACGGCCGCTGCTGCGCGTCCAATAGCTGCAGGCCAGGGAAGCCGTACAGGCTGCACGAATGGTTGCTGGTATTGGTCAGCGTCAACAGGAAGCCGCGGGTACCCATCTCGATCTGGTAGCCGTGGAATCCCGCGGACAGATCGCCGATGTGGCAGCGGGGCGGCGAATAGGTGGTCGCCGCGGCGGTCTGCGTCACCGCGGATGCCGTACCAGAAGTGGCGACGGCGGCGGCCGTCCCACCCCCGGCCAGCGTGACCAAACCCGCGAACGCGGCCAGCGCAATGCGTAGCTTCATAGCAAGCCTCCTATGCCTCAAGGGGCGCCAGCACATCCGATGAGTGCTGGCTTTTCGCCTTTCACCCGTTGAGACCTCAGGCTGAGCCGCGCGTTGGCGGAATAGGTCCGTGGCCGGAGGGTCGAAGGTGGGTTTCTTACCGGGACCACGTGCCCGTCGCGATCAGGACTGAATACCCGCCGGCCATGGGTCCGCCACCGGAGGTGGCGGCGGGAAGGACCCATCCGGCTTCTCGCGGATCCCGATTGCGCGGTGTCCGGTCCGGGCCGTGCCGCCGGTCCGGGCCGTTCAACTCAGCGTCTTCGCTGCGGGTCCTTCCCGTCGCTTTCATGCCATAGCGCCGCTATCGCGTGCGCCAGGGACGATGGTCCCGTCTGGTAGAGACCGGCGACCTTAGGGCACCCGTGGTGCTCTCAGCGCTTGGGTCCGGCGTAGCCGCCGCCCGGTCACGATTCCAGGGACGATGCGGATGAAGTGATCCCGGGTACCGGGTGCCCAAGCTTCCAGGCCGAGGTTGTCCAGCCGGGCGATGTCCCCCGCATCGGTCACCTCCTCACAGCGACCGACTACCGTGACGCTCCAGCCAGACCGCAGGAGCAGGTCGATGTGGTCGGCCTGGAACGCCACGACGGTGCGGCGGGTCGCCGCCGCCAGCTTGCCGCCGGCGTCGACCCTGATCACGATCGCCCCGTCGTAGAGCGCGAAGTTCACCGGATCCACCGCGGGCAGAGCCTGCCTGGTGTAAGAGATCCGCCCGATCGGCACGGTGGCCAGCAGCCGCAGGCATTCCGCTCTGGACAGCTCCGCCAGCACCGGGCCGTCAGGTTGCGTGGTCGCCATGCGAGGTGATGTCCTTCCGGCCGTGCTGCCGGCCCTCATTCCACGGCGTGCGCCAGCCTCGCACCAGGGACCAAGGTCCCACCGGACATGGCCGAAGGACACCCGCCGGTCAGGCGTCCCGCGGGCCGATAGGCAGCCCGGATCGCGCGGCATTCTCCCAGTCGTCGTCGACGTAGACGACCTGGCGGCCGACCCGGTGGAGGATGGACGCGCCGATCGAGGCACGGAAGCCGCTCGCGCAATGCACCCAGACCTCGCCGGCCGGCACTTCGGCGGCGCGGGTCTCGACGTCCCAGAACGGGACGTGCACCGCCCCGGCCAGATGCCCGGCCCGCCATTCGTCCGGCCGCCGGACGTCCAGAACCACCAGGCCGGGCCGGTCCCATTCGGCCGCCAGCCCGCCGAAGTCAGTGACCCGGTAGGTGGAGATCTTCCCTTCGTGGGCGAGGGCTTCGGCCGGGCCGGTGGCGGCACCGGCGATGCGGTCGATGCCGATCCGGGCCAGGTGGAGCTGCCCCTCGGTCACCTGGTCGGGGCTTTCGCCGATCAGGGTCAGCGGCGTGCCCCAGGGGATGGCCCAGCCCAGGTAGGTGCTGAAGGAGTCACCGAATTCGATGGAGATGGTCCCGGTTACGTGCGCCCGGGCAAAGGCCCGGCGCTCACGCAGGTCGACGATCCATTCCCCGGCGTCGATGCGCCGCCGTAGCTCAGCCGGGTCGGCCCGTTCGGGCCGCGCCAGGTCGAGGGCACGCGGACCGCGCCGGTTCGCCGGACCCATGTGCGCGTAGTACCGCGGGTAGGCGCTCAGGCCCGCGATCAGCTCCGCGACGAAGGCAGCCTCGTCACTCCGCAGCGCCACGTTGACCCCCCGCTCGGTCCCGATGGTGGACGAGGTGCCGGTCGTCGGCGTGGCCGAGCAGAAGCTGCCGAACCCGTGGGTCGGGTAGACGGCCACCCCATCCGGCAGTTCCCCGGCCAGGCGGTGGACCGAACGGTACTGGGCCCGGGACAGCTGCTCGGTCTGGTCCGGGCTGATCAGGTCGGTGCGGCCGACGGCGCCGTACAGCATCGAACCACCGGTGAAGACCGCGACCGGATCCCCGCCGACCTCCCTCAGGACGTAAGAGAGGTGACCGGGGGTGTGCCCCGGGGTGTGCATGGCGGTCATGGTCAGGGACCCGGTGCTGATCTGGTCGTTGTCGCTGACGGCCACGCGGTCGAAGCTGACCTCTTCGGACGCCGCGACGACGTACGATGCGCCGGCCTGGCTGGCCAGCGCGAGACCGCCGGTGACGTAGTCGTTGTGGATGTGAGTTTCCAGCACGTGCGTGATCCGCACACGGCGAGCCTCCGCGGCGGCCAGAATCCGGCCGATGTCACGCTGAGGGTCGACCACGACGGCCACGGCCCCGTCATGGATCAGGTAGCTGCGATCGCCCAGTGCGGGCGTCTCGATGATCACGACCTCAGGCATGTGGTTGCCGCCCCCCTCAATTCTCAGTCCAGGCCGAGAGTCGCTATGAGCAGGCGGGCCGGAGCGCCGCCGGTCTCGATGGCGGCCTCGAGCGCAGCGGGTACGTCCAGGTCGGCCCCCAGGAGACGGCGTATCTCGGCCGCGCCGTTCCGGCTCGTTTCATGAGTGCGGCCGGCCGCGCGGTACAGGTCCGCTAGCCGGGCCGCGGCGGCCTCGAGGGACGCGTCGGTGTAGTCCCAGTCTTCGGACCAGGGACGGTCGAGGATCATCAGCCGGATCGCGGCAGCGGTATGGCGGACCAGGAGATCTTCCACGAGGACCAGGTTGCCGACGGACTTGGCCATCTTGACGCCGCCGATCGTCACCACGCCGACGTGCAGCCACGCGCGCGCGTACGGGCTGACCCCGGTGAATGCCTCGGCCATGGCCGAATGGTAGGCGTGGTGCGGAAAGCGGAGATCGCTCCCGCCCGCATGAATGTCCACGCCCACGCCGAACGCCGACAGCGCCATGGCCACGCATTCCGCGTGCCACCCTGGCCGGCCTGGTCCCCAGGGCGAATCCCAGGCGGGATGCCCTGTCTCCGCCGCCTGCCACACCGCGGCGTCGAGCGCATCGTCTTTCGCGAGATCATCGGGACGGCCCCCGTATTCGGCGGAGAGCCGCAGTGCCTCGGCGCGGTCCAGGCCGGCCTGGGCGGCCGCAGCCTGGCCGCGGAAGTAGACGCTGCCCTTCCGCTCGTATGCCCGCCCGACCTCAATCAGGCCCTGCGCCAGCCTGATGACGTGTTCGATGTACCGGTGCGCGCGTGGTTCGTGCCGGGGCGGCCGCACGTTGAGCGAGGCCAGGTCGTGCTCGAAGTGGTACTGCTGGATGGCCGCGAAGGTGTCGTACGGCGCGCGGGCCCGGGAGGCCGCCGCGTCGAGCACGTCGTCCACGTCGGTGACGTTGCGGCAGACCTCCGGTTCGACTCCCAGCAGGCGAAGCACCCGGCCCAGCGCGTCGACCCAGACGAAGGTCGCCGCGTGCCCGAGGTGCGTGACGTCGTAGGGGGTGATCCCGCACACGTACATGCGGGCCCGGTCCAGCATCGGCACCCTGCGGCCCGCGAGAACGAACTCGGCCGGGCCGGGCTGCGGGTCGCCGACGGCGTGATCATCTGTCATGTTCCCAGTGTGCGCCCGCGCTCAGCCGGCCTGCGCGATTCGTCACGCTTCGGAGCAGGCAGCGGCTCGGTGTCGTCGTACGCGAAGCTGAGTTCGCCCTCCACGTCAATGACTCCGTCGACGGCGCGGACCGCCGGCCGGATGAGGGCGACCATGCTCTTGCGCTCGAGTTCGCCGGCCAGCCTCACCACCCCGTCGGTCACCTCGACCTGCACCAGAGCCTCGTTGGTCCCGAGGTAACCCACCAGGATGTCCTTTCTAATCTCCGCCCGGATCTCGTCGTCGGACCGAAGGAAGATCTGGAGCAGGTTCCGCGGGCAGACGACTCCGAGCAGCTTCCCGCTCTCGTCGGTCACCGGCAGGCAGGTAACGCCGTGCCGGTCCATCAGCCGGGCCGCCTCGGCCACGGTCGCGCCGGGCCGGACCGTCACCGGGTCCGTGCTCATGATCTCCCCGGCGGTCTCGGCCGTGGCCAGGTCCCGCCGCGCCCGGTAGCTCAGGTGAACCGAGTGCCCGCCGTCCGGGTCCCGCTGAAGTTCTTCCTTCCTGAGCAGGTCGGTCTCGGCCACGACGCCGAGAACCCTGCCCCGCAGGCTCAGCACCGGCACGGCACCGATCTTCTGCCTGACCAGCAGGTCAGCCACATACTTCAGCGACGTGGCGGAGGTGACCGTCACCGGATCGGCCGTCATGACGTCTCGGACCTCGTGATGATGCATCATGCTCTCCTAAGCGAAACCCCGAATTGTCGCGTCCAGGCCATCACTCGCGGCTCGGGGCCGGTAGGGTCGCACTTCCCCCGCCGGGCGGACGAACAGCCCGGCCCAAGGGCCGTCCTGCCGGTGAGAGCGGCGATCCGCTGGTTTACGGCGCGGCGCTGACCCGCCGCGATCCGTATACGGCGTCCTGCACCGTCCAGATGGCCGAGGTCAGCGTGTCGAACCGGCGCAGATGCCGGCGCATCTGGCCGGGGTCCCCCGCGCGTGCCGCGGCGATCGCGTCGTTGGCCGCGGCCGCCAGCCGGTCCAGCCGCACCCGGAGGAACGTCCCGTCCCCCGGATGGTCGCTCTTGACGTCGACCGCGGTCAGCGCGGCGCGGCCGGCGGCCTCGGCCTCAGCGAGCACCGCGCTCGTCGCCTGGGCGACCTCGACTACGACCCAGCGCGGGAGGGGCACTCCCGCCTCGCCCTGGGCCAGCATCCGCAAGCTGATCAGGGACGCAAGACAACGCGCCTGATGATCCTTGATCTGGTTGGCGACGGACATGGCAGCTGAGCCTTTCACGGGTGCGACGGATCTCATTTCATGGCGTCCTCCGGCTGCGAGCCTAGGGACCAAGGTCCTGCTTTTTCGCGTACTGCGCGCTTAGGACGGGTACTTGGCGAGGATCTCCTTGAGCCGGGCGACGAGCCGAAGCGAGTCGTCGTGGCTACGCTGGAAGACATTGCGGCCGAAGATCAGGCCAGTGGCGCCACCGTCGCCCCGTTCCCGTTCATCGTGTGGGGAGCCGACGAGATCCGGCGCGCACTCGTCCGCCGCCATGGCGGGCGGACCTGGGCGCGGCGGGGTACAACCTGGCCATGATCCCGCGGCCGGCTGTGCTGCGCGGCTACTAGCGTTCCTGGCTGCGCCACGACGTGGTGGCCGGCATCACCGTCGCGGCCTACCTGGTGCCGCAGGTCATGGCGTACGCCACCGTCGCCGGCCTGCAACCGGTCGCGGGCCTGTGGGCCGCGCTGCCCGCGCTGGTGGTCTACGCGTTCCTCGGCTCCTCGGCCTCACTGTCGATGGGTCCGGAAGCCACGACCGCGCTGATGACGGCGATCGCGATCGGGCCGCTGGCGGCCGGCGATCCGGTACGGTATGCCGAGCTCGCCGTGCTGCTGGCGGTGCTGGTCGGGCTGATGTCAGCTGCTGCCTGGCTGCTGCGCCTGGGCGTCGTGGCCGACCTGCTGTCGCGGCCGATCCTGGTCGGGTACATGGCGGGCGTGGCGCTGCTCATGATCGCCGACCAGCTCAGCCGGGTCACCGGGGTCCCGGTCGCCGGAGAGGCATTCTTCGCCCAGCTGGGTTCCTTCGCCCGCGGCGCCGGCCGGATACAGCCCGCCACCTTCATCCTCGCGGCGGCCGTCCTGGCTTTCCTCCTGCTGCTGGCCTGGCGCCGCCCGCACGTACCAGGGCTGCTGCTTGCAGTGCTGCTGGCCACCGCCGCGGTAGCCGCGTTCGGCCTTGGCCGCCACGGAATCGGCGTGGTCGGCCCGATCCCGGCCGGGCTCCCGGCTCCCGGCCTACCCGTGATTCACGCACATGACCTGCAAGAGCTCGCGCTGCCCGCGTTCACCGTGCTCATCGTCGGCTTCAGCGACGACGTGCTGACCGCCCGCTCGTTCGAGCGGCGCGGCGAGACCATCGTGGCGAACCAGGAACTGCTCGCGCTGGGCGTCGCCAACGTGGGTTCGGGGCTGCTGCACGGATTCCCGGTCAGCAGCAGCGCTACCCGGACGGCCGTCGCGGTCACCACCGGCAGCCGGACTCAGCTTTACTCGCTGACCGCAGCGGCCTCGGTGGTCGCCGTTCTGCTCTTCGCGCGGCCGGTGCTGGCGCGCTTCCCGACCGCGGCGCTCGGCGCGATCGTCATCTACGCGGCGCTCCGGCTGATCGACGTGACCGCGTTCCGGCGGCTGCTCCGGTTCCGCCGCGCGGAACTGCTGATCGCGGTGTCGGCCTGCCTAGGCGTACTGGCCTTCGACATCCTCTACGGGGTGCTGGTGGCGATCGGGCTGTCGGTCACCGACCTGCTGGTCCGGGTCGCCCGCCCGCACGACGCCATCCAGGGCCTCGTCCCCGGCCTGGCGGGAATGCACGACGTGGACGACTATCCCGAGGCGCGCACGGTCCCCGGCCTGGTCGTCTATCGCTACGACGCCCCGTTGTGCTTTGCCAACGCCGAGGACTTCCGGCGCCGCGCCCTGGCCGCGGCAGACCAGCAGTCGCCGGTCCGCTGGTTCGTGCTCAACGTGGAGGCCAACGTCGAGGTGGACTTCACCGCCCTGGAGGCCATGGACGCGCTGCGCAGGGAGATCATCAGCCGGGACGCAGTGTTCGCCCTGGCCCGCGTTAAGCAGGACCTGCTGGCCAGGCTGCGATCCTTCGGGCTGGCCGACACGATCGGCGCGGAGCGGATGTTCCCCACACTGCCCACCGCCGTGGCCGCCTATCAGGACTGGGCCGCGAAGCAGAACCGGGAACCTGGGCCGGCCGGAGGGACGTCGTCATGAAATGGACGCGCCAGAGGGTCATTATCGGTACCTGCGCGGTGGTCGCGGCCATCGGGCTGGCGGTGGCCCTGGTGATCGTGGTGCCTGGCAGCGGCACGCCAGCCAGGCCCGCCCCGGCGGGTTCGCCCGCGCTGCTGTCGCCGTTTACCGGCCAGCCGATGACGTTCGCTGGCGACCAGGTCTGGGCGATGCTCACCGCCGCTCCGTGACCAGCACCGGCGTCACCCCGGACCGCGGGCTCACCATGCGGGACCTTCCTCGGGACCTTCTCCCCTTAACCCGCGGCCGGGCGGGGGCAAGGTTGAGGATGATGACAGGCCGCCGAGGTCACGTCCAGCAGGCAAGGAGGTTCGCCATGACTGGGATGACTGACGGGATCATAGCCGGATACGACGGGTCGGCAGGCGGCGATGACGCCTTGCGCTGGGCGGCCAGGGAAGCCTGGGCCCGCGGAACCGCGCTGACCATCTGCCTCGCCTGGCCGGCAGCTGACCTGCTGCAGCTCGGTGACTGGGAAGCCCGTAACCGGGCCCGGCAGCTCGGCGGGGACATCCTCGCCCGCGGGGTGCGGCTCGCCGGGACGGTCCCCGACCTCCCGGACGTCCGGACCGTGCTGGCCGAAGGGTCGCCGGCTCATGTGCTGTGCGAGCGCAGCAGTACCGCCGAGATGGTCGTGGTCGGTTCCCGCGGGCACGGCGGGCTGGCCGACTCGTGGCTGGGATCGGTTTCCTGGCAGGTAGCCAGCCACGGGCAGGGACGGGTCGTGGTCGTCCGCGGCCATTGGCGGTCGGTCAACCAGTCCCCCGGCCCGGTGGTGGCCGGCGTGGATGGATCACCGGCTTCGCAGGACGCGCTGAGGTTCGCCTTCGAGGAGGCGGCGCTGCGCGACGTGGCTCTCGTCGCGGTGTGCGCCCTGGCGGACGCCCCCGGCAAGGTCGGCGGCGCGGCGCGGATGGAAGACGAGTTCAGCCGCCAGATGACCCTTCGCGAGAAGGAGCACCCGGAGATCACGGTGCTACGGCAGGTGGCGTTCGGGGCGCCGCGCTCGGCTCTGCTGACGGCCGCGGCCGAGGCTCAGCTGCTCGTGGTGGGGTCACGCGGCCTGGGCGGCGTCGAGGGCATGAGCCTCGGCTCGGTCGCCGGGGCGCTGGTGCACCATTCGCCCTGCCCGGTCGCCGTCGTTCACCCGGTGGCGCGCTAACCCTGATCCGCGCCGGCGGTCGCGCCGACGGCCGACGCCTCGACCGGCTCGGCCTGGGTATCCGTCCTGGGCACGATCAGGACCGGGCGGGTGGCGATGTGCAGCAGCCGGCTGGCCACGCTGCCCAGCAGAAGGCGCGGCAGGTCGGTACGGCTGCTCGAGCCGAGCACGACCAGGCGCGCGTCGTGGTCCTGCGCCGCGTGCAAGATGGCCGACGCGATGTGCCCGAGTTTGGTCTCCCGGATCTCGCCTTCCGCGCTGATGCCCGCCGCCTGCAGGTCGGCCACGATCTTGTCCACGACGCCTTCGCCCTCGCCGTCGCCGCAGTCCACCCGGATGCGGCCGAAGCGGCCGGTGGCGAACTCGTGCACGTGCAGGACGATGACATGGTCTCCGGTGTCATGGCTGAGGTCGCGCGTCATGTCTGCAGCGGCCCGGACGTGGCGGGCGGGGTCGTGGGAGGCCGCATCGACGGCCAGCAGGATGTTCTTGCTCATCGTTCCTCCAGTGAAGATCAGCGGACGACCAGGACCGGCCGGTCGCTGAGGTGAATGACCTTGTGAGCCGTGCTGCCGAGAAGCAGGCCGGCGATGTCACCGCGGCCGCGTGAGCCCATCACGATGATGTCCGCATCGACCTCGATGGCGTCGTTGACGATCTCGCGCGCGGCGTACCCGAAAATGGTGTTCCTGACCTCGCCGTGCGCCTTCACCCCGACCTCGGTGAACACCTGGACGGCGGCCGCCACCTGGGCGTTCGCATCATCCGTGGTCTCGTCTATCCTCAGCACGCCGGTCTTGGCCCCCATCTCGCGTTCCCGCAGGTGAAGCACCCATACCTCGCCCTTGGACAGCACGGCCAGATCCCGGGCGGCGCGTACCGCGCGGTCGGACATCTCCGAATGGTCTACGGCGACCAGAATCCTGTCATACATGGTCCTGTCCCTTCACCGACAGGTAACTACTTAATGGGAAACTAATTTTCCTTTCCCTCACGGTCTTTTTACTCCTGCCTCATGTGGAACGCCAGAGCCCCAAGCAAGATCAAGACGGGACCTTCGCCCCTACCGGGCAGGAGTGTCGGAGCGCCTGGCCCCTCCTCAGCCCGCGGCGGAAGGGGCCGAGGGAACCGTGACGACCGGGCCGTGCGCGTGGTTCAGGACCGCGTGGATGACCGCCCCGGGACCGTGGTGAGCCGCATGCCGGCCCAGCACCACCAGGTCGGCGCGGGCGGACAGGCCGGCCAGCGCCCGGCCCGGGTGACCGTGCACCACGTCCTGGCTGACCGTGACGCCGGGGTACTTGTCTCGCCAGGTGTCCAGCAGTGCCTCCAGTTCCCGGGCGGCCTCCATCTGGAGGACGTACGCGGCGGGTTCCGCGGGCGCGTGCCCGGCCCGCGAGATGTCGAGTTGCGGCGTGTGCCAGGCGTGGACGGCCACCACGCTGGCGTGGCGGAGCGTCGCCTCCTCGAACGCGAACTCCAGGGCCGGGGTCGAGCGCTCCAGGTCGCCGACGCCGACGCCGACCTGCCGGTGCGCCGTCCCGGTCTCCTCGCGGACCACCACGACCGGGCAGGCCGCGTGGGTGGCCGCGTAGCGGCTGACCGATCCGAGGATCATCGCCGCGAACGCGCCGTTGCCGCGGGAGCCTACGACCAGCATCAGCGCGCCCGAGCCGGCCTCGGTGACCGCCTCGGCGGGCGGCCCGTCCAGCTGGTCGGCGTCGATGAGCAGCCCCGGGGCCGTCTTGGTGGCCCGCGCTGTCGCGGCGGCCAGGGCCTGATCCCGGTGCTCGCGGATGGTGTCGGCCACGGTGTCGTAGCCAGACATGGCGTGGCCGCCGATCATCCGGGGCAGCAGCGCCGCGGCGGAGACGATCCGCAGCGGGGCGCCGCGCAGCACGGCCTCCCGGGCGGCCCAGCCGACCGCCCGCAGTGATTCCTCAGAACCGTCCGTAGCGGCCACGATGGGCTCTGCTGACATGTCGGCCTCCTTGCCGTTGTGCCATCGACATCATGATCGTGAGCCGACCGGGCCGGCCTGCGGATACCTGAAACGGTCACGCACGGCGACCACGCCCTCGACATGCCGCACCTGATTGGCGATGCCGCGGCCGAGGACGACGCTGCCTGGCTCCCCGGCCAGCGTGACGATCCCGTCTTTCACGGTCACCGTGAGCCGGGCCGGGTCGGTGAAGAACCCGTCCAGGATCACGTCCTGGGTGATCTCGCGGCGGATGTCCTCATCCGGCCTGCTGAACACGCTGAGCACGTCGGACCGGCAGACGATGCCGACCAGGCGTCCCTGGCTGTCTACCACCGGGACCCGCCTGAGCTTGCGCGAGGACATCAGCCGGGCCACGCTGCTGACGAGTTCGTCCGGGCTCGTGGTCACGGCCGGCCAGGTCATCAGGTCAGCGGCCGTGAGCTCCGCGATCGCGACGTGCTTCCGGCCCGGCAGCCAGCCCGGCCGCCCGTCTATCACCCGTTTGGTCAGCAGATCGGTCTCGGAGACCACGCCCACGACGATCCCGTCGGCGTCGACGACGGGCAGGCCGCTGACCCGGTGCGCCCGGAGCGCATTGGCCATCTCCCGGTATGACGCATCGGACCTGACCGCCACCACGTGGGTGGTCATGACGTCCTTAACCCGCGCATGCACCCAGATCACCCTCCAGCGAACCGCGCGACCATGACGTCAGCTTCGCGGGTGCCTGGCCGGTTCCGGTAGAGACCAATTTCAGGTCTGGAGATGCCAAAGGTCCCTCACCTTGGACCCTGGCCGTGACCTGCGGCGCGGCGGTTTCCTCGGAGTATGTCTAGCCCGCAGCATCAGGTGCCCGAGCTGCTGGCCGCAGATCGGTGGCCCGTTCGGAAGAAAGGACCAAAGTCCCAGACCAGCGATCCGGTCGGCCCTGCCGCTGAAGGCCATGTGAGCCTAACTTCGGTACTGAGAGTAACGCAGGGAGCTTTAGCAGAAGGAGAACTGAAATGCCTGGAATTGTTGTCGGCGTGGACGGTTCGGGCCATTCGCAGCGGGCCCTGGAGTGGGCCATGGACGAAGCGGCCGTCCGTCACGTGCCGCTCAGCGTGCTCACCGTCCACCCGGCCATTAAGGGTTACTACGGCGGCATGGTCACCGGCCCGCAGGACGTAGAACTCACCGAAAAGGCTCAGGCGGCGGTGAGGGAAGAAGCCGACAAGGCACTGGCCCAGCTCGACGGGCCGCACCCGGAGTCGGTCACGGTCAACGCCGTGCACGGGTTCCCGGTCGAAGAGCTCATCAACGCGAGCAAGGAGGCCGACATGGTGGTCCTTGGCTCGCGCGGTGTGGGCGGATTCACCCGGCTCATGCTGGGCTCGACCGCCGGCCAGGTGGTCCAGCACGCGCACTGCCCGGTTGTCATCATCCCGCCGGAGGACCGCGCCTAGGGCTCCGGGAGGTAACCGCAGTCTCCGTGGCTTCACAGCGACCCGCACGGCACTCGGCAGGCTGATACTTGGAGGACTCCTCCGGTTATTGCGGTGGATTGGGGCTTCGTGGTCGATCCGGTGCATCCCAGTACCCACGATCGACCACCAAGCCCGGATCAACCACGATAATTTGCCGGCATACCTCACGGAACGGGACGAAAGGGCGTACATGCGCTCTATCGGGCGATAGGCACCGCTACATGGCCGCCGTTCTAGGTCAGGTGATCAGCCCGGCCAGCCGGTCGAACGCCTCTTCGATGCCCCGCTGGATCTCGGCGGTAGCGCCCTCCGGAGAGGGCCCCAGCCGGTCATCCGGGATGGCGACATGCAGGTGAACCTCGGATCCCGGGGTCCGGTCCGCGACGCTCAGCGAGCCGCGGTAGCCGTCGTCCCCTTCGGCTCCCCAGTGCAGGCGCCGGTCACCCTCGTCGATGCGGAGCAGGCTGTCCAGTGAATAGGGATGACCGTGCGACTCGCCCTCGACGTGGACCTCCTGCTTTCCTGACGGCTGGGCGAGCCGCATCGTCGGCACCCAGTCGGCGAGCCGGGCCGGGTCGGCGACCACGGCCCACACCGCGTCGGCGGTCGTGTCGAATGCCCGGGACCCATCGATTTCTGCCATCTGCCACCCTCCTCGTCGACTAGCACGAAAGCGTAGACTCCTGGCGCGGGGGACGGCAGCAGGTGGTCAGGGCATCAGCCCGTACTGCGGGAACACGGCCTTCCTGGTGGCCATGATGGCCCGGTCGACCGGATCGGCGGGGT
>Ga0187814_10000409_pt1 | contig 14060 bp, 11 predicted proteins | sample NC_S_4_FD_132450 | JGI IMG/M metagenome (GOLD analysis project Ga0187814, IMG submission 132450) | Wetland sediment microbial communities from Neuse River Estuary, North Carolina, USA - ASW-S_4 | ecosystem: Environmental > Aquatic > Freshwater > Wetlands > Sediment | place: USA: North Carolina... | reverse complement strand
TGGCCGGGATCCTCGCCGAGGTGGGCGCGGAGCAGCGCGAGCTCGGTGGTGGCGAACCGGGTCTGCACCACGGATTCCTCGTCGGCGAAGCCTAGGTCGATGACGTCGTCCGCGGCCTGCGCGACCGGGGCCTGCGCCACCGCGGTGATCGCGACCGTCGGGACGGTGCCGCGCAGCCGGTCAAGCAGCTGAAGGATCTCGGTGGTGGTGCCGGACCTGGAGAGCACGACGACGCGGTCATAGTGCCGCCCGAGCGGCATCTCGGAGGCGGTGAACGCGTCCGTCTCCCCTTGCCCGGCCTGTTCCCTGGCGGCGGCGTACGACTGCGCGATGAACCATGACGTCCCGCAGCCCGCGACCGCGACGCGCTCACCGCGGGCCGGCAGGGAGGCCGCGACGTCCGCGGCCAGCATTCCCGCGCGGCGCCAGCAGGCTGGCTGCGAGGCGATCTCCTGCTCCGTACGGTCGCCCGCGACCATGTTCTCGTGCATCGCTGCGGCCTCTTTGCCAATCACTGATTTCCCCTCTTGTTTCCTCATGCCGTCGGCGCTCATGGCGTCGGCGGTTACGGCATCCGTCTGGCTCTCGTCCCGCTGGCTCACGTCCCGGCGAGCCCGGTGGCGGCGACCGACCGGATGAAATAGCGCTGGGCCAGGAAAAAGACCGCCAGCATGGGCGCCAGGCTCATCACGTTGCCCGCCATCAGCAGGGTCCACTCGGTCGAGTGAGCCCCCTGGAATGTGGCCAGGCCGAGTGGCAGTGTCATCTGGTCCGTGGATGTGATGGCGATGAGCGGCCATAGGAAGTTGTTCCAGGAGTCGATGAACGTCAGCGCCGCCAGCGTGGCAAGAGCCGGAGTGGCAAGCGGCAGCACGATCCGTATCATCACGGTGAGCCTGTTAGCCCCGTCGACCCGTGCGGACTCCTCGTACTCAAGCGGCAGGGTCTTGAAGAACTGGCGGAGGAAGAAGATGCCGAACGCGGTAGCGCAGTTCGGCAGGATGAGCGCGCCGAGGTGGTCGATTCCCGCCGCGGCCAGGACGTGCACGCCGAGCCACTTGGTGATGATGAACTGCGGGATCATCGTGACCTGAAACGGCACCATGAGCGTCGCCATGAGCACCGCGAACAGCGCGGTCCTGCCGAGAAAGCGGAACCGGGCGAAGGCGTATCCCGCAAGCGAGCAGAGCACCAGGTTGCTCAGCACAGTGAGGACGGCGACGACCGCGCTGTTGATGAAGAACCGGACAAACGGCGCGCTAGCCAGCGCGTCCGAGTAGTTGGCGAACCGGATCACGTGCGGGTCGAGCACCGGCGGAAAGCGCAGCGCCTCGGCTGGGGTCTCCAGCGAGGTGATGAGCAGCCAGACGAAAGGGAAGAGCAGGACCAGGGTGGCGGGGATCAGCACCAGGTGCCAGGGGCTGAACGGCAGCCACCGCCGGCGGCGGGCGCGCGGGGCGTCACCATGGCCTGGCTGCCTTCTTATCCCGCTTATCCCGCCACGGGCGGGTGCGGATGTGACCGTCATGACCGGTAGTACGTGAATCGCTTGCCAGCCCGGAACTGGATGACAGTGACCACGATGATGACGAGGAATAGGAAGTAGGCGATGGCGGACGCGTAGCCGAAGTTGAACTGCTGGAAGGCCTGGTTGTACAGGTAGTAGACGAGGACGGTGGTCGCGTTGAGCGGGCCGCCCTGGGTGCTTAGGTACACCTCGTCGAACAACTGAAGGGCGTTGATCGTCAGCCATACGGCCAGGAAGAGCGAGGCCGGGCTGAGCAGCGGGAGCGTTATCCTGCGGAACGCGCGCCAGGGTCCCGCGCCATCGATCGAGGCCGCCTCGAGCAGGGTCTGCGGGATGCCCTGCAGCGCGGCGAGATAGATCACCACAGAGAAGCCTGTCCAGCCCCAGATCGTCATCGCCACGATCACGTATAGCGCCTCGGATGGCGAGTTGAGGAACTGCTGCTGCGGGATGCCGACCAGGCTGAAGAAGTAGTTGACCACTCCGTAGGACGGGTCGAACAGCCAGATGAAGACGATGGCCTCGCTGATCGTGGAGATCGCCATCGTCGCGTAAGCGGCGGTCCGGTAGAACGAGATGAAGCGGATCTTGCGGTTCATCGCCACGGCGAGGAACAGGCCGACAACCATGGTCCCCGGCACGAACAGCGCGGTGTAGATCAGCGTGTGCTGTATCGCCTGTACCACGATCGGGTCGTGCACCATCTGCGTGTAGTTCGCCACGCCGACAAACGGGGTGCTCGGCGACAGCAGGTTGTTCCGCTGGAAGGACATCACCGCCGACCAGACGATGGGCACCGCGCCGAACAGGAGGATGATCACGACGCCGGGCGTGACGAAGGCCCACCCGGCGAAGTGATCGGAAGCCACTGCTCTGCGCAGGGCGCCTGGACGCCCGCGCTGGCGGGCGGGACGCCCGCGCTGGTGCGCGTGGGCGGCTGAGACCGCCACGTCAGCCCGCCAGGGCCTGGTTGACCTGCTGCGCCGCGGAGGCCAGCGCCGCCTGCGGCTGGCTCTGGCCGAGCAGCACCGAGACGATCATGGTTCCGAGGATCTGGGAGATCTTCGGGTACTGCGGTATCTGCGGACGCGCCTGCTCGACGTTCCCCAGGTTGGCGACGAAGGTGCTGACACCGGGCAGCGCGGCGTTCATCTGCGTGCTCACGCTGGCCTGCTGGGCCACCGACTGCCTGGTGGGGAGGTCGCCTGTCTGCAGTGAGAAGTACTTGACCTGGGCCGGGGCGGTGAGCCAGAGGAGGAACTGCTCCGCCGCGCTCACGTGAGCCGAGCCGTTGTTGAAGATCACCCAGTTGTCAGGACCCGAAATGGTCTGATGGCCGCCGCTCGAGCCGGGGTATGACGGCATGATCTGTACCCCGTAGTGCACGTTCGGGAACGAGGACAGGTCCCACGGCCCGGTGACCAGCATGCCGATCTTGCCCGAGTTGAACAGGTTGCCGTAGGCGGAGTCGGTGGGGTCCAGGTACATCGACTTGTCTGTGACGGCCATGGTGCGCAGCGTCTCGAGGGAGGTCAGCCCGGCGGCCGAGTCGAACGCCGCCGTCTTGTTGTCCGCGGACAGCAGCTGGCCGCCGGCCTCCCAGAGCAGCGCCTCCCAGTGCCAGACCGTGTCCTCGGTGCCCGGGGTGACATACGCGGTGCCGTACTGCTTGATCGCCGGGTCGGTCAGCTTCTGTGCGTCGGCCACGAACTGCTGCCAGGTCCAGTTCGGGCCGGGCACCGCCAGGTGAGCCTTGGCGAACAGCGTCTTGTTGTAGACCACGGCCAGGTTGTCCACCAGGGCAGGGATGCCGATCACCTTGCCGTTGACGGTGGCCACGGCGCGCTCGCCGGTCCAGAAGTCGTTCCAGTCGACGCCGGGCTGCTTGACCACCTGCGTCAGGTCGACGACCTGGGGTATTTCAGCGACGTTTGGTGCCCACGAACCGTAGAGGTAGGCGATGTCGGGCGGGCTGCCGCCGCGCACCGCCGTCAGCACCTTCTGCAACGTGTCGTCGTTGTTGACGTACAGGCTGCTCACCTTCTGGCCCGGGTGCTGCGCCTCGTACTCCGACACTAGGTGGGAGAAGGTCTTGGCCTCGGTCCCGGTGAAGCCCTCCCAGATCTGGATCGGACCGGAACTGGCGGCGTTCCCGCCACCGCTATCCGAGCCGCAGCCTGCCAGGGCGACAGTCGCCGCTGTGAGCGCGGTGAGCAGTACTGCCGTTGTGCCACGCCGACGGTGTTTCGTCATCCCGCGCTCCGCTCGAAGATGCATCAACTGATCCTGAATTGATCAGTATTGTGCAGCCATATCAGCTCATGATGCAAGAACTTGCGCGAAAACGGCTTCAATGGAACACTAACGAGCTGTGATCAAGGTGACCTTCATCGGCGCTGGGAGCGTCGAGTTCACGCGCAACGTGGCGACCGATCTGTGCAGCTACCCGGACTTTCGCGGCGGCCTGCACTTCGCGCTCTATGACATCAGCGCGGAGCGCCTGGCCCACGCTGAGCGGCTGGTCAGCAGGATATCCGCGCAGACCGGCGCCGAGGCGACGGTGACCGCGACCAGGGACAGACGCGCGGCGCTCGCGGGTGCCAGCTATGTGATCAACGAGGTGCAGGTTGGCGGCTACGGCGCAACCAGGGCCGACTTCGACATCCCCGACAGGTACGGGGTCCGCCAGACGATTGGTGACACCCTCGGCATCGGCGGGATCTTCCGTGGCCTGCGGACCATCCCCGTGGTCGTCGACCTGGCCAACGACATCCTCAAGGAATGTCCTGACGCTTACCTGCTCAGCTACAGCAACCCGATGGCGATGCTGCCGTGGGCGGTCTACGAGGGAACCGGCTTCGAGCGGGTGTTCGGCCTGTGTCATTCGGTGCGGGACACGCAGTCATTCCTGACCGGCCTGGTCGGCGCCGACCCTGAGCGGGTCCGCTTCCTCACCGCGGGCTTCAACCACCAGGCCTTCGTGCTCCGCTTCGAGCAGGACGGCGAGTCGCTGTACCCTCGCCTGGCCGAGGTTATCGAGTCATCTCCTGAACTTCAGCGACGGGTACGGGTCGAGATCTTCCGCAGGTTCGGGTACTTCCCGACCGAGTCAAGCGAGCACTCCGCCGAGTACGTGCCCTGGTTCATGCGTCATGACGACCAAGTCGAGCGGTTCCGCATCTTCGTAGGCGATTACCTGGAGAGGTCGGAGGAGAACCTCCGGGAGCTTGAGTCGCTTGAGCGCCAGCTCGCGGCGGATGCCCCGCTTGACCTTGAGCCGGCGAACGAGCTCGCGTCGCTCTTTATCCACTCGCTTGAGACCGGGACCGAGCGCGAGCTGCACGTGAACATCCGCAATGACGGCCTGATCTCTTCCCTGCCGGACGAGTGCTGCGTGGAGGTGCCCTGCCTGGTCGGGGCAGGCGGCGCCACGCCGGTGACGGTCGGCGCGCTGCCGCCGCAGCTCACCGCGCTGAACCGGACATTCCTCAACGTCGTGGAGCTGACCGTCAGGGCGGCACTCGAAGAGTCCCGCGAGCACGTCTACCAGGCGGCGCTGCTCGACCCGAACACGGCCGCCACGCTGACCACGACACAGACCGTGGCGATGTGCGATGACCTGCTCGAGGCGCACCGGAACCTGCTTCCCCCTGCCATGGTCCGCTGATGCCAGCGAGGATGGCCCGGGCGGCGGCGTGCGTGGCGGCGTTCACGCTCGTGTCGTTCGGTGCGCCAACTCTTGCTCCAGCATCCTTCGCTACTCCCGTGGCCGGCGCCGCACCGGTCGCGGGATCGAGCATCCCTGCGCCAGGGCACCGGGGCACGCTCCGCATCTCCGGCGTGCTCACAGACGGCGCGACGGTCACCGCCACCGGCCTGAGCTGGTACAAGCCCCGGCTGCCACGCGGGATGACGCTGCTCAGCTTCGAGGTCGCCTACGCCTGGCAGAGCTGTGCCCCCGGCGGGGAAGACTGCCGGACCGGGGCGGACTCGACCGCCACGCCGTTCGCCGCGCGCGACTATGTCGTCGGGCATGCGGACACCGGCCGGCTCCTGCGGGTCACGGAGACCGTGTCCGAAGTCGTGGAGACGCAGCCGTCCACGTTCACGTTTCAGGTCATCAGGCGCTCCGTCAGCAAGCTGGCCGGCGTAGCCGTGCGCGCCTACCCGCGGCACAAGCCGCCCGTGTCCGCATTCGTCAACGGCACACCCGAACGGCAGACCGCCTCGACGCAGGAGTACTTCCAGGTAGCCGCCCCACACGAGAACACGGCGGACGGCCGGGCCGCGCAGTGGTACCGGATCGACCAAGGCCGGTGGCGGGCGATGCCCGCCAGCCGCGTGTTCTACACAGGCACGCTTTCCACTGGGCCGCACCAGGTGGCCGTGCGCACGGCCAACCGGGCGGGGGCTACCGAGGTCCGGTTCAGCTGGCGGATAGTCCCGATGCCGGCTCCGGTGCCCTGCCGCTCGTCGCGGTCGGGCGGCTGCTGGTATCCGCCGCATCTGGCCAGCGACGGTCACCCGATGCGGTGGGACTGGCAGATCGGCCGGGTCACGCCGCTGCAGCGGACCGGCCGCAACGCGGTGGACATCTACGACATCGACGGCTTCCTCACCACACGGGCAGAGGTCACGGCCATCAAAACCACGTGGCAGGCGAGCACACTCCGGCATCCGCGCACGGTCTGCTACATCGACCTGGCCTGGGAGGACTACCGTCCAGACGCGAGCCCGACGGCGCAGGGCGGGTACTTCCCCGCGGCCACACTCGGCGAGGTGTACTACGGCTACCCGGAGGAACGCTGGGTCGACCTGCGGCAGCTTGAGTCGCTCAAGCCCATGCTGCGCGAGCGCATTGGCATGTGCGCGCGGAAGGGGTTCGACGCCGTCGAACTTGATGACATCGACAGCTTCGACCCGCCGTCTACCACCGGGTTCCATCTAACGCCCGGGGACGCGGAGAACTTCCTGGCCTACGCCTTCAACGAGATTCACAGTTACGGTATGACCGGGCTGTGGAAGAACTCGCCCTACCTGTCCTGGTGGGGGCGCAAGTACGCGGACGGCGCGGTGGTCGAGGAATGCTACCTGGATCACTCCTGCGTCGCGGCACAGTTCCAGGGCAGCCGCCAGTACGGGATCACCTGCACCGCGCTGCGCGGCGCGACGCCCTGCGGGTGGGACGACTTCACCGCGGACATGACCAGGCAGCAGCCGACAGGAAAGTGGGTCGGCGAAGCCGAGTACGCGGAGGACGATTACGTGTGTAACCCCGGGCAGAAGTGCCCGGTCGCACGCGAGTTCAGCACCTTCTGCCGCACTGTGTACTCACCGCCGCACGGCTTCGCGGCGGTGAAGTTCGACGTCAACCTTGATGGCGGGATCTTCTACCCCTGCCCCTAGATCTCCATGTCCGGCCAGGACCGCCTCGTGCGCTGGGGAGGGTACGGGTGATCGAGTCGGTCCCGCCGTAGACATCGAATGATTCCACGGAACCACCGCCGAAACTCATAAAACAGCAAGAGGTGGGGCGCCAGGGGGTCGAACCCTGAACCAACGGATTAAAAGAAGCACGCTTAGCTGCCACGGCCGCGTGAGCTGCAACGATGCCACCCGTCAGCGCTCTGGTAGCACGCACCGCGCTGGCAATTCTCATCGCCTCGGTCCACGAACCGGTCCACGGAAACCGATTCGGATGGTCGCAAAGCCGAATGTGTCAGCGGACTAGTCCGCGGATGGTTTCACCTCCGAGGAGCGGCTTGTCTGCCGGCCCTGCTCGACTTGCAGGCCGACGAGCTTCGCGAGTCCCTCGAGGAGCGCAAGCGCGAAGCCGAGCAGCAGCGGCGTGCCCAGGCGGCAATGGTGTTCCTCGCCCAGCAGAACTTTGACGGGCAAGAGGGCGAGGGCCGTCAACCCCCACCCGAGCCAGCTGCCCGGTTGACCGTAGTGAATAGCAGCGACCAGCCCGTCTACGACGCCGAGCTTTACTGGCGCCGCGTCCTGGTTTCTGTACCCGTTAGCGCAACGGCAGCAGGATCTGCGTAGACCCCGACGTGAAGCCACCCGTAATTGGTGGACTGGCCCTGGGGGTTCGGCGACCTGCCTCTGAGTTACGGGCTGGTTTATAAGGGCGTAGCATCCAGTCGTGGCTATCTCTGAAGACGGTAGGCCAGGCGAGCAGACCAGTGGGGCGGCGGAGGCTGAGGCGGAGACGAGGACAGAGGTCCCCGGAATAACTCTCGATGAAGCCACGCTCCAGCTGATTGAATCCACGCTGGGTCTTGACTTTGTTTCTTACTGTGTGGCTTCCACCGAGGAGGACCTTTCCGCACGATTCAGGGGCGAGAAGCTTTTTTCCACTCCTGCGGAGCAAGTCTTGATCGCCCTCGCGGACCTCTCCCTACGGGTTGTCAGACAGGCAGCGGCACAAAAGGTACCCACTGATCTGCTATGGGACCTTCTGGCGGTACGCGACGCAGATAATAAGATGACGCCTGTACAGGCTACGCGCAGAGGAGTCGGTGGTCTAGTTCTCGAACCCAGTCATGAGAACAAGCTTGTCGAAGCACTCCAGCGAATTGCGGTCCAAGTCTTCCCAATCCTTCTGATTCCTCCTAGTGACGACTTCCCAAGATTCCATACTTCACTCACACGCCCACTTATGTCCTACCCCGAAACTCCGCGTGCGGTGCAGGCGATCTCGGAGGACGTTGATCTCAGGAGACTTTGTCTTCTACCGCAGGACAAAGATCAAATCCCGCAAGAATTTCTCGCGCATGGACTTATTGAGAATATAATCATATATGCATTCAGCAAGGTCATCCTGGACTTGCAGGCAATGCCATCTCTGGAGCAGTTCTGCGCAGAGATCCCAAATTCTGTGTCTACAACCAAAAGCCTCGTGCAGGGTAAATCCGTTTCCTTGCCCGTCTTGGTTGGGCTTGGCAATGTAAAGCTTCCATCAGGAACCGTTATCGAGTCAAAGGCGGGGAGGTTGTCGGAGTACCTGAGCATCTACGACAGATGGTCTCCTAGTCAACTGAGGAATAAGCAAATCAATCATCATAGTGACCGAGGTGCGTATCAATTCAATCGGGTGGGCGACATTGTCGTGCGAATGAACGCCAAGTTTCGGGTGAAGATGACACCGCTGGGTGTTGAGGATATGGGACTTTGGAGGATGATGCCCGCAGACGCCAAAGCATTGTCAGCAGCTCAGACGACAATCTTTCTTGCAGCTACCCTGGCAATCGAACACGAACCGCCCATAGCACTTTATCCCACTTGGAATGTCGGTCTTTCGCCGCTCATGTCACCCCTCCCGCAGTCGAATGTGAATGAACGCCGCGCAATAGCACCTCTATGTGCTCTAACGGAGCAAGAGGCCCTCGAGTGGAAGAAGTGGATATCACACATAAGCAAGGTCGGTCACACTGGCGTGGAAGTCGCCGCTCGAAGAATACAGCTCGCCTTGGCTGAGCGCGATAGCCCAGTCGACCGGTTTGTTGACTCAATAATAGCTTGGGAAGGCCTTATCCGTGAGTAGCCGCCGCGTACCGGCGCTGACTCCCCTATCGGGCACGCATCGGGCACGGCGGAGCATCGGTCTGCGTCAGCGGACCTCTCCAGGGAAGGTCCATGCCTGCGATCCTTATCAGCATCTAGTGTCCGTCATGAAGTGTGTCAGGCACCTTCTGTAGATGGGCGGAAGCAGCTTTTCCGGACGCCACTTCGAATCTCCCGGCCGCGAGTCTGCCCCGTCCAACCTGACAGGTGCCGATGGGTTTGCCGTGGAAGATCAGAGTCAAGGGTCTGCGGTGCGAAGCAGCGACGCAATGCCGCGTAGTTAAGGAGAGCACGCGCGGGGCAACGGACGAGCATTCCACCGGAATGCTTGGGGTGGTTCCGTCGGGCATCAGCTACGCTTCCCACGGCTCGTCATCCCGTATCCGCCGCACCTCCCCGCGGCGGTAGTCCCACCGCGTGCCCCACCGGTCACTCCAGCGGACCAGCGGATATACGAACAGCGACTGGTCTATCCGCAAGGCGGGGCCGATCATCCGCAACCCAGGATCCTGTGGCGTCAAGCTGACGACATGCCAATCTTCAGGAAAGGGCATGGCCTCGTCAGCCTCACCTCTGAGCTCCTGCGATAGCCGCGTAAATGCTGAGAAGTGGCTCGTCCCGGCAAGGCGGTGGATATTTCGGCCGTCGCTGAATCTTGCATCGACTCTGGTAATCGCGTAGGAGCCGTGGTTGACGATGATCGCCGTAGGGCACGACGACGGGTCGTCCGGGTCACTTTGCCGCCGAGCTCGGTAACCGAGACTCTGGCGCTAACGATTTGTACCGCGTATGCCTCGGTGAGCTGCTCGCGCTCCAGGGCAAGCCGCCGCTCTTCTTCAAGCTCCGCCTTGGCGTGTGCGCGCTCCTCGGCCAGCAGGCTGTCACTGCGCTCATGCTCGGCCCTCAGCCGCTCACTAGCCTTCCGGTCAGTCCACAGCGCGATCCAGACCGCGACTGTCGCCGCGCCCAACGCGGCAACAGCGGCAGCCACCGTCCCGACCGCCGTCAGGATGTCCGTCCAGCCCGGGCCGCCGACCGCCGCTGTCGCCGCGATAGCCATGGCCTACGGCACCTCGACGGTCACCTTCCCGGGCGCCATCTCATGTGGCGTCCGGAGCTCGCACACCAGCGTCCACGGCTCCCAGCCCTCCCGCTGCGCCTCTAGCTGTAGGCGCAGCATCCCGCCGACCTGCGTCTCCCAGCCCTCAAGCGACCACCCCGACCACTGAGGCGGGCGTGTAGGCTCCAAGGCGAACTGCAAGCTCTCACCCACCGGCATTCCCCTGGTCGGCGTCACCCGGCCCGTCGGATCCGCACCCGGGATGCCCCGGACAGAATCAGCACCCGGGCCCGTTCCGGGAACGAATCTGTAAGGGCCCCATATCTGTGCCGCCACCTGCTCCGGCGTGGGTCCCGCCGCCAGTTGCCTCCCCTCCGCCCGCCCGGGGCGGTCATCCCGGATGCTCACCGTCAGTGAATCAAGCCGGCCAAGCTCATGGGGCCCCTCCCCCGGCCCGGCGTCAGCCCATCCACCCCCGGATTCGCCCGGGCCGCCGATACCTTGAACCTCGGTGTCAGCTCCGCATGCCGGCGCCCCGCCTCAAGAGTCGCAGCGCCCTCCCCGCTGACAGCCGACCTCTCCGCCGCAACCGCCGCCCGCACCGCCGCGCGAACCGACTGACGCGCATACACCACCGCCCCCAGCGACCCCAGCGCCGACGCGATCGACACGATCAAAGCCGCGATATCCATGTGCCAGAACTTAGAGCAAGCCCGGGCAGACAGACGATGATTCCGCCGGAATGACAGACCAGGCGCACAATCGGCCGATGGTCGCAGGCCCTGGCCCTAGTGGTCGCGCTCGCCTCGTTCCACGTTTCCATTCTCCGGCACTTAACGTCTTCGGCTCTCGATCCCGGCGCGGGCTCGGCCCGCGCCTGGCGGGAGCCGCAGGTGCGCCCTTGAACCTGTAGAGAAAGTTGTAACAGCTCCGAGACACGAGGCACCGAGAGACGAGGCCCTCGATGTCATTAGCCAGCACGTCGATGACTACATCAGGCGCGCCCGCCTCGGGAAAGCTGAAAACTTGACACAAACGTCCAGAAGCTAGGGGCCAAGGATCGGCAGAACTCCAAAAGCCCCGGGGACCCTCGCGGGTCTCCGGGGCTTTGGCGGCCGACTTATCCGGCGAACTCAAGCTCAGCCTGCCTGTCCCTGCCATTGCATGTGCTCGTCGGTAGTGTTGCATGGCGTCATGGTGACCTCGGCATGGGCGGTACCGGTGTAGCCATTGAGGCAATCCTTGTTGGACGCGTTCTGAAGCACGAACCAGTTAGTCCCGCCGTTAGATACTTCGGCCCAGACATACCATTCCATATGCGCGTCGGTAGTGTTGCATGGCGTCATGGTGACCTCGGCATGGGCGCTACCGGTGTAGCCATTCAGGCAATCCTTGTTGGATTGATTCTGTAGAGTGAAGTCCCCAGATCCGAACGGCGATGAGCTTTGCACCCATGTCATGTGCAGGTCGCTAACGTTGCATGGCGTCATGGTGACCTCGGCATGGGCGCTACCGGTGTAGCCATTCAGGCAGTAATCGTTAGCATTATTGAGGAGCTGCTCATCAGGTCCACTCGCGGCGTAGGCTGAGGTCGCCGTAAGCGCGGAAAGTGCGCCAGCCAGCGCGAGTGCCGTGATGACTGTAAGCCGAATTCCTCGAAGCCGTTTGATCATCTCTCCTTGCCCTTTCTTTCCTGGCGCCTTCCTTTTCGCTCTCGGTTCTCACGAACCCGCCCCCAACGTCAATACTGGGTCAGATTTATTATCGCATTGATGTCAGGCGGGTGATCGATCGCTTACTGATAAATTATGCTAATACCCAAAAAAGTCAACTCTTGTGTATTTTAGTGTGATATGTTACGGTAGCGTATCTCCGTTTGTGGCCAGGAAAAGGGACATGCGATGCCCGGTCCGCCGGTCGGCGCCTTAGGCCTGCCCCCGCTTATGCAGACTGGCTAGCCGCGACGGCCGACGGCCCTTGCCGACGGTCATCGGGGGGACACCCGTGGGACTAGCCCGAGGCGTGGTCTCATGTCGTCGGGTGGAGCTGTCCCGAGGTGGTGAGCTCGACTACTACCGTCGCCGTTAGCTGCCTTCGCGGCTTGCAGAGTGGCCGGCGTCCACGAACTGGCTTACATTAGTGTAATTATCTTCCTTCCCATGTGGGCCAGACGGGGAGTGACACGGAATGTCTCTCAACGCGACGCCTCCCGACAACCTCGCGGCCGTGGGTCTTATCCGCGCGGTGGCCGTAGACGACCCGGACTCGGGTCTGCTGATCATCTCGCAGCATGGCGGGTGTAAGCCTGGCCCCGACGGTGATCAGGTGACGGCCTTCATGCTTGCCCTGGCCGCGCTTGCCGCCCGTGCGATGTTCGCGTCCAACGGCTACAACGTAGAGCGGACGCTGCGGGTCCTCGACGCCTGGACGGCCGAGTACGCGGACGACGCGGCGGCGGCGTCGTGACCGCGGCCAGGCATTTCGACCGGTTCGCCGCGGTGCCCGGGCATGATGAGATCGTGGCCATGGCCCCGGCCGCTATCTACTCGTGCCTGACCAGGGACGACGATACTGCCGTCGCGATCGGCGACGAGCTGGCGGCCATGGCCGCCACGCCGCAAGAGGTAGCGGCGACGTTCGCGGTCCTGGCAGCGGCGATGCTCGGCGAGGCGTGCGGCGGGCGAGCCGAGGCGCGGCGGCTGGCTGCCCGGTGGACGCAGAAGATCACAGTCCGCGAGGCCCGTGCAGTCGCCGACCGAAACGCCGCGATGGCCGGCGAGCCAGCAAGTCCGCCGCCGGCAGAATCGGCTAAGCCGGTCTCGCTCCGGGATGAGCTGAAAAAGATGGGCCTGCTCTGACGCACTCACGCTGGGCGAGGCATGACGCTACAGCTCTATCTCTGCGTCGGCGGGGATCTCGGCCATCAGGGCGGCGTGTGCTTCGGGTTGTGCCTCGGCTTCCTTGCTGATGCGGGCGGCGTAGTCGCTGCGGACTTGCCGGCTGGCCTGTTCGGCAGCGTACTGGCGGGCTGCCTGTTTCACGTCGGCGATCGCTTCACTGGATCGTGCGCCTGGGGTGTACTCCGCGGTTGGCTCGGTGTCTGACAGCACGGTCTCGGGTTCAGTTCCGGGGCCGGTGTCAGCATGCGGCTGGCGTGCCGGGGGCCACGGCTGGCCGGCGTCGATGGCGGCATGGCGCTCACGTTCAATAGAACGCTCGACGGCGGCCAGGTCCGCGTCGAACTGGCGCAGCCATTTCAGGGTTGTCTCCGGCTCCGAGGCAGATACGGACGTGACCTGGGATGAGGCTAGTCCCCCGGTTTCCGGCTCGCTGCTAGCGGCCGACTGTTCCTGTGGCCGGGGACCGTCACCGTCTTGGGTGATCTCTACCCTGCGGCCGCGGCGGTTGAGCTCGGCGGCGGCTTTGTCGCCGTTGTCCCTCACGATGCGGGTACTGTCGGCCCATTGCTCGTGCTCGGCGTTCCGGGCTTCCAGGGCCTGCCGTTCAGTGCCGAGCAGTCCGGCCAGCTGCCGGGCGTTGTTTGCTCCGGCTTCGTCCTCGCTGGCCTGGGCGTTGGCTGCCTGCTGCCAGGCGTCGGCTTCGGCGTGGGCGGTGGCGCGGAGCTGGCTGCCGACGTCGGGCGGTGCGGCGGTGTGCGCGCGGTCGGCGGCGGCGGTGTGCGCTTCGAGCTGGCCGCGGTCCATCCCGGCCCACATGGCGGCCTCGTCGCGTATCTCCATTTCCCGGATGGCTTGCTGCCGCATGTTCTCGAGTTCGGGATTGCCATGGTGCGGTTCGGGTGACACGGCCTGGTTCGGGTTAGTGATGCCGGCGGCTTCCCGGTAGGAAGCGGTGAACCCCGCGCGCCGCTCGTAGTCGGCAACCTCCATTGGCGAGGCGTCG
>Ga0187814_10000408_pt1 | contig 14075 bp, 14 predicted proteins | sample NC_S_4_FD_132450 | JGI IMG/M metagenome (GOLD analysis project Ga0187814, IMG submission 132450) | Wetland sediment microbial communities from Neuse River Estuary, North Carolina, USA - ASW-S_4 | ecosystem: Environmental > Aquatic > Freshwater > Wetlands > Sediment | place: USA: North Carolina... | reverse complement strand
TAAATAGTTGATAAGCAACATCGAAGCGGATCCGCGGAAGCTACGGATCGGAGATGGGGGTGGCTGCCGATGTCGGCGGGCGAGACAAGCCGTAGCGTCGGGTCCATCACCAGTAGATCAGAAAGGAGGTGAGTCATGCCTGGAACATTGACGCGCTGGGATCCTCTCGGCGAGCTGACTGAGCTGCGTACACGGTTCGACCGCATGCTTGACCAGTTCGACGGCCGCGAGCGCGTGTGGACGCCGGCAATCGACGTCGTGCGTGACAACGGCAACCTTGTCGTTCGCGCCGACCTGCCCGGGATCAAGCCCGAGGAGGTCAAGATCGAGGTCGAAGACGACATCCTCACGGTCTCCGGTGAGCATGAGGAGCGCACGGAGCAGAAGGACAAGCACTACGTGCGGCGTGAGCGCCGCTACGGGTCCTTCTCACGCTCGATGGCGCTACCGCCCGGCGTCGAGGCCAGCAAGATCAAAGCCACGACGCATGACGGCGTCGTCGAGGTGACGATTCCGCTCCCCAAGGAGGCGAAGAAGGAGACGGTCAAGATCACGCCAACCGCCGCCTGAGCGCCTCTCGCGGAGGGCCGGCCGAAGCCGCTTAGGCGGGAAGGCCGGTCTTCCGCATCTTATGCTCGATCCGCCTACGCCGCCGCCTTGGCGCGGACTGCGCCTGCCGCCGCCTTCCCTTTGATCAGGTCGGCTGCCCGCTCGGCGATCATGATCGTCGGCGCGTTGGTGTTGCCGCGAATCAGCGTCGGCATCACCGACGCGTCGACCACTCGAAGCCCATCGACTCCCAGCACCCGCAGCTCCGTGTCGACCACCGACCCCATGCCGCACGTGGCGACCGGGTGATACAGCGTTGTCGAGTTGCGCTCGATGTGGGCGGTCAGGCTCGCGTCGTCGTCGCCGTCAGGGACCCCGAAGGGACCGGTCGAAACCGCACGCAGCGCCGGCTGCTCGGCGATCTCCATGCAGCGGCGAACGCCAGCCATCAACGTCAGGCGATCCTCCTCGGTAGTGACGTAGTTGTGGAGGATCCGGGGCTTTGCAGTCGGGACGCGCGAGCGCAGCTTGACGAAGCCCGTGCCGGTCGGACGCAGCACGCATGCGGACAGCGCCCAGCCGTCGACGAGGATCTCGCCGACCCCGCCCTCGGGAAACAGGATCGGGATCGCGTGCAGCTGAACGTCGGGAGCCTCGAGCCCCTCCCGTGTCCGGATGAAGCCACCCGACTCGGCGAAGTTGGAGGTCAGCGGTCCGCACGCCTGCGTTTGGAGGAGAACCATGTTCTCCTCGGTCTCGGCCGTCAGCAGCGAGGGCTGATCGGTCGTGTAGGTGATCCAGGTCGCGACGTGGTCCTGGAGTCCGCGGCCGACTGGTAGCTCCAGCACCTGCGGGATGCCGGCGAGCTCGAGGTCCTCGGCCGGGCCGATCCCGCTCAGCAGGAGGATCTGCGGGCTCTGGTAGCTGCCGGCGCTGAGAATCACCTCGCCCCCGCGGATCTCCCGCAGCGCGTCGTGCTGGTCGACCTCCACGCCGACCGCGCGGGTGCCCTCGAGCAGCAGGCGAGCCACGTGCGCCCCGGTCTCTACCACGAGGTTCGATCGGTCCATCGCCGGATGCAGGTACGCAACCGCGGTCGAGCAGCGCATGCCGTCGCGCTGGGTGACCTGATACCATCCCACGCCGTCCTGCTCGGGGCCGTTGAAGTCCTCGTTGGCGGGGATTCCGGCCTCGATGCCGGCCTCGATGAACGCCTCACACGTTCTGTGCCGCGCGCGACCCTCGCTAACCCGCAGCGGCCCGCCGGCGCCGTGGAGCTCGCCGGTGCCGCGTTCGTTGTCCTCGGCCTTGATGAAGTACGGGAGCACGTCGTCCCACCCCCATCCCTCGAAGCCCATCGCCGCCCAGCCGTCGTAGTCGGCGCGATTGCCGCGGATGTAGACCATCGCGTTGAGAGACGAGGAGCCGCCGAGCGTCCGGCCCCGCGGAAGGAGGCGAGAGCGGTATCCGAGACCCGGCTCGGGATCGCTGACGAAGGCCCAGTCGTACTTGCTCGTGCTGAGCGCCAGCTGGCCCGGGGGGAGGTGGATCTCCTCGGCCGTGTCGGGCGGTCCGGCCTCGATCAGGCACACCCTCACGTCCGAGTCCTCGGTCAGCCGCGCGGCAAGCACGCACCCGGCCGAACCCGCACCGACGATCACATAGTCGAACTCACTCATCCTCGTCTCCTCGGCCGCTCGGCTTCCTCGTGCCCTTTGCCCCGGGCCGCTCGAACGCGAAGGACCGATGGCGGGGCCACTCGGGGCATTGTTCAGCCGGTGTCCCCTACGGTCAAGGGCGCCGCTCCACCGCGCTAGCCTACGGACTCGCTCGCTGCACCGGATCGACCTCAGGAGTGGCCGATGACGCCGGAGGATGACGAACTCGCGCTTGGCAACGCCGCGATTACGCCGCGGCTACTTGGCGGTGGGCGGAACTAGCGCAGGCCGGCGGCGCACCGCTGGCCTCCTGCTCGCGCTTGGCGCGCTGCTGATCACGGGCTGCGGCTCGAGCTCGAGCAGCACGAGCGCCCACGCAGCCTCGACTCCCTCGACCGCGCCGACAGGCAGCGCCGCCCCCAGCACCCAGGCAAACGGTCCGATCGGCCCAGAAGGAGTTCCGCTCGAGCAGGGAGCAGAGCTCGCGCCCGCCTCGACGACCTCGCCGAGCAGGGCTGTCGACGGGGTCCACTGCGCCCCGCTCGAGCAGCTCGTCTACCACATCCATGCCCATCTTCAGGTCTACGTGGGCGGCCAGCCCCGCTCGCTCCCGGCCGCGATCGGCCTGATCGACCCGGTCGGCGAACAGACGCCGAACGGCCCCTTCTACGGGGCGCTCAAGGGCGGGTGCTACTACTGGCTGCACACGCACACCTACGACGGCGTGATCCACATCGAGTCGCCGACACGCCGGATCTACACGCTCGGCGACTTCTTCGACGAATGGCGCCAGCCGCTCAGCACAAGCCAGGTGGCGAGCGCAAAAGGGACCGTCACCGCGTTCGTCAACGGCCAGCGCTGGGCTCACAGCCCCCGGGCGATACCGCTGGTGCCCCACGCGGTGATTCAACTCGACGTGGGCTCGCCCACCGTCCCGTTCTCCACGATCTCGTGGGCGGGGACCGGGCTGTAGGGCCGCGATCGGCCAGGCCACAACAGGTCGGCTCTCCGCCCGGGCCGTAGACTCGGCTCGTGCTGATCCTCCCGCCGGGACACGGTCAAACGATCACCCAGCGGCGCGCCCTGTCGGTGCGCGAGCGCTGGATGGTCTGGGGCGTCATCGCCGCGGTCGCGGCCGTCGTCCTGATCCTCGTCGTCTCGATCGCCAGCGGGGGCAGGAGCTCCGGCCACGGATGCATCTACGCGACGATTCCCGGCGCGGTCGGGGCACAGGAGGTCTACCAATGTGGCGCCGACGCACGCGCAACGTGCCAATCGGCGTCAACCCCCGGGGCGTTCGCGCCCCAGGCAGCACAGAGGATCGTCGCCGAGTGCCGGAAGGCTGGGCTGCCGACCGCGCACTAGAAGGCCAGCCAGCGGGCTATGCCCGCGGTTTGAGCCCGGCGCGGCGCCGCCGGCGGATCAGCTCGGCGCCAACCGCCGCGCCCACCAGCAGCACGAGACCGATCGAGGCGACCAGCCCGACGTCGCCGGCGAACTCGAGGATCGGCGGCCCGAAGTAATACGCACCCAGGCCGATCCCGACCGCCCACGCCAGCGCACTGATCTCGTTGGTCAGCAGGTAGACGACTGGCCCGGAGCGGTTGAGTCCAGCGACCCACGACGGGGTCAAGAGGATCGCCACGACCTCCATCCGCTTGAACAGCTCCTCGCCTCTGGCTGCGGCCTTCATGCGCATGTTGCGTAGTGGACCGGGCGCCGCCAGCACCGACCGCCCGCCCGCCAGCCCGATCAGCCAGCCCGCAATCCCCCCGACCGTCGCCCCGAAGAACGCAGCCGCGATGACCGGGGAGATGTCGAGCTTGTGGCGAGCGGCGAATATGCCGGCTGCGATCAGCACCGGCTCGCCGGGTCCCGGCAGGCCGATCCAGCTGAGAAGCGCGGCGAGCGCCACGCCCGCGTAGTCGATCGTCGGCCCGGGGTGATGGAGCAGGTGCAGGTGCAGCGCGGCTATCAGCACGGGCACGCCTTCCGCCGGCGCGATTGCGGGGAGCTCATCCGTTCCGATCGTCGCACACGACCTCGTCGATTCCCCGTCAGTTCACGCCTCGGTCGCAAATCTTCCCTCCTTGCGGGAACGGTTTATCCCAATGTCCAGATGGCCTGGTTCGTTTGCTGGACGCAAGGCCATGGCTGCCCAATCCCCCAACGTCCACACTGGTCGACATAAAAGGGGCGTCGACAGGCACTACCGCATGCGCGGTGGTCTGTGTGCGCCCTGATCGTCGTACTGCATACGTTCCTACGGACAAGGAGATCCATTGCCAGTTGAAGCACCGAGTTGGCTGAACTCAGGAGATACCTCCTGGCAGATCACCGCCGCGACGCTCGTCGGCCTGATGAGCGTTCCCGGCCTCGCCGTCCTGTATGGCGGCGTGATGCAGAAGCGCTGGTCGATCAACAGCATGATCCTGACGTTCGCCACGTTCTCGATCGTGCTCATCGTCTGGGTGCTGTGGGCCTTCAAGATGGGCTTCGGCGTACCGTGGCACGGGCTGTCGCATTCCGGCTTCTTCGGGAACTTCATCGGCAAGCCGGGCCCTGTGCTTTCGCACACTGAGCTGCAGCACCAGTCGGACATCCCCTTGATCGGAACGCAGGCGTTCCCCAAATCGGCGCTCGTCTACTTCCAGTTCGTGTTCGCCGCGATCACCCCGATCCTGGCGCTCGGATCGGTGCTGGGGCGGGTGAACTTCAAGGCCTGGGTGCCGTTCTGCGCGCTGTGGATCACGTGCGTCTACGCGGTCGACGCGTTCCTGCTCTGGGGCGGCGGCTTCTTCGCACAGAAGGGAGCGGTCGACTTCTCGGGTGGCTACGTGATCCACCTGTCGGCCGGCGTGGCGGGGTTCGTCGCCGCGGCGGTGATCGGACCACGACTACAGCGCGACCGCGAGATCGACGCGCCGAACAACGTCGCGATGGTCGCGGTCGGCGCGGGCCTGCTGTGGCTGGGATGGAACGGCTTCAACGGCGGTGACCCGTATGCCTCGAACATGTCCGCGGCGGCGGCGGTGCTGAACACGAACCTCTGCACCGCGGTCGCGTTCCTGGTGTGGGTCGCGTGGGACTACCTCACCGGCCGCAAGCCCGGTCTGATCTCGGGCGTCAACGGCATGATCGTCGGCCTCGTGGCGATCACCCCGGCGGCCGGTTACGTAAACGGCTTCGGCGCGATCGCGCTCGGCGTGATCGCCTCGACGATCGTGTACTTCGCGCTCAACTACCTGAGCCGGGCACGGCCGTTCCGCAACGTCGACGACACGCTCGGCGTGGTCTACACACACGGGTTCGCCGGCCTCGCCGGCGGCTTGCTGGTCGGGATCTTCGCCGACCCGAACATGGCGCTCGCCTACAAGACCGGCCCGCACGGGCACCTGATCGCGACAGGCGGCGTGGCCGGTGTCATCCACGGCAACTGGACGCTGCTCAAGTGGCAGTTCTTCGCCGCGCTGTTCGTGATCGCATGGACGGGGCTGGTGACGTTCGTGCTGCTGAAGCTCGTCGGAGTGTTCATCCCATTGCGGATGACCGAGGAGAACATGGAGATCGGCGACGTCGCCGAACACGGGCACGAGGTGTACCCGTCGGACGTGCCGTCGCTCGGATTCCCAGCGGGGGTCCCCGGACTCGCGCCAGGACAGGCGACAGCGCCATCAACGGCCTAGACGCCACAACACTCGGGTGGGCCGCCGGCGACGCAGTGGCTGCGTCGCCGGCGGCACGCATCCATCAGCCCCACGCCTGTAGGCTCACGCCTGCAATCAGATTCCAAGGAGGAACGAAGCCTTGTCCACCGTAGAGCGCTCACAGACGGCTGCGTCGGCCGGTGCCGACTCTGCCGCCGATGTCCTCGATTTCGCCACCGAGCGCGGCGTCCAGATGGTCGACCTGAAGTTCGTCGACCTACCGGGCACCTGGCAGCACATGAGCCTGCCGCTCGCCGCGCTGGATGCCGACGACTTCGAGTCCGGACTCGGCTTTGACGGCTCCTCGATCCGCGGCTTCCAGGAGATCCACGAGTCGGACATGCTCCTGATTCCGGACCCGACGACGGCGTTCATCGACCCCTACTACGGGCACACCACGCTGTCGCTGATCTGCTCGATCGCCGATCCGGTGCTCGGCGAGCCGTACGGACGCGACCCCCGGTTCGTCGCGCAGAAGGCCGAGCGCCATCTGGTCCGCACGGGCATCGCCGACGTCGCTTACTTCGGCCCCGAGGCGGAGTTCTTCATCTTCGATCACCTCGCCTACGCGCAGACTGAGAACAGGGCCTTCTACGAGGTCGACTCCGAGGAGGGCTTCTGGAACACCGGAGCATCCCCGGGGACGAGCCCCAACCTGGCGTACAAGCTCCGCCAGAAGGAGGGCTACTTCCCGGTGCCGCCGGCCGACTCGATGGCCAACCTCCGCGCCGAGATGGTGCTCACGATGGAGTCGCTTGGGATCAAGTGCGAGTTTCACCACCACGAGGTGTCCTCGGGTGGCCAGGCCGAGATCGACATGCGCTTCCAGCCGCTCCTGCGGATGGCTGATCAGATGATGATCTACAAGTACGTGGTCAAGAACACCGCCCGCGCGGCGGGGAAGACCGCCACGTTCATGCCCAAGCCGATCTTCGAGGAGAACGGATCGGGCATGCACGTCCACCAGTCGCTGTGGAAGGACGGCGACCCGCTGATGTTCGGCGAGGGCGGCTACGCGCACCTGAGCGAGCTGGCCAAGTACTACATCGGCGGCCTGCTCGCGCACGCGCCTGCGCTGCTGGCCTTCTGTGCGCCGACCACGAATTCCTATCGCCGCCTGGTCCCCGGCTACGAGGCGCCGGTCAACCTGGTGTTCTCGGCCCGGAACCGCTCGGCGTGTGTCCGCGTGCCGATGTACCACGAGTCGCCGAAGAGCAAGCGCGTCGAGTTCCGCTCGCCGGACCCGACCGCCAACCCATACCTGGCCTTCAGCGCGCTGATGCTCGCGGGCCTCGACGGGATCAAGCGCCAGCTCGACCCCGGCGATCCGCTCGACGTCGACATCTACGATCTGCCGGCGGACACGCTCGAGCGAATCGCCACCGTGCCCTCTTCCCTCGAGGAGAGCCTTGCGGCGCTGGAGTCAGATAGCGACTTCCTGCTCGACGGTGAGGTGTTCACGCCAGGTCTGATCGAGGCCTACATCCGCTACAAGCGCGAGGAAGAGGTCGACGCGATCCGGATGCGGCCGCATCCGTGGGAGTTCGCGCTGTATCACGACGCGTAAGGGACGGGCGCGACACCCGCCCGGACCCACCGGGCGCGCTTTACACCGCCCGGAGCAGCCTCGGCTTAGTGCGCGAGGTTGGTCCGGGCGGCGCTCGCGCCCTTCTTGAAGCCGACAGGCGGCGACTACCGCAGGAAGTCGAGTAGCAGCCCGCGGAAGGTTTCTGGGGTTTCCATCGGGGCGAGGTGGCCTGCGTCTTGGATGACGGCGTGACGCGCATTAGGCAGCGATCGGGCCAGCAGCTCGGCTCCGTGCCTGAAGTCGACCAGGTCGTGGTCGCCCGCAGCGACCACGGTCGGGACGTCGAGCCGAGACAGTGCGTCCCGGTTCTGGTCGAGCGGGTCCGGCGCCTCGGCGACGGACCCGGCCTCTGCTTGCACGACAAAGGCGCGGCGCTGCATGGCCGCGACGCGGTCCCGCAGCGCCTGCGGAGCGTCGGGCAACGTCCAGGCGCCGACCACGGCCTCGACCGCCGCGTCGATGTCGCCGCGGTCAAGCGCACTCTCCTCGGCCTCCCAGGCGGCCTGAAGCTCGGGCGACGGCTCCAGCTCCGGGGCCGGGCTGGAGATCAACGCCAGTGCCGACACACGCAGTGGTGCTACCGCAGCGATACGCAGTGCAACCGCACCACCAAACGAGTTCCCGACCAGCGCCGCACGGTCGATGGCCAACGCATCCATCGTTTCGAGCACGTCCGCCCAGGGCGCCTGCTCCCCGGGCGCGACCGGCGCCTCACCGAAGCCTGGAAGATCCACGGCGACAGCCCGGTAGCCGGCCGCCGCCAGCGGCTCCAAATGCTCCGCCCACATCGTCCGGTCCGCGATGCCGGCGTGGAGGAGGATGACAACTGGACCACTGCCAAGGTCGTCGTACGGCAGCATCAGTGTTGGGTGGGCGCTGCCGCCGTGGGACGCACCTCGCGCACTGAGCCCATGGCTACCGGAGCAGGCTTAAGCGCACCGGTGCGTCCCGACGGTGGCGCCGCCCGCCCCTTCAACCGAGGACCGGCGGCGGGCCTCCTCAACCGAGGACCAGCTCAGCCGCAGTCCGCAGTGTCGCTGGATCGCCACCCACGAGCAGTGTCGTGACGCTCGACTCGCGCCAGGCCTCGAGCTCCTCGCGAATCTTTTCCCTCGGGCCGATCAGGGTGAGCTGCTCGATCAGCTGCTGCGGCACAGCCCCCGCGGCCTCCTGCTTGTGCCCTCCCAGGTAGAGCTCCTGAATCTTCCTCACCTCGGCCTCGTACCCCATCCGGATCGGGACGTTCGCGTGGAAGTTGGCGCTGCGTGCGCCCATCCCGCCGAAATACAAGGCGTACATCGGTCGCAGCGCGTCGGCTGCCGACTCGATGTCATCGGTGACGATCAGCGGCACCGTCGCAGCGACCTCGAACTCGTCCGCGGTCCGCCGCGCACCTGGACGCTCGAACCCTTCGGCCAGCGGGGCGGCGTAGAGGTCGTCGTGCTGCGGGGAATAGAAGATCGCCAGCCAGCCGTCGCACAGCTCGGCCGCCATCGCGATGTTCTTCGGCCCCTCGGCCGCGAGGTAGATCGGGATCTCCTCGCGGAGCGGGTGGATGCTCGACTTCAGCGGCTTGCCGAGCCCAGTGCCGTCTGGGATCGGCAGCGGGTAGTGCGGGCCCTCGTTGGTCACGGGCCCCTGCCGCGCCCAGATCTGGCGGAGGATCCCGATGTACTCCCGCATCCGCGCCAGCGGCTTGGCGAACGGCTGCCCGTACCAACCCTCGACGACCTGGGGCCCGGAAACCCCGAGCCCGAGAATCATCCGCCCTCCAGAGAGGTGGTCGAGCGTCATCGCCGCCATGGCGGTCGCGGCCGGGCTCCTCGCGGAGATCTGCACGATCGCGGTACCGAGCTTGATCCGCTCCGTCGAGGCTCCCCACCATGCCAGCGGCAGCAACGCGTCCGAGCCATACGCCTCGGCCGTCCAGATCGAGTCAAACCCGAGTCCCTCTGCCGCCTGAACCGACTCGATCGCTCCGGGCGGGGGACCTCCGGCCCAATAGCCGACGTTCAGCCCGAGCTTGAGTTCACGCGCCATCGCGGAAAACCCTATCCGCTGGCGCGTCTCAGACGCTCGATCGCTCGCCGCCAACGTCCTGGCTGATGGGGCTGGGTGGCGAGCCACTCTTCCCTGGTGGGCAGGCGTCCCGCACGGCGGGCCGCCAGCACGCATTCGGTGTGCGCGTGCCTGCGTCCCCCCGGGTCTCCCTCCGGGACGATCAGCATGTGCTCGCTGAGCGCTGGCAGATATTTGCCGCAGATAGGACACCGATATGTCGCCGGCTTGCGGTTCTGGGCGCGGCGGAGAGCCCACCAGCGCGCCGGCGCAAGCTCTCTCTCAGCCACACGTCTAAGGATTGCATCCGTCCGGCACGGAAAACGCTATCGTCGCCGTCCGTGGATCAGCGCTTGACCCGAATCATCGCCGAGACGACGCGTCATCGCATCACCGGCCTGCTTGGCCTGCCGCCGGACGGCTATCGCAGTCGCCTGAGCGACTATCTCAACGCGCCCGAACGCTCATTCCTGGCGCTGACCGACGTCGAGCTCTCGCCCCTCGACGGCAGCGGGCCGCCCGAGCACCATCAGTTTCTGGCCCTGTCGCTGCGCCACATCCTGTTCGCAGTGCCAGTCGACGAAGCCGCGGAATAGGCCTTTCGCCGCCTACCGGGCCACCGCCGGAGGTATGGTTAACCCATGGCCACCCGTCAGGTTGACGATCTTCAGGGGCCGAGCCGGAGCGAGGTGCTCCGCGCCTCCCCACGGATGTTCGACTCGAATCTGCTCGAACGGCTTTCGCGCGTTCACCCGAGCGTTCCTCCGATCATCTTCGGCCCGGTGATCGCGCTGCTGCTGATCGAGGGCTTCGTCCACGGCGTCGGGTGGGCGGCGCCGGCGTGGCTGATCGGCGGCTACGTGTTCTGGACGCTGACCGAGTACTGGCTGCATCGGATCGTCTTTCACTTCGAGCCGGAGGCCGGAATCGGCGCCCGTCTTCACTGGATCATCCACGGCGTGCACCACGACCATCCCAACGATCCGCTGCGCCTGGTGATGCCGCCGTCGGTGAGCGTGCCGCTATCGGCGCTGTTCGTCCTCGGGTTCTACCTGGTCATCGGGACGCCCGGCTATCTGCCTTTCGCAGCCGGATTCCTCGGCGGGTACCTGTTCTACGACATGCTGCACTACCACGTGCACCATCACACCCCCACGACGGCGCTTGGCAAGAAGCTGCGCGAGCTTCACATGCGCCACCACTTCCAGAATCACGAGCGGGGCTACGGCGTCAGCGCTCCCTTCTGGGACTACGTGTTCGGGACGCCGCTGAAGTCGCGGCGTTAGTGGCAGCCGAGAAAGGCGAGCGCGGCGCGGCGATCCTCGGGGTCGCGATGGCGGTGCCCGAGCGGCGCGTCGCCAACGACGAGATCGCCGCCTGGATCGGAGTCGACGAGGATTGGATCGTCAAGCGCACCGGGACTTCGCTGCGCCCGTGGGCCAACGAGGGCGAACGGATGAGCGATTTCGCGGCGAGGGCGGCATCGGGTGCGCTCGCCCGCTCCGGGCTCGAGGCCAGTCAGCTCGACCTCGTGCTGGTCGCAACCTCGACCGCCGATGAGATCACTCCCAACGCGGCGCCGCTGGTCGCCGGGCTGATTGGGGCCGAGCACGCCGGGGCGCTTGACGTGGGCTGCGCCTGCACCGGCTGGCTGGCCGGCCTCGCGCTCGCGTGCGGCCAGATCGAATCGGGTCGCGCGCGCAGCGCGGTGGTTGTCGGGGCCGACTTCCTGTCGCGGTTCCTCGATTACTCAGACCGGTCCACCGCACCCTTGTTCGCCGATGGCGCCGGAGCCGCGGTCGTCTCAGCGGTCGCGCCGTCCAGCGGATCAATCGGGCCCGTCCTGCTCCACGCCGACCACGCCGGTGCGGATCTGATCAGGCTCGAGCGCGGCAAACGGATCTCGATGCAGGGACAGGAGACGTTCCGCGCCGCGGTCAGTCGCCTCTCGGACGTAACCGTGGAGGCGCTGTCGGCGGCCAAACTGGACCTCGGCGACGTCGATCTGTTCGTCTACCACCAGGCGAACTCGCGGATCATCCGCGCGGTGGGCCAGCGCCTGGGCCTGAGCTTCGAGCGAGTCCTGGACTACGTCGATCGCTTTGCCAACTCTTCCACAGCGACGCTTCCAATCGCGCTCTCGGTCGCCGAGACGGAGGGCCGGCTGCACCCTGGCGACACCGTGCTCCTGGCGAGCTTCGGCGGCGGCTTTACCTGGGGCGCGACTGTCGTCAAGTGGGGCTCGGCGACGGCCGGCGGTCGATAGACACTCTCTGCCACAGGCGGGCCGGCTATCTCGTCAAGCTGGACACTGGCGAAAGGAGCCGAAATGAAAGTGTTCGTTGCGGGCGGTACCGGAGCGATTGGCAAGCAGCTCATCCCGCGACTGCTGGCGGCGCGACATGAGGTGTTGGCGATGACTCGGAGCGAAGCCAAATAGGCAGTCAACGGAGAGCGAGGGATTCGAGCCCTTGGACAGCGATCCTGGGTTGGCTCATCTTGGCGGTAGGAAGGGCGCGACCGTGCCGGTCTGTTCGAGCAGTGCGGTGAGTCGCTCGTGAAGCCGGCGGCGCTCGCGCTCGATGGTCGGCGTCCGGCTGCGCCCGGATCGCTTGTCCACCAGGTTGTGGGCCTCGACCGGGTCGGCGTCGAGGTCGTACAGCTCGTACTCCGGCGCTGCCCTGTCCGATGGGTCGAGGTAGACCGCGTATTTGAAGCGCCGATCCCGCACGCACCGGATCCGGTTGGGCTGGCCGGGAGCTTCTTGAAACGCGGTACCTGCCTGGTGGTCGTCGTAGGTAAAGAGAACGTCGTCGCGCGCCGCGTCGGTGCGCACGCGCGCGTCGGTGATCGCGGGGATCGAGACGAGGAGACGCTCTAGAACTTGGAGGCTGGGATTCGCATGCTGCGCAAGCACCGGCGTGAGGTCGACGCCATCGAGGATCGCCCCGCCGGCATCCGCGCCTGCTAGAGCGAGCAGCGTGGGCACCACGTCGACCAGCGATACCGGCGCGTGGCTCGTGGCTCCCTCCGGGAACAGCACCGGGTTTGAGACGATCAGCGGGACCCGGATCGTTTCCTCGTAGGCGTTGAACATCTTCTGGCGCAGACCGCCGTGAGCGAGGCCCAGCTCGCCGTGATCAGAGAAGCGCACGATCACGGTCCGCGCCCGCAGCGAGTCCGGATCGCTGCGATCACCCAACGTCGCGACGATTCGCGCGAGCTTCTGATCGACGACTCGGTGCAAGTGCGCGTAGAAGTTCACGTAGTCGAGTCGTGCGCGACTGCCGTGCAGCGCCCCGAGGTACGCCGCCTGCCCCAGCTGGGCGAGCGCATGGACGCCCGGCTTGTCGCGAAGATTCTCGTCGACCGTGGGCGGGAGCCCGACGCCGAGGTCGCGGAACTCGGCGGCGTCATAGCCGCCAGCCTCATAGGAGGCCGGGTAGCCGAGCACGTCGTGCGGGTTGACCAGCGAGACGATCATGCAGAACGGCTCAGGCAGATCTGGCTGGGTCAGCCAGCGCTCAGCCCGGCGGGTGTAGTCCTCATCCCAGCCCTCACCCGAACGTCCCGCGTTGCCGCCGCCGAAATGTCGTGCCTTGGCATCGCCGCCGGCGTCTGGGGGCTCCCAGCCAGCAAAGCCATAGTCCCGTTCGAGCCGCTGGCTGTCGGCCGGCCCGAACTCGTGGCCCACTACCGGCTTGGTCAGGTGCCACTTACCCTTGAGCACAACCTCATAGCCCCGGGCGCGCAGCATCCGTGCGATCGTCGGCACGGCCGCCGGAAGCTCCGGTTCGCGGCCGCTCTTGGGTCCCAGCCGCATCGTGCTCCGAGCAAACGTTCGTAGCAGCCTCGCGCGGGGTGCATCACCACTAGCCAGCAGCCGCCCGGTGGTGCGCAGCACGTCGGGCAGGGTCGCGGGGTTCGGCCACAGGTCGCCGTAGGTGAGCGTGAGCGTGACCCCGTGACGAGATGGGAAAGTGCCGGTCAGGAACGATGCGCGGCTGGGCGAGCACATACACGTGGCGATGAACGCGCGCTCAAAGCTCACCCCCGTGCGCCGGAGCTCCGCGTCCGTCGGCGTGAGCGCGTCCAGCCACCCCGGCGCCGTCGGCCAATGCATCGCCGCGCGTTGCTGATCGGTGATCAGCAGCAACAGGTTGGGAGGGCGAGCGGACGACGCCATCAACAGCCTCACAACCCTACGCGAGCACACACACGCATCAACCCCCCCCTTCCAAGACGGCCCGGCCGCCACCCCATGAGCCAGGAGGACGCCGCCCCACCACACCGTAGTCGCAACCCAACGAACAAGCCGCGGTCACGGGGCGAGTCGCCGTTGGTGTCGCGTCGGTCTCCTAGGATCCGCATTTGTGTCGTCCGCGCCTCGGATCACGGTTGTGGGGTCGGCGAACGTCGATCTGGTTGCCCGTTTGCGAGCGGCTGCCGCTGGGTCCTACGCGGGGCTGGTCGCTCTGACCTTGGACGCGGAGGGCGCGGTGTCGCTCGAGGTTG
>Ga0187814_10000407_pt1 | contig 14082 bp, 11 predicted proteins | sample NC_S_4_FD_132450 | JGI IMG/M metagenome (GOLD analysis project Ga0187814, IMG submission 132450) | Wetland sediment microbial communities from Neuse River Estuary, North Carolina, USA - ASW-S_4 | ecosystem: Environmental > Aquatic > Freshwater > Wetlands > Sediment | place: USA: North Carolina... | reverse complement strand
GCTCATGGATCTGCTCGAGAGCCGCGGCGTGGTCGGCCCGAGCGAGGGTTCTAAGGCGCGTGATGTGCTGATAAGGCCAGACGATCTCCCCGCGCTCCTGGCGTCGCTGCGCGGCGAGGACTAGGCGACAGCCGCAGATCGATCCACGGGTACCGCACCCCGGTCCCGGCTAATCTCGGCCCGGGCCGTTCCGAGCGGTAATCAGATGTCTACACTTAGTGACCGGCCACTGGCCATGGGGATGAATTCGGGGAAGCCCAGCAGCGGGTGTAGCGGCCGGAGGGCCCAGCCCGGGGGCCGGGCAGTAGGCACCATTGATGGAGGCACCGCGTGAGCATCGGGGACGCCCTGGCTGCAGCTCGCCGCCAGGCCGGTCTCACCATTACGCAGGTAAGCCAGCGGACGTGTATCAGGGAGACGATCGTCCGCGGCATAGAGCGGGGGGACTACTCGGCCTGCGGTGGTGACTTTTACGCTCGCGGGCACGTGCGCAGCATTGCCCGCGCGGTCGGGCTCGACCCGGACGAGGCCGTCCGGGAGTACGACGCGACCCAGTCGCCGCAGCGGCCGGTCACGGCCGCCGACGTGTTCCAGCCCTTCACTCCGGTCAATCTCAAGGAGCGGCGGCGCCGGCCGAACTGGAGCCTGGTCCTGCTGGTCGGAATCGTCGCGATAGCGGGCATCGTCGGGTTCCGGTACTTCTCCCATAGCGGCTCGCCGCCACGTAATCCGAACGCGGCCAGCACCCACACGCCGCCCGCGAAGCACGTGACAGGCGCCGCCAAGGCGTCCACGTCTCCGGCTCCGACTCAGGTTCAGGTCACGATCATCGCGAAGCCTGGCGCCGTTACCTGGACCCAGCTCACCGCCGGAAACGGCCAGGTGCTCTACCAGGGCGACATCGGGGCGGGCGCGGCAATCACGCAGTTCTCCTCGACCGCCGCGGCTACGATGACCGTCCGGCTGGGTAATCCGGGCGGTGCCGACGTCTACCTCAACGGCAAGAAGCAGTCCTACTCCACCACGCAGCCGATCACGCTCACGTGCACTCCGACGGTCTGCGCGTAGCGGTCCTGGCGCGGGTCCGAGGCGGCCGCGCTGCTGCTGATGCGCTGGCACAGGCCCGGTTACCGTAGTCTGCCGGTGTGTCGTCCAGCCAGCGCACGCCCAGTTCCGCTACCCGCCGGGTGCGGATTGTTACGCTAGGCTGCGCCCGCAACGAGGTCGATTCCGAGGAGCTCGCCGCCAGGCTGGAGTCGGGCGGCTGGCAGCTTGCCGGTGAATCCGAGCAGGCTGCGGTAGTTCTGGTCAATACGTGCGGCTTTATCGAGGCGGCCAAGCAGGATTCCATCGACACGCTGCTGGCGGCGGCCGCGGGTGGCGCGCCCGTGGTGGCGGCGGGCTGCCTGGCCGAGCGGTATGGATCCGGACTGGCTGAGGCAATGCCCGAGGCGCAGATCCTGAGCTTTGACGACTATGAGGACATCGCCGCGCGGCTGGACGCGGTGGCGGCTGGTGAGCGCTGGGCGGCACACGAGCCGCGAGACCGGCGCAAGCTGCTGCCGCTCGCGCCGGCGGACCGGCCCGCCAGCACGGCGGCGCACCTGCCAGGCCACGGCCAGCGCTCCGGGCGGGAATTGCCGGCCCGCCCGGCCGACCCCGCATTCCCGGCTGGAATACCAGACCTGCCGCCGGGACTCGCCCCCGCATCGGGCCCGCGCGTGCTCCGCCGTCGGCTCGGCGGTGGCCCGGTGGCCCCGCTCAAGATCGCTTCCGGGTGCGATCGTCGGTGCACGTTCTGCGCCATCCCGGCATTTCGCGGCGCCTTCGTGTCCCGGCGGCCGGCCGACCTGCTGGCGGAGGCAGCGTGGCTCGCCGATCACGGCGCGCGCGAGCTCCTGCTCGTCAGCGAGAATTCCACGTCCTACGGCAAGGACCTCGGTGACCTCAGGCTGCTGGAGTCGCTATTGCCGCAGCTCGCCACCGTTTCTGGCATTCGCCGGGTCCGAGTGAGCTACCTTCAGCCGGCCGAAGTACGGCCCAGCCTCATCGGGGTGCTGGCCGGCACTGCGGGCGTGGCGAGGTACTTCGACCTGTCCTTCCAGCACGCCAGCGCGGATGTGCTGCGGTCCATGCGCAGATTCGGGGACGGCGACCGGTTCCTCGAGTTGATCGCCCAGATCAGGGACCTGGCCCCGGACGCGGGGATCCGGTCGAACTTCATCGTCGGCTTCCCGGGCGAGACCGAGGCAGACGTCAACGAGCTTCTTCAGTTCCTGGCTGACGCCCGGCTGGACGCAATCGGCGTGTTCGGTTACTCCGATGAGGACGGCACGGAGGCCGCGAGCCTGCCCGGCAAGCTGCCCGACGACGAGATTGCCCGGCGGGTCGACGAGCTCGCTGACCTGGCCGACGGGCTGATGGCAGAGCGCGCGGCGGCGCGTGTCGGCGCCACCGTAGAAGTGCTGATTGAGGAGGTCTTGCCCGGCGGCGGGTTCCTGGGCCGGGCAGCGCACCAGGCGCCAGAAGTCGACGGCGCAACCGAGATCAGCAGCGGATGGCGGCTCGCTCCTGGCGATCTGGTGACAGCGGTGGTTACCGGCAACGACGGCGTGGATCTGCGAGCCGAGGCCTTGAACGCACCGGTCGGGGACGACGGCACGCGCGCCCCGGCGGCGGCAGCCAACCGGACCACGGGCGCACGGTGAGCTGGGCAGCTCCGAACACGGACGACAACAGCAGGCCGCCTGCAGCTAACGAGCCGGGCACCGCGGCGCGGTCGGCCGCCCGCCCGGTGGGCCCGAGCACGGAGCAGGCGCGGCTGACCCCGCCCAGCATCGTTAACATCGCGAATGCGCTCACGATCTTGCGCCTCGCGCTGGTGCCCGTGTTCCTCTACTTCCTGCTGGCCGGGGGCACCAGGGACCGCACCGTGGCCTTCGTGGCGTTTGCGGTGGCGTCGGTCACGGACCTGCTCGACGGGGAGCTAGCCAGGCGGCGCGGCCTGATTACCGACTTTGGCAAGATCGCGGATCCGATCGCCGACAAGGCGCTTACCGGCTCGGCCCTGATCACCCTTTCTTACCTGGGCGAGCTGCCCTGGTGGGTCACCTTCGTGATCGTGGTCAGGGAGCTGGCCGTGACCGGGCTGCGATTCTGGGTCATCCGGCACGGTGTCATCGCGGCCAGTCGCGGCGGCAAGGTCAAGACCTTGCTTCAGATCGTCGCAATCAGCCTGTACGTGCTGCCCTGGCACGTACAGCTGGTCCAGGAGATCTTCATGGGGGCAGCCCTGGTCGTGACGGTGGTGACGGGAGTCGACTACGCCATCCGAGCGATGCGGCTCCGGCGGGCTGTCCGGTGACTCCGGCCGGCCTGTCCGGGCCGGCCGCGGCCGGGCGGGCTGGCAGCGAGGGCCTTGCGCAGGTTGTCATCGAGGTACTGACCGCGCGCGGCCAGTCGGTCGCTGTGGCCGAGTCGCTGACCGGCGGACTGGTGACCGGCGCTCTCACCAGCATCGCTGGGTCCTCTGTCGTGGTCCGCGGCGCCGTCGTCGCGTACGCCACCGAACTGAAGGCCACGCTCCTCGGCGTCCCGGTCGACCTGCTCGCCCGGCAGGGACCGGTCGACCCGGAGGTTGCCGCGGCGATGGCTGCGGGTGTGCGGCGGCTGCTCGGAGCCAGCTACGGCGTGGCCACCACCGGCGTGGCCGGACCCGGGCCTGCCGACGGGCAGCCCCAGGGCACAGTCTTCGTCGCGGTCGCCGGCCCGTCCGGGAGCTCTGGAACGGGGCTGCACCTGGCGGGGGACCGTCAGCAGGTCCGAGAGGAGACAGTTTGGTCTGCCCTATCGCTGCTGGTCAGGGCGTTGCGGGAAGACGAATGCTGATTACAGTGTTACGTGTGTGTGAACACGCAGCTGCGCCCTCTCCCGCCCAGTCCGCCAGGGCAGGTACGGTAGAAGGGTTAGTACATCGGCCTCGGGGAGGGAGCGCGACGATGGTCCTGCTTCGTCACTTGCTGGGTGACGCGCTACGGCGACTGCGTCTTCGCCAGGGCCGCACCCTCCGTGAGGTCTCGGCGACTGCGCGGGTTTCCCTGGGTTACCTGTCCGAGGTAGAGCGCGGCCGGAAGGAAGCGTCGTCAGAACTGCTCGCGTCTATCTGCGACGCGCTCGGAGCCCCGCTTTCCCAGGTGCTGCGGGAGGTCTCGGATGGCTTCGCGCTCGCTGAGCTGCAGAGCGAGCCGGTGTTCGGGATCCCGCTCGAGCCAGCGCTGGCAGGCGCGGCCAGCCAAAACGGTCCCGAGGACGAGGTGCCGGTATCTGCCGACCCGGCTGGTCAGCGCGTCGCGGTACGCGTGCCGGAGGGCACCCCGCAGCGGCTGGTCATGCCGCAGCGCAAGGTGACGCTGCCGGCTGGCAAGCTAACCCCGGCCGAGCCGCTGCTTGAGCCCGTCAAGCTGCCAGGCCCGGAGCCGAAGTTCGACAAGCTGGCGCGCGAGAGAACCGACATGGTTCCGGTCTGACCGAATCCTGACCAGATAACAACGGCCCGCGCCGTCCGGACGGCGCGGGCCATTTCGCGTGCTGGTCACGGCGATCAGTTGACCCACTGAGAGGTCCACGCCCTGGGGTCTTCCGTCAGCTTCCGTACGCTCGGCGGCAGGTTGCCGGTCACGATGTGCTCGAGCGTGACCTCCTCAAGGATTGCCCGCTCGTTGGCCCGCAAGGCGATCCAGACTGCCTGCAGCGGCTCGGCGGCACCGGTGTAGCCGAGGTTCTCCGGCCGCTCGCCGCGCACGCCAACCAGCGGTCCATCGATCGCCCTGATGACATCCGCCAGCGAGATGTCGCTGGCGGGCCGGGCCAGCCAGAACCCGCCGTCAGGGCCGCGCTGACTGCGGACCAGACCGGCCCGCCGCAGCTGGGTGAGGATCGCCTCGAGGAACTTTCCCGGAATGCCCTGCGTCCGGGCAAGCTGATCTGCCGTCACGTGGCCGCCATCTGTGGCGGCGGCCAGTTCGATGACGGCCCGCAGCGCGTAATCGGAGCGAGCGGAGAGCCGCATATGCAGCATTATGCAGGTAACGCGCGGTGTGGTGACGCCGCGGGACATGCTCAGTCGCCGGTTAGGCCCAGCGCCTCGGCGGTAGCCTGGGCGTTGCTCTGGGCCGCGCCATAGCTGGCCAGGTACCTTCCCGCGGTCGGTCGCCAGACCGGCAGGCCCATCTCCACCACCACCGCATCCGGCCGGGCAGCAACGAGCCGGCTTACCGCCTCGCTCGCCACCGGATGACGGTGCGCGTCCCGCACGACGATCACCAGCGAGCGGCCATGCGCCGCCGTCAGCAGCCCGGCCACGAGGCCCGGAAGCTCGGCGGCCGGAGTCCCGGTGCCGATCTCGCGGTAGCTGCCGTCCGCTAGCCATGGGCCAAGCCCCCACGGCACGGCGCCCACGGCCAGGTTCGACGGCGGGACAAACTGGATCACCAGCGGATGGTCGAGTGCCGGGAGAGCGCCCTCGACGGCAAGCGCCCGGCGTGCAGCGGCGAGCCCGATGGGGCTGCCGTCGGCCGCTGGCCCGCGTGTCCCGTCGGCCCGCGCCTGCCCCGCCGCCGGGCCGTTCGCCGCTATCCAGGCGCGCAGCTCCGCAACCCTGGCCGCCGCCTCCTCCAGCCGCGCGCCGGGGAGGCGGCCCGACCGCACCGCCTCGATCAGAGCGTTCCTGACCCTCAGAAAGCTGAGGTGATCCTGGTCGCGGCCGAGGCAGAGCAGGTCCGTGCCCGCGATGACCGCCTGGACCGCCGCCTCGGGGATGCCGTACCGGACGCTAACTGCTCGCATCTCCAGCCCGTCGGAGACTATGACGCCGGTAAAGCCGAGCTCGCCCCGCAGCAAGTCGGTCTGCGCCCGGCGGGACAAAGACGCAGGCAGCTCCCCGGTCAGCTCCGGGATCCGCAGATGACTCGGCATGATGGCGCGTACCCCAGCGGCGATCGCGGCCGCGAACGGCGGCAGGTCTCGCGCCCGGAGCACGCTGAGCGGAGCGTCCACGGTGGCGAGCACCAGGTGCGAGTCCGAGGTCGTGCTGCCGTGGCCGGGGAAGTGCTTGGCGCACGCCGCCACACCGGCCGACTGGAGGCCGGCCACCGCGGCCGCCGCGTGCCGGGCCACGACGGCCGGATCGGAGCCGAACGACCGGGTCCCGATGACGGGGTTGTCGGCCGCGGTGTTGACGTCCACCGCCGGGGCCAGGTCGAGGTTGATCCCGAGCCCTGCCAGCTCGGCGCCCATCGCGGCGTAGACAGCCGTCGTGAGCGTTACATCGTCCACGACGCCGAGTGCCGCGTTCCCCGGATAGTCGCTGCCGGTCTGATGGGAGATCCGGGTGACGTCGCCGCCTTCCTCGTCGATGGCGATGACTGGATCCGCGGTAGCGGCACGCAGGCCGGCCGTGAGCGCGGCGAGCTGCTCGCGGTCCTGCACGTTCGGCCCGAAGAGGGTAACCCCGGCCAGCCCGTCGCCGAGGGCGGCGCGGACCCAGCCCGGCACGGAACCGCCCGGAAACGGCGGTATCAGGACCGCGTCGGCTAGCCGGCCCAGGTCTGGGTCGGTTGTCGTCTCCTCCGTCATCCCTTCACCGCTCCGGCGACCAGCCCGCCGACCAGGCGGCGCCGGACGATCAGGAAGAAGATCATCGCGGGGATCGTGTAGATCGTGGACGCCGCCATGATCGGCCCCCACGCAGCCCCGTGCTGTCCGAAGAAGTACTGCAGGAAGATCGGCAGCGTGTAGGCGCTGTGGCTCTGACCGAGGAACGTCAGCGCCACGATGAACTCGTTGTAGGCGGTAATGAACGCGAAGATGCTGGTGGCAACCAGACCGGGAGCGACCAGCGGGAGCAGGATCCGCCAGAAGATCTTCAGCCCGCTCGCGCCGTCGATCGCGGCGGCCTCTTCGAGATCCTTCGGCACCGTGGCGACGAAGTTGCGCAGCATCCAGATCGTCACCGGGAGCGCCTGGGCCGCGTACACCAGGACGAGGCCGGCCAGGCTGCCGAGCAAATTGAGCGTCTTGAAGTCCAGGAACAGCGCGATAATCAGCGCCTGCGCAGGCACCATCTGGACGATCAGCAGCATGATCAGGAAGGTGGTGCGCAGCCGGAATCGGAACCTGGCGACCGCGGTGGCTGCGAGCAGCGCGAGCAGCGACGCGATCAGCACGGTAACCAGCGCGACTCCGAAGCTGTTGCGGACGAACAACCACACCGAGCCGATGCCGCCGGTCACCTGACCACTGCTGACCTGACGGAAGTTGCTGAGCGTCGGATGGCTCGGCAGCAGGTGCGGGGTCAGCGAGTAGATCTCGTGCGACGGCTTGAACGCCGTGCTGATCATCAGGAAGATCGGCAGCAGGGTCACGATCGCGATCAGCAGCCCGAGCCCATTAAGGCTGATGGCCTTGACCCGCCTAGATGTCCGGGCCCCCGCGGCACTTTGCGGCCGAGGGCGCGGCTGTGACCCAGCCGCGGTGGCCGGCGACCTGGTGGCGGCCAGATTGAGCCCGGTCATGTCAGCGCTCCCTGCCGGACAGAAGACCGCACGTAGCCGACCGTGACCACGAGCAGGATGAAGGCGAAGATCAGCGCGATCGCGCCGCCGAGGCCGTACGTGGGCGGGAAGGTGAATGCCTTCTGGTAGATGTACAGCGACAGGTTGTACTCGTTGGAGTTCGCCAATCCGATGATGGTGTAGCTCTGGGTGAAGATGTTGAAGTCCCAGATCACTGACAGCAGCAGCAAGACCAGGTAGATGGGCTTCATCAGCGGGAGGGTGACTCGCCAGAAGATCCGCACCGGACTGGCCCCGTCCACCCTGGCGGCCTCGTTCAGTTCTGGCGGGATTGTCTTAAGGCCGGCGAGCACGGTGACCGCTATGAACGGGAATGCCTGCCAGATCACCAGCAAGGCGATCAGCGTGTAGGCGGGCAGCGCCCCCGTGGTTGCCCAGTTGTAATTCGCCCAGTTCGTGCTGCCGACGAGCCAGTGCGGCAGCTTGGACAGCCCCCAGTCGACGACGCCCCCGTCCGGGCTGAACATCCAGTAGAACAGCACGGCGCCCGATACCGGCGGGGTCGCCCAGGCAAGCAGCGCCGCGGTACTGATGAAGAGCGACATTTTCCTGCCGAGCCGGTTCAGCAGCAGCCCCACGACGGTTCCTACGGCAAGTGAGAGCGGCACTGCGACGACCGCGAACAACACGCTGTTGCGCAGCGACAGCCAGAACACCGAGTCGTGGAAGGTGGCGGTGAAGTTCGCGAATCCGACCCACTGCGTCGGCAGCGCACCGGTGATCTGCGGCAGGCCGTAGGTCTGGAACGAGAAGATCACCATCTGGACCAGCGGCCAGAGCACCACTAGCGCGATGCCGATCAGCGCCGGCAGGAGCAGCAAGTACGGCGCCAGCTTGTGGCGGTGCATGAATGCGCTGATGCGGACTCGCGTCGGTCCGGGTCGGCCACGCTGTCGGCCGCTCAGCACCGCGGGCTGCTGCTGGATGATCTCGGCCATCTGTCTCGTCACTCCCCTCGGCCGTCCGCGTGCGCTCTGATTTGATGCGCTGGCCGGCCCGCCCTCGGGCAGGCCGGCCAGCGACTCTCAGGGCCGAATCAGCCGGTCTGGCTACTCGCTACCGGTGTTCAGCACGGCCTGCAGTTGAGTGTTGGCCTGGCTGACCGTCGACTGGAAGTCGGCGCCAGACTCTAGCGCCTTCATCATGTTCGGAATGATGTTGTACTTGCCGGTGTCGGCTGTCGCCCAGTTCTTCGAGTTCAGCGGCGAGATCTGGGTGTATCCGGCCGCCTTGGCGAACCCGGCGAGGATCGGGCTGCTGGAGTACGCCGGGCTGGTCAGTGCCGACGCGAACTCTGGGAAGAAGCCCTGCGCGTTCGCGAACGTGGTCGCTTGCGAGGTGCTGTCCATCACCGAGACCAGGCTCCAGGCGGCCGCCTTGTACTTGCTGTTGACCCAGACGCCGAGGTCAGAACCGCCCGCGAAAGCCGGGGCCGGGTTCGGCCCGTTCTCGCTCGGGATCGGGAACGACGCCCACTGCGACTTGTTCGTGCTGCTCACCTGCGCGAGCTGCGACTCGGCCCACGGCCCGTCGATGTACATGTCGAGCTTGCCAAGGGCGAAGTCCTCTTCGGCACCACCCGGGCCGGCCGTGCCAGGCGCGCCGATCTCGGTCTCACCGATGTAGCTGGGCGAGCTGACCTTGTCGGTCAGCAGCAGGTTGGCGTACGCCTTGATGCCGGCTTCGGACTGCGCCGACGTCAGCTCCGCGACCCACTTGCCGTTCTTCTGAACCGCAACCTGACCGCCTGCGCCCCAGATGAAGCTGACGATCGCGTTGGTGTCGTCGGTGGGCGCACCAAGCCCGTACGTGCCGGGGTTCTTCTGCATCAGCGTCTGGGCGTCGCTGACAAGCTGCGCCCAGGTGGTTGGGGTAGCGGTGATGCCGGCCGCGGCGAACTGGCTCTTGTTGTACCAGATGCCGCGCACGCCGCCGAACCACGGCACGGCGTAGATGTTGCCGTTCACTGTGTCATTAGCGAGGTTGCCGGGAATGATCTGCGAGTCGTTAGACCACGACTTGACGTCAGAACTGATGTTGGCAAGCCCACCCTGGGCGGCTATGCCGGGCGTGTCGGTGTTGCCGAGCTCGGTGATGTCCGGGCCGCCCTTGCCGCTGCTCAGCGCGTTCGTCCAGTCTGTGCCCCGGTCCGTCCACGGGATCCAGTCCACGACGACCTTGGTGTTCTTGTATTGCGGGAACTCGTGCTGCCACTGGGCGACGACGCCGTTCATCCAGGTGGTCTGGGACGCGACGGCGCCGCCCATGCGCCAGACGACGAGCTTGGTCGGGACTGCTCCCGACGATGAGCTGCCGCTGGAGCCGCATCCTGCCACGGCTGCACCGGCGATCACGGCAACCGCGCCCAACGCAGCTGCCGATCTGGTGAGTGTCACTGACCGATCTCCCTTCCCGGCGGTGTTAAACGGACAGACGCCCTCCGGGCGGACGTCTGCGGCCGGGCCTTGGCCTTTCGGCCGGCACCTACGGTAGGTGTCGAACTTGAGTAGTTCGACCCCATGTCGTCTCGTTGGTACCTGCCGGGGACCGCGCCCTGACGGTGATTGCTTTGTGCAGAAACTAACAGGAAACTTTCCTATAAGATAGGCTCCGTTGCCAGATTGAGACGATTGCCGGATCGAGACTCACGGACGCGCCGGCTGATCAAGCTCTGCAAGACGGCGCCGCCGGCTCGTACAGTCAGGTCTGTCTGTGCCAGATGGAGGGGTGGGCATGCAGCGACGGCCGGGAACGCCGAGCCTGTTGCGGGAGCTGAACGACAGGTCTGCTCTCGAGCTGCTGCTCAGCGGCGGCCCGATGACCAGGGCTCAGCTCGGCGAGCACACCGGCCTGTCCAAGGTGACCGCTTCGCAGCTGCTGTCCCGGCTCGAGGAGCGCGGCATCGTGGCCGTGGCCGGCGAGCTGGCCGGCGGCCGCGGTCCCAACGCCGCCCTGTATGCCGTTGTCCCGTCCACCGCGTACGTTGCCGGCCTGCACGTCGAGCACGACGAGATCAGCGCCGGGATCGCTGACATCACGGGGAAGGTGGTGAGGCGGATCTCGGTCAACCCGACCGACGCAGCAGATCCAGTTGCACTGGTGCACGGCGCCGTGGTCGCTGCCTGCGGCGCGGCGGGCGTGCCGCCGGACTCGCTGCGGGCGTTCGTCATCGGTACCCCGGGTGTGCTGGATCCGCGTACCGGCGATCCCCGGCTCGCGGTGAACCTGCCTGCGTGGCACGAGGGCGTGGTGGAGGCGCTGCGCACCGATCTTGGCCGGCCGGTGACCCTGGAGAACGACGTGAACCTGGCCGCCATGGCCGAACGGGCCGTCGGCGCTGCGGTCGGGGTCGAGGACTTTGTCCTGGTCTGGCTCGGCGTCGGGCTGGGCCTCGCGACCGTGCTGGGCGGGAGGCTGCACCGGGGCGCGGGCGGTGCCGCCGGTGAGATCGGCTACCTGCCGGTGCCGGGCGTGCCGCTGCCGCAGGACGTATCCCACCCGGCGACCGGGGCGTTCCAGCGGCTTGTCGGAGCGCAGGCCCTGGTGCCGCTGGCGGCGCACTACGGGTTCGCTGAGCCGACGGCCGCGCAGGCCGTGGCGGCGGCGGTGCGCGCCGCCGCCGGCGGCGAGCAGCGTGGTGCCGAGTTCCTGGGCGACCTGGCCCGGCGCGTGGCCACCGGCGTCGCCGCCGTTTCGGTCGTGCTCGATCCGGGTTTGGTCGTGCTCGGCGGGGACGTGGGTCTCGCAGGCGGGAACGCGCTGGCCAGCCGGGTTGCCGCCGAGGTAGGCCGGATCAGCCCGGCCTGGCCGGCTGTCGTGCCGACGGCGGTCGACGGTGCGCCGGTGCTGCGCGGCGCCATCCTCGCGGCCGTCGACCAGGCCAGAGCTGAACTGCTCGCGTCGATCGCCGACCCGGCGTGACCGCCCAGCCCAGCGGCCTGTTGCCAGCCGCCTGATAGCGTGCGCTCGCGGCCCAAGATAGGCAGTTCCTGGGCCCAGAATAGGCAATTTTCGGCCTACGGCCCGAGGCCACCGACCACTAGCGTGGTGGATAGCGCGGGCGCCGAGGCCGAGACGCCGCGTTTCTTGCGCCTGCCTGGCCTCAGCGCACTGGAACTGGTAGCTGTTGATGAGGCCGAAGAGACAGTGACCTGATGGATCGGTGCGGACGCTGCGGAGCCACGATCGCGCCAGGCCGGCGATTCTGCGAAGACTGCGGAGCGCCGGTAGGAAGCTGCCCATCCTGCGGCGAGCCCGTCACTCTCGGCAAGCGGTTCTGCGGCTCGTGCGGGCACGCCTTGGCGAGCGGAGCGGCAGCACCGTCAGGTTCAGCGCAGATCGCGGCGTCCGCCACTGACCATGAGCCGGGCGTAACAGGCGATTCGCCGGTCAGCGAGCGGCGCCACTGCTCGGTGCTGTTCTGCGATGTGGTGGGGTTCACGCCGCTGAGCGAATCGAGCGACCCGGAGGCGGTACGGGAGTTGCTGTCCCGCTACTTCGACGTGGCGCGGACCGTGATCGGCCGCTACGGCGGTGTGGTGGAGAAGTTCATCGGCGACGCGGTAATGGCGGTGTGGGGCACGCCCGTTGCATCCGAGGGAGACGCTGAGCGAGCGGTGCGAGCGGCGCTGGACCTGGTCAGCGCCGTGGCCCAGGTGGGCGACGAGGTCGGCGTTCCCGGCTTAGCCGCGCGCGCTGGCGTGGTGACCGGTGAGGTAGCGGTCACGCTCAACGTCGTCAATCAGGGCATGGTCGCGGGCGATGCGGTCAACACCGCATCCCGGGTGCAAGCTACGGCGGGCCCGGGCCAGGTCCTCGTCGACGCGGCGACGCGCCGCCTGGCCGAGGCCGCGGTCGGGTTCGACGAGGCCGGGCAGCACGTGCTCAAGGGCAAGGCAGAACAGCAGAGCCTGTGGCGGGCGACCTGGGTGCTGTCGGCGGTCGGTGGCGCGCAGCGAGTCGACGGGCTCGAGGCGCCGTTGGTAGGCCGCGACGCAGAACTGCGGACTATCCGGGAGCTGTTCCACGCGGCTGCCGACCGGCGGGCGCCGCGCATGGTGCTCGTTTCCGGTCCGGCAGGCGTCGGCAAATCGCGACTCGGATGGGAATTCGAGAAGTACATCGACGGCTTGGCCAGCACCGTCTGGTGGCACCGTGGCCGGTGCCTGTCATATGGGGACGGAGTGGCGTTCTGGGCGCTCGCGGAGATCGTCCGGCAACGGCTGGGGATCGCCAAGGAAGACCGCCTTGACACGGCCGAGCAGAAGCTGGCGGCTGGACTGGATCAGATCGTGCCCGACCCGGCGGAGCGGGCGTATGTGGGTACCCGGCTGAGCCGGCTGCTCGGAGTGACCGTGCCGGGTGATGGCGGGGGAGCACTGTCGCGCCAGGAGTTGTTCGCCGGCTGGCGGCTCTTCTTCGAGCGGCTCGCCGCCGAGTTCCCGGTTGTGCTGCTCGTAGAGGATGGGCAGTATGCGGACGCCGGCCTGCTGGACTTCCTCGATCACCTCGTCGACTGGATCCGCGATGTGCCGGTTTTCGTGCTTGTGCTGGCCCGCCCGGAGCTGCTGCTGGCACGCCAGGGGTTCGGCTCCGGGCGGAACAGGATCACGCTGACGCTGGACCCGCTGGACCGTGGCTCGATGGAGCGGCTAGTGGACGCCCTCGTACCGGGGATGCCGGAGTCCGCACGCTGGGCGGTGACCAGCCAAGCTCAGGGCATTCCGCTGTTCGCGGTCGAGACGGTCCGGGCGCTGATCGACCGCGATATCGTGCAGCCCCGCGAGGGTGTGTACCAGCTAATCGGTGACGTCGGTGAACTAACCGTCCCGGACAGCCTGCACGCGCTGCTGGCATCCCGGCTGGATGCCCTCGACCCGCAGGTGCGGCGGCTCACGGCCGACGCCGCGGTACTGGGCACGACCTTCTCCGCGGACGCGCTGATCGCCATATCCCGGCAGGACCCGGCGGCGGTCCGCGCGGCACTGGACGAGCTGGTGCGCCGGGAAGTCCTCAGCGTTTCGGCTGACCCGCTATCGCCCGAGCGGGGGAGCTACCGATTCGCCCAGCAAATGCTGCGGCTCGTCGCCTATGAGACGCTCTCTCGTCGGGACCGCAAGGCCCGGCACCTGGCTGTCGCCGCCTACCTGCGCGCGGCGTTCCCAAGCGACGGCGAAGAGGTCGCCGACGTCATCGCCCGGCACTACCTCGACGCGCTGGAGGCCGTCCCGGCCGATTCGGACACCGGCGAGATTCGCGGCAACGCCATCGACGCGCTGATCCGGGGCGCCGAGCGCGCAGAGCGAACCGGCGCGCCGGAAGTCGCGGCCGTGAGCTATGCCACGGCAGCCGGCCTGACGGCGACTGACGCCGGCGACGAGCCAGCTCAGGCGGGAAAGCGCTGCGCGGGCGCTCTGTGGGAGAACGCCGCATCAGCCGCCTACGTCAGCGG
>Ga0187814_10000405_pt1 | contig 14099 bp, 11 predicted proteins | sample NC_S_4_FD_132450 | JGI IMG/M metagenome (GOLD analysis project Ga0187814, IMG submission 132450) | Wetland sediment microbial communities from Neuse River Estuary, North Carolina, USA - ASW-S_4 | ecosystem: Environmental > Aquatic > Freshwater > Wetlands > Sediment | place: USA: North Carolina... | reverse complement strand
GGCTGGATGATCGCCCCCGAGCCCGCGGAGATAGGCGTTGATGTCGTGCTTGAACTCGTGCGTCAGGGCGGCGAACTCGGGCTCGGCCATCTTGTCCACGTCGGCTAGCTCGACCGGGTCGACCACCTGCGCGCCGTGCCGGGTCACCGCGGCCAGGGCTGCCTCGAGCACCGCGGCCGTGGCCCCGTCGGCCGGCGCCGAGCCGGACCGCCACACGCCAAGCCGGGCGCCGTCCAGCGCCGCGGGATCGAGGAACGCCGCGTAATCCGTCGCCTGACTCGCGGCCGCCGCCGTGTCGGGGTCGGCCGGGTCCGCGCCAGCGATCGCGGTCAGCAGGATCGCGGCGTCCGTCACCGAGCGCGTCATCGGGCCCGCGGTGTCCTGCGCCGCCGAGATCGGCACGATCCCGGAGCGGCTCACCAGGCCGAGCGTCGGCTTGATGCCAACCACGCCGCAGGCGCCGGCCGGCGACACGATAGAGCCGTCGGTCTCGGTGCCGATTGCCAGCGGTGCCAGGCCCGCGGCTATCGCGACGGCCGAGCCGGAACTCGAGCCGGACGGGCTGCGGCCGATCCCGTGCGGGTTTACCGCCTGACCGCCGAGGGTGCTCAGGCCGCTGCTCGACGGCCGGGACCGGAAGTTCGCCCACTCCGACAGGTTCGCCTTGCCGAGGATCACGGCCCCGGCGGCGCGCAGCCGAACGACCAGGAACGCGTCGGCGGCGGCGGCATGCAGCAGAGCTGGTGACCCGGCGGTGGCGGGCAGGCCAGCGGCGGCAACGTTGTCCTTGATCAGTACCGGAATGCCGTCGAGCGGGCCGCGCACGGTTCCGGCCACGCGGCGGGCGTCGCTCGCCGCGGCCTCGCCCGCGGCGTCGGGACTGACCGTGATCACCGCGCGCAGACCCGGATTGAGCCGCTCGATCCGCGCCAGGTAGAAGCCGGTCAGCTCGGCGGCGGTCAGCGAACCCGCCGCGAGCGCCGCGCCGAGGCCGCGCACGCTCGCCTCGCCGACGCGGACGCCAGATCGGCCGACGACCTGCGCCATGGATTCGGTCAGCGACATGCTGGACAGAATAAGGGCGTTGGCGCTGAGTCATCGGGGGAATAATCATGCGTTCGTCGTCCGGATCGCGCGTGCCCAAATCCGCGCAAAGAGGCTTGCCCCGAGCACGCTTCAGGCGATGCGCCGCCGTCGTACCCGCCGCACTAGCGATTGCGGCCAGCGTCGCAGCGTGCTCCAGCGGCACTTCCGGGTCAAGCTCAGCCGGCCGCAGCGGCGCCTCGCCAGCCCAGCTCCAGTCCTCCTACGAGCAGGTCGTGCAGCGCGTGCTGCCGTCTGTCGTGCAGATCTCGACCAGCAACTCGACCGGCTCCGGTGATGTCTACGACTCCAGCGGCGACATCGTGACCAACGCGCACGTGGTCGGCAACGCGACCACGGTTTCGGTGCGCGAGCCGGGCGGCACCAAGGAAGTCAGCGCCAAGGTCATCGGCACGTTCCCCCCTGACGACCTGGCGGTGATCCGGGTGCAGAGCGACGCCGGCAGCCTGAAGCCGGCCACGTTCGGCAACTCCGACGATGTCCAGGTCGGCCAGATCGTGCTCGCCATGGGCAACCCGCTGGGCCTGAGCGACAGCGTGACGCAGGGCATCGTCTCGGCGACCGGCCGCACGGTCGGCGAAGGCGGCGGTAGCACCGCGCTGATCACCGCGGCGATCCAGACCAGCGCCGCGATCAACCCCGGCAACAGCGGCGGCGCCCTGGTCGACCTCGCCGACCAGGTCATCGGCATCCCGACCCTCGCCGCCCAGCTCCCCGGCGAGGGCGGCGCGGCACCGGGAATCGGCTTTGCGATCCCCAGCGATACCGTCAAGAACGTCGCCGGCCAGCTCATCAAGAACGGCAAGGTCACCAAGTCTGACCGCGCCGCGCTGGGCATCACCGCGCAGACCGCCGCGGACGCGTCCGGCACCGCGACGGGCGTCGCCGTGATCTCGGTCAGCCCGGGAAGCGCCGCTGCGATGGCGGGCGTGCAGCCCGGCGACGTCATCGTCGGCATCAATGACGAGCACGTCTCCACCCTGCAGGAACTCGAGACGGCGCTCGCGCAGCTCACGCCCGGCACGAAGGTCACCGTGCGTTACACCGCGGGCGGCTCGGCCACCGTGCACAGCGGCACCGGCACCCTGGGCAGCCTCACGAGCTAGCGGAGGCACCGCGGCGCCCGCCCTAGACTCAGGCGCGTGACGATGACCATCGGCAGCCAGCCGGCCGTGCCCGCGCTCGACCGGAAGGATCTGCTCGCCCCGCCGGTCGCAGCCGCCCTCGCGAGGCTGGCCGATGAGCTGTCAGGCGAGCTCAGCGTCGCCGACATCGGCGTGGCCGAGATCGATCCCGACCTGGCGGACACGGCGGCGTTCTGCGCGCAGTACGGCGTAGCCCTCGAGGAATCCGCAAACTGCGTGGTGGTAGCCGGGCGGCGGGACGGCCAGACCCGGATGGCCGCGTGCATGATCCTCGCCACCACCCGCGCCGACGTGAACGGCCTCGTCAAGCGCGAACTCGGCGTGCGCAAGGCCTCGTTCGCGCCGATGGAGACAACGGTCGAGCTGACCGGCATGGAATACGGCGGCATCACGCCGATCGGACTGCCCGCCGGCTGGCCGGTGTTTGTCGACGCAGCGGTGGCCCGCTCCGGGCGGGTGATCATCGGCAGCGGCGTGCGCCGGTCCAAGCTCACCCTGCCGGGCGCGGCGCTGGCCAGCCTGCCCGGTGCGGTACTCCTGGAGCGACTGGGCCGTTAGGGCAGCCAGGACACCTTGTGCACCAGGGCGACGTAGCCCACGAACGTCACCGCGTCGATGAGCGAGTGCGCGATGATCAGCGGGGTGACCCGGCCCCACCGCCGGTACAGGACGCCGAAGATGACGCCCATGGCCGCGTTCCCGACGAACGCGCCGAAGCCCTGGTACAGATGGTAAGAGCCGCGCAGCAGGGCTGACGCGCCGATCGCCTGCCACGGCCCCCAGCCGAGCTGGCCCAGCCGCCGCAACAGGTACCCGATGACCACGATCTCCTCGAGGATGCCGTTGTGCGCCGCGCTGAGCAGCAGCACCGGGATCCGCCACCAGACCGCGGGCAGCGACTCCGGCACGATGTGCAGCGAGGCACCGAGCTGGAATGCCGCGATATAGAGGCCGAGTCCCGCGCCGCCGATCACGGCCGCCACCACCGCACCGCGGATCAGGTCTCTCGCCGGCTGCGTGGCGTCCAGGCCCATCACCGATGGGGGCTCCCCGCACCTGGCCATCAGGTACAGCACGAGCACCACCGGCATGAGCGCGAGCGCGATGCTGACGAGCTGGAGCAGCAGATCGAACCAGTGGTTCGGGGCGAGCGAGCCGACCAGCAGCGCCTGCTGGCTGCTCAGCGACTGCTTGGCGAGCAGCGAGCCGATGAGGCTGAGCAGCGCGTTCAGTCCGCTCGCGCCGAGCGACACGCCGAGGACCGCGATGACCTCCCAGCGCAGGTACGAGCGCGGCGGCAGGCTCAGGGTGGCCTCGGCGTCCTGCATCCCTGGGACTCTACCGCCGGTCGGAAAGAGCCAAAGATGATGGGAACGTGCTGGCGCTGACCTCCGGTCAGGGCAGCAGCGCGGTCAGGCGTTGCCAGGCCAGCTCGGCACCGGAGGCCAGGCAGCCGTCCACGACGGCTTCGGTACCGAGAGCGCTGACCCGGACCTCCGGCATGACCGGAGCCAGCCTGCCGAGCTGCTTCGCCACCGCCGCGGCGAAGCCCGGCGCCTGGCCGATGCCGCCGCCGAGCACGACCAGCTCGGGATCGATGACGGTCACGATCGCGCAGACGGCCCGCGCCACCAGCTCGGCCTCGCCAGCGACAACGGCGGCAGCGCGCGCGTCTCCGGCGGTCGACGCCTCGAACACCCGGCGTGCCGACACCGCTCCGCGCATGCCAGCCCGGCGCGCGGCCCGGACTACCGCCGCGGCCGACCCGGCCGCCTCCAGCTGGCCGCGCCGCCGCTCGTCGTGCGGGTCGGAGCCCTGCTCGGCCGAGATCGGCATGTACGCGATCTCGCCTGCGGCCCCGTGCACGCCGCGGTGCAGGTTGCCGTCGATGACCAGTCCCATGCCGATGCCGGTGCCGATCCAGACGAAGGCGAACGTGCCGAACTCGCGTCCGTGCCCGTGCACGTGCTCGGCCAGTGTCGCGGCATCGACGTCGTTTTCCACCACGAGTTGCTCGCCGAACGCCGTCCGCAGCTCGGCTAGGACCGCCGGTTTGCCCCACGCGGCCAGCTCGCCGGCCAGGGTGATCGCATCGCGCCGCGCGTCGTGAATGCCCGGGCTGCCGATCACGGTCTGCGAGATCGCCGACCTGACCAGGCCCGCTTCCGCACAGAGGCCGTCGGCGAGGCCGATCAGCTCGGTGATCCTGCCGCGCGTGCTCGTCGCCCTCGTGCGCTGGGCCGACTTGACCAGGACCGAGCCTGCCAGGTCTGCCACGGCGCCGCGCAGGAACTGCCGGCCGATATCCAGGCCGAGCACGTATCCGGCCTCGGGCCGTACCTCGTACAGGACGGCCGATCGCCCGGGTACGCCGGTTCGCTGACCCGCCTCGCGCACCAGCCCGGAGCGCTCCGCGTTGGCCAGCGCGAGCGATACGGTCGGCTTCGACAGGCCCGAACGCCGAGCCAGTTCCGCCCGCGAGCACGGGCCTAGCTCGCGGATCTGCTGCAACAGAAGCTGCTCGTTCAGCGCGCGCAGTAGCTGCGGCCGCGCTGCCTGTCCGGTCCGCGCCTGCGCAACCGCCAGCGCAGCTTCCGGCACGTGGTCGAGCGTCGTGGCCACCCGTTCATCCTCCCCCTGTCACCGCGGGCAATGTGACTTAGGACCCTTGCCTGCAAGCCGGACGCGCCCTAGTCTCCTCTAATAGTTAGGATACTGTTCTAACAATCTCTGCGGGAACACCTAAAACTCGTAGGACCGAGATGATCCACCCCCCGGTCGTTCTTGGGCTCGACTTCGGCGGCACGAAAATCGCTGCTGCCGTGTCCGACCTCGCCGGCAACAAGCTCGGCTCGGTAGTCGTGGACAGCCTGGCCCCTGATGGCGCGCGAGCCAGCTTCGACCACGGAGTCGAGACCGCCCGTAGCCTGCTTGCCAGCGCGGCTCCTGGTGCGACGCTGGCTGCGGTTGGCGTCTCCACCTTCGGCATTCCGTTCGACGACCGGGTCGACCTGGCACCGACGATCAGCGGCTGGGAGTCATTCGCGCTCGGCCGGGAACTGCGAGCCGCCTTCGCCGGGACGCCCATCGAGGTGGCCACCGACGCCAAGGCGGCCGCGCTGGCCGAGGCGCGCTGGGGATCGCTGGTCGGATGTAATCCGGCCGTCTACCTGAACCTCGGCACCGGCCTGTCGGCTGCGATCGTCGTAGCAGGCCAGGTCGTAGCCGGCAGCCACGGGGCGGCCGGCGAGATCGGCTACAACCTGCGCACGCCGCTGGACGTCGGCCTAGATACCGGCCACCGCCTCACCCTGGAGGACATGGTCAGCGGTCAGGCGCTGCCCAAAAGAGCGGCAGCCCTGGGCCTTACGGACGTCAGCGGCGGTCAGCTGACCGCGGCCGACGTCTTCCAGGCCAGCCATGGCGACCCGGTCCTTGACGACCTGATCAGCGACTTCGTGACCGAGCTCGCCTTCCACCTGACGAACATAGCGATCCTGGTCGACCCGGTCCGGATCGCCGTGGGCGGCGGACTTGTGCGGTCACGGGACCGGATCATGCCCAGGCTCGGCGAGGCGCTTGAGGCGGCCGTCCCGTTCCCGCCCGAACTTGTCGTCGCCGATTTCCCAGATGACGCACCGCTGCTGGGCGCCGTCGCGATCGCCATCGACGCCGCCCGCCCCGCACTATGCGCAGAACCGGCATGAACATGTTGAGCCTGACACCTCCATGCCACCCACGGCCGGCAGACAAGGACTGGCGGCCGAGCCGCAGAACACATCACCGAAGGGCAAGAAGATGAGACGCCTTAAGGCAATCGTGGCCCTCATGGCGGCCGGCCTCCTCGCGGCCGCATGCGGGACCAGTTCACCATCAACCTCTTCCAGCGCATCCCGCGTGCTGACCATCGACAACGAGAGCGGCGGCACGTGGACGTGTGACTTCAACCCGTTCAACCTCACCTATATCTCCTACTCGCTCGGCCCGGTCTATGAGCCGCTCGCGTTCGTGAACACACTGCAGAGCGGTAAGGCGACTCCGTGGCTGGCCACGAGCTGGACCTGGAACAGCAGCAACACCCAGCTCACGTTCACGATCCGCAGCGGCGTGAAGTTCAGCAACGGTGACCCGCTCACGCCTGGTGACGTGGTCTACACCTTCGGCCTGCTGAAGAAGTACCCGACCCTGGACCTGAACGCCGTCTGGTCGGTGCTGTCCGGCGTCACCACGACCGGGTCGAACCAGGTGGTCTTTACCTTCAAGGCACCGGCCGTGACGTACTTCTACTACATCGCGGACCAGATCGGCATCGTCGACCAGAACGTCTGGTCCAAGGTTGGCAACCCGGTGAACTACCCGGACAAGAACCCGGTCGGTACCGGCGCGTTCACAACCGGAAGCAAGGACTGCACGCCGCAGAACATCAAGTACGTGGCCAACCCGCACTACTGGCAGCCCGGCAAGCCTAAGGTCAGCGTCGTCAACTACCCGTCGTTCCTGACCAACGACACCGCCAACACCTACCTGGCCAACGGGCAGGCGCAGTGGGGCAGCCAGTTCATCCCGAGCATCCAGAGCTTCTACCTGTCCAAGAGCACGGGCAACCACTACTGGTTCCCGCCGGTCGCCAACGTCAGCCTGTTCATCAACCTGACCAACCCGATCCTGAGTAACGTCGCCGTCCGCCAGGCCATGGCCTACGCGATTGACCGGCAGAAGGCGTCGACGATCGGCGAGTACGGTTACGAGCCGCCCGCCAACCAGACCGGGATCGTCACTCCGACGTTCTCGAGCTGGCAGGACACGGCGCAGGCGGCGGCGTACGGCTACTCCTACAACCCGCAGAAGGCGATCTCGATCCTGGAGAACGCCGGCTTCAAGCGCGGCTCAAACGGCATCTTCACCACGCCGTCCGGCCAGCCGCTGTCATTCAACCTGGTCAACAACGGCGGCTTCTCGGACTGGGTGGCCGCGGCCAACGTCATCGTCTCCGACCTCAAGGCGATCGGCATTCAGGTCACGCCGCAGAACGCGGCAAATACCACGTGGTCCAGCGAGATCCAGGACGGCAAGTTCGACCTCGGCTACTACGCCGAGACCGGCGGGCCGACGCCCTACTTCGAGCTGCGGCAGTGGCTGTACGGACCCAACTCGGCAGCCATCGGCACGGCCGCCGGATCCAACTTCGAACGGTACAGCAACCCGGCCACCGACGCGCTGATCGACCAGTACGCGACGACAACCGACGTGGCGACACAGCACCAGATCGTGAACCAGCTACAGCAAGTGATGCTGCAGGACGTGCCGCTTATCCCGATCACCGAGCAGGTTGACTGGTTCCAGTACAGCACCAGCACCTTCTCCGGGTGGCCGACGCCTTCCAACCCCTATGCGCAGCCCGCTGCGTACAACTACCCGGACTGGGGCCAGGTCATGATGGACCTGACGCCAGTCAAGTAGTAAGCAACGAGGCGGGGCGGCCGCCGGAACCTCCCGGCGGCCGCCCCGCACCAGCGGTCTTTGGACCCTTGCGCCGCATCGGCGAACGCGTCAGCGTAAGGAGGAGTTTGTGATCGTCTTCGGGAGACGAGCATGAGGTTCATACTCCGCCGGCTGGGCTTCTTCGTGCTGACCCTCTGGGTGGCGCTCACGCTGAACTTCCTGCTGCCACGCATGATGCCGGGCAACCCGGCGCAGGCCATGATCGCCAACCACAAGGGCGTCGTCAGCCCTACCGCGCTCAAGGCGCTCGAAGCGCAGTTCGGCCTGAACACCCACCAGAGCTTGATCGGCCAGTACTTCCGCTACCTCGGCGACGTGGCGACCGGCAAGTTCGGTGTCTCGCTAACCACGCAGCCGGGAGCCTCCGTCGGTCGCATCGTGCTGGACGCGATCCCGTGGACTCTGGGCCTGGTGGGCGTCACCACGGTGCTGGCGTTCATCCTTGGCACCCTGATCGGCATCCTGGCCGCGTGGAAGCGCGGCGGGCATCTGGACAGCATCATGCCGCCGGTCTTCGTGATCATGACAGTCGTCCCGTACTTCTGGCTTGGCCTGGTGCTGATCCTGATCTTCGGGGTCAAGCTGCACTGGTTCCCGTACTTCTTTACCTACGACTACACGCTGACTCCCGCGTTCGACTGGACCTTCATCGGCAACGTGCTGCACCACGCGATCCTGCCAGCGTTCACGCTGCTCATCACGACCATCGGCACCTGGATCCTGACCATGCGGAATACCATGATCACGACGCTGGCCGAGGACTACATCCGGATGGCCAGGGCGAAGGGCCTGCCTGGTCGGCGCATCATGATCGACTACGCCGCGCGCAACGCGATCCTGCCGAACCTGACTGGCTTTGCCATGTCGCTGGGATTCGTCGTCGGCGGCGCGATCCTGATCGAGTATGTCTTCAACTATGAGGGCGTCGGCTATCTGCTGCTCAACGCCGTGAACAACGACGACTACCCGCTGATGCAGGCGCTGTTCATGTTGATCACGGCCGCGGTGCTGGTCGCGATCCTGCTGTCGGACATCGCGACCGCGGTACTCGACCCGCGGACCAGGGAGGCGAGCTAGCCATGGCGATGCCGCGACTGGGAGACCTGGTACCGCCTGCTGGTCAGCCAGGTCCGGTCGGGCCGGCTCTGCTCGGTCGGGCCGTCGGTGCGCCGGCACCGGGCGGCGGGATAACTGGAGCGCGCTCGCTGCGCCGGATGGCCCGCGCCATCACCTCCAATCGCAAGGCGACCGCCGGCGCGGTACTGCTGCTGATCTTCATCGTGATAGGGCTCATCCCCGGCGTCATCGCCCACGTGGACCCGAACACGATTTACGCGCCGAAGCTCCCGCCGTCTGGGCAGCACCTGCTCGGCACCACAGCCCTCGGGCAGGACATGTTCGCGCAGGTGATCTACGGCACCCGGCCGGTACTCGAGATAGCGTTCGGCGTCGGACTCGGTGCCACGGTCATCGCCATGCTGATCGGGGTTGCCGCGGCCTACCTCGGCGGTGCGTGGGACAGCGCGCTCAATCTGATCACGGACGTGCTGCTCGTCATCCCGCTATTCCCGCTGCTGATCGTGCTCGCCCGGTACCTGAACGGGGCCGGCACCCTGGTGATGATCGTCGTCATCACCGCGACCGGATGGTCCTACACCGCGAGGCAGTTGCGCTCGCAGGCGTTGTCGATCCGCAACCGGGATTTCCTCGAGGCGGCTCGGGTTCGCGGCGAGCGCTCGCTGTACATCATCGTGGTCGAGATCATCCCGACCATGACCTCGCTGCTCGTGGCCAGCTTCCTGACCAACGCGCTGTACGCGGTGCTGTTCTCCTCCGGCCTGCAGTTCATCGGGCTCGGCAACCCCAGCGTGACGAGCTGGGGAACGATGCTGTACTGGGCCGAGAACAACGAGGCGTTCCAGACCGGACAGACTCTCTGGATCATCGTCCCCGGCTTGTGCATCGTCGCGCTTGGCGCTGGGTTCGCGCTGCTCAACTACGCATTCGACGAGATCGGCAACCCGGCTCTGCGGCCGGTCCGGAGCATGCAACGCTCCCGACAGTCGTCTGCCGGGCCGGCCGAGCAGGGGCTCCCGGGGTCGTCCCCCGAGCGGGCGGGGCGCGGGTTCCGGCGGTCGTCCCCCGGGCCAGCAGAGCGGGGGAAGCGTGTCCAGCCTGCTAAGTGACGACCAGCCGCAGAGCACCTCAGCCGGGTGGCACCCCGGCGCGATCCTCGAGGTCGAAGACCTGTCGGTGGACTACGTCATGGACCGCGGCACGGTTCGCGCCGTCCAGGACGTCACCTTCGAAGTCTCGCCCGGTGAGTTCGTCGGGATCGTCGGCGAGTCCGGCTGCGGCAAGTCCACGCTGCTTTTCGGTATTGCACAGCTACTCTCCCCGCCCGCCGGTATCGCCTCCGGCAGCGTCCTCTTCAAGGGCCGCAACCTGGTCGGACTGACCGACAAGCAGCTCATCGCGGTGCGCTGGCGCGACATGTCCGTGGTCATGCAGAGCGCGATGAACGCGCTCAACCCGGTCATGTCGATCGCAGCCCAGTTCGCCGACGCCATGCGGGCACACGGCGTTACCAGCAAGCAGCAGATCGCCGACCGGTCAGCCGAGGTGCTCCGGATGGTCGGCATCGATCCCGTGCATCTGAAGAGCTATCCGCATCAGCTCTCCGGCGGGATGCGCCAGCGCTCCATGATCGCGATGGCGATGCTGTTCACGCCCGACCTTGTGATCATGGACGAACCCACGTCCGCCCTCGATGTGGTCGCGCAGCGATCGCTGATGGTCCAGGTCAAAGAACTGCAGGAGAAGCTGGGCTTCGCGGTCATCTTCGTCACCCACGACATGTCCCTGGTCCGGCATTTCACCGACCGGCTGATGATTATGTACGCCGGTCAGGTCGCCGAGTTCGGTGTCACCAGGCGGATGTTCGAAACCCCGCTGCATCCGTACACCATCGGCCTGATGGAGGCCTTCCCGTCGATCAAGGGGCCGAGGGTGCCGCTCACCGGGATCCCCGGCAGCCCGCCGGACCTCGCGAACCCGCCCGAAGGCTGTCAGTACGCCCCGCGCTGCCCGCAGGTGATGGACCGGTGCCGGACCACTACGGTCCCGATCTACCAGGTGAACGGCGAGCAGGTCCGGTGCCTGCTGCATGAGAACGGGGAGGCGGTGCAGTGACGGATCAGCAGACAGCGCCGCAGCCCGGCCTGGTGACCAGTGCCCCGCTGCTGCGCACCGAGAGGCTCACCCGGCACTTCCGGATCGGCGGCGGATTCCGGCGGCAGATGCTGCACGCCGTCGACGACGTCACGTTCGAGATCGGCCAGCGGGAGATCGTCGCGCTGGCCGGCGAGAGCGGCAGCGGCAAGTCGACGATCGCCAGGCTGCTGGCCAGGATCTACAAACCAACCTCCGGCGAGATCTACTTCCAGGGCACGCCGATATCCCGACTGCGATCGCGCCGGGATGTGCTCAGCTATCGCAGCGACGTGCCCATGGTCTTCCAGGACCCGTTCGCCTCGATCAACCCGGTATTCCGGGTCTCGCACGGCGTGATGCGCAGCTTCAAGCTGCACCGCCCGGAGCTATCGGCCGGGGAGCGACAGGCCGAGGCGGAGCGGGTCCTCGCCGCGGTCGGCCTGACTCCGCCAGCCGACGTACTGCAGCGTTTCCCGCACGAGCTGAGCGGCGGGCAGCGTCAGCGGGTCGGCTTCGCCCAGGCACTGGCCATGCGGCCGAAGCTGATCCTCGCCGACGAGCCGGTGTCGATGCTGGATGTGTCGATCCGCATCGGGCTACTCAACCTGATGACTCAGCTCCGCGATGAGCAGGGCGTTTCCATCCTGTACATCACCCACGACATCGCCAGCGCCCGGTATGTGGCCGACCGGCTGATCGTCATGTACGCCGGCCGGCTAGTCGAGCAGGGCCCGGTCGAGGAGGTGCTGGCGAACCCACGGCACCCGTACACCCAGCTGCTGCTGTCGGCGGTGCCGGACCCGAGGGCCGACCTCACCGTGGGCGCACTCACCGACCAGGGTGAGCCGCCCAAGGTGATCAACCCGACACCGGGCTGCCGGTTCAGCCCGCGCTGCCCGGTGGCCATCACCGACTGCGTAACCATCACCCCCGAGCTGCTCCCCCTCTCCCCCGGTCATGACGCCGCCTGCCTCGTCGCGCAGTCCGGTGCGGAAGTGAAGGCGTTCTGATGAAGCTCGCGGTTGTCGGCGGCGGTTCCACCTACACGCCAGAGCTGGTCGACGGGATCGCCCGGCTGTCCGGCGACATCAAGGTCTCCGAGCTGGTGCTGGTCGACCCGGACGCAGCCCGGCTGTCGGTCGTCGGCCCGTTTGCCGCGAGGATCATGGCCCACTACGGGCACCCGGCCACCGTGAGCTGGACCGCCGACCTGGACGCCGCGGCGGACGGCGCGGGCGCGGCAGTGCTGCAGCTGCGAGTCGGCGGGCAGGCCACCAGGCACCGGGACGAGACCTGGCCACTGGAGTGCGGCTGTATCGGCCAGGAAACGACCGGGGCCGGCGGATTCGCCAAAGCGCTGCGCACCGTACCGGTGGTCCTGGACGTGGCCGAGCGGGTCCGGCAGCGCGCCGCCAGCGACGCATGGATCATCGACTTCACCAACCCAGTCGGGATCGTCACGCGGGCGCTGCTGGACGCGGGCCACCGGGCGATCGGCCTGTGCAACGTCGCCATCGGCTACCAGCGGCTGTTCGCCTCGCTGCTGAGTGTGCAACCGGAGCGAGTCGACCTCGACCACGTCGGGCTGAACCACCTGACCTGGGAACGGGCCGTGCTGGTCGACGGCGTCGACAAGCTGCCCGGCCTGCTCGAGGCGCACGGCGAACAGATCGCGGGCCACACCGGCCAGCCGCTGGAGGTCACCCTCGCGGTGGGCGCGGTCCCGTCGTATTACCTGCGCTACTACTGGGCGCATGACGCGGTCGTCGAGGAGGAACGCGGCCGGGACACCCGGGCGCACGAGGTGGCCGAGATCGAGCGGCAACTGCTCGAGATGTATGCCGATCCGAGCCTGGACACCAAGCCAGAACTGCTCACGCACCGGGGCGGCGCGTTCTACTCGGAGGCGGCGGTCGCGCTGCTCGCATCGCTGCTGACCGACGCCGGCGACCGCCAGGTGGTGAACGTCCGCAACAACGGCACTCTGCCGTTCCTCCCTGCTGATGCCGTGATTGAGGTCTCCGCCACGATCGGTGCCACTGGCGCCCAGCCCGTCGAGGTGGCACCGGTTGGCCCGCTCATGCGAGGCTTCATCGCGCATGTGTCGGCGTACGAGGAACTCGCGGTGGACGCGGCGCTGCGGGGCGGCCGGCATCGGGTAGCCAAGGCGCTGCTGGCGAACCCGCTGATCGGGCAGTACGACCTGGCGGAGCGGCTGACCGACCGGCTGCTGGCCGAGAACGCCAGGTTCCTGCCCTGGGTTAGCTAGTGCGAGCTGTACCAGCCGCTGTGCTCGCCATTGACGGCGGCGGCAGCAAGACGGACGTGGCCCTGGTCGCCGCCGACGGCAGCCTGCTGGCCGTTGTCCGCGGTGGGCCGTCGAACCCCGACAACATCGGTCTCGAATCGGCGGCTGCGGAATTGACCAGGCTGGTCAGCAAGGCTGGGGAGGCGGCCGGACTCGCGGCCGGCGGTCCGGTCGCCGCGCACACGTCGGCCTGCCTGGCCGGCGCTGACCTGCCGGAAGAAGAAGCCGAACTCGGCGCCCTCGTGCAATCGCTCGGATGGTCGCAGACAAGCTCCGTGGTCAACGACACGTTCGCGGTGCTCCGAGCCGGGCTAGCCGACAGCGGCGAGCGCTGGGGCATCGGAGTGGTGTGCGGGGCAGGCATGAACTGCGTCGGGGTGGCACCAGACGGCCGGACCACAAGGTTCCTCGCGTTCGGCCGGATCAGCGGCGACTGGGGCGGCGGCGGTGATCTCGGACCCGAGGCTCTCTGGTGGGCTATCCGCGCTGAGGATGGCCGCGGCCCGCAGACGGAACTCCGGGGGTCTGTCGCCGCCCACTTTGGCCGGGCGCGCGTGGCGGACGTTGTCATCGGCTTGTACCGCGGCGCGATCGGTTACGCGGAGCTGCACGGGCTCGTTCCCGTGCTGTTCGAGGTCGCCGGGCGCGGCGATCGGGTGGCTCGTGACGTGGTGTTGCGCCAGGCCGATGAGATTAGCGTGATGGCGGCCGTCGCGGCTGGCCGGCTGGGCCTGGACCAGGCGCCCGCCGTGCCGGTGGTGCTCGGCGGCGGCGTGCTGACGGCACGTGACCCGGTGCTCAGCCAGGAGGTCGCCGAGCGGCTGGCG
>Ga0187814_10000404_pt1 | contig 14114 bp, 11 predicted proteins | sample NC_S_4_FD_132450 | JGI IMG/M metagenome (GOLD analysis project Ga0187814, IMG submission 132450) | Wetland sediment microbial communities from Neuse River Estuary, North Carolina, USA - ASW-S_4 | ecosystem: Environmental > Aquatic > Freshwater > Wetlands > Sediment | place: USA: North Carolina... | reverse complement strand
CCCTCGGCCAGCGACCTAAAGCCGTTGCCGACGATGGCGGAGTGATGCACGAACAGGTCCTTGCCAGGCTCATCAGGCGTGATGAAGCCGTAGCCCTTGTCGTCGCTGAACCACTTCACGGTTCCGGTTGCCATGCATTCCCTCCCGGGAGATCGTGTGCTGCGAAACGCGGGAGGTGCAAGAGCAGCCACTACGAACGCTGGCACGACTTCGCCGAGCTTCAAGCCCAGCACGAGCACCCCAGTCTAGCCGCATGATCTCTGGCCACTTGCAGGTGCACTAAGGGAAGCTCACGGCTAGCCAGAGCCCCCGATGCTCAGACACCTCACCCGCACTGCGCGCGCCGACCCGTCAGGATCCGGGCGGCCGGTAGTCGACCGAGAGCTTGGCTGCGGCGTGAATTTCCTCCGGCGTCGGCAGCACGACGACTTCCGACGAAGGGGTCGCGAGGTTTTCCACGTCGCAGGTGCGGGCCGGAGCGCGATGCCGCGCCCATGTAAGGCAGCGTGTCGAACGCTTAGTTCGTGTTGTGTACGTGCCGATACAACGCTGGATGACCAACCACAATAGGCTTGCTCGCCGCTCTCGCGCGCTCGACGCTGGAAACAGCTTGGGCCAGCTCGTCGTGTGTGCAGGCGCGGCGGTTGTGGCACTGGTTGCGGGTGCGGTGTTGTGGGTGACGGGGGGCGTAGCCACTGTGCTGGTGTTCGTGGTGGTGCTGGGTTTGTTCGTCTGGTTTGTGGTGGGCATGATGGTGGTGCCGTTGCGTAATATGGCCGCGGCCTGCACGCGTCTCGGCGCCGGCGAGCGGGACGTGGTCATACCAGTCGGTGGAACGGTTGAGCTGGGGCAACTGGCGCGGGCGTTCAACGCCATGGTCAGGGAGGTTGGCGCCCGCGAGGAGCTCTTCCGTGGGCTGCTGGAGTCCGCGCCAGACGCGATGGTGGTCGTGAACGAGGAGGGCGAGATCGAGAGGGTCAACGCACAGGCCGAGGCTCTGTTCGGCTACCGGCGCGAGGAGCTGATCGGCCGACCGGTCGAGATGCTCGTACCCGAGCGGCTGCGCCAAGCGCATGTTGGCCGCAGGGACAGGTTCCTCGCCGAGCCGCGTGCGCGGCCGATGCACGTTGGCATGGAGATGTTGGCTCGGCGTAGAGACGGCGTTGAGATGCCGGTGGAGGTCAGCCTCAGCCCGCTTGCAACCGAGAAGGGCGTGCTTGTGTTGAGCGCGGTCCGCGATGTCTCAGAACGCAAGCGTGCGGAGCGGGCGCGCGAGCGGCTGCTCCGGGAGTTGCGAGATGCTCAGCGGATCGCACGGCTCGGGTCATGGCGGTGGGATCCCCACACCGACCAGGTGACCTGGTCTGAGGAGATGTACCGGATCTTCGGGCGCGACCCGCAAGACGGGCCCGCCACGAGCGAAGCGTTCCTCGCCTACGTGCACCCGGAGGATCGTGAGCGATTGACCGCGGGATACGCCCAGACGTTCGGTGGCGGACCTTCGTTCGAGCTGGATTACCGCATCTGTGGTGGCGACAGGGTCGAGCGGGTGCTGCATTCGCTCGGCAGCGCGGATCGCGACAATCCCGGCTGCTACCTCGGAACGGTCCAGGATGTGACCGAGCTGCGCGGGGCGGAGTTGGCGGCGAGAGCCGCCGAGGAGCGATTCCGCGGCGCGTTCGATGACGCGCCGATCGGAATGGCGTTGGTCTCGCTGGACGGACGCTTCGAGCAGGCCAATGCGGCACTCGGGGTGATCTGCGGGCGCACACCGAATGAGCTCGTGGGGCTGGGTCTGCGGACGCTGGTGCATCCTGGTGACGTCGAACAGGGCGGCGAGGCGCTGCAGGCGCTGATCGACGGTGAGACAGAGCAGCTGGCGCTCGAACTGCGGTTCATGCACCCGGCCGGCTCGGCGGTTGACAGCTCCGTACACGGCACGCTCCTGCGGGATGCGGTGGGGCGTCCGACGCATGTGCTCTGCCAGTTCGAGGACGTCACCGATCGCAAGCGGTTTGAGGAGCAACTGCAGTTCATGGCCGATCACGACCCACTGACCGGCCTCTTGAACCGGCGCAAGTTTGAGGCCGAACTCGACAGTCATGTGTCGCGCGTCAGGCGCTACGGTCCAGCAGGCGCACTGCTCGTTCTTGACATTGACCACTTCAAGCACGTCAACGACACCCTCGGGCACAACGCTGGCGACGAGCTGATCGTCTCGATCGCTGGGCTGCTGCGCAGGCGCCTGCGCGAGTCAGACATCCTCGCCCGGCTCGGCGGCGATGAGTTCGCGGTCCTTCTACCCAACGCCGATGAGACAGAGGCGGGGCAGGTCGCCGACGCGCTTTTGGGCGCTGTGCGGACGAGCACAACTTTGTTGGACGGCCAGCGCAAGAAGGTCACCGGCTCGATCGGCGTGACGACGTTCGACGCCGACATTCAGGCGCTCTCCGGCGAGACAATCCTGATCGAGGCGGATCTGGCGATGTACGACGCCAAGGAAGCCGGCCGTGACCGCTGCGCCTTTTACAGGAGCTCCGAGCATCGCGTCAGCCGCACCAAGGCCCGCCTCACATGGGCAAGCCGAATCGAGCACGCACTCGAAAACGATCGCTTCAGCTTGGCCGCCCAGCCGATTCTGGACCTACATACCGGCAAAGTTCAACAGCACGAACTGCTGTTGCGCATGCTCGACGAGAACGAGGACCTGATTCCGCCCGCAACGTTTCTCTATATCGCGGAGCGCTTCGCGCTCATCGCACGTCTCGACGAGTGGGTCACCATTCGCGCGATCGAGCTGATCGAACAGCGTCCCGACCTGCAGCTCGAGGTCAACATCTCCGGACGCTCGCTCGGCGACCAGCGACTCCTGAAGGCCATCGACGATCGCCTTTGCGCAAGCCGCATCAATCCGGAGCACGTCATCTTCGAGGTCACCGAAACGGCCGCCGTTGCCAATATCACAGAGGCTCAAGCATTCGCCAAGCACCTCCGCGATCTGGGCTGCCGCTTCGCGCTCGACGACTTCGGCGCCGGGTTCGGCTCCTTCTACTACCTCAAGCACCTGCCGTTCGACTATGTCAAGATCGACGGCGAGTTCGTGCAGCACGCGGTGACAGGGCACATCGACCAGCTCGTGATCAAAGCGGTCGTCGGAATCGCCCAAGGCCTCGGCAAAGAGACCATCGCGGAGTTCGTCACCAACGAGAAGACCAAGCGAATCGTCCAGAGGCTCGGAGTCGACTATGCCCAAGGTCACTACATCGGCACCCCGGTCCTCGTCGCCGACCTCCTCGGCTCCCAGCATCCTCACCACGCCACAGCCAACCGCTGATCCGGGCACGGCGAATGTTGCCTGGCTCAGCTGCGCCAACAATTGGTATGCGCGCGACGACGATGTTCAAGCGCGCGCGATTGGCCTGGCGGGCCCGAGTCCTCGCGGGGGTCCGCCATGCGGGACTCCTGATGAGGCGGCTTGCGCATTGCGCGAATAGGATCTGTGCGGCCCTTGTGAGGATCATCGTGTCAGCAGCGCATCTGGCGGTGAGCGGAGTCCCGACAGCCAGAATCCGATCGCGAGGGGCTACCCAACGGCCATGACCACGTCTGATCCTGAAAGGCTGCTTGCTGAGACGCGCACCTTTAACGCCGAGCTCGAGCGTCTGCTGGCGACGATGCCCTCGATTCATACGGTTCCGCCGGAGCAGACCCGCCGCGCGCGCCGCGAAGGTCGTGGCATCTTCCCCGCGCCGGTGTTCCTGCCCGAGGCTCGCGCGCTCGAGATCGACGGGCCGGGGGAACCCGTGCCGCTGCGCATCATCGCGGCGGAGGGGGACCCGCTGGGGGCGTTCCTGCACTTCCATGGTGGGGGATGGACGTTGGGCGACAACGATATGCAGGACCCTCGCCTGGATCGGCTGGCTCGCGAGACCGGCCTCACGGTTGTGAGCGTGGGTTACCGCCTCTCGCCCGAGCACCCTTATCCGGCTGCGCCCGACGACTGCGAGGCAGCCGCGTTGTGGTTGCTGGGGGAGGAGGGAAGGGCCACCGTTGGCGGCGCGGGCCCGCTGGCGATAGGCGGCGATTCGGCCGGCGCGCACTTGGCCGTGGTGACGCTGTTGCGGCTGCGCGACCGCCACGGGATCACGGGCGCGTTCGCCGCGGCCGTGCTTCAGTACGGCGGCTTCGACCTATCGATGACCCCGAGCCAGCGGCTGTGGGGCGAGCGCAACCTCGTGCTCTCAGGACCCATCATCAGCTGGTTCGCCGACCAATTCCTGCCCGCCCACGACCGCGAGCAACGCCGCCACCCTGACATCTCGCCGCTGTTCGCCCAGCTTGCCGGCATGCCGCCCGCGGTCTTCACCGTTGGCACCGAAGATCCGCTGCTCGACGACACGCTGTTCATGGAGGCGCGCTGGCGCGCGGCCGGGCATGCCACCGAGCTACGCATCTGGCCCGAGGCGCCGCACGGGTTCATCTCGCTGCCGATGACGGTCGCCGACGCGGCGCTATCCGCCGAGCACCACTTTCTGTGCCGCACGATGGGCCTGGGTTAGAACTAGTGGGAACTGCGGGCGGTCGCGGGATCACGCGATTGCCCACGCGACACGCCGCGCTCGCTCGTGGGCGATTCCGCAAGTCAGCGGGTGACGCCCGCCGTACCGCGGCTGATTGCTGCTTTCAGCGGTAGCGCTTGCAGTCGAACGGGTCGCAGCTAGCGCTAGCGATCCGGCGTCCTGCTGTTGGCGAGGAGCAGGGACGACCGGGGCCGGGCCGTGACACCTGCATTCGTCACAACAGAGAACTCGGCGTCGACGCGAGCCACGGTGTCCCAGATCGTTCCGAAGCGGTCATCTCGCGACGCCTGGCCGCCGGTCTCGGGGCTTCCGCTCGGTCGCGAAGGAGAAGTCCGGCGACGCGCGGTCGGCCCGCGGGCATTCGCACGCGGATCGGGCCTGGCGTCAGGCTAGGCTGTCGTTTGTCGCGAACGTCGGATCCGGCGGGGGTCCGGATCGCAGCGGGATGACGGCACGTAAGGCGGTGTCCGTGGCCAGCAGGGTTCCGCCTACCAGTTCGATTCGCGCCCTGAGAACCGCCAGCCGTTCCGGGCTGATCTTGCGGTGAGCGCCGTTCACGTCGATCGCGAGCTCGCTCCCGTCCGCCTGCGCTTGGACCGCTAACAGCCGCGCCCCGCCGACGGCCTCAAGTGCCTCCTCCGCTACCCGGTAAACGATCGTCTCAACCTCCGCATTAAGGCGTCCTCCTTCCGGCAGCGCGATTCTCATCTCCGCGACGCTATTACCGCCGGCGCGGTCCGCGAGGTGCTCCAGGGCAGCGTGAAGGCCAAGCTCGAGCGGCGGCCGCAGGCCGGCGGCGAGTGATCGGAGCGCGTGCAGCGTGGACCCAATGTCTGACTGCAACTCTCCCAATCTCGGTGTTGCCAACCCCGAGCCCAGCTCACGCTCGAGTGCTCCCAGGCCGAGCAGCACCGCAGCCAGCGTCTGGGCCGACTGCTCGCGCAGCTCATATGCGACGTGGTGGCGTTCGGCCTCCTGGCGTTGAATCAGCTCGCGCAGCTGACCTCCCCGCTCGGCGAGGTGCAGGCGAGCGTCGTGGAGCTCCGCGCGGATCACAGCTCGCTCGCGCTCGCTTTCAAGCAGCCTGCTGCTCTCAGCGGCAACCGCCGCCTGCAGGGCGAGGATCGCCAGCGTCGCACGATCCTCAGGCGTGACGGGCCTCCTTCCACGCACCGCGAGTGTTCCGTAGGAGGCGCCGCGCAACTCGATCGGAACGCGCTCCTCCCAGCCACCGTTGCCGATCACATCCGACTCAACAGCCGGATTGCTGGCCAGCTCGACCCGAACATCACCGGATGGGGAGAGCTTCCGCGCCTGCTCCGCGAGCGTCGCCGGAAGGTCATCGGCAGACTCTAGGTGCGCCAGCGCCAGACCGGATTCCAGCAGCAGCTGCTGTCGCCCGTGCACGTCTCGCATGCGATCGCCGAAGCGACCCGCAAGCGCGCCAACCGCGAGATATGCCACGCCGCGCGTGAGAAAGCCGACCACCTCGAGATCGGCGTGAGAGTCAAGCGCCCACACCCCAACGAGTCCGAGCGCGAGAGCCGCCGCGCAAATGCCCGCAAGCAGGCCGAGCTCGAGCGCGACGAGCGCGATCGGAACGACATACAGCAGCGCGATCTCCTCCGCAGGCGCAGAGCCCACGTGGCATAGCGCGAAGACCGCAATGAACATCACGGCAGCGGCCCCTAAGACCACCCACCGCCGTTCGATCCAACGACGAATCGGAAACACAGAGACTGGGGCCCGGCTGCCCGTGGACCGATCACTGCTTACAGGTCGCGCTTCTGGCGCGTGTAAGGCCCCGGACACCTGCCCATCAGAGCAGCGCCGCCGCAGGCTGCCAACCGGAGCAAACCCGCGATCAACTCCGTAGTTCCCCTCCGATCGGCTGATCTCGCGAGATGGGGGGCGTCTGGCCATGACCGTCAGATCATTCGTACTAATGACGACAAGGAGCGACACCGACGAACGAACAGCACGCTGCTGGTCCCGGCTAGCAACGCAGCAGTAACCTCCCGCTGTACTGCTCCTGAGGAGGACGAGCGACCAGCAAGGCATCTCCAGCTTGGCGCGTCACCGCGATAATCCCCTTCGACTGCCAGCGGACCGTTCCGCTTCCCGCGGGGAAGGGCGGAGCGTGACGCGAGTTATCCACGACGCCGTCAGAGCGGCGTGTCGAGGATGAACACATCGGCCTCGATGTCGGGGTCGATGTGGTTGCCGCTGATAAAGGCGACGACCTTGCGGGCGGTGAGCCGTTCGACGGCCGCGCGAGAATCAGCTTCCATCGTTTCTTGGAAGAGTTGGCGGATGTTGTTGACCACTTGGGCGCGGTCGGCTCGGGCGAGGGACTTCTCCGCGTGCGTGAGGACTCCGCGCATCAGCGTCACCAGGACGTTGCCGTGGTGAAACGTCGTCGCGGTCGTGGGTCCACGGCCGAGGTATTCGGTGTGGATCCCTACCAGTGCGCTCGTGACCGCAGCGTTCAGTTCCCCGCCTGCGAGCTGCTCTGACTCGGGCAACAGCGAACCCGAGCCTTTCAGGGGACGAACGGATGCTGGATGAGGCAGCGCGCCCGGTGGGCCATGCGGTTCAAAAGGCTCCTCGCGACGAGCCGACGCGGGGCTCGGCACCCGCGCGCACCCATCAGTCAGAACGGTGCGTAGACGCCACCCGGAGGAGCGCGCCTGCGCGTGGGCAACGTAGCACAGAAGCCCGCCGGCGCGTGTAGTTTCAGAGCGCGTCGTCGAGGATGAAGATCGCCGCAGCCACGTCGGGTTCGATGTGGTTGGCGTTGAGACAAGCGAGCACCTTCTGGCCGGTGAGGCGCTCCACGGTCGCTCGGAAGTCGGCTTCCATCTCCTGGCGGAAGAGGCCGCGCACTTCGGTTACGTCGCGCCCCTTTCCTTTCTGTGCCAGGACCTTCTCGGCCTTTGTCAGCACGTCGTGCATCAGCGTGACGATCACGTTGCCGCGGTGAAACGTCGACGCGGTCGCGGGTCCGCGACCGAGGTACTCGGTCTGGATCCCCACCAGCGCGTCCGTCAGCGCCGCGTTCAGCTCGCCACCCCGCAAACGTTCTCTGTCTACCACCTTGCACCCTCCTTCCCGGCGCTCTCAGCTTGGGCAGGCCTGCACGGAGGATTGAGGGCGGGCCGGAAAGACCCTACGAACAGGAAGACTCAGTGTAAACCCTGCCGTTACGGTGACCAATGGGATTGATCGGCCCGGACAGACACGCTACAGTCGCTTTGGCGTTGTCGTGCCCCTCGGGTGGCGTCGGCGTCGCTTGTAAATGATGGGCGCGGTCGGGTTCAAGGGCCCGTGATCGGCTCGTCGGACCAAGCCTCTAAAGGAGAGGCCAATGGTGGAACGAGCCCTGGTCCGCTGCCCTGCCTGTCGATCCGCGGTCCCGGTAACCGTGTTGTGGGCGGTCGGCGACACCTGCCCGCGTTGCTCAGAGCCGCTGTACGCCGCTCGTCGGCGAACCAAGCCCGAAGGCATGCTGGGCAAGACGCTCGCATTGCCACAAGCCGAGTTGCCGCCAAACGTCGTTGGTCCCGGTAGAGCAAAGCCATGAGCACGGCGCAGCCCCACTCGCGCAAGGAAAGCGATTCCAAGCACCTGGCAGCCGTGGCAAGGAGCCTGCAGTGGGCAGATGAGGCCGCCGAGCGCGAAGACTACGCCGATGCTCTCGGCTGGCTGCAGGCAGTCGAGGCGGCCGGCGACGAGCTCCCGCACGGCTACGAGACCAAGCGTCACGCGTGGCAGCTAGCCGTCGGCGCGGACCAGTCACGAGGCTGAGGTTCGTTTGGAACTGAGTGTCGCTCTAGAAGAACAACAGCGGTCTGGACGACCGATCGGTGGGCCGCTGGTTTCGCTGGCAACGCAGAAGCGACAGTCCGCTGTGCCGGTCCTGAGGACCTGGGGAAGCGTCGGACCCGATTTTGTCGCCTCTCCTTGTCGAAGCAGCGGCGAGCTCGGCTGCGAACCCGATACGCGTGAACGCAGATGACGTTGATTCCTGCTCCTGAGAGTCCGCCGGCGGAGCCTGCCACTCGAGGGCGTAAACGGCACATTCGGGCGATACCGAGAATCGAGCGCGTTGAGGTTTCGCTGCACGGCCATCGCGTGTACTTCAATATCGCGGGCCAGGGACCGCCCGTAGTGCTGATCCACGGCGTCGCCGGCTGTGCTGCGCAGTGGGACCAGACCGTTCAGTTGCTGGCGGAGACGCATACCGTCGTTGCGCCCGACCTGCTCGGCCATGGCGATTCGGCTAAACCGCGCGGTGATTACTCGCTCGGGGCGCACGCTTCAGGCATCCGTGACCTGCTGGTGGGCCTCAACGTCGAGCGCGCGAGCGTCGTGGGCCATTCGCTCGGCGGGGGGATCGCCATGCAGTTCGCTTATCAGTTCCCGGAGCGTTGTGAGCGGCTTGTGCTCGTTGCGAGCGGTGGCCTTGGCGAGGACGTCCACGGCCTGCTTCGAGCCGCGACGCTGCCAGGATCGGAGTTCGTTTTGCCGCTGCTCGCACACTCGCGCGTGCTGGATGTCGCCTCGCTGATCCCCCGGGCGCTTGGGTGGATTGGCTTGCGGACGCGGCCCGACCTGACCGAGATGGCCCGCGGCTACCAGTCGCTCTCCAATGCCGAGGCTCGAAGCGCGTTTATTCATACGCTGCGCGGAGTGATCGACCCGACGGGCCAGCGGATCAATGCCTCGGACCGCCTTTACTTGGCATCGAAGATGCCGTCGCTGATCGTCTGGGGCTGCCGTGACCGGATCATCCCGGTCGAGCACGCACATCCCGCACACGAGGCGATGCCGGGCAGCCGCCTCGAGCTGTTCGACGAGGCGGGGCACTTCCCGCACCTCGATGACCCGCTGCGGTTCGCCCGGACGCTGCAAGGTTTCTTTCACGAGACCGAACCGGCGCGACTCGACACAGGCATGATGCGCGAGCTCGTGCTGGGCCGCGATCCGAAGTCGGGCGCGGCGCTCGAGCGGATTCAGCGCGAGCATCCCGCCACCTGATCGCGGAACGCCGTCCGAGCGTCTCGCTTGGAGATTCGATCAGCTCGCTTGCGGGCGACCAGCGGGCGGGCTCAGCCGACTGCTGCTTCACCGGAGCTTTGCCAGGCTCGGTGTCGTGGCATCTGGTATTTCTGCGAGCGCGGTGGGTAGGTTCCTGCCCTGGGGACGGGGGCTACTACGGATGACGGGGGTGCGTGCGGGCGCGATCCTGATGGTCTGCGGTCGGGTGTGAGGGGCCTGGTTCCCTAGCGCGAGTCGCGTCTGAATTGAGGGGGCCTGGCTCCCGGGCGAGCGTGCTCGCGCGCATCTCGAGCGGTACGCAGTCGAGGGCCCAGCATGAAGCACACGAACGATTCCCAGGAACGCGACGAGATCGGAGCCCCGGGTTGAGCACGCCACTCGATGCTGTCGCGCGGCGCCTGCACCATCACCGGTTACGTCCGGAGCATTACAAGTGGATCGCGCTGTCGAACACGACGTTGGGGGTCCTGATGGCGACGATCAACACGTCGATCGTGATCATCGCGCTGCCGGACATCTTCCGCGGGATCCGCCTGAATCCCCTGGTGCCGTCGAACACGAGCTATCTGCTGTGGATGTTGCTGGGGTTCATGGTCGTGGCGGCGGTGATGGTGGTGAGCCTCGGCCGGGTGGGCGACATGTTCGGCCGCGTGCGTATGTACAACCTCGGCTTCGCGGTATTCACTGCGGGCTCGATCCTTCTGTCGGTGACGTGGATGCAGGGGAGCGCGGGCGCGCTGTGGCTGATCGTGATGCGGGTCGTGCAGGGAATCGGCGCGGCGTTCCTGTTCGCCAACTCTGCGGCGATCCTCACCGACGCGTTCCCGGAGACCGAGCGCGGTCTTGCGCTCGGGATCAACATGGTGTCGGCGATCGCGGGGTCGTTCATCGGTCTTGTGCTCGGCGGCGTGCTTGCACCGGTCTCGTGGCGCCTGGTGTTCCTAGTGTCGGTTCCCGTCGGGTTGTTGGGGACGGTGTGGGCCTATTACATGCTTCAGGAGCGCGGGGTTCGTGTCCCGGCGAAGATCGATTGGCTCGGTAACCTCGCGTTCGCGGCTGGCCTGATCGCGCTGCTGGTCGGGATCACCTACGGCATCTTGCCGTACGGCGGGCATAACATGGGCTGGACGAACCCGTGGGTGATCTCCGCGATCGTCGGCGGGATCGTTGTACTCGGTCTGTTCGTGCTGATCGAACAGCGCGTCGCAGCCCCGATGTTCCGTCTGCAACTCTTCGGGATCCGCGCGTTCACCGCAGGCAATGTCGCGACGGGGCTGGGAGCGCTCGCGAGGGGCGGGCTGATGTTCATGCTGATCATCTGGCTGCAGGGGATCTGGCTGCCCGAGCACGGGTACAGCTTCTCCTCCACGCCGCTTTGGGCGGGGATCAGCATGCTTCCGCTGTCGGTCGGGTTCCTGATCTCCGGCCCGTTCGCCGGCCACCTCGCCGATCGCTTCGGCGCCCGCCCATTGGCGACCGGCGGGATGGTCCTGGCCGCGATCGGCTTCCTGCTGCTGATCGCGCTACCGGTCGACTTCCCCTATTGGGCTTTCGGGCTCCTGATCTTCCTCAACGGCCTGGCGATGGGCCTTTTCGCCGCACCCAACCAGACCGGGATCATGAACAGCCTGCCACCCGATCAGCGGGGCGCCGGCGCGGGCATGGCCGGGACGTTCATGAACTCCGCCTCGGTGCTGTCGATCGGGATCTTCTTCAGCCTGATCATCATCGGGCTTGCCGCCACGCTCCCGTCAGCGCTGTATCACGGCCTCGCGAGCCACGGGGTCCCGCACGCATACGCCGTGAAGGTGTCGCACTTACCCCCCGTTGGGAGCCTGTTCGCAGCGTTCCTCGGCTACAACCCGATGCGCACCACACTCGCGCCGATCCTCCGCCAGCTGCCGCACTCGACCACCGCCTACCTGACCGGTCACAAGTTCTTCCCGACGCTCGTCTCACACCCATTCGCCACCGGGATCCACGAGGCGTTCGTGTTCGCGGCCGGCTGCTGCCTATTGGCCGCGATCGCCTCAGGGCTCAGGGGCGGCAAGTACTTCTACGCCGAGCCCGCTCAAGAGCCAGAGCAAGCGTCCGAGTTGGCAAAGGTGGCATGAGACGACGCGCGCGGGTCCACGCCCCTCACGGGGTCCGCTCTCTCATTCGATGTCCGGACGCTGCGCCGTGCACCCTTCAGGTTTACTCGAACGCACGCGCTCTCGCTTCCGCATTCGCGTGGAAAGAGGTCGCGCGAAACCGCGGTGTCACCAGTGAGCAGTTACGTCGACTCGTGCTCGCGGCGCCTTCTTCGCCTGCGCCGACGGCCCGTGATCTGCCACGGACCCGGCGTCAGGTCCAGCACGAGGTTCACGATCCAGACGATCAGCGTCGCGGCTACCAGGGTTGAGAAGCCGTGTATGTGGAAGCCGGTCACGATGGCCTTCGTGATCACCAGCATCAGCATGGACACGAAGAACCAGGCAACCCCGAACGTGAGGATCGCGAGTGGCAGCGTCACTAGCCTCAGGATGGGCTTCAGCAGCGTATTGAGCAATCCGAACACCGCTGCGGCCGCGAGCAGAGCTCCAGCATTCGCGACATGCACGCCATCGAGTACGGCTGCGACGATTGCCAGCACGAGCGCGTTCGTGAGCCACGAAATACCGAGGCGCACTGGGAGCGACAGCGAATGGCCGCGGTAATCCGTCGCGGCTGCTTCTGGGCTCACGCTCCTAGCCTACTTAGATGTCAGGTCCGCCGTCCGCGGCGGCATGCTCGACGCCCTTGAGGGTCGTGCGGGCAAGCTCGTGACAGAGAACCGACTACGCTCAGGGCAATGAGTGCTTCGTGGTGCCAGTGGTCTGCGCTTGTGAGGCGGATTACCTCTGCGTGCACGTTCGCGTTCACGCCGTGAAATCGGAGATAGCGCGACTCATCGCGAAGGCGGTGCAAGAGGAATCCAATCGCGCGACGGTCGCCGGGTACGAGCGTCTCGATGAGGACCGCGGGGTGAGGTATGTGCCCGCCCCGATCTCTGAGGCGCGCTGCTGCCGGCATGTCAGGTTGGTCCCTGGGATAGGAGCAGCGCTCGAGCAGCTTGGCGCCCGGTCTCGTAGATGTGCGGGGCGTCGGTCGGGAATGACGCATAATCGCCCGCTGCCAGCTCGGTGCCGCGCTCAACCGGTCCAGCGATCAGCTTTCCGTCGAGTACGTACACGTGCGCGCGGGAGCCGCGGGCCATCGGCTGCGCCTCGTGCAGGTGACGCGCCGGCAGCGAGAGCTCCGAGACTTCGAGGCTGCCGCTCGGAGCGAGCCCGTCGAGCAGCCGCCGGGCGATCCCGTCCCGCTGCGTTGCCTGATTCCGGCTGGCGCGTACGATCCGCAGCTCGCCGAGCGGAAGCTCCTCCAACAGCTCTCCGATGGATACCTGGAGCGCGCCGGCGAGCGCGGCCAGCGTCTCAACGGTCGGGTTAGCGCGGGCGTTTTCGATCCCCGACAGTGTCGCTTTGCTCATCCCGGTCGCCCGCGCCAGCTCCGACAGAGACAAGTGCCGGGCGATACGAAGCCGGCGGAGGTTTGCCGCGAGGAGATCGCGCAGTTGACTTCCGTTTGCGTGTATCATGTAGAACGGATCGTTCATTTTAGCGAACATGACGCGGATCACGTTCTACTTCGATCTTGGCTCCCCGTACGCGTACCTCGCCGCCGAGCGACTGCACAGGTTGCTGCCCGAGCCGGTCGACTGGCAGCCCGTCCTGCTCGGGGGGATCTTCAAGCTGACCGGTCGCAGCTCGTGGGCTCTTGGCGACTACCGCCGCCGGCAGGCAGGGATGGCGGAGATCGAGCGCCGCGCACGCGGCTACGGTCTCGCGCCGATCCGCTGGCCGGACCCCTGGCCGACCGAGTATCTGACGGCGATGCGCGCGGCGACGTTCGCATTCAGCGTGGGACGAGGACGCGAGTTCACGATGCAGGCATTCCGGAACGCGTTCCAGACAGGTCGCGAGCTGAGCGTCACCGCGCACGTGCTCGAGGTCGGCGTCCAGTGTGGGCTTGACCGCCGTAAGCTCGAGGAGGGGATCGCCGATCCCCAGACCAAGCAGGCGCTTAGAGACGCCACCGACACGGCCTATGCGCTGGGGGTGTTCGGGGTTCCCACAATCGCGATCGACGACGAGCTGTTCTGGGGTGACGACAGGATCGAGGACGCCGCCGCGCACCTCCAAACCATCAAGGCGGCGTAGACGTCAAGGCGCTCCGACCTCACCGAGCTTGAAGAACCGATCGTGCAGGCGCCGCTGGCCGGCGGCCCATCGACACCCGCGCTGGCGATCGCAGTCTGCTACGCAGGCGGCGGATGGGCTTGCGATTCGCCGCTGCGGCGTGTATGCGGCATCCTTCCGCTGGCCGTGAACGAGAGTGGCTCTACAGTCAGCGCGCTCCTGCGGTTGGGACGCGCCCTGTGCGTGGCCGTTG
>Ga0187814_10000403_pt1 | contig 14127 bp, 9 predicted proteins | sample NC_S_4_FD_132450 | JGI IMG/M metagenome (GOLD analysis project Ga0187814, IMG submission 132450) | Wetland sediment microbial communities from Neuse River Estuary, North Carolina, USA - ASW-S_4 | ecosystem: Environmental > Aquatic > Freshwater > Wetlands > Sediment | place: USA: North Carolina... | reverse complement strand
GCGGATGGGCTTGCGATTCGCCGCTGCGGCGTGTATGCGGCATCCTTCCGCTGGCCGTGAACGAGAGTGGCTCTACAGTCAGCGCGCTCCTGCGGTTGGGACGCGCCCTGTGCGTGGCCGTTGGCGCGACGCTCACGTCGGCGCTGCCAGCGGTCGCGCATGCCTCACCGCTAGCGCCGCCCGCCCTGTCACGGGATCACTCGAGGCCGTCGATCGCGTCTAGTTACGGAGGTGGCTCTTTCGGGAGCTGGGCGGTTGATGCATTCGGGTTGCCCGTTTATCGCTACACCGCTGACGAGCAGGATGATCCCGACGCGGCCCAGATCGAGCTGGGTGGCGCCACGCGGGCTCAGCACCAGGTCGGGAATGACCACATCAAGGGGATGGCCTACAACGACGGCTACACGCAGTTCTGGAGTCAGGACCGCCTGGCGCAGTGGGCCAATCTCTACCAGCCCCAGAGCCGCCACTATGCCGGCGGCTACGGCTACCTGAATGTGGGCGGAAAGACGCTCAGCACGCTGTATCTGGACCGGCCCGCGAGCGCGCGGATAGAGCGCGATTTCGGCGTCGGCTATTACCACCGCGTGCTGCGGGCCGATCGCGTCAGCATTGTCGAGAATGTCTATGCCCCTTTTGGCAACGACCCAGTGCTGCTGCACGACGTGACGATCACCAATCTGGGGTACGAGACGCGACGGATGACCTGGTACGAGTACTGGGACGTCAATCCTTATAGCCAGACCCAAGGGGCTCAGTTCAACGTCGCGATCGGGCGGCCAGCTTGGAGTTCCATAACGCGAACGCTCACCGTCGCACAGCGAGACGCAGGCGACCGCCACCCGCTTAGCATCTTCGCGGCGGCGCTATCCGGGCCGGTGTCAGGCTTTGAGACCTCGCTGCCTAAGTTCTTCGGTGACGGCACTCGCGCGGCTCCGGCTGAGGCGGTGGCCAATCGGGTCTCCGATTCGATCGCGCCGCCAGTCAGGTCAGACGAAGCCGGCGACACGCTGTTCGTGTTTCGATCGCCGATCAGGTTGCGTGCGCGCCAATCGGTGACGCTGCGCTACGCATACGGGATGGCGCATCCAGCGCAGGTCGCCGGGCTCGTTTCACGGTACGCGCGTGCTCGCGACCCATTCCGGGCCAGTGAGCTGGCGTGGGCGCGCTGGCTGCCCAAGGTCGACTTCGGATCCGCCTACCGTTGGGTCGCGCGCGAGCTAGTTTGGGACTCCTACCTGCTGCGTTCGGCGACAGTGTACGAGGAAGGCTGCGGGGAGCACACGATCACCCAGGGCGGCGACTACCAGTACGCGTGGGGCGAGGACCTCGGGTTCCGCAGCTGGCTGCACTACCTGCTGCCCATTACCTACTCAGATCCAGTCCTCGCACGGGAGATCCTGCGCTACGCGATCAAGCTGCAACCCCCTGGGGCAGCGCGCGACGCGCAATTCCCGTACGGCACGACTGCGTTTTGCAAGCCGATCTATTCGACCAAGTCCAACGACCTGGACTTCTGGCTGATGCTTGGGGCAGTCGAATACGGTCTGGGCACACGCGACACGGCCTTCTTTCACGAGCGCCTGCCGTTCTACGGGACCAACCGCACGACCACCGTCTGGCAACACATCAAGATCGCTGTCGCTCATCAACAATCGCTGCTCGGGCCCCACGGCCTGTACACCCTTCCGCCGGGCTACTACGGCGATTGGAACGACGACAGCACGCGGTTCGAGCACCTGACGGAGTCGACGCTTGTTGCTGCCCAGCTGGCCTACGTCTACCCCCGGCTGGCCGAACTCGCCGAGCATCTTGGTGATGCGTCGTTTGCGCGCCAGCTGCGGCGGCTTGGTCAGTCCTTGCGCAGCGCGTTGCGGGCGCAATGGACCAGCGGCGGCTGGTACTCGCGCGGGTACGCCGGGACTCGGCAGGTCGGCAAGGGCGTGGTCTTCGAAGAGCCGCAACCGTGGGCGATCCTCGCGGGGATCCCGGACCCGGCGCAGACCGCCTCCCTGGTGGACAACATCCGCCACTTCTTGAGCGGGATCGGCGAGCCTAGCGGTCCGTCGCGAATCGGCTCGGCGCTGGTCCCCGCCTACGACGCGCCGGACATCACCGAACGCGGAGACAGCACCCTCGTCGCGCTGGGAGCCGACCTGCCCGACTCTCCCGTCGGGAACGCGGCCGAATGGCCTGGCGGGAGCTGGTTCGACGTGAACGGTTGGCTGACATGGGCGCTGGGGTCACTCGACGGGACGCTCGCGCATGCGCGCCAGTACGCCTGGGAGGAATACCTTCGCAACACGCTGGCCGCTCACGCAACCGCATTTCCAGACGTCTGGGACGGCACCATCTCCTCCGACGATGTCTGCAACGGCTACTACTCCAGCCATCCGCAGCTGTGCGGTAACGATCTGTCGACGGACTTCGACGGGCAGAACACAGAACAGGCGACCTGGATGGTGATGGACGCCATCCGCCTGGCCGGCGTCACTCCAACAGCGCCCGGCTTCCTGATCACTCCCCACCTGCCGCTAAGACGCTTCAGCCTGCGCCTCCCCGACATCGGTGTCGCATCAGTCCCGGGACTGCTGCGCGGCTACGTGCGCGTGCAGCAGTCAACGAGCTTGACGATGACCGTTACCCTGCCGGTGGGCCCCCGCGGATCTGCTATCGCGGCGTTCGCGAACGGCCGCCGTGTCAACTCCAGGACTCGTGGGAGCCTGGTCACATTCAAGCTGCCTGCCCATGCAGGACGCGCTGCCGACTGGGCCGTCGAGCGCCTCCCATAAGTACTTGAGAAACCGAATGCTCCGCGAGCAAGTTCAGCGACGCGGTGCGTGTGCTTGACAGAATCTTGATGGTCCTGGCCTTAACCTGCACGCAGTCGTTATATGTCGGGGTGCATACTGGAGCGTGTATGAAGACGCGCCGAATGGAGGCGACGCTGTCAGTCCTCGGGTTGTGCGACCGGGCCGATCGCCACGAAGGACGTCAAGCCATGACGAACGCGGCATGCGCCCCTCTGCCGACCCTCGCGTCGATTTCCGCTCCGCGTGTGCGAGAAACCTGCGACCTGGATGAAATGGCGGGTGCAGGTGCGTTGGTAGCTAGGTCGAGCTCACCGGTGCTAGCCGGCCGAGACCTGGAGCAGATCGAGGGCGAGGTTCTCGTGGGCAGCGCGGCCGGATCGAGCTGATGTGAGCGGCCCGGAGGGGAGCGTTGGAATGGGGGCTGGAGGGGATCCGAGCCCCCAGGCGCAGACGGAGCACGACGGTTTCGCGGGGAGAAGTCGCAATACGGTGACGGTGATCGACAATCGCACCGCACGCAGCTTCGAGTTGGAGATCGCGGAGGGCGCGGTGCGTGCGACCGACCTGCGACAGATCGCCCTTGCTAACGGCGAGGGGTTGGCGTCCTACGATCCGGGCTTTACGAACACCGCGTCGTGCCGGAGCGCGATCACACACATTGATGGTGAAGCGGGCCTCTTGCAGCATCGGGGTTATCGAATCGAGGCGTTGTGCGAGCACTCGACGTTCCTCGAGGTCGCGTACTTGCTGATCAATGGCGAGCTGCCAACCGCCGCCCAGTTGGAGCGCTGGAGCCACGAGGTGGGAACGCGCAACTTCGTGCACGAGAACGTCAAGAGCTTCCTGGAGGGCTTTCGCTACGACGCTCCCCCGATGGCGATGCTGGCCGCGGCGGTGGGGGCGTTGTCGACCTTTTACTCCGATGCCGGCGAGGTTCACGATGAGGGTGCAAGGGAGCGCCAGGTGCTGCGGCTGTTGGCGAAGATGCCGACGCTGGGCGCGTTCTCGTACCGCCATCTCACGGGCCGACCGTACGTATATCCCGAGGATGACCTGAGTTATGCGGGCAATCTGCTGTCGATGATGTTCCGGATGAGCGAGATGAAGTACCAGCCCGATCCGGGGGTCGAGCGGGCGCTCGACGTTCTGCTGATGCTCCACGCCGACCACGAGCAGAACGCTTCCACGACCGCCGTCCGCGCGGTCGGATCGACTCACGTGAACCCGTACGCGGCCGTCGCGGCGGGCGTTGCGGCGTTGTCGGGCCCGATGCGCGGCGCGGCGGACGAGGCGGTGCTTGCGATGCTCAGGCGGATCGGCCGGGTCGAGGATGTGCCCGAGTTCCTCGCGGGTGTGAGGGCCGGCCGAGAGCGGCTGATGGGGTTTGGGCACTGGATGTACAAGACCTACGATCCGCGGGCGAGGATCCTCCGCGAGCAACTCGACGCTCTGTACGAGGTGCGAGGCAAGCACCCGCTCGCCGAGATCGCGCATGAACTGGAGAAGCGAGCGCTCGAGGACGAGTTCTTTACCTCGCGCAGGCTGTTCCCGAACATCGATCTGTACTCGGGCCTTACGTACGAGGCGATCGGTGTGCCAGTTGCGATGTTCCCCGTGATGTTCGCGCTCGCTCGCAGCGCGGGGTGGTTGGCGCAATGGCTCGAGATGGTCAAGGACCCGGAGCAGCAGAGCGTCCGCCCACGCCAGGTCTACATCGGTCTGCCGGTCCGCGACTACGTGCCGGTTGCCGAGCGAGGCTGACGCCAGGCACTCGCTGTCGGGAGTAGCCGGTCCTGTGGTCTGGACCTCCCGGACTCCGCGCGGGACAATCCGGGAAGCGATCGGTTGACCACATGGCAATGGACTGGCTGATCCGCGTCTACACGCCAACGTGGCTCGCGGTCGCGCGGCTGACCGAGACCGCCGCGCGGCTTGCCACGCTGCCGCCAATCATCAACGTCCCCGACCTCCAGATAGCGCTTGCCGAGCTAGAGCTCGCCCGGAGCCATGCTCACGCAGCCTGGTCGGCGGTGCTCGGCGTCGCGCGAGCCGCGACGTGGGCGGTGCCGTGGGCCGCCGGACGATCCGCCGCCCGCGAGGCCGCCTGGGCCTCGGCCGGAGCAGCGGCGTGGGCTGGCGCGCGCGTGGCGGTCGGCGACATCGCCGGGGACCGCGCTCGTGCCGCTGCTCGCGCCGCGGCCGGAGACGCCGCTGCAGCGGCTGTGCGCGAAGCTCGCATGGGCACCGAACGCGCCGCCGCAAAGGAAGCCGCGCGCGCGACGCTCGAGCCTACGCTCATCCGACTCCGGGAGTCGGCGTTCGCGCTGCTAGATCGAATGCTGCCGACCGTGGCGTTCGGCCAGCCAGCCGCCGAGGGCGCCGACGAGCTGTGCTCGGTCGTCGTGTAACTCCCAGTGCCACAAGTGTCAGCGGCCAGCCAGCCCCTCGAGGCCGCTGCAAGCGGATGAGTTACGCGGCTGCTCGCGGCAAATGTTCGTCCGCGGGCGGCAGCGAAGGTGTGCTGCGGCCGGTACGCTCGACGAGCTTTGCGAAGAACTTGCCTGCCCCGGTGGCGGCGGTGATGCGATCGGCGAGCCGTGGTGCAAGCTCTTGGACCGCGAGCAGCGGGCGCATTGGCCAGTAGGTCACGAGCACGTCGGGACGATCATCGAGAATCGCGTCAATGACGGCCCGTGCGATCCGTTCCGGCTGTACCGCGCGCAACGCGATCGGCGCGTTGACGCCGTGCTCTTGCATGCGTGCATACATCCCGTCGCGAGCCACGAATCCGGGGCAGACGACACTGGCGCCGACCGGCCATCCGGCTAGCTCTGCGCGTAGCGAGCGAGTGAACCCGACGAGCCCGGCCTTCGTCGTGGCGTACACGACGTTGTACGAGTTACCGCCCCGGCCAGCGAGCGAGGAGACCGTAACGATGTGCCCGCGTCCTCGCGCCAGCATTCCCGGTAGGGCGTGACGCGCGAGTACCATCGGCGCGATCAGGTTGACCTGTGCGATCACCGCCAGTTCCTCGTCGGTAAAGGCTGGATACGCGGCGGCCACTTCGATGCCCGCGTTGTTCACCAGCAGGTCGAGCGGTCCGATCGTGGCTTCGGCTTGCTCGACCAGTGCCGCGGTCTGCCCGGGATCGGCCAGATCGGCGAGCACGACTTCCGTCTCGGCCCCCTGTCCACGGAGCTCTCTGCTGAGCTCCTGCAGCGGCTCTGCGTGGCGACCGGAGAGCGCCAGCCTCACACCCCGCGCAGCGAGCGCCCTCGCGATGTGCCAACCCAGACCTCCCGCCGCGCCGGTCAGCAAAGCATTCGTTCCCCGTACATCGTCCATCGCACGACGGTAGTGCCCGCGCGCCGGCAGCGCGCCCGTAGTCACCCCTGATCTTGATCCGGAATTTGACCGCCAGGGAATCAGATCGGGTGCTGGCAGCCGGTCTAGGCTTCCGGCATCGACTACCTGGACGTCGCCGACCATCTGTGGTTTCTTCTCGCCCCGCTGATGCGGGGGCACGCGGCCGTGTATCGGGCCACGGACGGTCGGATTGGGGGACGCGTGCCGGGACTGCCCTCCTTGCTCTTGCTCGATCACATCGGAGCAAAGAGCGGCAGGCTGCGCACGACACCGCTCGTCTACATGCGCGATGGTGTCAACCTTCTGATCGTCGCCTCGAAGGGTGGCTACCCGAGGAACCCCTCGTGGCTGCACAACCTGCGTGCCCATCCAGACACAGAGGTCCAAATCGGGCGGACTCGACTGAAGGTTCACGCCCGAGAGGCGAACTCAGACGAGCGTCGACGCCTGTGGCCGAGAGCGGCCAAGCACAATCCCCACTGGGCGAGATACCGCGAACGCACCTCGCGGCAGATTCCGCTCGTGCTCCTGGAACCGCGCTAGTCGCGAAGCGAAGACACCACCACAGAATGCTCACCGGCACCCTGCGCGGCTCTCCACGGATACGGAGCCGGTGTTTTCCCCGATGTGCGGCGGGCACCCGGATCCTAGCTTTGCTCCCGGCGACCAGGAGATGAACCATGGCTGAGCACCTGAGCCCACTCGACGCGATGTTTCTCGAGCTCGAGCAGGCAGACGAGAGCGCGCACATGCACATCGGCGCGGTGATGGTCTTCGACCCGGTGCCTGATAGCCCCCCGCCGACGCTCACGGACCTTGGCGAGCAGCTCGAGGAACGGTTGGAACTCGTGCCGCGCTACCGCCAGAAGCTCTCGAGCACTCGGACGGGCGGGCTGTCATGGCCCACGTGGGAGCCCGACCCGCACTTCGACATCAGCGATCACCTCCGCCGCGCCGTGCTGCCCGCGCCGGGGGGCGACGCCGAGCTCGTGGAATGGATCGCAGACTTCTATTCTCATCGGCTTGACCGCAGCCGTCCGCTTTGGGAGACGGTGCTGCTCGAAGGGCTCGAGGATGGGCGCTGGGCGCTCGCCACGAAGACGCATCACTGCCTGGTCGACGGCATCGCCTCGGTCGACGTCGGCTACGTGCTGCTTGACGACGAGCCCAACCCGAAGGCCCGCAAACGACCCGCCGCAGGACGCCACCAGCACGCGGATGACGGATGGAGCACGCCCGGTCTCCTGCTCCGGGGCGCGCGCGCCGGGCTCTCGGCGGCGACACATCCCCGGACCGTGCTCAGCCGGACACGCGCCACGCTGGACATGCTTATCCGGGAGGAGCTGATCGCCGCGCCGACGACCAGCCTCAACGAGCCGATCGGCGGGACGCGCCGCTACGCGCTTGTGCGAGTACCGCTGGAGGAGCTCGGCCTGATCAGACACGCGCTTGGGGGGACGGTCAACGACATCGTGCTGGCTCTCTGCGCGGGCGGCCTACGGCAGCTGCTGCTCAGCCGCGGCGAGAAGCTCCCACCCGAAGGTCTCCGCGGCCAGATTCCCGTCAACATCCGCGAGGCGAGCGAGCACCTCGCGCTCGGAAATCGCCTGGTCTCGCTATTCGTGCACCTCCCCGTCACCGAGAGCAACCCCCTGCGCCGCTACCAGGAGGTGCTGCGCGAGGCCGAGCATCGCAAGCACGGGACGCAGGCACTCGGCGCCAAGACGCTGATCGACCTCACGAGCTTCGCTCCACCGGCTCTGCACACGGTCCTCGCACAGTCACTATTCGACGTCCGACTGTTCAACATCACGATCACCAACGTACCGGCGTCGCCCAAGACGCTGTATGCGTTCGGCGCCCCCCTCGTCGAGGTCCTCCCGCTGGTGCCGCTGTTCGCGCGCCACGCGATCGGGATCGCGGCCGTCAGCTACGCGGGGGACATGGTCTTCGGACTCAACGCCGATCGCGCCTCCGTGCCAGACCTTGACGTGCTGGCAGACGGCATCCGCGAGTCGCTCGCCGAGCTCCATGCACTCGTCCCAGCCGAGGCACGCCGCAGCACGACCGACGTGCTGGCCTGACCGACCAGCTCCCCGGCCGCGTCTTGCGGACTGGATGTCCGGCGCCGCGGGTCGCTAACACCTTGCCGGAGGAGCCACCAGCCTGTCACGAGCGAACCGGCTCTTGGGCCCGGTGATGGGGACTCGCGGCCAATGTAGGGGCCGCCAGCGACACGTTCCGGACTCCAGCATCGCGCGGTCGGTCCGCCGGGCGTGTACATCACGACCAGCGGCTTCGGCGGGTAAGCGCCCCAGCCCATCGTTTCAGCTCATCCGTGTTCCGGGGCCGAGCGGCCGACGGGTGGTCCGCCCGATAGGCTGTCCGCATATCAGCAACGAGACAGGAGGGGATGATGGCCGGCGAGGCTCTGTTCATCGGCTGGGGTGCGGTCGTTCGCGGTCGGGAAAAGCAGGCGCTCCAGGTGTTCCAGGAGTCGATGGAGTACTACGGGAAGTTGCAGCAGGACGGCCGGATCGAGAGCTTCGACGTTTTCCTGCTCTCGCCGCACGGTGGTGATCTGAACGGGTTCGTGATTCTGCGGGGCGATCGCAAAGCGCTCGCCGACGTTAGGTTCAGCGACGAGTTCGAGCGACTCCTCGCGCGCGCGTCGGCGATCATCGACTCCCCTGGTGTCACCCCGGCGTACAGCGGCGAGGCGCTGGCGCAGCAGATGGGGATCTTCCAAGACGTAGCCGACGAGTTCGGCGGATAAACCACCCGACTCAGGCTGGAGAGGAACTCGTCCTACGTGAGGATGATTTGGCCGCCGCTGGCGAGGCCGTAGAACTCTCCGACCGTGATGATGTCCTGGACTTGGGGGATGAGGTCGTCTTTGGTCAGGCCGAACAGATCGACCGACGCCTTGCAGGCGTACAGGCCGGCGCCGATGGCTCACGGCGGCAGCTTGCAACCGAAGCGATCTGGCCAAATCCGGGCAAAGCCGCGAGTGCCAGGGGGCGGAACTACGAAGAGCGCTTCCGATGGACAGGTCCTACGTGACGCGCCAATGACCAGCTAGGTCCATGGGTAGGGGCTGCGCGAGGTGGGCTGCAGTCGCCCGGCCTCGAAGCGGTCGAGCCGGAAGGGCTCGAGCAGGGGCTCGGGGCCGTCGAGGATGTCGCCGGCTGCCAGTGTGCCGAGGGCCAGCAGCTTGTACGTGTGGCCGGCGTCCAGGATTACGTAGGCGTTCTCCAGGACGTGATCCAGGACGGGATACCCATCAGGGGTCAAACCGACCACGCCGCCGTGTGGCGTAGCCCGCCAGCGCTCCCCAGCGCCACGGAAGCGGGTAAGGACGCGAGCCAATCCCGCTTCTGCGAACTCGCAGAATGCCTCGCCCGCCGCGTGCTTCGGGTTCTCAGGTCCGTAGGGGTCAAGCGGCGCGTCCGGGCCCATGTGCTCCGGCAGTCCTCCGACCGTCAGACCGGTGCCGGTCCGTCCCATGCGGAAGTAGATGCCCCACGGCCCGGCGATGAGCACGCGCCCGTCGCGGTCCGAGTACAGCGGGCCTTCCGCGTCGAAGTGGACAACGGGGGCCTCGCGTCCCGCTCCCGCCTGCAACCCAACTCCGGGGAGGAAGAAATCGCCCTCCTGGGCCTTCACCAGGTCAACCAGCGGCGTGGGCACGCCGTCCAGCGTTACGCTGAACTCGCGGCCGAGCATCCGCCACGCATCACGCGCCCACACGCCGCATGCGAGCACGAGGTGATCGCAGCGGATCGAGCCGTGGTTGGTGACAACCGCGCTCACGCTGCTGCCGTCGTGCTCCAAGCCGACCACCTCAACGCCCTCGAAGATCCGCACGCCGGCGCCGCGAGCCTCCCGCGCAAGCTCGCGCACCGTAGCCGAAGCGTCAGCCCAACCGCTGCGGCGCTCGTGCAGCACCGCCTGCACGCTCGCCGCGTCGAAGTCAGGCCACAGCCAGGTCAGGTATTCGGCACAGGAGGCGTCACCCGTGACCAGCTCCGAGCTGTAGCCAACTTCGGCCTGCCTAACGGCGATCGCTCGCAGATCGTCCACCTGGCGCTCGGGCACGATCGCCAGGAACCCGACCTGACGAAAGCCGAACGCCGCCGGCGCGCGCTCGAACCTCTCGACGCTCAGTCGAACGATCTCGGTGATCGCCGGGCTGCGGTAGTACCCACGCACGATTCCCCCGGCGATACCCGACGCTCCTGCGCCAAGCCTCGATCGCTCCACCAGCACAACGGTCGACCGCCGGCCGCCTTCGCCCAGGCGACGCGCAAGCGCCCCGGCGACGGACAGGCCGTGCACACCGCCGCCGACCACGAGGTAGTCGGCCGACCGCGGGATTTCCGGGAGCGGCGCTGAGGACCCCTCGAATGACGCCATGGCTTGCACAGCTTCCGGCCGAACGTAACGCATCGCGCGGGAGCACACATCGCCGGGGGGACGAAAACTGACGGACGCTGGGCCCGCCGCCTGTTGGCCGGGCCCCCGTCAACTCGGGGCCCGGGCGGTTATCGCACGAGCCTGCTAGCCGAAGCCGCCGCCGATCAGGATCTGCTGAAACGGGCTGGTGTCCGGGAGCGAGTCGAGCACCCTGACACACGGCTGCTTAGCAGCCGAACAGCGTAGGGACGCCGGCGATTGAGCCGACCACCACCGTAGGTTCGATCCCGGATTCGCGCACACGCTCCTCGCGGTACTTGCCCGTTCGCACGAGGATCGCGGCGAGGCCAGCGCGTAGCGCTCCGCCGATGTCGGACTCGATGTCGTCGCCGACCATCGCCGCTGCGGCTGCGCGCACCCCAAGCTCGGCGAGTACCTGGTCGAAGAAGCCGCGCGCCGGCTTGCCGACCACGTACGCCTCGCGGCCCGTCGCGAACTCGATCGCGGCGACGAACGGGCCGACATCGAGCGACAGTCCATCAGCGCGCATCCAGTAGCGGTTCTTCTGCAATGCGATCAGCTCGGCGCCACCCATCACCTGGCGGAACGCCCGGTTGAGCACGTCGTAGCCGAATGCCGGACCGAGGTCGCCGATGATCACGGCATCGGTGTGATCGGCCGACTCCTGAAGCTCGGCGAAGTCGCGCTTGACCTCTTCGTTCATGATCAGCGCGACGCGCTGATGCCCTTGCTCCCGGCAGTGCTGGACAGCGAGCGCCGCAGGCGTTACGAGCTCGCGTCCCGCAACCGAGAATCCCAGGCGGGCAAGCTTCGCGAGCGTTCGATCGCGTGAGTGTGCTGTGGTGTTGGTGACAAAGCGCAGCGTGACCCCTCGGCCGCGCAGGCGCTCGACAGCTTCCACGGCGCCGGCGATCGGCTCCTCCTCGACGTACAGCACGCCGTCGAGGTCGATAAGAAGCACCACGACGTCGTCAAACACGCGGCAAACATCGCAGATCCATGCCAGGTCATGGCCACATGGGGTGGCCCGGCACGCCGCAGCGACCGTGCTTCCTACTGATGCCGACGCGGGGGAGATGCGGAGGCGCGGCCGGGGGCTACGGGCTACGGTCGGAGTTGATCCAGCGCGTGAACGAGAGGACGAGTGATGAGCGCCCAGCGAATGAGCAACGCCGACGCGGCCTGGCTGCACATGGACCGGCCGACGAACCTGATGGTCGTGAACTCCGTGCTCTGGTTCGACGAACCAGTCGACCTGGAGCGCTCCAAGGAGGTCCTGCGTGTTCGCCTCGTCGAGCGCTTCCCGCGCTTCCATCAGCGCATCGTCGAGCCGCGGCTCGGGATCGGAGTCCCCTCCTGGGAGGACGACCCGAACTTCGACCTCGACCGTCACATCCACCACATCGCGCTCCCCGCGCCCGGTGACAGGGCCGCGCTCGAGAAGATCGTCGGCGACCTGATGGTGACCCCGCTGGACCGGTCCAAGCCGCTGTGGGACACCTACCTCGTCGACGGCTACGGCAGCGGGATGGCGATGATCTCGCGCATCCACCATTGCATCGCCGACGGGGTCGCGCTGGCGCGCCTGCTGTTCTCGCTCACCGACGCCCAGCCCGACGCGGGGATTGCGCCGGAGGAGGATGGTGCGGAGAGGCGCGGCCGGCTCGGCTCGGTGGTCGCGCCGGTCAAGATCGGCGCACAGCTTGCCGGGGCGGGCCTGCACGAAGGCATCGAGATCCTTGCGCACCCGACCTCCGAGCTGACGGCGCTCGCCGCGCGCGGAAGCGCCGAGGGACGCGCGCTCGCGAAGCTGCTGCTAACCGGGTCGGACGCGAAGACGGTGTTCAGAGGCGAGCTTGGCGTTGCGCGCAAGGTGACGTGGTCCGATCGGATGCCGCTCGAGGACATCAAGGCGATCGGTCACGCAACCGGGACGACCGTCAACGACGTTCTGGTCGCAGCCATGACGGGCGCCCTGCACCGCTACCTCAGCGGGCGCGACAGCCTCGTCGAGGAGATCCGCACAATGGTCCCCTTCAACCTGCGGCCGCTCGATCAGCCCCTGCCGCGCGAGCTCGGCAACCACTTCGGCCTCGTCTACCTGACCCTGCCGGTCGGCATCGCCGATCCCACCAAACGTCTCGCCGAGGTGCATCAGCGGATGGAGGCGATCAAACACTCACCCGAGAGCGTCCTTTCGTACGCCATCCTCGAAGTGATCGGCCTGACGCCGACGCAGATCGAGCAGCGGCTACTCGACGTGTTCGCGCAGAAGGTGACCGCGGTGATGACGAACGTTCCCGGCCCACGTGAGCCGCTCTACTTCGCCGGCACCGAGCTTGCCGGCGTGGTCGGCTGGGTCCCGGCCGCGGGGTCGATCGGCATGGGGATGAGCATCTTCAGCTACAACGGCGGTGTGACCGTCGGCTTCCAGGTCGACGCCGGCCTCGTCCCCGATCCGGAGACGATCATCGGCGACTACGAGCGCGAAGTGAAGGCGCTCCAGCGGCTGGCCACCCGACGCCGGGGGCAGGCGCCCGCGCCCGCCCCAGCGAAGGCGCCCGCACGCGCCGCAGCGAAGCGGCCCGCGGGCACGGCGCCGAAGGCTCGTCGTCCGGCGAGCGGCGAGGCCGCCGGCGTCGCAGACCGGTAGAAGGCCGTAGTGCCTACCCCGGGTTTGTGCCGATGCGCGGCTGCGCGGCACGCGCCAGGATCAACCCAGTCGAATAGCAAGAGAGCGGCGGGTCCGCTCTCGGCATCAAGTACGGCGTGACTATCCCGAGAGGAGAGGATCGTGACCATCAAGGATTCCGTCACCCGCATGGCAGCACCTGCCGCGGGAATCGCCCCCGCACCCGTCGCCGAGCACCCGCCCGAGGTGGAGCGCTCGGCGCTGGAGTTGTCAACCGGGGCGCAGACGCTCGGAGAGATGATCTTGCGGGCGGGCACCCGAGGCGGAATCGCGCTGCGCTACAAGCAGGACGGAAGCTGGCGCGAGATCTCATACGAGCAGCTCGTCCGCTCCGCCCGCGACATCGCCAAGGGGCTCATTGCGCTCGGGATCCAGCCCGGGGAGCGGGTTTCGATTCTGTCCGACACGCGCCCTGAGTGGACGGTCATGGACGCCGGGAGCTTCTGCGCGGCGACCGTTGTCGCTCCGATCTACCAGACGAACTCGCCCGAGGAGTGCGAGTACGTGCTGCGCCACTCCGAGGCGCGCGCGGTGTTCTGCGAGGACGCTGCTCAACTGGCGAAGATCGAACAGGTGCGCGACCGCTGCCCGGCGCTCGAGCATGTGATCGCCTGCGATGGCGAGAGCGCCGGCTCGGTCAGCCTCGACAGCTTGATCGCGCGCGGAGCCGAGGTCGCGGAGGAGGAGGTGGACGCGCGCGTGGCCGCGATCAGCCCCGAGAGCATGGCGACCCTCGTGTACACGTCCGGTACCACCGGACCGCCGAAGGCGTGCATTCTCACGCACGGGAACTTCATGGCGGCCGTTCACACGTTCGAG
>Ga0187814_10000402_pt1 | contig 14128 bp, 10 predicted proteins | sample NC_S_4_FD_132450 | JGI IMG/M metagenome (GOLD analysis project Ga0187814, IMG submission 132450) | Wetland sediment microbial communities from Neuse River Estuary, North Carolina, USA - ASW-S_4 | ecosystem: Environmental > Aquatic > Freshwater > Wetlands > Sediment | place: USA: North Carolina... | reverse complement strand
CGGGAACGAAGGGCCCTGCCTGGCCAAGCTGAGGGCGATCGCGGGCGCCTTTGACGCCGAACTCGAAATCGATCGCGGGGGCGATCCGGTGTCGATATCGGACGACCTCTGGGAGAACAGACCAGAAAGCGGCGAGGATTTGCCCGAAGCCCTTTTCATCGACATACATCGCCTTCCCTATTCGGCGGCGATGGGGCCGGATGGCGAGGATGCGCCCGGCTCCGACGGCGCCGGGCCCTGGTCGGACGGCGAATGGTTCGAGGACGATCTCTGTGCCGGGCCGGGCAACGTGTTCTATGTCCATGCGAACGGGGATGTCGCGGCCTGCTGCGGCTTCGCCAACGAGAATCCCGGACTCATCCTCGGCAACGCTTGCCGCGAGGGCTATGACGAACTCATGGAGAGGGCGGCTGCCAGCCCGCAGGTGCGGGCCTGCTACGGGAGCGGGCTGGGCGCCCTCAGGGAAAGGCTCGAGGCGGCGGGGTCGGCCTTTCCCGGAAAGACGGCCGATCAATGCTTTTTCTGCGACTGGTGCGCAAAACGCGGGCTTTTCGAGGATTCGTAAAATGGACTTGAGCTCGAAACAATACTCGGCGGCCGACAAATACAAGGCGCGCATCGCGCTGACCACGAGGTTCAGGACCAATCCGGTTTCGCGCCTGAAGTGGATATTCGACCGCTTCCCGAAATCCGACGGTCTTCGAATCCTGGAACTCGGCAGCGGCACCGGACTGTTCTGGCTCGCCAACAGGGCCGGCATCCGACCATCGTGGACGATCACGCTATCGGACTATTCGGCAGGAATGCTTGCGGAATGTCGAAGTCAGCTCGTGGGAGTGAAAGCGAATTTCGACTTCGAGGTGATCGACGCCCGGAACATCGGCCATCCGGACGGTACCTTCGATCTCGTCCTGGCCAACAATATGCTCTATCATCTGGACAAGCGGGAATCCGCGCTCGAAGGGATGCGCCGCGTGCTGAAGAGCCGGGGAATGTTCGTCGCATCGACCCTCGGCGATCGCGACAACGAGGAGCTGGACGAGCTCCTGTACGATTTCCTCTCGGCGAAGGGAAGGCGATTCCGCTTCCGAGCGTCGGCCTTTTCGATGGAGAACGGGTTCGATCAACTGAGGCGCGTATTCCGGCATGTCGAAGTCGAGCGCTACGAGGACTCGCTGTCGATCGACGAGGCCAAGCCGATCGTCGACTACTATCTGTCGTTCAACGATATGTATGAAGGCTTGGTCGTCCTGCCGGACGAATACGCCGCGGAATTCGAGGAATACCTCTCCGGAATATTGCGCGAGCGCGGGAGAATCTCGGCCTCCAAGCGATCGGGAGTGTTCGTCTGCGAAAGGGGAGCCGGCGACCGTCGCTGAGCTTTGGACAAGAACCGCCAACAAACCACAATTCACTACAATACAACCTTCGATATCTCCCACAGTCTTGGATTTTCCCGCCGAGTCCGTGGACCCGTGCCGCGTCTTGCGGCTCCCGGGCGCTCCGGATCGGAGAAGGGAAGGGAAGGGGGGTATGACGGTGAAGGGTTCCTATATCGGCGTCGGCGAGAATATCCATTGCACGAGGGTCAGGATGACCGCCGGCAAATTCGTCGAGACCGACGCCTCCGGCCGGAGCCACCTCGTGTTCAAGGACGGGGATGCGAAAGCCCTCCTCCCCGTGCCGAAGGTCTTCACCGATTCCGAAGCATGGGCGTCGGGCAAGGTGCGGCATGTGGCCTGCGCGATCTATCAGGGCCTGCGAGGTTCCACGGAGGAACGGGAAGCCGGAGCGGCCTATCTGAAAGCCATGGCCCGCGAGCAGGAGTCGGCCGGCGCCTGGTTCCTCGATCTCAACGTCGACGAGTATAGCATGGACATCGCCGAAAAGATCGCGGCGATGGAATGGGCGGCCGGCGTCGTCCAAACGGCGGCTTCCATTCCTCTCAGCGTCGATTCGTCGGAGCCGCGAATCCTGGAAGCGGGTCTCCGGGCCTGCGATAAATCGAAGGGCAGACCCATGATCAATTCGGTATCCCTCGAACGCTCGTCGATCATTCCGATCGCGGCCAAGGCCGGCGCCCGCGTCGTTGCCGGAGCTACCGGCGCCGACCGGATGCCCGAGAGCGCCGTCGAGAGGGTGGAGAACATACGAAAGCTGATGAAGCTGCTCGTCGCCGAGGGCTTCGCGCCCGGCGATGTCTATGTCGATCCCCTGGTCATGCCGGTGTCGGTGGACACGGGGCATCCGGGCCGCTTTATCGAGGCGGTCCGCCAGATTCGTTCCGATCAGGGGCCGGACATCCATTTCGCCCCCGGTCTGTCGAACGTCTCCTTTGGACTTCCCCGGCGTCCTATCATCAATCAGGTTTTCGCCAAGCTCTGCCGCGACGCCGGCTGCGACGGCGGCATCGTGGATCCGACGCAGATCAACGATAGGAGCCTCGCATCGCTCAAGCTCGAGGAGGGACTTCCGGCCCTCGCCCGCGATCTTCTTCTCGGGAACGACGAGTTCGGCATGAACTGGATCGCGGCGAGTCGCGAATGAAATCCGACTACCGGACTCGGTAGCAAGGCAGGGTAAACGAGATGCCCATATCCACTCCCGGCCGCCGCTGGCAGCCGGCCTACAAGTCGTTCCGAAAAGAGAGTTTCGGGAAGCGGGTCCTCATCGGTTTCGAGCAGATGGTCAAGGGACCGTTGTTCGGCTGCCGCCAGTGCGGCAACTGCCTCCTCCAGGAAACGGCCTTCATCTGCCCGATGGCCTGTCCCAAGGGTCTGCGCAACGGCCCCTGCGGGGGTTCGACGCCCGAGCGCTGCTATGTCGACACGAGCCGTCCATGCATCTGGTATCGAATTCACGACCGGGCCTTCAGGATGGGCAGACAGGAAAAACTCCTGGAAGTCCTGCCGCCGGTGGACTGGGAAAAGGTCGGGGGCGAGACTTGGATCGATGTGATCGACAGCCTCCGCAAAGTCGGCATTAGAAACGCATTTTCCGGCCTTGTCTTCGGCCGGGGCCAGGGACGGCACGCGACCTGGGAATCGATCTTCAGGCCGATCAGGCAACCGGAATGGTGGCAGGGCGACGATCGCTACCATCCGCCGGCCCATATCGAACCCATGTCGGCCCTCGAGCGCTCGTTGCGCTCGGGCCGGTTCACGGTAGCCTGCGAGATCCAGCCGCCATTGAGCATGTCGACGAAGAAGCTCGTCGAGAACATCAGGCTCGTGAAGCCCTTCGTCACGGCGATCAACTTCACCGACAACGCCTCGTCGACGCCGCGGATGAGTTCCTGGGCCTGCAGCACGATCGCGCTCGGGCAGGGTGCCGAGCCGGTGATGCAGATCGCGGCGCGCGATCGCACGAGGGCCAGCCTGCAGGGCGAGATCGTGGGGGCCACGGCCCTGGGCGTCCGGAATGTGCTCTGCGTCACGGGCGACAGCGCCGTTCTCGCTCCGCAGCCGCGCGGCCGCATGGACATCAACGACATGGACTCGGTGCAGATGCTTTGGATCCTCAGGCGCATGCGCGACGAGGGCCGCTATCTCGACGGCCGGGAGCTCAAGGTGCCGCCGAAGTTCTTTCTCGGTGCGGCGGCCTCCCCCTACGCTTCGGATCCTCGCTTCCAGGCTCTGCGGGAGCGAAAGAAAGTGAACGCGGGCGCCCAGTTCTTCCAGACCAACCTCGTGTACGATGTCGATCGGATGGAAGTCTGGCTCAACGAGCTCGTCAAGCGGGAGGTGCTCGACAAGGTCTTCATCCTGGTGGGCGTCACTCCGCTCAAGAGCGGGAAGATGGCGCATTATATGACGCAAGTACCCGGCGTCTTCGTGCCGAAGACGGTGCTGGATCGGATGGACTCCGCCGAGGCCTCAGGTGGAGCGCAGGAAGAGGGCGTCAAGATCGTCCTTGAGATTATCGAAAGGGTTCGGAAGCTCCAGGGCCTTCATGGCCTTCATATCATGCCCGTGGGCTGGGAGGAAGTCGTCCCGCGGATCGTCGCCGAGGCGGGATTGCCGCTCCCGCTCGGGGCGGAGGGCACCGGCCCCGCGGCAGTCGTCGCCTGAATCGGCCGCCACGACCGGCGGGAACGGGTCTTCTTGTTGCCCTGACATATCGCTTCGAGTACAACTGACAAATCGATCATGGAAACAATCGCGAAGAAGCTGCTTGTCGTCGGCGGAAACGGCGATCGGGAAATAGAGGCGCGGACCGACCAAAGCCTCCTGGATGCGCTCCGCGTCTCGAACGAGTGGGGCGGGCCGGACGGTGACTTTTCCGTTGAACCGGAATCTCCCTGCGGGGGCAAGGGTCTCTGCGGCAAGTGTCGCGCCCGCGTCGGTGGATCGGTCGAATCAGTGACGGAGCGCGAGTACGGACTGCTTTCCTCCCGCGAATTGGCCGAGGGGTATCGGCTCCTCTGCCTCGTCCGCGTGGCGCCCGAAATCGACGATCGGGGGCCCGCTCGCGTGGAATTGGCGCCCAAAGGCAGGGCGGCAATCCTGACGGAAGGGCCCCGCATCGAGTTTGCGCTCGACCCGCCGAGCACGCGTCTGAGCCTCGATCTCAATGCGCCAAGCCTCGACGATCAGGTGTCCGATGAAATCAGGCTCGTTCGCGCCCTCGCCGCCGCCGGTCATGCCGCCGTCGCGGAACTCGGACTCGACGTATTGCGCGATCTCGCTTCTGCCGCGAGAGGTTCGCGGGTCTCGGTCGTCCTGTCCGGTGACAGAGTCGTCGCCGTGAGCGACGAGGCCGCGGCGGCGCGCCCGGCCTACGGCCTCGGGGTCGACATAGGCACGACGACGCTGGCCTGCTATCTCGTCGACCTCGACTCCGGCGACGTAGTCGCCACGGCCTCGGCCCTCAACGAGCAGCGCGTCTATGGCGCCGACGTGATTTCGAGGATCGCGGCAGCCTCGGCCTCTTCGGGCGCCCTCGAAGCGCTCCGCTCGCGGATAGTGAATCAGGTGACGGCGCTCGGTCTCGGGCTTCTCGCGAAGGCGGGAGCCGGGCGCGGGGATCTCCTCTCGGTGGCCGTGGCAGGCAACACGACGATGATGCACCTCTTCGCCGGCGTACTTCCCACCGCCATCGCCGCCGCTCCCTTCCCTGCGGTCTTCACCGCGCCGCGCCGGGTTTCCGCCTCCGACCTGGGGCTGGGCTTCGCGGCATCCTGCGGCGTCTGGATTCTTCCCGGAGTTTCCGGATACGTCGGCGCCGATATCGTGTCGGGAATCACGGCCCTGGGGATGGCGCGGCGGAACACATGCGAGCTTTTGCTCGACATCGGCACGAACGGCGAGATCGCGCTCGGCGACTCGCGAGCTATCTGGTGCTGCGCCACCGCAGCCGGCCCGGCTTTCGAGGGCGGGGGCATCGGGATGGGCATGGGAGGGGTCTCGGGAGCCATCGACGCCGTCTGGACGGATGGCGCCGAAATCGGATTTTCAACGATCGGAGGCGAGCCGCCCAAGGGCTTCTGCGGGTCGGGCGTACTCGATGCCCTCGCGGTGTTTCTCGATATCGGCCTTGTCGATCCGACGGGGCGTATTCTCGACGCCGACGAAACCCGGGCGCTTCCACGGTCGGTGGCGGCGAAACGGCTCGAAGGCGAGCCGGGCACCCGCCTTTCGGTCGGCGATGGCGTGAGCCTTTCGCAAGCCGATGTCCGGAATCTCCAGCTCGCGATCGCGGCGATCGCCGCCGGCATCGAAGTGCTGCTTGCCCGGTCGGGGAAGACCTGCGACGACGTGGACCGCGTCTGGCTCGCCGGCGGCTTCGGCAGCTACCTCGATCTCAAGAGCGCCCTGCGCGTGGGCCTCGTGCCCAAGGCTCTCGGCGAACGGGTGGTCGTGGCCGGCAACAGTTCGGGGGCCGGGGCCGCGGCCGCCTGCTCGTCGCGGAGCTTCCTCGCGGAGACCCAAAAGGCGCAAAGCCTCTGTCGCTATGTCGAGCTGTCGTCGAGCCCGGACTTCACAGGGGCGTATATGGAGCACATGCTCTTCCCGGAGGCCTGATGGGCGATTCTCCGACGATCCGGCCGGAACCCGATCCGAGCGTCGCTCTCGGGAAATTTTCGCATTTCTGCCGTTCCGTGGGCCTGGGTGGCTATGTCATCGACGACGAGGGTTCGATTCTCGGCATCATCGACGCAGAAGGCGCGATCGCGGAGACGCGGAACGAAATCGATGCGACCTGCCCCGTGTGCGGAATCCTGGGCCCGGAAGAAGCGGCGGGAGAGCTGAGGTCGCAATTGTACGGGGCATGGCAGGCCGAGCGGATCGGAGGCAAATATATCCATCTTTGCGCCCATTCCCTGCTGTTCATAGTCGCGCCCGTCTTCGAAGACGGCGCGCTGTGGGCCGCCTTCGTCTGCGGTCCGTCGCTGATCGTGGACCCCTCCGAGATCGTCGCCGACATTCGCTCGGCCGGGCTCCTCCCGGAGGGCCGCGAAGCGGAACTGTCCGCGGCCCTCGAAGCGGTGCCGCGCGTGAGTCCCCGCCGAGCGGCGAGCGTCGCCGAAATCCTCGCCGACCTCGCGGCCGCGACCGGGGGGGCCTTGCCCGAGGCAGTCGAGGCGGCGCGGGAGCGAGAGGAACTCGAATCGAGAATTTCCGAGCGTATCCAGGATCTCAAGTCCGACGGGGAGGCGCGTCCCTATCCGATCGAGCGCGAACGGGAGCTGCTCAACGCGATCTCGCGCGGCGACAAGGCCGACTCGAAACGACTCCTCAACGAGCTGCTCGGGCATATCTTCTTCTCGAGCGGCGGGAACCCCGCGATCATACGCGTCCGCGTGCTCGAGCTCGTCGTTCTCATCTCTCGCGCGGCTCTCGACGGAGGGGCCGATGTCCAGCGCATCTTCGACCTCGGTTTCACCTATCTCAACCAGATACAGAAAATGCGGAGCGTGGACGATATCGCCTTGTGGCTCTCGCGGGTGATGAACCGTCTCAGCGATCTGGTATTCAATCTCGACGACGTCAAACACGCCGACGTGATGATGAAGGCGATGCGTTACATCAACGCCCGCTTCGACGAAGCCCTCACTCTCGACGAAGTGGCGGAGGCGGTATCCTTGAGCCCGACCTATTTCTCGAAGATTTGGAACGAGGAGATGAAATGCCGCTTCACCGCCTATCTGAACCGACTCAGGGTCGAGCGTGCGCGCGTGCTTCTCAGGACGACGGACACGTCCCTCGTCGAGATAGCGGGGCTATTGGGCTACGAAGACCAGAGTTATTTCAACAAGGTTTTCAAGAAACTTGTCGGGCAATCTCCGGGGCGTTTTCGAGAGTCGGCGGGCCGCGCCCCCAAGATCAACGAAATCCACGAATGAAGAAGCGCGCGGCGAGGGACACATTTTTCCAAAACGACACAAGACTATCCTAGACCCCCCGCGTTCGAAGGCTAGAATGTTTGCAGGCACCGTGTGCCGGATCCAGGAGGTTCCCATGTCGACGCTCGAAGACATTTCCGCCCTGCTGCAGAAGGGCAAGGCGAACGAGACCAAGGCCAACGTCGAAAAGGCCATCGCGGAGGGGCTCGACGCGAGGACGATCCTCGAGGATGGCCTCATGGCGGGGATGAACATCATCGGGGGCAAGTTCAAGAGGAACGAAGTCTACGTGCCGGAAGTCCTCATCGCGGCCCGAGCGATGAACGCCGGACTTCTCCCCCTCAAACCCCTCCTGGTTTCGGCCGGCGTGAAGGCGAGGGGTGTCGTGGTCCTCGGCACCGTCAAGGGAGACCTGCACGACATCGGCAAGAACCTCGTCAAGATGATGATGGAGGGCAAGGGCCTCGAGGTCCACGACATCGGCGTCGACGTGTCGAGCGACAAGTTCGTCGCTGCGGCGAAGGAGCATAACGCGAACGTGGTCGCCTGCTCCGCCCTCCTCACCACGACGATGAACGAGATGAAGAGTGTCGTCGAAGCTCTCAAGGCTGCAGGGCTCCGCGAAAAGCTCACCGTCATGATCGGCGGGGCCCCGGTCACCGATTCCTTCTGCAAGTCCATCGGGGCCGATCTGTACAGCCCGGACGCCGCGAGCGCGGCCGAGGCTGCCGTGGCCGTCTGCCAGAAATCGGCCTGAGCCGCCGGTCTCGCGGTCCCCGCCCCCTCGAAGCCCGAGGGCGGCGTCTCGACATTCGGTTTCGGGCGGACATCGAGATTTTCGCCTTCTTTTCATCGACTTTCGCGGTTATGCTCCCATGAAAGGGGAGGCATCGCCGTGGACGAGGCCGCGATAAGATACTGGAAGCGATTCGAGGAGGAGACGGGCGAGCACCCGGGGGCTCGCTCCGTCGGCCAGTGGCTGGGCGAAAGCGAGCGCGAGGGGCCCTGGGGCATTCTCGTCATCACCGACAGAAGTCTTCGGTTCAGGCACATGCCGAGCGACAACTGGCTCAATCGCCTCTTCCGTCCCCGCGAAGTCGAGGAGACGGGGGCCGGACCGACGGAGATCGTCGTGCCGCTTTCCTCGATCACCGCGTTGCGCGATCCCGACCGCGGTCTCTGGGCCCGCCTCTTCGGACCGCGGCAGACTCTATTCAAGGTCACATGGACGGACGACGAAAGAGCGCGCACGGAGAGTTTCAACGCGGACTCCCGACGCTTCGTGGAGGCGCTTCGCGAGGCGTTGGGTTCTCCTGTCCCCGAGATGCGGAAAGAAAGGCGGGCAGCGAATGAATGAGATTCTTGCCGAGCGGGAGCGTCGGATTCTCGATTTCCTCGTCGACGAAGGCACTTTGTCGGTGACCCGGCTCGCCGGACAGCTCGGCGTCTCCGCTGTGACGATCCGCGCGGATCTCAAAAATCTCGAGGACCTCGGCTATCTCGAGCGCACGCGCGGCGGCGCGGCCCCGAGCTTTCACAGCAGCATCCTCGAGCGCCTTCGCGACCGGATGGCGGAAAAGAACCGGATCGCGCGCGCCGCCGCAGCCCTCGTGAAGGACGGCGACAGGATAATGATCGAAGCCGGAACCACCACGGCCCTCGTCGTCCGACACCTCGTCGGCAAGCGCGATCTTCACATCGTGAGCAATTCGACTCTCGTTCTCACCTATGCCAGGAGGATTCCCGGGCTCTCGGTGACCATGACGGGAGGAGAATACCGGCGGCTCACGGAGTCCCTGGTCGGTCCTGTCGCGCTCTCGGCCATCGAGCGTTACAACGTCCGGTTGGCCCTCGTGGGTACGGATGGACTTTCGCTCCGCCAGGGGATGACCACCCACTTGGTGGAAGGCGCGGAAATCGTCAAGGCCATGGTGGCGAGGGCCGAGACTTCAGTGCTTCTTGCCGATTCCTCGAAATTCGGCAGGGCCGGCTTCGTCTCGGTCCTCCCGCTTTCGAGCGTCGATCGTGTCATAATGGACGAAGGCCTGCCCCCGGAGGCGGCCGAGGAACTGCGCGCCGCCTCGATAGATCTCGTTTTGGTGTAGGGGGAGTCCACGTGGCCAAGGTCGTGACGATGCCCCGTCAGGGGAATTCGACCGAATCCTGCGTTCTCATCGGATGGCGCGCCGAAGAGGGACAACAGATCGGCGCGACCGACATCATCTGCGAGATCGAAACGGAAAAAGCCGTCTTCGAAGTGCCCGCCGGCGTCGGCGGGATACTGCTCAAGCGCCTTGCGGACGAGGGCGATGCGGTCCCCGTGTTCGCTCCCATCGCCGTCATCGGCGAGGCCGGCGAGCGCTGGGAAGCGGCCGTCGAAGGAGCCATGCATCACGGCGATGTGACGGGACGGCGCCACGCGGGACCAGGCAAGCCGCCGTCAGGCGTCTCGCCCCGCGCGCGCGCACTTGCTTCCCGCTCGGATTTCGACCCCGCGAACCTCGCGGGGAGCGGCCCGCGGGGGCGCGTGATCGAGCGCGATGTCCGCGCCGCCATCGGAACCGGAGTTTCGCCCGGCGCGGACCCGGACCCGGCAAGAGGCCGGTTGCCGTTCCCGAACGCGGTATCGTCGGACATCCCCCTCAGGGATATCCGCAAAGCGGTAGCCGACCGCGTGCGCGATTCTCTCCAGACGACCGCCCAATACACGCTTCACGCCTTCGCGCCGGCGACGCGGCTCCTGGCCCTTCGAAACCGGATGAAGGCGTCGCCCGGGGCGACGGAAATATCCGACGCGACGATCGGGGAACTCGTTCTGTTCGCCGTATCGAGGGCCCTCAAGGCCCATCCCCTCTGCAATGCGCACAAACTGGGTGACGTCGTCCGCGTCTTCAAACGCGTTCATCTCGGCATCGCCGTCGACACGCCGCGCGGCCTGATGGTGCCCGTCCTCAGGAATGCCGATCAGCTCGGTCTGGAGGACATTTCCCGCGAAGTCCGGCGCCTCGCGGGCGCCTGCGTCGGGGGCCGCGCCAGCCAGGCCGAGCTTTCGGGTTCGACCTTCACCGTTTCGAATCTCGGCGCCTTCGGCGTCGACTACTTTACGCCGGTGCTCAACGCCCCCGAAGTCTGCGTCCTCGGGGTGGGGGCGATCCTGCCCAAGCCCTTCGCGGCCGCAGACGGGCAGGTCGGCTTCGCGCCGGGGCTCGCTTTGTCACTCACCGCCGACCATCAGGTGGTGGACGGGGCGCCGGGGGCGCGACTCCTCAGGGATATCGGCGCCGCGATCGCGGACATCGATCGCCTGATAGTCGAGTAAGAAGGTAAACGGCATGCCGAAATCCACGCTGGTCGATCCCGGCGTTCTGCGAGAATCGCAGGTTCTCGGACTCGAGGCCATTCCGATCAACACCTACAATTCGGAATTCGCCGAGGAAGAGAGCCGATGGGGGAAGGAGCGCCTTCTCCGTGCCTGGTATGACATGGCGACCATCAGGGAATTCGAGACGATGCTGGACGGTTTCAAGCAGAGGGGGGTGTGGAATGGCATCGAATGCGAATACCGGGGACCGGCGCATCTTTCGATAGGGCAGGAAGCCTCGGTCGTGGGCCAGGCGATGGGCCTCGACGTCGACGATCAAATATTCGGATCTCATCGGAGTCACGGCGAAATACTGGCCAAGTGCTACGCGGCGGTCGCCCGTCTCGACGAGGAACGCCTCGAGGGGATCATGGAATCCTACCTCGGCGGCGAGATCCTCGCCAACGCCAAGCGGCTGCCACACCGCGATCTGCGCGACCTCGCGGAGAATTTCGTGCTGTACGGCGCCCTCGCCGAGATCCTCGGGCGCAAGGCCGGGTTCAACCGGGGACTTGGCGGCTCGATGCACGCGTTCTTCGCCCCCTTCGGATCGATGCCGAACAACGCCATAGTCGGCGGCTCCGCCTCCATCGCCGTCGGTGCGGCGCTTTTCAAGCGCATCAATCGCAAATCCGGCGTCGTCGTCGCCAACTTGGGCGACGCGTCGACGGGCTGCGGCGCAGTCTGGGAAGCGATGAGCCTCGCCGCGATGGATCAATACCGCGAACTCTGGGATGGGGATGTGGGCGGCGCCCCGCCGATCCTTTTCAACTTCTTCAACAATTTCTACGGAATGGGCGGACAGACCGTCGGCGAGACGATGGGCTACAAGATTCTCGCCCGCGTCGGTGCCGGAATCAATCCCGAAAACATGCATGCCGAGCGCGTCGACGGCTACAATCCGCTCGCCGTCGCCGATGCGGTCCGCCGCAAGAAGGAAGTCCTCCTCGACGGCAGGGGACCGGCCCTGCTCGACGTGATCACCTATCGCCTGTCCGGCCATTCGTCCTCGGACGCCTCGAGCTACCGCAGTCCGGAGGAGATCGGTCTGTGGCGGAAAGCGGACGCGATCGAAGCCTATGCCGCGCGCCTCGAGAAAAACGGCGTCGTCACCGAGGCTTTTCTTTCGACCGAGCGGGACCGGATACTGGAAAAGCTTTCCGCCGTCGCGCGCCTCGCGTCCGACGAGGTCGCAAGCCCACGGATCGGCGGCGCCTTTATCGAGTCGGTCATGTTCTCCAACGCCCGGGTCGAGCGTTTCGACGCGGGAGAGACTGTCGGCGCGAGCCGGCAGCCGGAGCTTTCGCAGCCAATCGCCGAGAACCGCCGCGTCAAGGCCCTGGCGGGCAAGGCCCGCGGCGATCTCGGCCCCGGAGGCGAAACCCTGCCAAAGGACGGGATTTTCCAGTATCGCGACGCCCTCTTCGAGGCTCTGGTCCATCGCTTTGCGATCGATCCCACGATGGCAGCCTGGGGCGAGGAGAACCGCGATTGGGGCGGGGCCTTCGCCGTGTACCGCGGCCTTACCGAGCTGTTGCCCTACCACCGGCTCTTCAACGCTCCCATATCCGAGGCTGCCATCGTCGGCGCCGGAGTCGGCTACGCTATCTCGGGTGGTCGCGCCGTGGTGGAACTCATGTACGGCGATTTCATGGGGCGGGCCGGCGACGAGATCTTCAACCAAGCCTCGAAGTGGCAGGCCATGTCGGCGGGCTTCCTCAAGATGCCTCTCGTCGTTCGCGTGTCCATCGGCAGCACCTATGGGGCCCAGCACTCGCAGGACTGGACAGCTCTCGCCGCCCACATCCCCGGCCTCAAGGTCTATTACCCCGCGACGCCCCACGACGCGAAAGGCATGCTCAATCTGGCGTTGTGCGGCACCGATCCGGTGATCTTCTTGGAGAGTCAGTTCCTGTACGACATCGGCGAGCGTTTCGAAGAAGGCGGCGTGCCCGAAGGGTATTACGAGACGCCCGAAGGCAGGCCGGCCGTGAGGCGGAGGGGCGGTGATCTTACCATTGCGACCGTCGGCCCGGCGCTGTATCGCGCCTTGGATGCGGCGAAGGTCCTTGAAACCGACTACGGGCTATCGACCGAGGTCGTCGACCTGAGATTCCTGGTCCCCCTCGATTACGGCGCCCTCGTCGAATCGGTGTCGAAAACCGGCCGCCTCCTTCTCGTCGGCGACGCGGTGGAGCGCGGTTCCTTCCTCCATACCATCGCTTCGACCGTGCAGACGCTTGCCTTCGACGCTTTGGACGCGCCGGTGGCGGTGGTCGGCAGCCGCGATTGCATAGCGCCGCCGGCCGACCTGGACAAACTTCACTTTCCCCAGGTTGATTGGATCATCGACGCGGTGCACGAGCGAATCGTCCCTCTCGAGGGCCGGGTACCGTCCACGGATCAGTCGGCGCTCGAACTGGCCCGCCGCGCCCGTCTCGGTCTGTAGCCCTCCCTCTCGCCCTTTTTCGCGACGCCTCAGAGCTGGGTCCGGCCTCCGAGTTCGATGATCTTGCTCGTCGGTAGCCGGAAGAAGTCCGTGGCGTTGAGGGCGTTGGAGAACATGAAACCGAAGACACGCTTTCGCAGCCAACGCATGCCGGTATCCGCTCTCGTGAAGAAGAGGCTTTCCTTTCCCACGAAATAAGTGAGGTCGGGTGCGTCGGGGGAAAAGGCGGGGATGGGGATTCCGCGGAGAGCCCGTGGAAGGTCGGGGGATTCGGAAAAGCCGAAGCGGAGGAGGACCTGCCAAATCCCCGCCTCGAGTTCGCGCACTTCGCAGCGCTCCTCGGGCTCGACGAGAGGCATGTCGAAGGTCTCCACGGAGAGCAGAATCGTGCGGGCGTGGAGGACGCGATAGTGCTTGAGGCTGTGGAGGAGGGCTTTCGGCACGCCGTCCGGGTTGGCGGTCAGGAAGACGGCAGTGCCGGGGATTCTCGTCGGCGGATTGAGCGCGACGCTCGAGGCGAAAATCGCCGGAGAAAGATGGAACTTGCGCATCTGCTCGCCGAAAAGCCGTCGGCCGTCGAGCCAGGTCTTCATGAGGGCGAAAATCACGACGGCGAGCGCGACGACGAACCAGCCGCCGGAGGCGACTTTGCCGAGGTTGGAGACGACGAAGGCGGCCTCCAGAAGGAGGAAACCGATTTCGAGCGGAAGGAGATACCAGAGTCCCTTTTTCCAGATGCGCGTCGTCACGTAAATCATGAGCGAGGTGGTGATGAACATCGTGGCGGAGACGGCGATGCCGTAGGCGTTGGCCAGATTGCCCGACTCCCTGAAACCGAGCACGAGGCCTACCGTCCCGAAAAGGAGGAACCAATTGACGAGCGGCACGTAGACCTGTCCCGCGGTCTCGTCCGATGTGTGCCTGACCTGGATGCGCGGCCAATAGCCGAGCTGTACGCTCTGGCGGGCGAGCG
>Ga0187814_10000401_pt1 | contig 14144 bp, 11 predicted proteins | sample NC_S_4_FD_132450 | JGI IMG/M metagenome (GOLD analysis project Ga0187814, IMG submission 132450) | Wetland sediment microbial communities from Neuse River Estuary, North Carolina, USA - ASW-S_4 | ecosystem: Environmental > Aquatic > Freshwater > Wetlands > Sediment | place: USA: North Carolina... | reverse complement strand
TCAAAGTAGGTCTTTCTGCTTGTAATCGTGTGTTACGTTTTGGTCTCGTTTGCGCTCAGAGACCGAGGACGGCGAGGGCCTGCAGGCCGGTACGATCCCAGCCGAGGTCGCGGCGCGCGGCGGCGTGGTTGCCCAGGCTGGTGTAGATCTGTGACATCAGGAACAGCGGGTCGATCGAGACCGGATCCTCGACCGCAGCGGTTCGCGCATCGGTCAACGCCGCGGTGCCGTTGCCGTGAATCGCCGAGTTGATCGCCGCCGAGTAAGCATCCGATGAGCGCAGCGGCTGGACGGTCACCCAGATCGCCAGCAGAGCGATCACGACGACCGAGGCGACCGCAACCGTCGCACCCGGCGAGCGCGACAGCCGCCTGCGCCTCGGCAGGCGTCCGACCGGCTGGCGCAGCGGACCTCGTCCCGCCAACCATCCGGCGCAGACGAGCGCCGCGACCGTGTCGCCGGGGATGAACCAGGTCCAGTCGATCAGCGAATGCACCCCGAAGGTCACGACGACGGCGAACAGCGTGAGCAGGCCGATCCGTTCGGCCGAGTCCGCCACTTCGCCGGGAGCGGGCGGACCGGGAGGAGCACGCTGGGGCTGCGCCAGCGCCAGTGACCGACGGCTGGCGATCGCCCAGGCGACGAGCAGCGCGAGCGTGACCGCCACGCCGATCAGTCCGAAGTCGGCGAACGTCTCGATCAGATAACCGTGAGCGTGCACGACGTGGGCGTGCTGGCTGTTCCAGATCGCACTCGAGTACTGGGCCTGGGCGGTTGCAAATCCGAGCGCGCCCACGCCTGCCAGGAGGTGGTGCTCGCCGATCGTCAGACCCTCGCTCCAGTAGTGGGGACGGCTGTTGGAGAGGGCGATCAGGCGTCCCGGCTGGTCGCTGACGACTCCGTTTGGATTGGTGAGCGTGTTCCAGACGTGTGAGACCTCGCCGGTGAGACCGCGCTTGGAGGCGGCCACGGCGAGGACACCTCCCACCGGCACGAGCGCGACCAGCCCCACCAGCACGGTCCCGACCCGCCGGCGAACCCGCGGTGAGAGCTCGAACCGATCGACCGCGAATGTAGCCGCGAATCCGGCAACCGCCGTCAGGCAGAGCACCACGAGGATCACCAGGCCGAATGTGTGCCCCGCGCTCGACCGCGCCGACAGGGACACTCCATCGGCCGAGAGCGAGTGTGTCGCCAGGGCCCAGGCGGAGATCGCCGCACCCCCTGCTAAGCCGAGGATCAGGAGCAGGCCGCCGCGCAGGCGCAGCGGCACCAGCACAAACCACACCCCGGCTCCAATCGCTGCGACCACAAGCGAACCCCGCGAATATGAGAGCACCAGCGCCGATACCAGGATCGAGATCGCCGGAACCGAGAGGGTTCGCAGCACCGGTGCGCGCTCACGCCTAGCGCCCGCCCACAAGCACGCGGGGACGCCCATCGCGGCCATCAGCCCGGTCGCATTCCAGTACCCGAAAGGCTGCAGCAGCCGGCCCAGCGGCTCGTTGGGGTCGAACGTTCCCGGGAAGACCTTGACGAGCAGCGCGTAGCCGCAGATCAGGGTGGCGGAAGCCGCCATCGCTCCAACCACCGCGCGCCACCGTCCGGGAACCAGACGCGCGAGGGCCAGCGCTGTGCCGAACGCGGCCAGATAGGAGAGCGTGCGATTGGCCTCGAGCCATGACGTCGCGGGCTGGACCGACCACGTGATCGACGCATAGGTCAAAGCGGCGAGTGCGCCGAACAGCAGCAGCACGCCCACACCCCAGGCGCGGCCCAGGGCGCCGATCACAACAACCGTGATGGCGGCGGCCGCCCCGACTGCGATCAGCGCGACCTGGACCCAGGTGTTCGCGGCCAGGTCGATCCCTCCGGAGGCGATGAACGCAACCAGCATGAGGGCGGTTGTGAGGAGAAGACCGAGGAGGAAGTCCGCTGTGAGACCACGACCCCGGAGCCTGGCGAACAGCGTCGTCCCGCTCGCTCGCGAGGGCGCGCCGTCTGGCGCGGTAACTACAGACGACACAGTGACCGCGAGCGTAGCAACGCCCTTCACGCGGGCGCACGAGCGATCAGCAGCAGGGTATGTCCGAACGGCGCCGCCCGCCGGCGCGACCCGACCCCGTCGAGGGGGCGCAGTGCGGCCTGCAGCAACCGGGGAAGGCGCCGCCAGGTGTAGGTGACGGCGTGGAGCTCAGGGTCTAGCCCGGCGGCGCGTGCGCCGGCGGTCAACCGGATTGGGGAGAGCGGGATGTCGTCGGGAGTTCCATGGATCGCGATCGCCGCGCCGATCCGGTTGGCGATAGCCAGACCGATCCCGACGGGATGCCACAGCCCCGGTTCGATCGCCACCAGCGCTCCTCCGGGGCGGAGCAGGCGTGCAGCCTCGGTGAAGATCGGGTCAAGTGGCCCCTGAAACGCCAGGTGGTGAAGGACCAGACGGTAGAGGACGACATCGAAGGAGCTCGGCGGGAGGTCCAGGCGCCCCGCCCAGCCGACGATCGCGTCGTCGGCGCGGCCAGTCGACAGAACGCCGGCGACCCGGTCGGGATCGGCGTCGGCGCCGACCAGCCGGAACTGCGGCGTCGCGAACAGGTGCCGCCCCGGATGCCATCCGCAGCCCACCGACAGCACCTCGCCGCGCTCGATCCCGAGCCGCCGCCCGACGACCAGCTGCTCGCGCGCGAGCATGTGCCGGTAATAGCTCTCGAGCGTGGCCTCACTGGTCAGCCGGTCGAGCAGGTTGTCCGGGTGGAATGGCTCGGAGCCCATCGGCGGGCCGGAGTGTAGGTGGAGGCCTGTCAAGATCCGGCGATGCGTTTTGAAGAAGTGGCGGACCGCGTGCAGGGCATCCCGTTCATGACGCCCGCACTTGGACGCCGTGTCTACGAGCACGTCTGTAGCACCCGGCCCACGGAGGTGCTCGAGCTGGGAACGGCGCACGGTGTGTCCGCCGCCTACATGGCGGCCGCACTCGAGGCCAACGATCACGGCCATCTCACGACGGTCGATCATGGGGGGGCGGCCTACAACCCGTCGCCCGAGGAGGTGCTTGAGCGGGCCGGTCTCGCCCACCGGGTGATGATCGTCCGTGAGCACAGCTCCTACAACTGGTTCCTCAAGCAGCAGATCGAGCGGGCCAGCGACGATGCCGGCAACACCGTTCCGCGCTATGACTTCTGCTACCTGGACGGCGCCAAGAACTTCAACGTGGACGGCCTCGCGGTCGTGCTGATCGAGAAGCTGCTCCGTCCGCGGGGCTGGCTGCTGATGGATGACCTCGAATGGACCTACGAGGACAATCCGTGGATCCTCCCCAGCGGTGACGGCCACCCCCTCGGGCCGCTGTCAGAGAGCGAACGGACCGAACCGCACCTGCGGGCGGTGTTTGAGCTGATCGTCAAGCAGCACCCGTCGTTCACTCGCTTCCGGCGCGAGGACGAGTGGTACGGATGGGCGCAGAAGCTCCCCGGCACCGAGCGCCGCTACGAGCTCGCCACAAGCAGGCCGTTGAGCGCGGTGTTGATGTCCGAGCTGCGCCGCCGTCGGCGCAATGCGATCCGCCGTTCGTAGGGCCGCGGGTTGAGCCGTCGTTGACGGAGGTTGATCGCGGTCCAGCAGGTTACGCATATCCGCGCAACGCAGACCTGCGTAATCCACAAGAGTCGATTCGTGCGAAGCCGCGGTCACGTCCGGGCGGGGGCGCCGCGGTAGGCCTCGAGCGCCTCGCGGTAAGCGCCGATTGTCTCGCCCCCGCACTTTTCCCAGGTGAACTCCCGCTTCACGGTCTTGCGGGCCTCGCGGCCGAGCTGTTCCAGCGCGGCCGGGTCGCGCAGCAGGGAATCGATCTGCGAGGCGAGTGCGGGCACGTCTCGAGCCGGGACCAGGGCGATGCCTCCGCCCGCGGCCGCGATCTCCTCGGGACCGTCCTCCCCCCGGCACCCGATCGCCGGGACGGCGCCCGCCATCGCCTCGACGTACGCCACACCGAAGGCCTCGTCCACGCTTGGAAGCACGAACAGGGTCGATGCCCATGCCGCGGCCAGGGCCTGGTCGTGGTCGAGCTGGCCGCGGAACGAGACGAGGTCCTCTACGCCAATCGACTTGGCCAGCGACTCCAGCGAGTCGCGTTCGGGCCCTGCGCCCACGATCACGTAGCGAAGGCCTGGATGGTGCTCGCGAAGCACGGCAAGCGCGGAGATCACATCCGCGTGTCGCTTGCGCGCGGCCAGGTGCGCGACCGTTACCAGGACCGGCTTCGGTGGCCGTGGTGCGGGGTCCGGCGGGATGTCGGTGCCGAGGTGCACCACGCGGGTCGCGCGTGCCCCCAATTGGTTGCACCGCCTGGCGGTCCCTGAGCTGTTTGCGAGCACCAGCTGGGCGTTGGCGAGCGCTGCGCGGACGTTCCGCCCGCCCGCGCCGGGGCCATGGACGTCGTGACCGTGGACCGAGAGAACCATCGGCACGCTGATCACGGCGCGTCGTACGGCGTCTCCGGCCGGGACGGCATAGTGCGCGTGGATCAGCTCGAACGGGAACTCGCGCCTGAGCCGACGGAGCGCGCGCGCCAGCGACGGCGCTGCCCACATCCCCCACGAGTGGTAGCTCCATGGCCGCGGCGGCGAGAGGTAGCGGACGTACCGGACCGGGATGCCATCGAGCTCGGCTGCGCCGGGCTGGCGGAGGGCCGCCGCCCCGGTGCGCAGCTCGCCAGAGCGGATAGTCGACAGGGGCGGGATCGGTCGGTGCAGGACGAGCACTCTGACCTCGGCACCGGCATCGCGGGCAGCCAGCGCCTGTCGGTGAGCCCAGACCCCCAGCACCGGGTTACCCGCGCGCGGGTAATACTCGGAGACGATCAGGGCCTTCAATTCCAGGTCCGGTGCGTCGCCAGCGTCCGCTGGGATTCGGAAGCCCTCACGTACGGCTTGTCGGATAGGAATCGCCGTCCTTCGGCGATCGCATCCTCGCGGTCATACGCCGCGGCGATCCGGCGAAGGCCATGGCGGATCGGGGTGGCGTCTACGATCCCGAGCCGCCACCCGTGCTGGCGCGCGATCGCCGCCCAATGGGCGTCAAGGCCCCAGCCCGCCCGCAGCTCCGGGAACGGGAGTAGCACAGGGAAGGTGATGGCTTGGAAGGCAACAATCGGGCCGATCTCGACGTACGCTGTCTCGCGCACCAGGCTCCCGGGCCGGCGGCGGGTGAGCTCCCAGGCCGCATGCGAGCGGGCGCGGTGTGCGGGCTGCGCCAGCCGCAGGCCGAAGCGCTCGATCAGGAACACGAACGCGTCCAGGAATCCACGCGGCAGGGAGACATCGTCGTCGAGCACGACCAGCCAGTCGTGTCCCTGTGGGGGGTTGCGTGCAAGCAGCGCGTTGAGGTTCTCGAACTTGCCGAGCGTCCCGACGGTCGTGCTGTCGAAGCGAACGTCGTGCTTTGAGCGCAGCAGCTCATCCCGTGCGGCCGCGAGCAGGTTTGGCTCATCCGCTCGTTCGACCCCGAGGGCGAGCACGCGTCGGCGGGGCCAAGCGCGCGCAGCCCGGGCCAGCCGCCACGGCTGGCCCCGCAGCAGGACACGCGCATCCGCCGCAGCGTCCGCCAGGAGTGCCCTGCTCGTGGCCCGGATCCCGGAGACCTGACCACTGGCCCCGGAGAGGAAGTCGTCAGGCTCGGGTGACTCGGTCACGAGTGGCGTTCGGCCAGCGCCTCACGCAGGCTTCCGGCGATGCGAGCGCCCATCACGATTCCATACGCGCATCGCCGCCGGAGCGTGTGCCAGACGCAGCCCGCGAGGTTGCGCAGCTCGATCCGAACCGCGCGCGGCTTGCCGACGCGGACGTCGTGGCGGCGTGCCTCCCGTCCCTGGTTGTAGGCATGGCGCGCGAGAACTCGCAGCCGCGCGTCCGGGGCCGCCCGGCGGTGGTCGAGTCCGGCCCGCGCCAGGTAGCGGATACGGCCGCCGCCGTCCGTGTAGCGGAACTCCCAATCTTCCTCGTTACCGCGGCCGTGGAGGACCTTGTCAAATACGCCGAGCCGTTCGAAGCCGCTGCGCCGGATGGCCATGTTGGCTCCCCAGACGAGGGGCACATCACAGTTCTCTGCTCCTTCGTCAAGCGTGGTGATCGGAGGTGGCTCCCGCCCGCATCCCCGCGGCCCATCCTCCAGCCGGGCACGAATCGGACCACCGAACACCTCCACGTCGGGATTTGCCCGTGCACCGTCGATCATGGCCTCCAACCAGCCGGGAGGCGCATCGACATCCTGGTCGATGAAAACGAGCAGGTCAGCGCGTGCGGCCTCGATGCCGGCGTTCCGAGCCGCGTTGAGCCCCCGCTGCTCGGGAAGCGCCACCAGGCGCGCCTCGTAGCGCTCCGCCACGGCGGCGGTCGGTTGATCGGGGCCGTCGCTCACGACGATCACCTCGGCACCCAACGCTTGGGCCTGCGGCATCACCGAAGCCAGCGTCACCTCGAGGTAGTCGGCCGCGGCGAGCGTCGGGATCAGGATCGACGCGGTGGGTTGGTCGGGCACGTCATACATTGTTCCCGCGCGTCGCGCGGCGCGCTGCTCGGCGCTCGCGGTCCTCAGCGGCGCCGTGCAGACAGCTGCCGCGCGAACGCGCCCACGAACTTCGGGTTGTAGCGCAGGTAGCGCTTCCACAGGCGCCGCGGCTCGTGGGCCAGCCGATACGCCCACTCGAGCCCCGACTCCTGGATCCAGGTGGGGGCCTGGGGCACGAGGCCGGCGTGGAAGTCAAACGCCGCGCCTACCCCGGCCAGCACCGGCGCCTCCAGCCGAGGGCGCATCCCCGCCATCCACTTCTCCTGCTTGGGGACGCCGATTCCGACCCAGACGACGTCCGCGTGCGAGTGGTTGATCTCCGTCGCGATCGCGTCCTGTTCCTCGTCGGTGAGCGGCCGGTGTGGCGGGGAGTAGCCACCGACGATCTTCACGCCAGGGTGGCGCTGGCGAAGGTTCAGCGCCAGCTGGACGAGGGCGCCCTGGTTGCGCCCGCCGTAGAGGTAGAAGCGGTGGCCGAGCTCGGCCGCCCTCGCGCACGCGCGCGACATCAGCTCGGGGCCATAGACGCGACCCGCAAGTGAATGGCCGAGCGCGTTGATCGCCCATACCAGCGGCTGGCCGTCGGGGACGTTGATCGAGGAGCTGTCAAGCGACGCCCGCAGCGCATCGTCCTCACGGGAAGCCATCACGGTGTGCACGTTGCACGCGCACAGGTATCCGCGCTGACGCGAGCTCACCATCGCGTCGATCCAGTCGAGCATCTGCTCGTAGTCGGTCAGCGCCAGCTGGACCCCGAGCACGCCGACGGTCAGCGGCGTCGGGACGGCGCTTGGAACGGGTTGAAGAGAGCTTTCTGGGCGCATTACTCGTAGCTGAGGCGTTCCATGCTCGCTCGAGCAGGAAACGCTGTTGGGATCGGAAACGTGAAATGTCCCCTTTAGTTACGGCCTTGGGTCGTAATCTAGCCGTTGAGCGGTACTCGGTGTGTTCAGACATCGCTATCCTCATTAGTGGACACGGAAGTCCTACCGGCCCGCGAGCATCGCCCCCTTCTCGCGGGCCCGGACGGCCCCCAGCCCTACCAGGGTCGTCCTTCAGCCGGGTCCGCGCCGCCTTCCGTGGCGCGGACCCGGCATCTTTGTGGCCTCGCTAGCCTCCCGCGGCCATGGACTGCGTGGTCACAGGCGGCGCCGGGTTCATCGGCTCGAATCTCGTCGACGCGCTCGTGGCGCGGGGAGATCGGGTTGCGGTGATCGACAACCTCTCGACCGGCAAGCGGGAGAACCTGGCCGCGGCTCTGGAGCGGAGCGCGACGCTGCACGCGGCAGACATTCGTGACCCCGCGGCGGTGGAAGCCGTATTCAACGCCGCCCGCCCCGAGCTCGTGTTTCACCTCGCCGCGCAGGTCGACGTGCGCTACTCGGTCGAGCACCCCGCCGGCGACGCGGTCGCAAACGTGCTGGGAACGATCGGTGTGCTGGAGGCGGCGCGCGCAGCCGGCGTCAGACGCGTCGTGAACAGCTCGACCGGCGGGGGGCTGTACGGCGATGCCGATGTGCTGCCCACGCCCGAGAGCCCCCCAATCAAGCCGCTGGCTCCGTACGGCCAGGGCAAGTACGCGGCCGAGGGGTACTGCGAGCTTTACGCGCGGCTGCATGGCCTATCGACGGTCTCACTTCGCTACGGCAACGTCTACGGTCCCCGCCAGGACGTCCACGGCGAAGCTGGCGTGGTGGCGATCTTCTGCGGCTGCCTGGTGGAGGGCCGGCGGCCCACGGTGTTCGGCGACGGGCGCCAAACCCGCGATTGGGTCGAGGTCTCAGACGTCGTCCGCGCGAACCTGCTGGCCGCGGAATCCGAGCTGACCGGGCCCGTCAACATCGGGTGGGGACGCGAAACAAGCGTTCTCGAGCTGATCGCGGCGCTGCGCGAGGTCAGCGAGCGCGGCGCCGGCCTCGATCCAGAGTTCGCGCCCGAGCGCCCCGGCGAGGTGAGGCGCAGCTGTCTCGAGGTATCCCGGGCCCGGTCCGAGCTCGGGTGGGAGGCGCAGGTAGAGCTGCGCGATGGCCTGCGGCGGCTGCTGGGGGGCTTGACCGGCAGCGCCGGCGGTCCTCCGAGCCGGATCCGCTCTGGCTAGGTGACGCGCTCTACAGCTCCTCGGCGACGCGCGGAGCTTCCCGCGAAAAGAACCACCACCCGAGCGCGAAAATGCACGGGATGGTCGCCAGGGCGATCACCAGCGTCGTCAGGCCCGCGATCCTCTCTGCGGGTGGAAAGTGTTTCGTGTCGTGCCCGATGAATGCGTATCCAGCCTGGGTGAGCAGGATCGCGACTGGGTTCAGCAGCGCATAGTGGACCAGTCCGGGGCCGAAGCGCCTGGCGATCGATGTCGCCGGAAACATGATCGGCGAGGTGTAGAACCAGACCTGGAGAGTCACCTCCCAGATCGGGGCGACGTCGCGGAACCGGACGTACAGCGCCGACAGGAGCATCGCAAGCCCTGTCGCGAGGAAGATCAAGGCGATCGCGATCGGAAGCAGCTCGACCCACCGCACGCCGAAAGCCACCCCGTCCAAGGTCGCGAACACAATGACCGCGATGAAGTTCATCGCGAGGTTGAACGTCGCGGTCAGCGATACCGACAGCGGGACGACCATCCGCGGGAAGCGGACCTTGCGAAGCAACCCCTCGCGCGTGACCAGACAATTCACCGCGCTTCCAGTGGCCTCCGCGACGAAGTTCCAGAACACGATGCACGTGAGCAGGTACACGCCGTAGTGCGGTATGCCCTTTCCCAAACCGACCACCTTGGTGAAGAAGAGGTACAGGACGCCGAAGAACAGCAGTGGCCGCATCAGCGACCAGAGGTAGCCCAGGACCGAGCCGAAATAGCGCAACTTGAACTCTGTCCGGGCCATCGTCAGGGTCAGCTCGTAGAAGCGTCGAGCGTCTCCTCCGAGTGCCGATGGGCCGTAAGCGCGGGCGGCTTGGGTGCTCACGGGCGGGAAGCTAGCAGCGTTCCGGCGGCATAATCGCAGCGTGGAGCCCGACGCGAGCATCGGCGCGGAGCGGGGCGCGGTGGTCGTGTGCGTTGGCGTCGGCGACGAGCGCGAGCACCTTGAGGCCTGTCTGCGCAGCGTGCTCGCGCATACCCCTGAAGAGGTCGCGATCGTCGTGTACGGCGACTCGGCCGAAGGTGGGATGCCCAGCGTGTCCGGCAGCGGCGAGCGCGTGACTCTGATTCCTGCGGAACTCCGCGCGGCGCTGGCCGCCGCTGCGCCGGCGGACGCCGTAACGCTGAGCTCCGACTGCGTCGTTGCCGACGGATGGCTCGCCGGGCTTCGTGATGCTGCCTACGTCGACAGCAGGGTGGCAACGGCGACCGCGCTGAGCAATGACGCGGGCTTGGCGTCAGTAGCACTTCCCGCGCAGTCACAGTTCGAACAGGCTGCGGCAGCATTGCGCGCCGGCTCGCCGCGGATCCGGCCACGCGTGCGGGCCGCCGGAGGCCACTGCACGTACATCCGTCGAAGCGCGCTGGAGCTGATCGAGGACTTCGAGGACCTGCACCAACTTTCGCGCCTGTGCTTGCGCAGCGGGCTCTGTCACGTGCTCGCCGACGAGGTGCTGGTGCTTCGCGCCGGCAGGCCCGTCCCGGCGGAAACCGTCGCTGCGAGGGGTGAAAACGACTCGGCCGGTCCTCTGACACGGTCACTTGGAGCCGCTCGACGGGCGCTCGAGGGCCTCTCGATCGTGATCGACGGACGCATCCTGTCGGGCCCGATGAACGGGACCAAGCTCCATGTGCTCGAGCTCCTTGCGGCGGTTGCGCGCCGACATGAAGGTCGCATCCGGGTGATCGTCACGGCCGATCTCCAGCCCGGCACCCGAGCGTTGCTCGAAGGACTTCCGGGCGTCGAACCAACGGTTGTTTCGGCCGAGACCCGTCCCGCGTTCAAGGCGGACCTTGTGCATCGGCCGTTCCAGATCGACAGTCCGTCGGATCTTGCCTTCCTCGCACCGCTTGCCGACCGGCTCCTCATCACCCAACAGGACCTGATCGCGTTCCACAACCCGTCCTATTTCCGATCGATCGAGGCGTGGGAGGGCTACCGGGCCCTCACCCGGCGGGCGATGGCGGTCGCCGACCGCGTCCTGTTCTTCTCGGCGCACGCCCGCGATGAGGCGCTCGCGGAGGGCCTCCTGGGGCCAGGCAGCGCCACGGTCGTGCACATCGGCGTCGACCACGCAGTCTTGGATCCGAGCCGGCACGAGTCCTCACCGCCGCGAGGAGCGGAACGGATTGCCGGGGACGCGGCGGTGATGCTCTGCATCGGAACTGACTACCGGCACAAGAATCGTACGTTTGCATTACGCGTGCTCGCCGAGCTTCAGCGCACCCATGGATGGAGCGGGTGGCTGGTGTTTGCGGGCCCGCACATGGGGATCGGATCCTCAATGCCCGACGAGGAGCGGCTTCTGGAGAAACATCCGCGGCTGCGCGAGGCAGTGCTCGACGTGGGAGAGGTCAGCGAAGCGGAGAAGGAATGGCTGCTACGGCGCGCGAGCCTGGTCCTGTATCCGACCGTATATGAGGGCTTCGGCCTGGTCCCATTCGAAGCTGCTGAGCTAGACGTGCCGTGTATGTGGGCGAAGGGAACTTCGTTGAGCGAGATCCTTCCTGACTCTGGCGCAACGATCATTCCCTGGGATGTGGCCGCGAGCGCGGACCGGGCGCTCGCGCTGATGCTCGATGAAGAGACGCGGACCGAGAGCGTCGGTGCTATACGTGATGCGGCTGCCAGCCTGCGATGGGATACGGCCGCGGCACGCCTGATCGAGGTCTACCGGACGACCTGCAACGACCCGCCCAGCCCGGTGGGCGTGCTCGAGCGCGCGGAAGGCGTCATGCGGAGTGGGCTCAGCGAGGACGCCGTCCGCCTCGTCGGTCCGGATGGCGCGCTTCCGCGCGAGCTCGAGCGCCCGCTGCTCGCGCTTGCCAGCCATCCCAGGCTTCGCGCCCCGGTGTTCGGCGCGATCAAGGCGGGCTACCGGGCCTCGTACCGGCTGCGGCGAGGCACCGCTGAAGGCCGGACCGTCGGCTAGGAATCTCGCCCGACGCTACGCGCGCTCGATCTCGAGCGAATTTGGCAGATCAGCCATGCCGCCCCCGGGCCTGTCGGCGACGACGATCACCGAAGCGGTGGTGTGGATGTCGTAGGCGTCGGCGCCGAACCCGGCGCGAGCCACCGTCGCGATCAGCCGGTAGCGTCCCGGCGCCAGCCAGTTCTCAAAGCCGAGACGGATCGCGGCCGTCGATCCTGGATCGAAGTGTCCGGTGGCGGTGTCGTGCACGTTGGTGTTGGTGGCGAACGCGACGTTCCCGGTCTCGTTCTCCAGCGTGATCGAGAAGATCGGATCGTCCACCGCGGCGAGGAAGCGAACATCCATCCGGACGTAGCAGCGCTCGCCCTGGCTGGTCGTGACGATGACCTCTCCCTGGGCGGATTCGAACCACGCGTTCACCACCTCGGCAACATGACCATCGTGCAGGTGCGCAGGCGCACCCTCAGACGGCACCCCTGCGACGGTGCGCTCGAAGTTCAGCTGGTTGTATTGACGCGCGATCGCTGCCGGCTCGCCGATGTCGACCATCCGACCGCGTTCGAGCAGCATCGCCCGGTCGCAGAAGCGCTGCACGGCGCCCATGTCGTGGGTCACGAACAGAATCGTCCGTCCGGCCTGTTGCAGCCGGCCGAATTCGTCGAAGCACTTCTGCTGGAAGGCGGCGTCCCCGACCGCCAGCACCTCGTCGATCAGCAGGATGTCCGCGTCAACCTGGATCGCGGTGGCGAACGCCAGACGGACCAGCATCCCTGACGAATAGTTCTTCAGCTTGAGCTCGGTGAACTCCTCGAGCTCCGCGAAGGCGATGACGTCGGCGAGCCGCTCACGCGCCTGGCGGCGTGATAACCCCAGCATGATCGCGTTGATGATCACGTTGTCGCGGGCCGTCAGGTCCATATTGAAGCCGACGCCAAGCTCGATGAAGGGCGACAGACGCCCGTCCACCGCGAGCTCGCCGGCGTCGATCTGGTAGATGCCCGCCAGGCACTTCAGCAGCGTGCTCTTGCCGCTGCCGTTGCGCCCGACGATCCCGAAGAACTCGCCCGGAGCGATCTCGACCGTCACGTCCTGGACCGCCCTGAGCTCGTCGAAGTGCCGGGTGCGGAACAGATGCAGAACGCGTTCCTTGAGCGTGTGGTAACGCTCGCGGGGAAGACGGAACGTCTTGCTTACGTGGTGGATCGACACCGCGGGCCGCGCGGATGCTGCGCCCCGGGCGACTTCCGCCAAACGCTCCTCGTTTGCGGTCGCAGTCACCGCCCGGACGGTAGCAACGAGCGGTAGCACCAGATGCGGTCTGCCTCCGAAAATCCCTGGATTCGATGCTCCTAGATGATCGCGCCCAGGGTACCCTGCGGCCGGTGGAGGTCTGCACGATCATCGCGAAGAATTACCTCGCGCACGCGCGTGTGCTGGCGCGCTCGCTGGCGGAGCACAATCCGGAGAGCCGTCTGTGGACGCTGATCATCGACGACTTCTCGCGCTACGTCGAGCCGGACAAGGAACCGTTCGAGGTGCTCAGCCCGGCCGACATCGGATGTGAGCCCTTCACGAACATGGCGCTCCGCTACACCGTGCTAGAGCTCTCCACAGCGGTGAAGCCGTGGCTCCTGCGGCACCTCATGGACGAGACCGGGGGCCCCGTCACCTACCTCGATCCCGACATCAAGGTCTACGGGCCTTTGAGGCTGCTGGACGAGTTGGCAGCAGAGCACGGTGTGGCCTTGATCCCCCACAACAACGAGCCGCTGCCACCGGACGGGCGCAAGCCAAGTCAGATCGACATCATGATCGCCGGGGTCTACAACCTCGGCTACGTATCGCTGGCACCCCGACCCGAGGTGGAGCATCTGCTCGACTGGTGGGCGGACCGGCTGCGGCGCGACTGCCGCGTCGACCCGGTGTGGGGCTACTTCGTCGACCAGCGGTGGTTTGACCTCGTTCCAGGCTTCCTGACGGACTTCGCGATCGTTCGCGAGCCTGAGTACAACCTGGCGTACTGGAACCTCCACAGCAGGCGCCTCGAACACGACGGTGAGCGTTACCGCGTAAACGGCCATCCGCTGGCGTTCTTCCATTTCAGCGGTTTCGATCCCGAGCATCCGCTATCTCTCAGCCGCCATCAGGACCGAATCGACGTCACCGCTCACCCGGTTCTGGAGCGGCTGCTCAGGGAGTACGCCGCGGAAGTGATGGCGGAGGGGCACGCGGTCAGCCGGAAATGGCCCTACAGCTACGTGGCTCTCGGCGACGGCACCGAGATAGACGAGCTCGTGCGCTCGCTGTGCGAGCAGTTCGACGACGAGCAGGAGGAGCTCAACGCCACAGCCCCGTCTCCATTCACCGCGGCCGGCGCCCGGGCGTTTCATGCGTGGCTGAGTGAGGACGCCCCCGGGGCTCCGCCGGGCGTCAACCGCCTGGTGGCGCGCATATACGACGACAGACGCGATCTCCAGGAGGCATTTCCGGACTTGCTGGGCGAGGACCGAGAG